>Ga0207695_10006501_pt1 | contig 15139 bp, 16 predicted proteins | sample KBSC54metaG_FD_184354 | JGI IMG/M metagenome (GOLD analysis project Ga0207695, IMG submission 184354) | Corn rhizosphere microbial communities from Kellogg Biological Station, Michigan, USA - KBS C5-4 metaG (SPAdes) (version 2) | ecosystem: Host-associated > Plants > Roots > Rhizosphere > Soil... | reverse complement strand
TGAGAGGATTGGGAGCGACCGATGCGTCTGGCGAGAAGTTCAGCTTTCTCACTGCTCTATCCAGATTCAAAACGGTGCGGGTCGCACCGGTATCCAATATCGCCACCATGGGATGCCCATCCAACATGACGGGTATTTCCAGATGACCGCGGGTCATGTCGATCGGTACCACCGCCGTCGCATCATGCGGCCAATAGACGACGCGTCCGTCGCAATGATCCGTGGAGAAAATATTTAAGCGCTCTGAGCCGAAATCCAGTTCGATATCGTCGTGCAAAAATCGGCCGGTCGAGAAAATGCCGTCAAAGGGCAGTCGTGCCGCAAGATCCGGATTGCTATAAACCTGAAACTCTGCCCCTCCGGCATCGGCGTTGCCCAAAACCACGTCATGAACACGCACATAGGATTGCGAGGCGTTGCCGTACAAATCCACTGTGCGATAACGGCTGGGTAATTCTGGCAGCTTCAGTTCCTGTGCTGTTTCCCGCGAGATGGAATTCAATCCGCCGCCGGTATCCAGCAGGAATTTCTTTTCCACGCCGTTCAAGGTTATGGGAATCAGCGCCAGACCATATTGTCGGACCGGTTCGATCTTGATGGAATTTTTGATGTGCAGGGCCGAACAGTCGGCAGCGTTCGCCGCGCCGCTAAAGCCGATTGTAAAAAGCACCGTCAATAGAATGCGCATGAAGCCCCCGCTCTCGGCGCAAATTAGCCGGCCATTTGTCTCAAAAATATCGCGGCAGCATTTTTCGAACGATGTGAAGAAATTTTCACCCGCTGATTGCGGGAACGCTACTTCCAGATCGGCTTGCCGCTGCCGGGAAGGCCGAGCTTGGACCATTTTTCCGTCACCGTGCGGATAATGTCTTCATCCATCGCAATCTTCTTGCCCCATTCGCGCTTGGTTTCGGGCGGCAGCTTGTTGGTGGCGTCGAGGCCGATCTTGGAGCCCAGGCCGGATTCCGGCGAGGCAAAATCCAGATAGTCGATCGGCGTGTGTTCGATCACGGTAATGTCTCGGGCCGGGTCCATGCGGGTGGAGATCGCCCACATCACGTCTTTCCAATCGCGCGCATTGATATCGTCGTCCACCACGATCACCCATTTGGTGTACATGAACTGGCGCAAATACGACCACACGGCCATCATCACCCGCTTGGCATGGCCGGGGAATGCCTTCTTCATGCTGACAACTGCGATGCGATAAGAGCAGCCTTCGGGCGGCAGCCAGAAATCCACGATCTCCGGAAATTGCTGGCGGATCAGGGGGACAAAGACTTCGTTCAGCGCTTCGCCCAATATCGACGGTTCATCCGGCGGCCGAGAGGTATAGGTGGACAGGTAGATCGGGTTCTTCCGCATGGTGATTGCGGTGACCGTGAAAACGGGGAATTGCTCCACCGAATTGTAATAGCCGGTGTGATCGCCATAGGGGCCTTCGTCGCGATAATCGGCAAGTGAGACTTCGCCTTCGATCACGATCTCGGCCTCGGCCGGAACCTTCAAGGGCTGAGAGACGCAGTCGGCCAAGACCATCGCTTGTCCCCGCAGCAGGCCCGCGAACTGATATTCCGATAACGTCTCCGGCACCGGCGTCACCGCCGCCAGGATGATGCCGGGATCGGCGCCCAGAACGATGGCGGCGGGCAGGGGCGCGGTTTTCTCCTTGGCCCAGCGCTGATGATGCTGCGCGCCACCGCGATGTTTCAGCCAGCGCATGATGGTCTGGGTCTTGTTCAGAACCTGCATGCGATAAATGCCGAGATTGTAATTGTCTTCCCGCGCTTCGCCCGGTCCTTTGGTCACCACGAGCGGCCAGGTGATCAAGGGCGCGGGCTCGCCCGGCCAACAGGTCTGCACCGGCAGTTTGGACAGGTCGATGTCGCCGCCGCGCCAGACGATTTCCTGGCAGGGCGGGCGTGACACCGTTTTGGGTTTCATCGACAGCACTGTCTTGACCAGCGGCAAAAGCGACGCGGCTTCGCTCAGCGAGCGCGGTGGTTCGGGCTGACGCAGTTGGGCCAGAAGTTCGCCCACTTCGCGCAGATCCAGCGCGCCGGTGCGCTCCTTGCCGCCCATGGTTACGCCCATCGCCACGCGTTTGACGGTGCCGAACAGATTGACCAGCACGGGCATGTCCGATGGCGTGCCGTCGGCCTTGATCGGATTTTCGAAAATGACCGCCGGACCGCCTTCGGCGATCAACCGGGTCTGAATTTCGGTCATTTCCAGCACGGTGGAGACGGGCTCTTTCACCCGTACCAGCTCACCCGCTTCTTCAAGCCTGGCGAGGAAATCCCGCAGGGACCGGTAGGCCATGGCACTCAGCTTTCGTCAGAGACGGACCATTTCGATGGCGCTGCATGCCGGATGCCATAGGCGAAGTAAATGAGGAACCCGATCGCGGTCCATATCACCAGGCGCCACCAGGTGCCGTTGGACAGGCTGAACATCATCACCCCGCAGGTAATGATGCCGGCGGGTGCGACCGCCCAGACCCAGGGAGTGCGGAATTTGCGCTGCCTCGTGGGCGCTGTCTTGCGCAGGATCAGAATGCCGACACAGACGGAGATGAAGGCCAGCAAGGTGCCAATCGACACCAGATCGGCCAGCAGGTCGAGCGGAAAGATTGCGGCGATTGCGGCTCCGATTACTCCGATAATGATGGTGCACAGATGCGGGGTGCGAAAGCGCGGATGCACTCTTGCGAAAGCCGGTGGCAAGAAGCCGTCCCGCGCCATCCCGTAAAAGACCCGGCTCTGGCCATACATCGAACCGAAGGCAACCGAGATCAGTCCGGCGATGGCTGCGATATTGACCGGAAACACCAGCCATTTGAGGTTGGGATGGCGTTCCAGGGCAAAGGAGACCGGATCGGGTACGTCCAGCAAGTGATAGTCGATGATGCCGATCAGCACGATCGACATCAGGATATAGAGCAAGGTGCAGATGGCGAGTGCCGCCAGGATGCTGATGGAGACGTCGCGCTCCGGATTGCGGGTTTCCTGGGCCGCCACTGAAACGGTCTCGAACCCGACATAGGCAAAGAAGACGGTGCCGGACGCCGCGAGGACACCCGACCAGCCATAATGACCCCAGGTGCCGGTATTGGGCGGGATAAAGGGCTGCAAGTTCGAGGCATGTACATAAGGCAGCCCGAACAGGATCACCACCGCGATGATGCTGACCTTCAGGACCACCATCGCGGCATTGAAGCGGGCGGATTCGCTGATGCCCACCACCAGGATGGCGGTGATCACCAGCATGATCAGTCCGGCGGGCAAATTCACGATTGCGCCGGTTAGATGCATGTCGGAAATGCCGGTGCCGGCGATCGGGGCATTGGCCCAGGCCGCCGGATAGTTGATCCCGAAGCTGTGCAGCAGATTGAGGAAATAGCCGGACCATCCTGCCGCGACGGTGGAGGCGGATACGCCAAACTCCAGCACCATGTTCCAGCCGATGAACCAGGCCATGGTGCGGCCCATCGTGGCATAAGTGTAGGTGTAAGCGCTGCCCGCCTGGGGGATCATCGCCGCCAGTTCGGCGTAACAGAGTGCAGCGAAGAAACAGCCCGTCGCTGCGATGATAAAAGACAACAACACGGCGGGACCGGCATGTTGCGCCGAGACCGTGCCCGCGATCACGAAGATGCCGGCGCCGATCGTGGCGCCCACCCCGATCATCGTCAGGTGGACCGGCCCCAGCGCGCGACGCAGCTTCGCTTCCTCGGCGACAACTGGATCTGGTATCAACAGCACCGGGTTGTCGCTCACGGCTTATTCCTGCGCCAGGTTTTTGACCTGATATCTGCTCGGCTTGGCGTGCTTGGAAGAATAGAAATAATAAACCACCAGGCCAATAGCCGTCCAAACCGCCAGCCGCAGCCAGGTATCGAACGGCAGGAAGCCCATCATGAACAGGCACATCACGATGCCGAGCGGCGCGGTGATCCAAACCAGCGGCGTTTTGAACGGACGCTTGGCGTGCGGCGCACGGATACGCAGCACCATCACACCCACGCAGACGATAGCAAAGGCGGCCAGGGTGCCGATGGACACCAGCTGGCCCAGAATATCCAGCGGTAAAAAGCCCGCCAGGATCGCCGAGAAGATGCCGGTGATGATCGAGCTCTTATAGGGCGTGCGGAAACGCGGATGGATTTTGTGAAAAGCGGGCGGGATCATCCCGTCGCGGCCCATGGCGTAGAAGATTCGCGATTGTGCCAGGAGCAGCACCAGCACCACCGATGCCAAGCCGACGACGGCGCCGAGGTTCACATACTGTGTGAGCCAGGCCGTACCGGGCAGGGCTTCCACCGCCTTGCTGACGGGATGGGCGACATTCAGCGTCTGGTAGGGGGCGATGCCGGTCAGCACATACGACATCACCATGTAGAGCGCGGTGCAGATGAGGAGCGATCCCAGCATACCCAACGGAATGTCGCGCTGCGGATTCTTGGCTTCCTGTGCGGCCACGCTGACCGCATCGAACCCGATATAGGAGAAGAACAGAACACCGGTGGCGCGGAACACGCCGGTCCATCCGAAATGGCCGATCTCACCCGTGCTTGGCGGGACGAACGGCGTGTGATTGGCCGGAACGATGTAGGAATAGCAGGCGAAGATCACCACCAGCACGATGGTGAGCTTGATCGCCACCATGGCGTTGTTGAAATTCGCGGATGCCGTGACGCCGATCACCAGAATGGTGGAGATGAAACCGACCAACAGCACGGCCGGCAGATTGATCAGCGAGCCGGTTGTGACGAACTCATTAAAGCCATGCATCGCGATAGGCGCGCCATTGAACATGGCGGGAATCGGATAACCCAGATGCGACATGAAGTCGTTGAAATAGCCCGACCAGCCCACTGCCACGGTGGAAGAAGCGGCCAGATACTCCAGCACCAGATTCCAGCCGATGATCCAGGCCACGAATTTGCCCAGCGTGGCGTAGGTATAGGTGTAGGCGCTGCCCGCAACCGGTATCATGCTGGCGAATTCGGAATAGCAAAGCCCGGCGAACAGACAGCCCATACCGGCAATGGCGAAGGAAAAAACCACGCCCGGTCCCGCGAAGGTGGCGGCGGCCTGACCGGTCAAGACGAAAATGCCGGCGCCGATGATACAGCCGATGCCCAGCGAGATCAGGTGAATCGGTCCGAGCGAGCGCTTCAGATCGCCTTCATCGTTGGGATTTTCCGGTATATCCGCCATGCAGTTCCCCCTGTTGACGGGGGGACTGTGACAGAGCCGCGTCGCTTCGCCTAGTCCCGCTCCAAGCGCCAGACACCTGTTTGGCGAATCTCCCGGTCCTCCAATTCGCGTGTGGTGGGGACGGAATATGTGGCGAGCTGCACAAGACCAGTTTTGGGGAAATATGTGCGGCCGGGATCGCCCAATAGAATATCGGCCTCGACGCTCTTCAGCCAGGCCATCAATTTTTCGGCCAATGGCCGCTCATAACACATGTCGCCCACCACGATCAGATCGAATCGATCGCTTGTGTCGATGACATTTTCCGCGATGGTGTGGATATCTACATTGTTCGCGTCCGCATTGCGGGCGATTGCGGCAATTGCGAAGGGATCAATGTCGGCGGCAGTGACATGGGTCGCGCCCGCTTTCGCCGCCGCTATCGCCACCAACCCCGATCCCGATCCGAAATCCAACACGCGCTTGCCCGCGACTGTGGCGGGATTGTCCAACAGATAGCGCGCCAGCGCCTGACCGCCCGCCCAGGCGAAAGCCCAGTAAGGCGGCGGCACACCGATCTCGGCAAGTTCTTCTTCGGTTTTGCGCCAGAGCGGAATCACTTCACTGGCGAGATGCAGCCGGATTTCCGGCACCAGGGGCGGCGCCAGAAGCTGACTATTGTCGCGAACAAAACTGTCTGGATTCATCCGAACAAAGGCGCGAGCCAGGTCGCGGCGGCGAAACTCAACGCCATCAGTCCGCCCGTGACACTGTTGGCGCGAAAAAGCGTCAGACAGTTGGCCGCGTCATCGATTTTGAGCTTTCGTACCTGCCAGATCATGTGGACGCCCGCGGCCGCCATGATGAAAGCGAATGGCCAGCCGGCATGTTCCGCGAATCCGGCCGCCAGGACCAGGGTGAAGCAGATGGCATAGAAGCGCAGAATCCACTTGCCGCTGTTCTCGCTGAGAAGACGGGCGGTGGATTTGACTCCGATCAGCGCATCATCTTCCTTGTCCTGATGGGCATAGATGGTGTCATAGCCCAGGGTCCAGAAAAACAGCCCGGCATAGAGAAACAGATCCGGCAGATCGATGTGACCGGTCTGCGCCGCGAAACCGAGCAGCGCGCCCCAGTTGAAGGTGAGGCCCAACCAGGCCTGTGGCCACCAGGTGATCCGCTTCATGAAGGGATAGGCAGCCACCAGCAGCAGCGACGCGGCGCCTAGAATCACCGCGAAGCGATTGAACTGCAGCAGGATCACCAGCCCCAGCAGTGCCAGCAGCATCATGAAAATCATTGCCGCCGTCACGCTGACGGCGCCCGATGGAATGGGGCGGCCACGGGTGCGCGCCACTTGGGCATCGATCTTGCGATCCACAATGTCGTTGAAGGTGCAGCCGGCCCCCCGCATCACCACGGTGCCGATCCCGAACAGGATCACGTAATAAAGATCGCGCCAGTCGGTGAAGGACCGCTCCTCCGCCATCGCGCCCAGGCCTAACCCGCAGACGCAAGGCCAGAACAGCAGCCAAGACCCGATCGGCCGGTCCATCCGCATCAACTGCAGATAAGGCCGAAAGGCGCGCGGCGCCGTTTCCACCCAATTGCGGGGTACCGCGTCGGCGGGGGCTTGCGAGGAAAGGCTCATGCGGGCTCAAGTGTGGCATGGCTTCGGATTTGAAAGAAGCGGGCGGATTGACCCGGCTTTTCGTGATGGCGGCGCTGGAACCCGGCGCGACAGTAATTTTGGACGAGGGGCAGACGCATTTTCTGCTGCATGTCCTGCGCGGCCGGGCAGGGGACCGCGTGCTGCTGTTCAATGGCCGCGACGGCGAATGGCGGGCGGAAGTTGCGGCCGCCAGCAAACGCGGCGTCGCGCTGACGTTACTGTCACGCTGCGCGCCGCAGACCGGCGTGCCTGACCTGTGGTTGATATTCGCGCCGGTGAAAAAAACACCATCTGACTATCTGGCCCAAAAGGCGACCGAATTAGGCGTCTCCAAGCTGCAACCGGTCTTCACGCGACGCACCATCGTGAGCCGCATCAATGACGAGCGGCTCAAAGCCAATGCGGTGGAAGCGGCGGAGCAATCCGGCCGGATGACGGTGCCGGAGATCGGCGCGGGCATGGCGCTGGACAAGTTGATCGCCCAATGGCCGCAGGAGCGTCCGCTTTATTTTTGTGATGAAGGGGGCGATGTCTTGCCCCTGGCCGAGGCGGCGCGCGGCGCCGTCACGGACAAGGCGGCCATCCTCACCGGTCCGGAAGGTGGGTTCGATCCGGTGGAACGCGCGATGCTACGCGCACAACCCTTCGTGACACCGGTCGGCTTAGGCCCGCGCATCCTGCGTGCCGATACCGCAGCGCTGGCGGCGGTGACGCTCTGGCAATCGGTCAGAGGCGACTGGCGCTAGAAGCTGGCTCCGGAACCAGCACGCGATAGGCAAAGCTCTGTGCGCCGCAAGCGAGCCCATACATAAGCACAGCTGCCACGCCGTACGCCGGATAGACGATATACCAGTTATCGGCGGTACGCTGCATCATCGCGGCGCTCCACGCATTGACCATTGCCTGGTTGGCGGCGATTTGATCTGTCGACGCATGAAGCGGCAGTGCAGGTGGCATGCCCTGATACAGGAAATGCAGCATCAGAAATGTCACTATAGCTATCACCGGCGTCAGAACCGCCAGGAGAACCAGGACGATACGCCAGAAATTTCCGCCAGCGAGCGACCAGCTGCGTCTAAGATCGATCCGCTTTTGCGCAACAACAACGGGGTTCAGTAAAAATGTCAGCCGGACGATGGAATAGACGTAAGCGCAGAAGGCGACGGCAACGGCAATAACAACCAGCGCTGTGCGAATGGCGGTGGAAAAATTCAAAGCCTTGCTCAACAATCCGATCAATAGTCCGAACAGGACGCCCGCAACAATGACCAACAAATAGCCAATGATGACGACGAGTATAGCCAGCAGGAATGCTCCGATCAGATGCCATACCGGTTTGCCAGCATTGAAATAATAATAAGGCGATCCCGTACGCAGCCCTAATGCCTGTTGCGTGATGCCGGTGATCTGCATGAACAACAGGAACATTGATAGAAGGTAGAACGGCACCAAGATGCCGAGCGCGCTGGAAATCGCTGACATGTCGTGCGTCACGAGGGCATTGGAGAGGCCCATGATTTTCCCACGCAGCAAGATCGCTCCGGCTGAAAGCGCCAGCCAAGGCAGCCATACGATGCTGGCGATTTGCGCAAAATTTCCGAAAGCGAAACGGTAGGCGTGGGCGATTGTAGCGCCCACCGGAATTTTAGACATCGCAGCCCCCAACCCCAACCGCACTGAGCCTAACCGCGTTTCCAATGGGTGCAAAATACAACCAGAGAGAAATTGTTTCGCAAAGTGTCGTGACGCCGGCTCGTTATAGCGGCAGCGTATGGATGGCTTGAGCGAGTGGCAAGAAGGCTATTCGAATGCCTTAAGTAAATCTCAACTGCCAGCTCACACCAAACCGGTCATTAACCCAGCCATAACGTCTGGCGAAAGGATAGGCGTCCAGTCCCATCAGGATCTGGCCGCCGTCCGACAAAGCGGCGAACAGCTGATCCACTTCCTCGGCGTTTTCGCACACCACGGCGAAGGAGATGGAGGGTGTGAAGGTGAAGGCATGCCGCACCGGGCTATCGAAGAACTCCAATTTCCGGCCCAGCAGGTTGAGCGTGGCCAGTTTGACGGAGCCTTCGACGCCAGGACCCGATGTTTCATAATGGTCGATCTTTTCGATCCGCGAGCCGGGAAACAGCGAGATATAGAAATGCATCGCTTGTTCCGCCCCGCTGGGGAACATCAAGAAGGGATTGATTTCCTGCGCCATAGTCAGTCGTACCGCTTCTCGTAAGTATGTTCGGTTTCTTTCCAGACATCCCAGAAAGGCGGCGGTATTTTTCCTTCCGCCTTGTATTGCAGGATCGCCAGATGTGCGTGCCAGCCGCCCGAGACATTCACCGCATAGGCGCGATCGGGAACTTTGCGATGGGTGAGCGTGAGGCGGACTTTGTCGCCTTCCGGCGTCAGTGTGAATTCCACTTCCGAGGCCGGCGGATGTTGATTGCCGAAGGTGTAGGCGACGCGGCGCATCGGTTCCAGCGCCAGAAGTTTTTCCGTGGCGCGATGACCGGTGACGTCCATCTCCTTGAACTGCTCGGGCGGCAGCGATTTGTTCGGTGAAAGATCGCTGTGCTTGATGTACATCTCGAAATTCTCGCCGACCTTTGCCGGGAGTTCGCCCGAAGCGAACCATTCGCCGCGCTTTTTGCCGTCCACGAGATAGGCCCAGATATTTTCCACGGGGCCGGGCAGAAGCCTCTCGAAGCGGACGGTATGTGCGTCAACGCGCTTGCCGAATTCGTCCATCACATCACCTTTTCAGATTGTTGAGATCCACGCCATACAGAGTGGCATTTTTCTGCATATAGACATCGCGCGGGCTGACGGCTTGGCCGCGAACAGCCGTTTCCAGCATGTCGAGATAGGTGTGCCATCCCATCATGGTCTGGGGCTGCACCGCTTTGAAGATGGGCCGGTGCGTCAGGGTCAGCTTGGTGTTCTGTCCGTCAGCGACCAGCGCGAATTCCAGATAGGAAACCGGCCAGTTCGAAATATTTTCGCCAGGCGCGAATACGTTCCAGGTGTGGGCAAAAAATTCGCCCGGCCGCCATCCGGTCACCACGCCGCGGATATGGCCGCTCATGAAATTCACCTTGCCGCCTTCACGAGGCTCGATCGCGCCATCGCCAAACCATTCGGTGAGACGCGAGGTTTCGGTGAGGAATGCCCAGCATTTTTCCGGAGAGGCGGGAAGAATGCGTTCGAATATGACCGCAGCTTCCTCGACGACATGGCCTTGGTTCATCGTGTATCCTTTCTCAACGCCTGTTCGAGCGCATCAAGACGCGGCGTCCAGAAGGCGCGGATGCGCGCCACCCATTCCGACAATTCCGCCACGCCTTCCGGGTCGAGCTCATAGATCCGCTTCTGAGCCTCGGCCCGAACCTTCACCAACTTGGCCTCGCGCAGTGCCTTCAAGTGCTGGGAGATGGCAGGCGGGGACAATTCGAACTGGCCCGCGATGTCGCCGGCACAGAGCGCACCGCCGGCCAGCATTTCGACAATGCGCTGGCGAGTGGGATCGGCAAGAGCGGAAAAGTGAGCAATGGTCATGGTGTTAGTATTTCAGATTTCGCTTAATTAAGTCAAGTATGAATTACTATTCACAAGCCTGCCTTGTGTTGACGCCCTCCCATGCCTAAGTGTGGGGCACTTGCCGGGGTCAATTCACACAATTCGGACAGGGTCTTAGGCCCGCCAGAGGAAGCGCATGTCCATTCCGCAATCCGCAGGCGGCATGATCGAAAGCCGTGACGATCTGGTGCGCCATCTTTCCAAGGGCATGAAGCCTAAGGCTGCCTGGCGCATCGGCACCGAGCACGAGAAATTCGTTTATTGCCCAAAAACGCTGAAGCCGTTGGCGTATGAAGGCGAACCTGGAATCCGTCAGCTGCTGGAAGGCATGGGCCGCTTCGGCTGGCAGCCGGTGAAAGAAGGCGAGAACATCATCGGCGGAAGCCTCGATGGCGCATCGCTGTCGTTGGAGCCGGGCGGGCAATTCGAATTGTCCGGCGCACCACTCAAAAGCATTCATGAAACCTGTGCCGAGGTGAACACCCATCTGGCGCAGACGCGCGAAGTGGCGAACGAGATCGGCGCCGGCGTGCTGGGCCTGGGCTTCGCCCCCAGCTGGACGCTCGACGAGGTGCCGGTGATGCCCAAGGGCCGTTACGGCATCATGCGCAAATACATGCCCAAGGTGGGCGGCTACGGCCTCGACATGATGTTCCGCACCTGCACGGTGCAGGTGAATCTGGATTTCGCCGACGAAGCCGACATGGTGAAAAAATTCCGCGTCGGCCTGGCGCTGCAGCCCATCACCACCGCGCTTCTGGCCAATTCGCCGTTCCGCGAAGGCCGCTCCAGCGGATTTCTGTCATACCGCGCGCAAGTCTGGACCGATGTCGATCTGGCGCGCTCCGGAATGCTGCCTTTCGTGTTCGAAGACGGCATGGGCTTCGAGCGTTATGTCGATTACGCGCTCGATGTGCCGATGTATTTCGTCTATCGCGACGGCAAATATCACGACGTCGCCGGCAAGAGCTTCCGCGACTTTCTCGCCCGCAAGATTCCCGAAGTTGCGCAATTCGAGCCCAGCATGTCGGACTGGGCGGATCATCTCACCACCATCTTCCCGGAAGTGCGGCTGAAGCAGTTCCTGGAAATGCGCGGCGCTGATGGCGGCCAGTGGCGCCGCATCTGCGGCATGCCCGCGCTGTGGGTCGGTCTGGTCTATGACACTGTGGCGCTGAATGCCGCCTGGGACATGGTCAAGGACTGGACGGCGGAAGAACGCCAGGCGCTGCGCGACATGGTGTCCAAGCAAGGCTTCCGCGCGCCGTTCCGCAACACGACGGTTTTGGAATTGGCACGCCGGATGCTGGAAATTTCCGGTGAGGGTTTGCGCCGCCGCGCCAGCCTGGACAGCGCCGGCATGAGCGAGGACGGCTTCATCAATCCCTTGCGCGAATTGGTGGCGCGCGGACAGACCCGCGCCGAGGAATTGCTGCATTCCTTCCAGAATGAGTGGAAGGGCGACATGAGCAGGCTCTTCAGCGAGTATAATTTCCTCTGAGCCGAAGGCTTAGCGCCGGTCTTCGGGCAGGGGGATGAATTCCTGATCGTCTCCGGGGATCTTGCCGAACAGGCCGGAACGCCAGTCGGATTTGGCGACTTCGATCCGGTTTTTCGACGAGGACACGAAATTCCACCAAATATGGCGGGGGCCATCCAGCGGCGCGCCGCCCAGCAGCATCACCCGTGATGGACCATCCGCGAACAAGGTGACGATTTCGTCTTTTTCCAGAAACAACATGGCGCCCGCGCCATGCGTCTCCACCCCCTGATCGCCGCCGATCTGGAATTCGCCATCCACAATGAAGAGGGCGCGTTCCTCATGTTCGGCAGTGACGGTGAAGCTGCCGCCGGCCTCGAAGCGGGCATCGGCATAGAAGATGGGCGAGAAGACTTTAACTGGCGATGTTAGGCCGAAGGCCTCGCCCGTGATCATGCGCAGCCGCACACCCTTCTCGTCCTGTTCGGGAAGTTCGGTGGCCGCGAAATGCTGGAAATGCGGATCGCATTCTTCGTCCTTTTGCGGCAGGCCCACCCAGGTCTGGATGCCGTGCAGGCGATGGCCGCGGGCGCGCAACTCTTCGCCCGTGCGTTCGGAATGGGCGATACCGCGTCCCGCCGTCATCCAGTTGACGTCGCCGGGCTTGATCTCCTGCACCGAACCCAATGTATCGCGGTGCATCTGCGCACCCTCGAACAGATAGGTCACGGTGGCGAGCCCGATATGGGGATGCGGACGCACATCCACGCCCTTGCCGGGCGGAAAATCAGCCGGCCCGAAATAGTCGAAGAAGAGAAAGGGGCCGATGCTGCGCCGCGCGGCCTGGGGCAGCATGCGCGCCACCATGAAACCGTCGCCCAGATCGTGGGTCTTGCCTTTGATGGGGATCATGCCGGGAAGCTTAGCGCCCGCCCATGACACATGTCATCCCGGCAGGATGAAATTGCCGCCGCTGTCTTGGGCAATCGGTTTCACCCACAACACCGCACTGGTGAGAAGCACACCGTAGAGATGGGGAAAGTCCTCGCCCCGGGGAGGGGAATGTTCCCATCGGAGCAAGCTGCCAAGGCGTGTGGGATCTGCCGCGACCAGAAGCAGATCGCTTTTGCCCGCGTAATAGCGGCGCAAGGTTTCCGGCAATTGCGTCCAGGTGGAGAAATGCAGAAAGCCATCGGCCTGGTCATGGGCCGAGCCTTCATAGGCGTCGGTGATCTCGGCCCATTCGGCGCGCGGGACGATTTTGAAAACGGGCTCAGTCATGGCCGCCGGACCGCCAGCGCCATCCGCCTTCCGTCTTGGAGTGGCTTATGAGGACGGTTGGCACCAGCACCAATGGCAATCCAATCGCGATGACGAAAAACCGCGTGGCGTTATCGTGCGTGAAATTCGCGGCAAGGATCACGCCCACCGTCAGCGCCGCGCTGACCGCCATGAACAGCCAGCCCTGCCAGGTGTTGGGCGTGGCGCCATAGCCGAAGCGTTTCTGCCGGAACCAGTAGCGCGCCATATTTAGGCTGCCGTTCCGCCGACGGTGAGGCCATCCAGGCGCAGGGTCGGCTGGCCGACGCCGACCGGCACGCTCTGGCCGTTCTTGCCGCACGTACCGATGCCGGTGTCGAGCTTCATGTCGTTGCCGATCATGGAGACCCGGGTAAGACTTTCGGGGCCGGAGCCAATCAAAGTCGCGCCTTTGATTGGTGCGCCCAGTTTGCCGTTCTCGATGGCATAGGCCTCGGTGCAGCTGAAAACGAATTTGCCGTTGGTGATGTCGACCTGGCCGCCGCCGAAATTGGTGGCATAGATGCCGCGCTTCACGCTGGCGAGAATTTCGCCCGGATCTTTGTCGCCGGCCAGCATGTAGGTGTTGGTCATGCGCGGCATCACCGTGGCGCCGAAGCTCTGGCGCCGGCCATTGCCGGTCGGCTTCATGCCCATCAGCCGGGCGTTCTGGCGGTCCTGCATATAGCCTTTGAGAATGCCATCCTCGATCAGCACCGTGCGCGAGGTGGGCGTGCCTTCATCATCGATGGAAAGCGAACCGCGGCGGCCATCGATGGTGCCGTCATCCACCACCGTGACTCCTGGAGCCGCCACGCGCTCGCCCAAAAGGCCCGCGAATGCGGATGTCTTCTTGCGATTGAAATCGCCTTCGAGGCCATGGCCGATGGCTTCATGCAGCAGAATTCCGGGCCAGCCCGGTCCCAGCACCACCGTCATCTCGCCCGCGGGCGCGGGCACCGACTCCAGATTGATCAACGCCTGGCGCAGGGCTTCGTTGACCGCGGCCTTCCAATAGCTGGGATCCATATAGGTCTCGTAGCCGCTGCGGCCGCCGCCGCCGAAGCTGCCGGTCTCCTGGCGGCCGTCCTTTTCCACCACCACCGAAACGCCGATGCGGACGAGGGGACGAATGTCGGAATAATGCTCGCCGCCAGCGCGCATGATTTCGATGCGCTGCCATTCGCCGGACAGGGAGGCGGAAACCTGGCGCACCCGGCTGTCCTTGGCCCGGGCATAGGCGTTCATCTCTTCCAACAGGCCGACCTTGGCCGCGAACTGGGCGGTCTGGAGCGGGTCGAGGTCGGTATAGAGTTTCACATTGCTGCGGGCTGGGCCGGCAGCCGCCTGTCCCGAATGACCGGCAGACACTGCCTTCACGGTCGCGGCGGCCCGGGCGATCGCGTCCTCGGACAGTTCGGTGGCATGGGCATAGCCGGTGGCTTCCCCTGCCACAGCCCGAAGGCCGAAGCCCTGGGAGGTATCGAAACTGGCGGCTTTCAGCCGGTTGTCGTCGAAGGAGAATGATTCGGACTGGCTGTATTCCAGGAAAAGTTCCCCGTCGTCGGCTCCCGACAGGGCCGAATCCAGCTGGTTCTGAACGCGGGCGCGGTCCATTCCGGTGCGGGAAAAGAACAGATCGGTATCGGCCATGATGCTCTCCGGCTGGGGCGGGCGGGCAAAAAACCAGCGAACGCCAATGCTTAGACCCCAGATATCGGGGACTTGACGCGTTCCGGCAAGACCCTGCCAAGCCCCGGATTTCCCTGGCAGTTGGCCGCAAATGGGCCGTGCCATAAGGTCGCAATGACTTTAAGGGCTTAACCCCTCTAAATCCCCGCCAAGAATCTGAAACGTGCGGGGGTTTTCGAATACACCCTGCCGGCATTTGCGAGGTCGCTATCCATGTCT
>Ga0207695_10006495_pt1 | contig 15150 bp, 15 predicted proteins | sample KBSC54metaG_FD_184354 | JGI IMG/M metagenome (GOLD analysis project Ga0207695, IMG submission 184354) | Corn rhizosphere microbial communities from Kellogg Biological Station, Michigan, USA - KBS C5-4 metaG (SPAdes) (version 2) | ecosystem: Host-associated > Plants > Roots > Rhizosphere > Soil... | reverse complement strand
CCGCGACAATCTGGTTTCGGGTGCAGGAAGAGATGTAAGTGCCGATTGCCAATAAGCATCCGCCTTGCAGCAACAATCCCAAATAACCCACTACGATGGGACGCCAATCTGGTTTTCCGTAGGCAAATAGCGTGGCTATGCTCAGCACTGAGATTCCCAGCATCGCGCCATAGAGGGCCAGAGCAGCCAGCCATTTGCCGAGGATGATCTCCATATCCAGCACCGGCGATGTGGCCAGCAGTTCGAAAGTACCGGTGCGTTTTTCCTCCGCGAACAGGCGCATTGTGATAATCGGGATGAAGAAGAGCCCGATCACCGCCAGGTTCGACAGCAGCGGCCGGATCATCTGGTCATTCACGCTCATCGGCGCGCTCTGTCCCTGCATCGAGCTTTGAATGCTGAAGGTGACGAAGGAGACCACATAAGCATAGAAAAAATAGCCCGTGATCACTGCGTAAAACAACATCACCCCATAGGCAATCGGTGACCGGAAGTAGCTGTTCAACTCCTTGCGGCAGATAGTGAGTGTGTTCATGCCAGATCCTCTTTGACCCCGACCGTGGTGGCGTGGGGAGCCGCTACATCCGCTTTCGGCGCCCCGGTCAATTCCAGGAAAATCTCTTCCAGGCTCAAGCCCACGGCGCGCAACTCATTCAGGTTCCAGCCGGCCTCGATCACCGCACGCGCCAGCTCCGGCCGAACGTGCTGTCCCTGTTGGCTCTCCACCATAAACGTCAGGTTACCGTCGCGCGTATCGCGCGCCAGCACCCGGCTGACGCCTTCCACCCGTTCCAGCTTGTTCTGGACTTCGGGGGGGCTGAGCACGGCTCCATTGCGCGAGCCGATCTCAACCGCCACTGTCTCGGCCCCCCGCAGGCGGCTGGTCAGGTTTTGAACGGTATCAGTGGCCACCAGCCTGCCTTTGGCGATGATGATGACCCGCTCGCACAACTGCTCCACTTCGGGCAGAATATGCGTCGAAAGAATAATAGTGTGATCGCCCGCCAAGCCTTTAATCAGGTCGCGCGTCTCGATGATCTGCTGCGGGTCGAGCCCGGAGGTCGGTTCGTCCAGGATTAAGACATCCGGATTGTGGATAATCGCCTGCGCCAATCCGACGCGCTGACGGTAGCCCTTCGACAGTTTGCCGATCAGCCTGCTTTTCACATCGCCTACCGAGCATTTCTCGGCTACCTCGTTGACCCGCCTCGCCAGGCTTTCCTTGGGCACGCCCTTGAGGCGGCCTACATATTGCAGATACTCGACAACCTCCATTTCCGGGTACAAGGGAGGTGTTTCGGGCAAGTAACCGATGCGTTTCTTGACCTCCATCGGCTGCTCCAGGACGTCAAACTCCGCCACCCGCGCCGTGCCCGACGTGGGCGGCAGAAAACACGTCAGCACCCGCATGGTGGTGGTTTTACCAGCCCCGTTGGGCCCCAGGAAGCCGACGATCTGCCCTCTTTCCACCGAAAAAGAGATGTGGTCGACGGCGACATGGTTGGCGTACCGTTTGGTCAAACCTTCGACTGTGATCATATTGAAGTCATTGGACGAATGAGAGCCCTGTCTGGTTAGCAGCTCCGTTAGTGATTCTGGTTAGCGGTAGCCTCTGGTAACCGCCGATAATCATCATAGTGGCGGCGCTGAGGGAGTGTCAATCGTGCCTAGAGACGAGTCGGAGGGGTTTTAGACCGGATGGACCAGATTTCCCCCTGGGGGCAGTGGGCGGCCTCCAGCCTGCTTTTGCTGCTTGCCGCATCGGCCCATGCGGCGGTTCTCGACAGGTTGGTTCCCGGACCGCGCGGAACCTCCAACATCACCCTGCGAAAGCGTCTCCACGTGAACACTCTGATCACCGAACCCGGCACCATCGAGGCCGAGTGGGACAACTTATACTCCTACACCACCGGTAACTTCAGCATGCCCTCGGTCATCAAGTACACGCCCAAAGGCAAAAGTATTCTGTGGGGCCGCACGGAATACAGTGCCGCGTTTGATTCGATTGACAGTGTAGCTCAGGCGGGGCAGCGTACTACGCAATTCAGCGATCGCGTGACCTTCGCCGCCAATGCGGTGCTGCACGATGGAGAAAAGCTGGATCTTGCGGTACAGCCCGCGGCCACGTTCTTTCTGCGCGGCGAATCCGGCGCGCGATTGGGGGCCACCGCTATCGCGCGTTACGACGTGGGACGCAACAGCATGGGAGCAACCATGACTTGGACTGCCGCCACAGCGGCCTCCCCCACCAACCCTGCCGGAACTTGGGATTTCGGCGCAGGCTTCGGGCGCCGCCTGGCGGCTTCAGGAGCCTGGGGACACCTGACGCCGCACCTCAACACGGTTTATGAAAGGTCTACTGGCGTGAATCGCACTTGGGCGGCCTTTGCGGGCGTCGAATATCAGATCACCGAGCGGATCGCTGTCGATTTCACCGGGCAGCGATTCGGGCTGGGGGGTGTCAATCCTGACCGTCAGTTGGTCGTCGGTCTCACGATGAATTTCGGCAAGCTTCAATAAACGGCTCGCTACTTGATTTCGCGCCGCTTCTCGTGAAACGATATGACACTATATGCAGCTTTTCCTACGTCAGAGTCTGATTCTCATCATCGCCGGGTCAGTGCTTGGCTTGGAGAGCCAACCGGCGCTCGGCCAAGCCAAGGACGCGGTTCTCGGCGACTGGGTGCTCGACCGGGGCCAGTCGACCTTCGACCCCGATAATACTTTGCAAAGCCGCTCGGTTGCGATCCAAGCCAAAGATGGCGGCATAAGCTTCCTGCAGAAAACCGTGACCGATCGCGGTAACACAGTGCAGAGTGATTTTAGCGCCAACTACGACGGCAAAGACGCGCCCATATCCGGTTCACAGCTGGATAAGGTGGCGCTCAAACGCATCGACGCCCATACTGTCGAGCGGTCCGGAAAGATCGGCGGTAAGGTCGTCGAGACAGCAACTTTGAAAGTGTCTAACGACGGAAAGACCCTCACTATCACGATCAAGGGCTCGATCGACGGAGAAAATTACAGCAGCACTCAGGTGTTCGCCAAACAATAGCCGGAATTACGCGTCGCGGTGCACTGTGTGTGGCGCAAACGCCGGCACACAGATCGCTACGTACTCGGCCCCCTCCGGTGTACTGTAGCGAACCCACTCGCCCCTGCGAGCAATAATGGCCTGGCCGGTTTTAACCTCGATCACCCCTGCTTCGTGCTCAACGCGCATCGCGCCCTTGAGCACAACCGTGTACTCATCGAACTCGGGGCGCTGGCCCGGTTCGGACCAGCCAGCCGGGCTCCGCATGTGCGCGATACTCGCCTGCGTATCGCCCGAGTTCACGCGCCCGATATATTCCTCGATAATCTTGTTTCCCGGGACCGGAATTTGCGTAGGCGCCGCGATCAGTTGAGGCATTTACTCATATCGTAACGATTCGACCGGTGCAATGCGGGTGGCGCTTCGCGCCGGATAGAGCGTCGCGATCAAGCTGACCGCCATCGCCGCCGCCGCAATCCAGATCCCATCAAAGGCGCGCGGCTCGAACGGCACAAATGGAATCGAGTACACCTGCTGGTCCAGCTTTACCCATTGGTAGCGCTGGGCAAAAAAACAGACTCCGTAGCCGATCGCGAGGCCGATTACGGTGCCCACCGCGCCAATCAGCGCGCCCTCCAATACGAACACCTTGCGGATTTGCCCGGCCTTGGCGCCCATTGACATCAGAATGGCGATGTCGCGGTGCTTTTCCATCACCATCATGATCAGCGTGATGAGAATATTCAGCGCCGCCACCAGTTGAATCAGGCCGATGGTGACCACCGTGACGGTGCGCTCCATGGTCAGAGCGCTCAGCAATTGTTTGTTCTGCTCGCCCCAAGTGGTGGCGGCAAGCTTCGGTCCAATCAGCTTTTCGGCAGCCGCAGCCACTTGTGGCGCCTGATAGATGTCATCGAGCATCAGCTCGATGCTGTTCACGACGTCCGCCAAATCGAACGCCTTTTGTGCGTCGGTGAGGGACAGGAAAGCCCAGTTGGCGTCCAAATCGTAAAACCCGGATTCAAACGTTCCCGCGACGCGCAAACGCACGTAGCTGGGCCGTGGCCCGAAAGGGGTTAACTGGCCGTTAGGAACCACCAGTTGCACCTGCTTGCCGGTAACGGCCCCGATATTTTCCGCCAGCCGTGAGCCCAGCACGATTCCCGGCAAGTCGCCGGAAGTGCGCAGTCCTTCGAGCGACCCGGTTTTCAAATGCTGCAGCGTGTCCGCAAGGGGCGCGCCCGGCCTCACGTCGACGCCCTTAATCGCCACGCCCGCACCCGTGAGCGGCCCGCTGATGTAGCCGCTTTCATAGAGCGCCGGAGCCGCCGATTTTACGTGAGGGATCTGCGCCAGCTTGGGTGCCAATTGTTCCCAATGCTCGATGCCGGTGCCAGGTTCCTTCTCCAAAATGGAAACGTGCGCAGTCGCCCCCAACAAATTTCGTTGCAGCGTGTCGCGAAACCCATTGTTGATGGCGAGCGCGATCACCAGCGCCATCACGCCCGCGGCCACGCCGATCACTGAAATCGCGGTGATCACGGAGATCACCACCTGCTTGCGTTTAGCACGCAGATAGCGGCGGGCAATGAATAACTCAAACATGATCAGGGCGCAATCCGACGCAGCTTTTCCGCTAATCCGATCTCTCCCTCCGGGCGCAGCAGTGGGAAGAGGATCACGTCGCGGATGGATTTCGAATTTGTCAGGATCATCGTCAGGCGGTCGATCCCGATGCCTTCGCCGCCCGTCGGCGGCATCCCGTAAGACAGCGCACGGATGTAATCCTCGTCCATCTGGTGCGCTTCCTCATCGCCCGCCGCTTTCATTTCCAACTGCAGTTCGAACCGGCGCCGCTGCTCCTGCGGATCGTTCAGCTCCGTGTAGGCGTTGCCAATCTCCATGCCGGCGGCATAGATCTCGAAACGCTCGACGAATGCCGGGTCGCTGTGTTTCAGTTTGGAGAGCGGGGAGACCTCCACGGGATAGTCATAGACAATGGTGGGCTCAATCAGCGTCGGTTCTACGTTTCTCTCGAACGCCTCCAGCAACGCATGCCCACGCAGACTCACTTCCGCCCCCACCGCCTCTTGCATTGATACGCGGCGAACGTTTCCGAAGTCCAGTTTATGTCCCTGCCACTCGACCACCGCCGAACCGGTTGCATCGAGCGCGGTCTGCTTCAGGAATTCGCATGTGAAATCCATCAGGCCGTGGTAATCCGTGTAGGCCTGATAAAACTCCAGCATGGTGAACTCCGGGTTGTGCTGCGTCGAGACCCCTTCATTGCGGAAATTGCGATTGATTTCGTAGACCCGCTCGAGGCCACCCACAATCAGGCGCTTCAAGTACAACTCCGGCGCGATGCGCAGGTACAAATCCATGTCGAGCGTGTTGTGGTGCGTGACGAAAGGCCGCGCGGCCGCGCCACCATAGAGCGGCTGCATCATGGGAGTTTCCACCTCCACAAATCTCCGCTCTTCGAGTTGCCGACGTAACGATGAAATGATCCGTGCCCGGGTTACAAAGACTTTTTGCGATTCCGGGTTCGCAATCAGATCCAGGTAGCGCTGGCGGTAGCGAATCTCGACATCCTCAAGCCCGTGCCATTTTTCGGGAAGCCCTAGAAGGATCTTCGACAGGAACGTGAGCTTTTCGGCGTGCACGCTCAACTCCCCGGTGCGGGTGCGGAACAAGTACCCTTCGACGCCCACGATGTCGCCGATGTCGAGCAGCTGATACAGCGCATACTCGCGCTCGCTCACGGCATCGCTGCGCACATACACCTGCAGCCGTTCGCCGCGCTGCATCAGGTGGAAGAAGCCGGCCTTCCCCATGCGGCGCATGGTTTGAATGCGTCCGGCGATGCGGACCTGCGGTTTGGCTGTTGTCAATTCCTCGGCGGTTTTCGCGCTTTCCGTAGCCAGGATCTCCGGTATCGTGTGTGTAAAATCAAACCGCTGTCCGTACGCCCGGAACCCGAGTGCTTCAATTTCCGCCGCGCGCTTGACGCGTTGCTCTAATAGATCGTCTTCGAGGGACAAAAGGACTCCTTCTAGGCAGTATAAGTGGCGGAAAGCATGCTTCACAAAAGTGAAGCCGGGGTGTCAGTTGAATAGGCGCAGCCTCACGGCCGTGTTCCAAGTCTGGAGTAGCTCACCATTGCGCCTGAACAATTCGTATCTGCTTTCGTGGCGGATGAGTATGTACCGGTTGTTAACATCAACGTCAAGGACATCATTGAACGCCGTTTCGGCAGCGGGGAGAAAGGACACCGCGCCACTCACTTGACCAGTGGTAAGATCCATGCGGAACAGTTTGCAAACGCGGGACCGTCGCCGTTGACGTCGCTGTCATTGTCAGTCACGCTCTGGACCGCGAAGGCAATCAAGCGGCTATCTGGCGAAACCTCGACGTCGGAATATACCTCCGCTTCGGAAACGGTAGCCGCGGGAAACGGTTGGTCGTGAAATAGAAAGGCGCAGACGTCAGCCTCCGGATTTGAGAGGTTTCGAAATCCAGTCGGTAAACTTGCCCCATTCCAGATCTGCCCTCCGTGGAAGCAAACACTCTTGGATTCGACATTTATTAATTGAAAGGCTTGTCCTGTATCGACAGCTAGGTCCGGCGCTGCCTCATACTTGCCGAAGTTCGGCAAGAGAAGCAGCAGTACGAGGGCAAGAACTTTCATATCGTCTGGGGAAACTGCCGGGCACCGTGAAGAAAAGACATTAATCAGCGCAGAGGCGAAATGTGGTGAGTCCCGCGCGATGTACTTAGCTGCGGCTTCGATCTCCTGCCAGGCCGAATCCGTCCAGTCTACTCGGTAAGCCACGGATTCATCCGCCGCTCGACTTCGTCCTGGTTAAGGATCTTGCCGTCGGCGGCTTCACGCCGGCCACGTTCGATTCGCTCGCGAACGTAGATGGAGTACTGCACGTCCTCCCAAGTTGCATCATCGAGAAGGCTCTCGATCATGCGCCGAACCTCTTCTTTAACGGTCGCCAATCAAACCTCTGGGCTTGATTCTAGCGCTTCACAATCACTTCCCGCAGCCGGTCCCGGGTGAGGAAAAACTTCACCGAACTGAAATCCTGGAACAATTTCTCCAGACTGCGGTTGTTGAAAATCTGCGCGGGCCTGCGTTGCGAGCGGGACGCGGTCTGAATGGTGCGGTGATCCTGGATGCGGTAGGCATAGGTCGAAATGCTCTCGATGCGCTCCTCGGTGTGGAAAAGCGCCAGCAAACTGGCTCCCGGACGCAGCATCCGATGCAGTTTCGCCACCACCATCTGCAGCAGCGGCGAGGCCAAAAACTGCAGCGAATCCCATACCAGCGCGCCGTCGAAACTAGCGTCTTCAAAGTTCAGCGCCAGACTGAAGAAGTCTGCTACCAACGCCGGGTTCGCTTGGTTTTCGAAAAAATCCGGGCTGCCCGCGCCGGTGGGCGCCGGTCCAAACACCTGATCCAGCTGGCGCACAAAGTCGTCGGAATAAAGACGGTGCCCGTAGTTGGTGACGAAACTCACCGTGGCCTGGCTCGCGCCGGCGAAGTCCAGGATGGACATTCCCGGCCGTTCTTCGAGCGATGCGCAGAACTGGTCCAGACCGTGGCTTTGTCGAGTCTCCTGTCCGGCGAACGGTGCTTGAGCCACTACCGCTTGACGTCACCCGCGCTGGCGGCCGCCGCCGGAGACGAAGCGCCGGCCGAAGCCACTGGTTGCGGCTTCGGCACGGCGGCCGGCTTGGGAGCCTCGGCGCGCACGATGTCGATGCTGCCCTTGAAGTAAGCGCCGTCCTCGATGACGATCCGCGCCGTGCGGATGTCGCCCACCACTTTAGCTTCCTTGCGGATCTCGATCTTTTCGCGGGTTTCAATGTTGCCGTGTACCGTGCCCAATACCACGATCTCGCGCGCCTTGATGGTAGCCACCACTTTGCCGTTAGGACCCACCGTGAGCCGGTGCTCCTGCAGTTCCACGGTGCCCTCCACTTCGCCGTCGATTGTCATGTCCTCGCGGCCATAAACCTGGCCTTTCAGGACCACGGACTTGCCGATGATGGCGGCGCCTCCACGAACACCTTCGCTGCGCGTGTCAGTAGGGCGGCTGGGCAGAGTGGACATAGGGATTCCTTCCTTGGCGAGTTGGGATGAAGTCGGCGGTGCCGGTGCGGTTCTCGGTGGTGGTAGTGGTTCTTCTTCTTTACGGCGATTCCACATCTGAAAGCGCCTCCTTCCGTCAAAGTAACTTTTCCTATACTACTACGGGTCAATCAAGAGTGAGATAAGGCAGCCGCTCGACTCGTTACAATGATATTTGTGATCCACGCGCGCCAATGGGTCCGTTTGCCGGCCACTTTATCATTATTAAGTCTGATAGCCTTCGCCTCGCTGGCATCTGCCGCGCCGGACATTTTTCCGCTCAAAGATGTTCGCGCCGGCCAGCACGGTACCGGCCGCACGGTCTTCTCCGGCACTAAGGTCGAGGAGTTTCAAGTGGAGATTCTCGGTGTCCTCGCCAATTTGGGCCCTCGCGAATCCATTATTCTGGCTCGTTTGAGCGGCGGACCTCTGGCTTCTACCGGCGTCATGCAGGGCATGAGCGGTTCGCCGGTTTATATCGAGGGCAAGTTAGTGGGTGCTGTGGCGATGAGTTTCCCGTTATCCAAGGAGGCCATAGCCGGGATTCGACCGATTGAGGATATGTTGCGTGTGCCGCCACAGCCGGTTCAGAATCTGGCTGCCGCGACGCCTGGGCCTGGGCGCCAGCCCTGGATGGCGGGTGGCTTTGCTGGTGACACCCGGCTCGAAGAAATCGCCACACCGGTGTCTTTCACCGGATTCACCCCCGCGGCTCTGGAGCATTTCGCGCCCCAACTCCGCCGGTTGGGCCTCGATCCGCGCCAGGGAGTTTCCGGCGGCGGCAGCATTCCGGATCGTCTGGGTAATCCCCGCCAGTTGGAGCCCGGTTCGATGATCAGCGTCCAGTTGATCTCGGGCGATATGACCGTCGGTGCCGACGGTACGGTCACCGCCATCGACGGCGACCGGATCTACGCCTTCGGCCATCGCTTTCTCGACGAAGGCACCACCGATCTGCCCTTCGCGAGCGCCGAAGTTTTGGCTCTGCTGCCCAGTCTTTCCAGTTCCTTCAAAATCTCCATGGCCCGCGAGTGGATGGGAACCATCACGGCGGATCGTGACACCGCTGTCTCAGGACTCACCGGCCGCCAGGCCAGTCTTATCCCGGTACAGATTCGCGTGGGTGCGAACACCTACCATATGCGTTTAGCGCAAGACCGCGTCATGACGCCCCTGCTCATGCAGATGGCCTTATTCTCCGCTATCGATTCCACGCAGCGCAGCGTAGGCGCCCAGACTTATTCCGTGCGCGGCCAACTCGATTTCGAGGGCGGACCCGTGCGTATTGACGATGTTTATAGCGGCGACGTCGGGGTCGCCGTGATTGCTTCGGCCGGCATTGGCTCGCCTATCGCGTTCGCCTTGCAGAGCGGCTTTGATGCGCTGAAGTTGAAGAGCGTATCTCTGGATGTCTCTCCGGTCGAGCGGCGCCACCAGCAGCAGGTTATCGACCTGATGGCCGCGCGCAGCGTGCGTCCCGGTGAAGATCTCGACCTTACCGTCGTCATGTCGGGCGAAAATGGCCAGGAGACCTCGCGGCGCGTAAAGTACCACGTTCCTATCGGGACGCAGCCCGGCAAGCTGAACTTCACCATCGCCGATGCCACCTCCACCAATGTGATTGAATTCCAATCCGCCGTGGCCACGCCGCAGCGCTCGCCGCTGCAGGTGTTGAGCCTGCTGAACGGTTTGCGATCGAACACCAAAGCGTATGTTCGCGTCTGGCGCGCCGAGCCTTCCTACACAGTTGAAGGCCGCGACATCCCCGATCCACCGCCGTCGCTCGCCATGCTCCTGACCCGCGATCAAGCCGGCTCCCCCACGCAGGCAAACACGCGCGGCGCCAAGATCGCCGAACTCGAAGTGCCCGGCGCCGCAGATTCGATTGTCACCGGCACCAAAACTATCCAAGTCGAGGTGAAGCAGTGAACGTTCCTGCACGCGCGCTACTTGTCGCCGCGCTAACAGCCGGCGTCTCGCTCGCCGCTACCACTGCAACCTGGGAACTCAACGGCTATCAGGATTTCCTCCATGGCCGCATGAGCGGCCTCTCCATCACCCGCGACGGGCGCCTGATCCTCGGACCTAAACTCGACACACTTTTTTCTTCCGATCAAGCCCAGATCTGGAGCGTTGCTCCGGCGCCCGACGGCTCGCTCTACCTGGGCACCGGCAACCGCGGGCGCCTTCTTAAAGTGGATTCCGACGGCAACGGCTCAGTGGTATGGAGTTCGGATCAGCCTGAGATCTTCGCGGTTGCAATCGACCGCGCCGGGGTGGTCTACGCGGGCACATCGCCCGACGGCAAGGTGTACCGCATCGAGAACGGCCGGGCCACCGAATATTTTTCTCCCGGTGAACGCTACATATGGGCGCTGGCCTTCGCTCCCGACGGTTCGCTCTATGTCGCTACCGGACAGCAGGGCAAGATCTATCGGGTTACCGCGCCGGGCCGCGGCGAACTTTACTATGAAACCGGCCAATCCCACGTCACAGCACTCGCTTTCGATCGCGAAGGCCGCCTGCTCGCGGGCAGTGAGCCGAACGGGATCCTGTATCGCATCACTGGCACGCCCGCGCGCGGCTTCGTGCTCTACGACGCGAATCTGCCGGAAATACGCAGTATCGTCCTCGCCGCCGACGGCTCCATTTACGCCGCAGCTCTCGGTGGCAGCGTGGCGAAGAGCACCTCCGCCGCCTCCAGTTCGTCCTCGACTTCGACCACTACGGTGACGGCTCCCGCTACCAGCATTACCGTCACCGACGCGCAAGCCGGCCTCGCCGTCGCGCCCAAACCGGATTCGACCAAACCGGCGGCCGGCACCTCGCCCATCAGCGCCCCCGCGAGTGTCACCGAAGTCTCCGGTGTCGAGCGTTCGGCGCTCTACAAAATTTTCCCCGATAATACCGTCGAAACCTTGTGGACATCCAAAGAAGAGAATATTTACGACGTGGTCGCAGATCCCAGCGGCACGCTAACATTTTTGACCGACACTCAAGGCCGCGTCTATCGCCTCGACCCACGCCCTGACCGCACGCGCGACGCGATCCTGGTGACTCAGACCAATGAGGCCGACGCCACCCGCCTGACCTCTACCCCGCGCGGGCTTCTGGTGGCCGCCGGCAACGTCGGAAAAATGCTGCGCCTGGATCAGTCGGCAACCGCCAACGGCTGGTTCGAATCCTCGATTCACGATTCCGGTACCGTCGCGCGCTGGGGCCGTCTGGCGTGGGTCGGCGGTAAGGGCATTGCCTTCAAAACGAGAGCCGGGAACTCCGCCCGTCCCGACGCCACCTGGAGCGATTGGTCCGAGCCAATTACTGACCCCGCGAAATCTAAAATTACCAGTCCCAACGCCCGCTTCATCCAATGGCGCGCCGAGTTCACCGGTACCGTGAGCGCGGCGCCGGAACTCGACAGCGTGACCCTCGCCTACCTTCCGCAGAACACCGCGCCTTCGATCCGCAGCATCACGGTTTCGGCCCTGCCGGGCGCTGCCATCGTGAAAAGCACAAGCTCAAGCGCCTCCTCCGCTTTCTCCATCACTGTTACCGACACGGGCGACGCCTCGAGCGCCGTCGGTACCCAGGCGCAAACGCTTTCCCGTCCCGCCGGCCAGCAGCTTCAGGTTTCCTGGCAGGCCGACGACCCCGATGGCGACAAGCTTTCCTACAGCCTCTATTTCCGTGGCGAAGACGAACGTGAATGGAAATTGCTGCGCGCCGATATCAGCGAGAATACCTATCTGCTCGACGGCGACGTTCTCGCCGACGGCCGCTATTTTTTCCGTGTGGTCGCGTCGGACCGCCCCTCGAACGCCGCCGAGCAAGCGCGCCAGTCGGAATTGATCGGCCCGCCGGTGCTCATCGATAACACTCCGCCTGTAGTCGCCGCGAGTGCTGCTCGACGCAATGGTACGGCGGTAGAGATCGATATCGATGCCCAGGATCGCGGTTCCATCCTCCGCCGCTGCGAATATTCCGTCGACGCCCATCCTTGGGTGCCCGTCGAAGCCGTCGACGGCGTCACTGACTCGGCGCATGAACAATTCCGTATCCGCATCGACAACTTCCCGCCCGGCGAGCACCTGATTGTCATCCGCGCCTATGATGTCGCCGGCAACGCGGGGCTGGCTAAAGTCGTCGTCCGCTAGGCCGCGTCAGGCCTGCTTGCATTCGTTGCCCCGATCGGCTACATTGCGTCATGCTCAAATTCTCAGCGGTACCATTGACTGGTCTCTGGCTGTTGGCGGGATGCAACACTGCGCCTACGGCGCCCGCGACTCCGGCAGTGGATCTGGTGGCCGAGCAATCCAAGATCCGCGACATTGAAGCTGGTTGGGTGAAAGAAGCCGCGGCCAAGGATCTCGAAAAGAGCGCCGGACACTACACCGACGACGCCGTCCTGATGATGCCAGGCGCGCCTGCGGCCAAAGGCAAGGACGCTATTCGCGCGGCCTGGAAGGGCTTACTCGACGATCCCAACGTCAAGCTCAACTTCTCGGCGGACCGCGTTGAAATCAGCTCGGGCGGCGACTTAGCTACCACCAAAGGCTCCTACACCATGACCGTCACGAATCCGAAAACCAAGAAGCCCATGGACGACCACGGAAGCTACATGACGGTCTACAAGAAACAGGCGGACGGTAATTGGAAGGTGATCGAGGACATGACGACATCCGACGTAGCTCCGAAGTAGGGAGCTTTCGGTCGAGCGTTACAAGTTGCCGGCCGTCATCATCCAGCGGAACATGAGTCCGAACGCCGCCACCGTAATCGCCACCGCCGCGGCACCGCCGAATCGCCAGAGGCGTTCGATGGAACCCGTCAATCGCGGCGTCCCCGCCAAATAAGCGATCGCGAATCCACTAGTGACGCCGCCAATATGCGCGGCATTATCGGTCGACGGGAATAACGCCGACAAAATGAGGGCATAAATGCCCCATTGCAAATAGTGTGACCGTATCGCTGAGCCATACGACGACTTGTCGCGCATGCCTAGCGCAATCATCGCCCCCAGCAATCCAAAAATACCCGCCGATGATCCCACCGAAGGCACTCCCGGATTCCACAGGTCACTGGCATAAAACCCCACTATGGTGGACACAAAATAGAACACCAGGTAGCGGCTGGTGCCGTAGCTTTCCTCAGTCGCCGCGCCCAGGTCGAACAGCACCCAGGAGTTCATGAGCAGATGCAGAATCCCGCCATGCAGAAACCCGGCCGTGAGCAGCCGCCACCACTGCCCGTCCTGGATCGCCGGGCCAAACTTTGCTCCTGCCTGAAACAGCGGCAGACCGGTCGCGCCGTTCCCCGAAATCAGCCCGGGCAGTTCCTCCGCCAGATAAAAGCCGGCATTGATCAGCAGGATCACCACCGTGCAGAATTGCGCGTGCGGGATCAAGCCGCCTAGAATCTGAGCCGGTGCGCGGCGGGCGATGGCAGGCGCCTCCAGTTTCATATCGCAATACGGGCAGACCTTGTCACTGATGGTGATGAAGGCCCGGCAATTCGGACACATCCGGCGAGTTTCCACGCACTCATTGTAACGGTCGCCGGGGGACTAGCAGGCAGGGTTGCGCTTGTTTGACACTGAGTGTGAGAGTTAATGCTGTCAAATATCATTAGAAGCCGCTGCGTCACGGAGTAATCGGCGTAATCCATGAGTCAGGTGCCAATTTGGTTTGAACGTAAGTTTGAGTTTTCGTTCCCAGTGGAACTGCGGCCGAATGTGTGCTCGCGTCTGCGCGGCACCCCAGGCAGACTGGAGGAAGTGCTTCGCGGACGTTCCCGCGAAATTCTCACCGGGAAAGCGTCAGGAGAATGGTCCGCTCAGGAACACGCCGGCCATCTGCTCGACCTTGAGCCGTTGTGGCTGTCGCGAGTGGACGACTTCGTGGCGGCCAGTGACCAGCTCACCGTGGCGGACTTGAGGAATCGGAAAACCGAAGAAGCGCATCACAACGAGCATCGGCTGGAGCAGCTGCTGAGCGAGTTTCGCGCTGCCAGAGAAGGATTGCTCAAGCGCGTGGAGGAATTGGATCCGTCGATCTTTTCTCGTGCCATTCCGCATCCTCGTCTGCAGACACCTATGCGGCTGGTAGATCATTTGTATTTCATCGCCGAGCACGACGACCATCATCTTGCGCGCATTTGGGAGCTGGTCCACGCAATTTAGGGTCTTCCATAGCAAAAGGGGCCGGGCAAGCCCGACCCCTTTCATCAACCAGCCTCTTAAGCCAGTTATTTCTGGACGGCGATGTAGAACGTGTTCTCGCCGCGTTTGACCAGCAACAGCGTGGCGCCGTTGCTGACATTGTGCATGGCTCTGTCGAAATCGGCCACGCTCGAAATACCAGCACGATTCACTTCGAGAATGGTGTCGCCTTCGCGCAAGCCAGCTGCTGCAGCAGGACTGCCCTGATCGATATCGGTCACCGTTACGCCGCGGCCGTTGGCAGCCTCTACCGTGACTCCCTCGAGAGAGCTGGTCGCGCCGCTGTTGTCGTTGCCTTTTTCGGCCGAGCGGCCCAAATTGTCAGGCATCTCTGCCAGCTTCACCGCCACGTTCTTTTCGGAACCGTCATGCAGCACGCGTAAGTGAACCGTGGTTCCCGGAGGCGTCAGTGAAACTCGCATCCGCAATTCGTTGCTGTCGTCTATTTTTTTGCCGTTCAGGTCCAGAATCACGTCGCCGCGCTGCAGACCCGCCGCCGCTGCCGGAGTTCCCGCAGTAACGTCACCAATCAATATGCCTTGGGTTTGCTTCGAGTGAAGTGCCTGCGCCATCGCGGGCGTGATATCTTGCGGCAGCAGTCCCAGATAGCCGCGCACCACTTTGCCGTGCTCCATAACCTGCGTCATCACGCTGCGCGCCAAGTTTGCGGGTACTGCGAAGCCCACACCCTGGTTGCCGCCGTTATTCGCGAGAATCGCGGTGTTGATGCCAATCAGTTCCCCGCGCGTATTCAAC
>Ga0207695_10006493_pt1 | contig 15155 bp, 16 predicted proteins | sample KBSC54metaG_FD_184354 | JGI IMG/M metagenome (GOLD analysis project Ga0207695, IMG submission 184354) | Corn rhizosphere microbial communities from Kellogg Biological Station, Michigan, USA - KBS C5-4 metaG (SPAdes) (version 2) | ecosystem: Host-associated > Plants > Roots > Rhizosphere > Soil... | reverse complement strand
GTTTCATCAAATTGCCACAGCTTGTTAGGATCAAACGATTCTGACACTCGCGGGGAACCCATGCGGAAATTGCTTCTGGCTTTACTATGTGCGGCCGCTCTGGCCAGCCCGGCTCAGGCCGAGGACAAGAAGTTCGAAGCCTTCATCCAGGGCCTGTGGCCGCAGGTGCAGAAGGCGGGCTTCTCGCGGGATCTGTTCGACGCCGCCTTCAAGGGCATTACCGATCCCGATCCGGTGGTGGTGAAGCTGGCCCAGAACCAGCCGGAATTCAATTCGACCACCTCGGAATACATTGAGAAGACAGTCACGCCGATCCGGATCAATACGGGCAAGACGGCGCTCGCTGCCAATGCCGACCTGCTTGACAAGATTCAGGCCAAATACGGCGTCGACAAGAAAATCCTGCTCGGCATCTGGGGCATTGAGAGCAATTTCGGCAAGGACATGGGTTCGATGAGCGTGATGCGCTCGCTGGCCACGCTGATGTATTCCGGCAACAAGAAGGATTACGCCAGGGATCAGCTGATCGCCGCCTTCACCATCCTGAAGCGCGGCATCAAGCCGCCGGACGATTTTGTCGGCTCATGGGCCGGCGCGCTGGGCCATACGCAATTCATCCCCACCACTTATCTCGCTTCCGCCGTCGATTGGACCGGCGATGGCAAGAAGGACATCTGGGGTTCGAAAGAAGACGCACTCGCTTCGACCGCGCATTACCTGGCGCAATCCGGCTGGAAGAGCGACCGGCCCTGGGGCTGGGAGGCTACGCTGCCCGCCAATTTCAACCGTGGCCTGATCGGTCGCGCCCATTGGAAGACGGTGACGGAATGGGAGGCGATGGGCATCAAGCCTGCCGTCGGCGCGCATTTCTCGGCGCCCAATGCCAAGGCCTTCGTGATGATCCCGCAGGGCATCGACGGGCCGGTATTCCTGATCACCCAGAATTTCCTGGCGCTGCTCGCCTATAATTATAGCCATGGCTATGCGCTGGCCGTGGCGATGCTGGCCGATCGCATTGGTGGCGCCGGACCGGTGGTGGCGGCCTGGCCGGCGCAGAAAACCGATCTCACTTTTGCCGAACGCGTTGAATTGCAGAATCGCCTGACGCGGATGGGCTTCGACACCAGCGGGGCTGATGGCCGTTTCGGCGCCAAGACCTATGAGGCCGTGCTGGGCTATCAGCAGAGGGTGGGCATGGCGCTCGATGGCTTCCCCACCCGCAAGGTGCTTGAGCGCCTGCGCAAGGGTGGCTAAGGAGCCGCAATGCGTCTGGCATTATTCAGTCTTCTGATGGTTCTGTGGTCCGGGCTTGCGCTTGCGCAGGACCAGACGACGCAGCCCACGCCCGATCAGGCTCCGGCTGCCGACCAGGCGCCGGCCCCGATGGCAACAGCTGATGATACGGAAAAGCGCGTGCTGGTGATCGGCGATCAGTTGGCGGGTCCGATGGGCAATGGCCTCGGCCGCGTGATCCAGAATGACGACACGGCGAATTTCGCCATGTTCAACCGCTCGAATGAAGGCACCGGCCTGGCGCGTCCCGAAATCTATGATTGGGCGGCTGCCATTCCGAAGATCGTGCAGGACAAGAATTTTTCTGCCGCAGTGGTGCTGATCGGCATCAATGACCGGCGTGACATGCGCGATGCTTCAGGTGCCACGCTGAAATTCGGCACGCCGGAATGGGACACGCTGTACAAAGCGCGCATCGATGCGGTGATGGATGCTTTCGCCGCTGCCAATATCAAGGTTTTCTGGCTGGGCGAGCCGCCGATGGGAGACCCGGCGCTGGATGCCGATCTGCAAAACATCACGGCTCTCATCAAGGAACGCACCGAGGCCAAGGGCGGTGTGTTCATCGACCTGCGCGCGCCGCTGCTCAATACGAGCGGTGGCTATACCGACCGTGGGCCGGACGACACGGGCGCGGACCGCCGTTTGCGCGAAGGCGATGGCGTGACTTTCATGAAGGCCGGCAATAATCGTCTGGGTCTGATTGTGTTGACGGCGCTGAAAGCTGGCGCTGCCGCACCGGTGCCGCCTGTTTCACCGGCCGCGCCGCCAGCGGTGGCTCCGGCTGATGTGCCGGCCGCTCAGGCTCCGGTGGCCGCTGCATCGCCCCCGGTTGACGAGCAAGAAGGCCCGATCTTCGGCCAGGAAGGCGTCGACAACGACACCGCTGCCAATAACAGCAAGGTGCTGACCGCGGGTGTCGAGAAAGACAAGGCCGTGCAACAGGCTGCCTCGGCCAGCATCATCGGCATCGCAGCGGCCAAAGGGAGCAACGCCGAGGCGCTGTTCACCAAGGGCCTTGCGGGGCCTGCGCCTGCCGGGCGGTTCGACGATTTCAGCGCGAAGGCGAACTAACGCGCGTCCCCCTCATCCGCCCTTCGGGCACCTTCTCCCCAGAGGGGAGAAGGGCGATGAAATCTCGCCCCTCGCCCGCGTGCGGGAGAGGGTGGCGCGTTAGCGCCGGGTGAGGGGCCGAAGGTCACTCCATAAACCAGCCATGGCTCACGACCAGCGACTGGCCGGTGAGGGCGTTGGTGGGGAAGGCGGCGAAGGTGAAGGCGACTTCGGCGACGTCTTCGAGCGTGGTGAATTCGCCATCCACCGTGCCGCCGAGCATAACCTTTTTCACCACGTCCTCTTCCGAGATGCCGAGGGTCTTGGCCTGTTCGGGAATCTGCTTTTCGACCAGCGGCGTCTTCACGAAGCCGGGGCAGATCACATTGGTACGAATGCCGTATTCAGCGCCTTCCTTGGCGATGGTGCGCGACAGGCCCATGATGCCGTGCTTGGCGGTGACGTAGGCGGCCTTCAGCGGCGAGGCGAGCTTGGAATGGACCGAGCCCATGAAGATGATCGAGCCTGAACGCTGGCGCTGCATAATCGGCAGCACGGCTTTTGACGTGAGGAAGGCGCCGTCCAGATGGATGGCCAGAACCTTCTTCCACTCGGCGAAGGGAAACTCCTCGAGCTTGTGGACGATCTGGATGCCGGCGTTCGACACGAGAATATCGATATGCTTCCAGGCCGCTTCCACCTTGGCGATGCCGGCATTGACCTCGTCCTCATTAGTCACATCCATGGCCACAGCCATGGTCTGGCCGCTGGTGGACAAAGCGCGGGCCGTGGCTTCGGCGGCAACCAAGTTGAGATCGGCAATGGCCACCTTGGCGCCGGCTTCCACGAAACGGGTGGCGATGGCCCGGCCCAGGCCTGAAGCCGCGCCCGTCACGATTGCTGTTTTGCCCTTCAAATCCATCGTCCAACCTCAAATTGCTGCGTTGCAACGAAGACTAGCCTAAAGTTCACATTGCGACAATCGATGGCAATTGCGGGTGACTAAACCTTTGGATAGAGAAGGTGGAAAGCCTTTCCAGAATCGATAGAGGACAACCATGGCCGATCACCACTCATCTTCTTCTTCGCCCGCGCTGACCGGCATGGACGCGCACCGCGCCACCTATGAGGGTTTCCTCAAGTGGTCGGTCGTCGTGGCGCTGGTATCTTTCTTTACGCTGGTCGCGCTGGTTGATTTCCGCTTCGTGAATTATCCGCTGAACCTGCTGGTCGGCTTCGGCGGCCTGATCGTCGGCATCATCGCCACGCTCATCGGCCTGCGCGCCGGCGGGAAGTGGGCGCTGCCCGTTGTCGTGCTGGTGCTCTACGGCATCTTCGTCGCGATGAACGCGCATCTGTCGTAATCCACCACCAACATGAAACTCGCGGTTCCTGCGGAGACTGTTCCAGGCGAGAGCCGCTGTGCCGTTTCGGCCGAAGCGGTGAAGGCCTATGTGAAAAAGGGCCTGAAGGTCGCGGTCCAAGCCGGGGCAGGGGCGGGTTCCAATATTTCCGACGCTGACTACAAGGCGGCAGGCGCTGAGATCGGCAAAGGCCCCGATGTGGTGGCCGATGCCGATATCGTTCTTTCAGTGCGCCGGCCTTCAACCGCTGTTCTCAAATCGATGAAGAAGGGCGCCATCCTCGCCGCGGGGCTTGAGCCCTACGGCGAGCGCAAGGGGCTTGAAGCGATCGCCAAGAGTGGCGCCACGGCTTTTGCGATGGAGCTGATGCCGCGCATCACCCGCGCACAGAGCATGGATATTCTCTCTTCGCAGGCAAATCTCGCCGGCTACAAGGCGGTGATTGATGCCTCGGCCCATTTCGGGCGTGCACTTCCGATGATGATGACAGCGGCGGGCACAGTTCCCGCCGCAAAAGTTTTCATCATGGGCGTGGGCGTGGCGGGCCTGCAGGCGATTGCCACGGCGCGGCGTCTTGGCGCCATTGTGTCTGCGACAGATGTGCGCAAGGCCACCGAAGAACAGGTGAAATCGCTAGGTGCGAAATTCGTGTTTGCCGATGTGGCCGATGCCGCGACGTCTGGCGGTTACGCGAAAGAGCTTTCCGCCGAAGACAAGGCCAAGCAGGCCAAGCTGGTCGCTGACCACGTAAAGACGCAGGATATCGTCATCACCACGGCGCTTATTCCGGGCCGCCCCGCGCCAGTGCTGATCACCAGGGAAATGGTGGAGAGCATGAAGCCGGGTTCGGTGATTGTAGATCTCGCCGTTGAACGCGGCGGCAACTGCCCGCTGTCGAAGCCGGATGAGATCGTGGTGCACAAGGGTGTATCGATCATTGGCACGGTCAACCTCGCGGGCCGGCTGGCGGGCAATGCCACGCCGCTGTTCGCCAAGAACCTTGCCAATTTCATCGACACGATGATCGGTAAGGATGGAACGCTCGCCGTCAATTTCGAAGACGAGTTGATCAAGGGCACGCTGGTCGCCCGCGATGGTGCTCTCGTGCATCCGTTGTTTCAGGGAGCCAAGTGATGGATATTTCCGTTGATCCCTTCATCTATCTGTTCTCGATCTTCGTGTTGGCGGTGTTCGTCGGATACTACGTCGTGTGGAACGTCACGCCGGCACTTCATACGCCGCTGATGTCGGTGACCAATGCGATCTCGTCGGTGATCGTGGTGGGCGCGCTGCTGGCGGTCGGGGCAGGGGCGATTGCCTCGGGCTCGGTGCTGGCGATGATCTTCGGCTTCTTCGCGCTGATCTTGGCGAGCGTGAACATTTTCGGTGGCTTCCTCGTCACCAACCGCATGCTCGCCATGTACAAGAAAAAGGAGAAGTGAGATGAGCGCTTCGCTCGCTGCCCTTCTCTATCTCGTTTCCGGCGCGCTTTTCATCATGGCGCTACGAGGGCTTTCCTCGCCCGCCACCTCGCGGCAGGGCAACACCTACGGCATGGTGGGCATGGGCATTGCCATCCTCACCACGCTGGCTGTCGCCGCACCGACCAATCCGCTGGTCTGGGTTTTGATCATTGCCGGCATCGCCATTGGCGGCGGCATCGGCGCCTACATGGCACGTACCATTGCGATGACGGCCATGCCGCAGCTCGTGGCGGCGTTTCACTCGCTCGTAGGTCTAGCGGCCGTGTTCGTTGCGGCTGCGGCCTTCTACGCGCCGGAAGCTTTCGGCATTGCCACCGGTGGCGAAATCCATCCGCAAAGCCGCATCGAGATGGCGCTGGGCGTGGCCATCGGCGCCATCACCTTCACCGGCTCAGTCATCGCCTTTCTGAAACTCGATGGTCGCATGTCGGGCGCGCCGATCATGCTGCCGGCGCGGCATGTGATCAACAGCGCGCTTGGCCTGGCTCTGGTGGCCGCCATCGTGCTGTTCTTCATGGGCCCGTCGTCGGTCCTGTTCTGGGCCATTGTTCTCATCTCGCTGGTTCTCGGCCTGCTGCTGATCATCCCGATTGGCGGCGCGGACATGCCCGTCGTGGTGTCGATGCTGAATTCCTATTCCGGCTGGGCCGCTGCCGGCATCGGCTTCACGCTGCACAACACCGCGCTGATCATCACCGGCGCGCTGGTCGGTTCCTCAGGCGCCATCCTGTCCTACATCATGTGCAAGGGCATGAACCGCAGCTTCATCTCGGTGATCCTCGGCGGCTTCGGTGGCGTGAGTGCGGGACCGGCTGCCGGTGGCGAAGCCAAACCCGTCAAGCAGGGCTCGGCAGACGATGCGGCCTTCATGATGAAGAACGCATCATCCGTCATCATTGTGCCGGGCTATGGTATGGCCGTCGCCCAGGCGCAGCACGCGCTGCGCGAAATGGCCGATCATCTGAAGGCCGCCGGCGTCACGGTGAAATACGCCATTCATCCGGTGGCGGGCCGCATGCCCGGGCACATGAACGTGCTGCTGGCCGAAGCCAACGTGCCTTACGATGAAGTTTTCGAACTGGAAGACATCAATTCGGAATTTCCGCAGGCCGACATTGCCTTCGTGATCGGCGCCAATGACGTGACCAATCCTTCCGCCAAGGACGACCCGACCTCGCCGATTTTCGGCATGCCGGTTCTCGAAGTGTGGAAGGCCAAGACGGTGATGTTCATCAAGCGCGGCATGTCGTCAGGCTATGCCGGCGTCGACAATCCGCTGTTCTGGCGCGACAACACTCTGATGCTGTTCGGCGACGCCAAGAAGATGACCGAAGAAATCAACAAATCGATGGGGTGACCCCGTGAAGCTTTACAAGGTTCCGCATTCTACGCTCAGCGTCTCCAGCGTCGTGCTCGGCATGATGCGCATCAAGGACATGAGCGACAAGGAGATCGATGCACTGTTCCATGCGGCGATCGATGCCGGCGTGAACATGATCGATCATGCCGATATCTATGGCGGCAAGCGGCATGTTTGCGAAGCGCGTTTCGGCGACGCCGTGAAGCTCACGGCGGCACAGCGCGACAAGCTGATCATCCAGAGCAAGGTGGGCATCGTGACCAGCGGGCCCTATTTCGATTTTTCGAAAGAGAACATTCTGGACGGGGTCGATGGATCGCTGAAGGCGATGAAGACCGAATATATGGATGTGCTGCTGCTGCACCGGCCGGATACGCTGATGGAGCCGGAAGAGATTGCCGAGGCCTTCGACAAGCTACATGTAAGCGGCAAGGTGCGGCACTTCGGTGTTTCGAACCAGACCCCGGGCCAGATTGAATTGCTGAAGTCAGCCGTGAAGCAGCCGCTGCTGTTCAATCAGGTGCAGTTTTCGATTGCGCACGCGAACCTTGTGACGCACGGCATCGCGGTGAATATGGGCGGGCTTGATCAGTCGATTGACCGCGATTTGGGGCTGCTCGATTACTCGCGCCTGAAGGGCATGATGCTGCAGGCCTGGTCGCCGTTCCAGAAGGGCTTCTTCGAAGGCGTCTTTATCGGCGATCGCAAGGACTATGCGGCCCTGAACGATGTGCTCGACGAGTTGGCCAAGACCCACAAATCGACGCCGACGGGCATCGCCACCGCCTGGATCATCCGCCATCCCGCCAATATCCAGGTGATCGCCGGCACCACCAATGCGGGGCGCATCAAGGAAATGGCCGCGGCTTCGGACATCCGTTTGAGCCGCGAAGAATGGTACCGCATCTTCCGCGCCGCGGGCCATGTGGTGCCTTAGGCCAGTTTCGCCTTTAGCTCTTCCAGCTGCTGCTTTCGCATGACGGATTGCCTGACAATCTCCTCGGCGAAGGCGGCCGGCTTTTTGCTGTTTGGTCTGTCGCGAAACGATTTGTAGGTGTCATCGCCGATAAGTTCAGCATAGTCGATCCAGGTGCTGAGGCCGATGATATCGCGGACCGACAGGCCGTTTTTGTTGAACACGGCGCCCGGTAATTTCAGTTTCTCATTGGCCTTTCCAAATTCTGCTTCCTTGGCGTCCCAGTCTGCTGGCCTTGTAAAGCTGCGATGGCTGCCGTCATTGGAATACTTGAAGGCTGGGAACTTGTTGCCGTATTCTGAGCAGCCGTGAGTGATCCTAGTTTCAACGGCGGTTACCCCGAACTGCTGCAGAACCTGCTGCAACCTGTCCCGGCAAAGAATGGCTTCCGCTTCGCTTTCACAGAATATGTAGGACTTGTAAGGCGCGGCGACGTCGGTGCGAATTTCCACCATGGATTTTCTTGTATTGTCGCGCGGCAATTTCAGGATGCGTAGTGCTAGATAGGTTTGCACATGGGCCAACAGATTGGCGGGCACGGCCTGAACCTTGAAACAGTCCTGGCAAAACCGGGGGATGACGGCTTCTTTTTCAAACAGCGCCATGCGGAATTCACAAAAGGTTGCGCTTCCGCCAATGGTATGGACCGCTCCGGCAAAAAGCTGGGTGATGGCAATCCGCGATTGGATGCCGGTTTCCTCAAGTACCGCATTCCACTTCCGGTATTGTTTGCTTTCCGTGCCCGATCGCAGAACACGTTCGGCCCATTCCGGATCCTGAAATTGGCGGGACAGTTTTTCCTGGCTGTAGCCATAGGTGCCGGGCCGTGGCCTGTCTGGGGTATGAGTGTTGAGCAGGGCGACAAGGTGCCGGATCACTTCGTGGTCGTCAGGCACGGCGCGCAGCCGGGCTTCCAGTTTCGAAATATATGCGTCCTGGGCGGCGTTCATAGTGATGAGCTAATGTCCCAAATCTAGAGGCGTCAATCTAGCTCAGACCTTGCCCGCAAAGAAGGCTTTCCTCTCCTTCAGAAACTAGACGGGCGCTCTGCATGCGCCATCAACTGCCGCCCGGCAGATTTGGTAACCCGGTTCATCGGCCACCAAGACTCCTCTCCCCCTCCGCCCCATAATCGTCTAAGTTCCCCGGCATTGGGCAGGGATTAGGCGGAAATTGATGGCGCAGGACTCGTTTATCGTTGAAAGACCCACGGTGCATCTGATGCACATGGTGGTTTTCACCATCGTGGTGGGGGTGATTGCGGCCATTCTCTTCCCGCATATCAAGGACGCCTTCATGGCCAATCCGGGCCTGAACGGTCTGATCATCGGCGCTCTCATCGTGGGCATGCTGTATGCTTACCGCATGGTCTGGCGGCTGTTTCCGGAAGTGACCTGGCTCAACGGGTTCAAGCTGGGCCAGGACTCGATTGAAGCGCCGCCCGTCATGCTGACGCCGGTGGCCACCATTCTGGGCGATGCCAATAACCGCACGATTTTGTCGCCGCAGACGATGCGCTCGCTGCTCGACTCTCTGGGCTCGCGCTTGGATGAAAGTCGCGACCTGTTGCGCTATCTCGTAGGCCTTTTGATTTTCCTCGGCCTGCTTGGCCCCTTCTGGGGCCTGCTTGCCACCGTCGGTTCGGTGAGCGATGCGATCAAGGGCCTTGATGTCACCTCCGGTGCTTCGGCCAACGTGTTTGAGGAATTGAAGACCGGCCTGACCAAGCCGCTGCAGGGCATGGGGCTTTCGTTCTCGTCCTCGCTGTTCGGTCTCGCTTCGTCGCTGATCCTTGGCTTCTTCGATTTGAAAGCCTCGCAGGCGCAAAACCGCTTTTACTACGGCCTGGAAGACTGGCTTTCGACCATGACCGGCGTGCAGACCGGCGAAGGCAATAGTGGCGCCGTGCCCACTTTCATCCATCTCGACATGCAGAACCTTCAGCGCACGATTGATCGCCTCGGCAGCCACATCGACCAGATGAAGGTGCAGCCCACCAATGGTTCCGGCAAGGCGGTGGTCACCAGCAATGGCGCCACCGAAACTGCAACAGAAGAACTGGCCGACGCCGTGGCCAATCTCGTGCAGCAGATGCGTGAGGAGCAGAAGATGGTGCGGCAGTGGATTCAGGCGCAGCAGGTGCAGCAGAGCGAAATCCAGCGCCTGTTGATCCGGACGTCAGGCAAGTGAGGCGCTGATGCCCCAACGTTTCGGGCGCCGCGGGCGCGGCGAAGAAGCTCCCTACTGGCCCGGATTTGTCGATGCGATGGCGCAGCTGCTGCTGGTCATCACCTTCCTGCTGTCGGTCTTCATGATCGCGCAGTTTTTGTTGGCGCGGCAGATTTCGGGGCAGGATTCGGCACTCGGCCAGTTGCGTTCGCAGATCGATGAACTCACGCAATTGCTGGCGCTGGAAAAATCGGCCAAGGCCGACAGCGATGCACAGCTTCTGTCGCTCACCGATGATCTCAACGCGCAGAAGCAGAAGACCAATGACCTGCTGGCCAATCTCACCGCGCAGAATGCCGCTGGCGAAGGCCAGGGCAATACGATTGCTGGCTTGCAAACGTCGCTCGATACCGAGCGGAAGATATCCTCCGACGCCTTGGCCAAGGTGGAATTGCTGAACCAGCAGATTTCCGCTCTGCGCCGGCAATTAGCGACGATCTCGTCGCTGCTCGATGATAGCGAGGCGCATAACAAGCAGTCGGAAGCGCAGATCGCCGAACTGGGCCAGAGGCTCAATGTGGCTCTGGCGCAGAAGGTGGAAGAGCTGAACAAGTACCGCTCGGAATTCTTCGGCCGGTTGCGGCAGATCCTGTCGCAGCGCTCGGACATTCTGGTGGTGGGTGACCGCTTCGTGTTCCAGTCGGAAGTGCTGTTCCCTAAGGGCGGCGCTGATCTCAACGATGCCGGCCAGGCCGAGATGGGCAAGCTGGCCGATGCGATCAAGCAGCTGGAAAAGGAAATTCCGCCGGACCTGAACTGGATTCTGCGTGTGGATGGTCACACCGATAATGACCCGATTGTGGTGGGTGCGAAGTTTGCTTCGAATTGGGAGCTTTCTTCAGCGCGCGCCACGGCGGTGGTGAAGTATCTGGTGGCGCAAGGCGTGTCGCCGCAGCACCTGGCGGCGGCTGGCTTCGGTGAATTCCAGCCCATTGCACCGGGTGACTCGGAAGAGGCCAAGAGCCAGAACCGGCGCATTGAGTTGAAGCTGACCGAGCGGTAGCTGCGCTTGTCCCCTCATCCGCCCTTCGGGCACCTTCTTCCCAGAGGGGAGAAGGGCGGGGTTGGTTTGCCCCTCGCCCGCTTGCGGGAGAGGGTGGCGAAGCGCTGGGTGAGGGCACTCAATCGTTGAATTGCAGCTTCGCCAGCCTTGCATAGAGCGGGCTTTTCTTCAGCAACTGGCCATGCGTGCCCTGGGCGACGATGCGGCCTTGGTCGAGGACGATGATCTTGTCGGCATGGCGCACAGTGGCGAGGCGATGGGCGATGACCAAAGTGGTGCGGCCCTTCGAAATTGTCTCAAGCGCTTCCTGAATCAAGGCTTCGCTTTCGGCATCGAGCGCCGATGTTGCTTCATCGAGCAGCAGCACCGGCGCATCGCGCAAGATGGCACGCGCAATGGCGAGGCGCTGGCGCTGGCCACCGGAGAGCGTGATGCCGCGCTCGCCCAGCATGGAATTGTATTTCTGCGGCAGCCTTTCGACGAATTCGGAAACGCGGGCGGCCTTGGCGGCCTGCTCCACTTCCGCATCGCTGGCCTCAGGCCGGCCTAGGCGGATGTTCTCGGCAATCGTGCCGGAGAAAATCGTCGGATCCTGCGGCACGGTAGCGATCTGGTTGCGCAAGTCTTCGAGTTTGAACTTCGAAATGTCGGTGCCGTCCAGCGTAATCACGCCCTGCTTGGGTTCGCGGAAACGCTGGAGCAAGGCATAGAGCGTGGTCTTGCCCGCACCCGAGGGACCGACGATGGCGACCACCTCGCCGGGTTTCGCCTCAAAGGTCACATCATGCAGCACCGGCGCTTTGGCCGTGGCGGTGTAGGTGAAATCGACATGGTTGAAAGCCACGTCGCCATGCACCGGCTGCGGCAGGGCCTTGGGCTTGGGCGGCGAGGCGATAGAGGGCTTTTCCGACAGCAATTCGCTGATGCGCTCGGCCGCACCGGCGGCCTGCTGCAACTCGCCCCAGACTTCCGAGAGCTGGCTCAGCGAAGAGCCGCCGAGAATGGCATAGATCAAAAATTGGGTGAGGGTGCCGCCGCTCATCTCGCCGGTGAGCACCTGTTGTGCGCCGAACCAGAGCAGGCCGACGATCGCGCCAAAGGCGACGAGGATCACGCCGAAGACGAGGAAGGCGCGGGCGAAGGTGCGCGTACGCGCAGCATTGAATACCTTTTCATTAGCCTTGGCGAAACTGGTGACGGTGGCCGGCTCCTGCGTGTTGGACTGGATGGCGCTGATGCCCGCCAGACGCTCCTGCGCAAAGGCGGCACTTTCGGCCAGCGTGTCTTGCGCGATTCGGGAAAGTCCGCGCACGCGGCGGCCGTAGTAACGCAGCGGCAGCACGACCAGCGGAATAGCGAGAGCCGCGAGGCCGCTCATGCGCGGCGAGGTGTAGACCATCATCGCCAGCGCGCCGGCGAGCATGACGACATTGCGGAGCGCGATCGAGGCGGTGGACGAGAAGGCCGATTTGATCAGCGTAGTGTCCGCGGTGAGCCGCGAGACGACATCGCCGGTTTTCTGCGTTTCAAAAAAGGACGGTGTGAGCGTGGTCAGGTGGCGGAACAGGGCCTCGCGGACATCGGCCACCACGCGCTCGCCCAGCCAGGTGACGTAATACTGGCGGAAGGCCGAGCCGGCGGCGAGGAACAGCACGACCAGCATCATGCCGATGAAATACTGGTTTACGACAGCGGCGTTCTGGGCGGTGAAGCCATGGTCGACGATGCGCCGCGCCGCCACTGGAATGATGAGTGTGGCCACCGAGGCCACAGCCAGCGCAATCAGCGCCAGCACGATCCGCAGCCGGTAGCGGGTGAGATAGGGCAGGAGGCGCAAAAGCGGCTCGAAAGGCGGCCTTGAAGGGGCGGAAGGTGCTGTCATGTCAGGGGATATATAGGTGCTGTGCGGCGGATAATCCCGGTACTTGTGTCGCAGGGGCATTTCCCCTATAGGACCGCCAACCCGGCCGGATTTCCGGCCGAAACCATTTTTTCAAGCGAGAATACGACCATGAAAGCCGATGTGCATCCCGACTATCACACGATCACCGTCGTCATGACCGACGGCACCAAGTTCCTCACCCGCTCGACCTATGGCGCCGCCGGTGACACCTTGGCCCTCGACATCGATCCGAAGTCGCATCCGGCCTGGACCGGTGGCCAGCAGACTGTGATGGACCGCGGCGGCCGCATCTCGCGCTTCAACGACAAGTACTCGTTCCTCAAGAAGTAACCGATCCAGCTTCAGAATTGAAAAACCCGGCGTTGAGCCGGGTTTTTTGTTTCTGGGGCCTGGTTGGCGGGCTCAGCGGCCGCCGAAGCCCAGATTGGGCTGCTTGAAGGCCTGTTCCAGCATCGAAAGCTGGGCGCTGACCGGACTGGCGACGGGGGCAGGGGCAGGCGAGGCTTCGCGGCCCTTCAGCATGGCGTCCAGCACGCGGATGCGCTCGAGCAGGCGCAGCGAATGGCCGACGAGGTCGCGCAGGCCCTGCGGCAGCTGTTCGCCGCCCTTGATTTCGGAGCCAGCGCCGATGTCAGCAAGGTTAATACGCAGCTTTTCCTTCTGCACTTCATGCGGCTTCAGCTCGCCGGCGGCGATGGCGCGCTGCAGGAGCAGCCAGGAGGCCATCTGCATCAAACGGGTGGTCAGGCGCATTGATTCCGTGGCGTAGGCAATGGCGCCGGCGCGGTCGAGGGCGCGGGCATCCACACGGCCCGGACCGTCGAGGTAATCGGCGGTCTGTTCAACGAGGCCCATGCCTTCCTTGAACGTTTTTTCGAACTGGTCGGAATTGGTGAAACGGGCAAAAAAATCAATCGCCACCGGCCTCACGTCTGAGTTTGCCATCTCGTCCCCACCCAACTTACTTACTTGTCCCTGCTCGATCATGGCCATGCTCATCCAACCCGTCAATGTAATTTGCTTCGGGTATGTTCCAGCAATTTCGGGGCCAAAAAAAAGCCGCGACTGGCGCGGCTTTGAGTTTCTAACAGGGAGGCGTCAAACAGAGTGGAATACCACTCGGAGAAACCCAGAAGCTCTGGGTTAAGAGCCATGCTAAAGGTTAACCGTTAATGATTAGTTAAAATTGTAAATATTTTGGCGCTCAATTTTTGAAGAATGACGCTGCAGCGGCCTTGGAGGCCTGTTTTTTCGCAATGTCGGCCCGGATACGCGCAATCTCGGACTCCAAAAGCAGAATCCGCTGTTCCAATTCGGCCACCGAAATGGCCTCCAGGTTTTCGCCGATAACCATGTCGGGCTTCTTCTTGGGCAGGTCGTCAAGATCCATGGGCCGCCTCGCTTGCGTGATGTGTTAGGGTTATAGAAGTGTGAAGGCGCAAAGGGAATCCCAAGATGGTGCAAATGGATGCGGTGATTTTGAATGGCTTCGGCGGGCCGGAGGTTCTCACTTTGGGAAAGATCGAGCGGCCCGTTCCGGCGGCAGGCCAAGTGCTGATCAAGGTGGCTGCGGCAGGGGTTAACCGGCCGGATGTGTTGCAGCGGAAGGGCGGCTATCCGCCGCCTCCGGGGGCGCCGGAGACGCTGGGGCTGGAAGTGGCCGGCGAGGTGGTGGAGGCCAATGCATGCAAGCGGTTCAAGGTAGGCGACAAGGTTTGCGCGCTGATCCCCGGCGGCGGCTATGCTGGCTCTGCTGTGGCGTCGGAAGACAATTGCCTACCTATTCCTTCGGGCTTGAGCCTAATCGAGGCGGCGGCGCTGCCGGAGACTTATTTCACCGTATGGACCAATGTATTTGAGCGCGGGCGGCTTGCTTCGGGCGAAACCATCCTGATCCATGGCGGCTCGTCCGGCATCGGTACCACGGCCATCCTGCTGGCCAAAGCCTTTGGCGCGCGGGTGATCACCACCGTGGGCTCCGAGGAGAAATGTGAATATGTGCGCGGCCTCGGCGCGGACATGGCGATCAACTACAAGAAGGAAGATTTCGTCGATGTCCTGCGGGCGAAAGACATCCGCTGCGATGTGATCCTCGACATGGTGGGCGGCGATTATGTAGCGCGCAACTTGGCGGTAGCCGGGCTGAATGGCCGGATTGTTCAGATCGCTTTCCAGCATTCGTCACAGATCACCGCAGATTTCCTGCCGATCATGCTGAAAAGACTCACTTTTACCGGCTCTACCCTGCGGCCGCGCACGGTGGCGGAAAAAGCTTCGATTGCGCGCGCACTTGAAGAGAAGGTCTGGCCGCTGCTCTCAAAAGGCGATTGCAAGCCACGAATCTTCAAGACTTTCCCGCTTGGCGAGGCCAAGGCGGCGCATGAGCTGATGGAAAGCAATGCCCATATGGGCAAGATCGTGCTGACGCTCTGATCCCATTGCCAAGCTGGTGCGGCGTCTCTATATAGGCGCCATCCCAGACACTGTTAT
>Ga0207695_10006492_pt1 | contig 15162 bp, 17 predicted proteins | sample KBSC54metaG_FD_184354 | JGI IMG/M metagenome (GOLD analysis project Ga0207695, IMG submission 184354) | Corn rhizosphere microbial communities from Kellogg Biological Station, Michigan, USA - KBS C5-4 metaG (SPAdes) (version 2) | ecosystem: Host-associated > Plants > Roots > Rhizosphere > Soil... | reverse complement strand
TCGCCGTGCTGGCCGGGCGGACGGCGCCGCCTGCCGGCTTCGCCGGTTTGTGCGACGACCCCTTGTGCGTGTTCTTGTTGCGGTGTTTGGACATGACGGTCAGCTGATCCCGAGCAGGCTGTTGATGCGGCCGATCAGGTCGGCCTCGCTGGGCGGCTTGACCATGTAGTCCTTCGCCCCCTGTCGCATTCCCCAAGCACGATCCGTCTCCATGGCCTTGGTGCTGACGATGATGACCGGGATCGCGCTGGTCTTTGGATCCTTGCTGAGCGCGCGCGTCGCCTGGAAACCGTTCATGCCGGGCAGGATCACGTCCATCAGCACCAGTTCCGGCAACTCGCGTCGCACCAGCTCGACCCCTTCCTCGGCGCTCCCCGCACTGATGACCTGATGACCATGGCGACGCAGCATCTCGGTAAACACCGCCTTGTCGGTCAACGAGTCTTCGATGATTGCGATGCGCGCCATGCTAAATCCCCTGTACAACCCGATCTGTGATGCCGTGCGCCGATTGCTTCCGCGAATGGGCCCTTCGGTACGTTTGTGCGATCTGATTTGTGAGAATCGGCGTTTCGCCTCGGGGGCTGCGAACTGCCTTTAAGTCGTGAGCTTGATGCTGGGAGTCGGAATCAACCTTTGGGTACGTGGGTGCGAATCGCCGAAAGCAGCTCTTCGCGGGTGAAGGGTTTGGTGAGGTATTGTTCGGAGCCGACGATGCGGCCACGCGCCTTGTCGAACAGGCCGTCCTTGGAGGACAGCATGATCACCGGCACGGACCGGAACATCTGGTGGTTCTTGATCAACGCGCAGGTCTGATAGCCATCCAGGCGCGGCATCATGATGTCGACGAAAATGATCTGCGGCTGGTGGTCGGCGATCTTGGCGAGCGCCTCGTAGCCATCGGTGGCGGTGACCACGTCGTAGCCCTCCCGCTTGAGCAGGCTTTCCGCAGTTCGGCGAATGGTCTTCGAATCATCGATGACCATCACCTTGAGCCCGGTTGCCGGGCCGGCGTTCTTTACATCATCCATCGATGATCCCCTGTCGCTGCCGGGTTCATTCGTCTCACCATTCCATGTTGCAGCGCGAACCCCTTATATCCCAGCAGGCCACGATACTGTCAAGCGCCATCAATGGATTGCACGGCATTCCGCACGCTTTTCCGAACCTGCCTGCTACCATCGAACCTCACAGGAGGATACACCGATGCCGCCCCGCCGGACGCTGGATATCGCCGTCGTGATGGATCCGATCGCGGCCATCCGGATCGCCAAGGACTCCACGTTCGCGATGCTGCTCGAAGCGCAGCGGCGCGGCCATAGGCTGCATTACGTGCGCCCGGGCGGGCTCGGGCTGCGCGATGGCAAGGCTATGGCGGTGTGCGCTGCATTGACTGTCAACGACGATCCGAACGGCTGGTTTACCTTGGGTGCATTCGCGGAAACCTCGCTCGGCGCGATGGACGCGGTGCTGATGCGCAGCGATCCGCCGGTCGACGAGAACTACCTGCACGACACCCAGATTCTTTCGCTCGCGCAACGCGAGGGTGCGCTGATCGTCAACGATCCGCAGGGTTTGCGCGACCTCAACGAGAAACTCGGCGCCTTCCTGTTCCCCGAGTGCTGCCCGCCGACCTTGGTATCGCGCGACCTCGCCGCGCTGCGCGCATTCGTCGCCGAACATCGCGATTGCGTGCTCAAGCCGCTCGACGGCATGGGCGGGCGTTCGATCTTCCGCGTCCGCGCAGGCGAGGACAACATCAACGTGATCCTCGAAACATTGACCGATAACGGCCACGCGTCGGCGCTCGCGCAGCGCTACCTGCCCGAGATCGTGGATGGCGACAAGCGCATCCTGCTCGTCGACGGCGAACCGATATCGTATTGCCTCGCGCGGATTCCGCAAGGCGGCGAATTCCGCGGCAACCTCGCTGTCGGCGGCCGTGGCGAAGGCCGCCCGCTGACCGATCGTGATCGCTGGATCGCCGCGCAGGTCGGGCCCGAACTCAAGCGTCGCGGGATGATCTTCGTCGGCCTCGATGTGATCGGCGACTGGCTGACCGAAGTCAACGTCACCAGCCCGACCTGCATCCGCGAACTCGACAAGCAATTCGGTCTGAACATTTCCGGTTTGCTGTTTGATGTCATCGAAGCACACTGCGTGGAAGCGCGCCACGCGTGAGCGCGACCGCTGTTCATCTGCCTCCTGCGCGTCGCATCGGCCCGGGCGACCGATTGATCGCGACGCTCGCGTTATCGCTGCTCGTACACGGCATCATCGTGCTCGGCGTCGGATTCAGCCGGGAGGATGCCGCACCGGTTGTGCCGACACTCGACGTGATCCTCACCCAGACCCGCACCGCGCAAGCGCCGAAGCAGGCCGACTTCCTCGCCCAAGCCAACCAGCAAGGCGGCGGCGACAGGGATTTCGCGCAGCGCCCCGGCGAACCGCAACTCGCGAACGTGCCCAAGCCCGATCCGGGCATCGCGCCAAAACCGCTGGAAGCACAGGCGCCACCGCCGCAGCCCGACGCCGTGCAGCGATTGCTGACGACCACGAGCGCCACGCGCAACGTCGCGCCGCCGCAGGAAGCGCAACCGGTCAGCCAGGTGCCGTTGCCGGTCGGCCGCGACCTCACCGAACAGAGCATGGAAGAAGCGCGGCTCACCGCCGAACTGCAGCGCACGCAGCAACTTTACGCCAAGCGCCCGAAGAAGAAATTCGTCAGCGCAAGCACGCAGGAATACGAATACGCCGCCTACATGCGCGCCTATGTTGCGCGGCTCGAACGCATCGGCACGCTCAATTTCCCGGACGAAGCGCGTCGTCGCAATCTTTCAGGGTCGGTCGTGCTGACCGTCGAGATCCGTCGCAACGGCAGCATCGCAAGCACCGACATCATCCAGTCCAGCGGCATTCCGGTGCTCGACCAAGCGGCCGAGCAGACAGTGCGCCTTGCAGCGCCATTCCCCGAGCTGCCGCATACGAAGGACGACCCGGACATCCTCAACATCACGCGGACGTTCCGGTTCCTGCCGGGCGGGACTGTAGTCAACGAGTGACTTGAGTTCGCTTGCTACGCGCGCAGCAGTTCCAGCATCACCGCCATTCGTATCGCCACGCCATTCGACACCTGCGCGAGGATCAATGATTGCGCGCCATCGGCGACTTCGTCGCTGATTTCGACGCCGCGATTCATCGGCCCCGGATGCAGCACGACCGCATCGCGTTTCGCACGCGCAAGTCGCGTCGTGTCCAATCCGTAGTCGCGGAAATACTGCTCCAGCGACGGCACCAGGCCTTCTTCCATGCGTTCGCGTTGCAGGCGCAGCATCATCGCCGCATCGACGCCATCGAGCATCGCATCGAGGTCGTTGCCGACGACGCAACCGTGCAATTCGTGCGCATCCGGCAACAATAATTGCGGCGCGCAGACGCGGATTTCGCCGCAGCCGAGCGTGCGCAGCGCGGCAAGGTCCGAACGTGCGACGCGCGAATGTTTCACGTCGCCGACGATGATCACGGTGAGCTTCGAGAAATCCCCGCCCTTGGCCTGGCGCAGCGTCAGCATGTCGAGCAGGCCTTGCGTCGGATGCTGGTGTCGCCCATCGCCGGCGTTGATCAGCGTCGTGCCCGAATCGGCCTGCATCGCAAGCGTCGCGACCGCGCCGTTGTCGCGCGAACGCACGACGAAGCAATCCACGCCCATCGCTTCGAGGTTGCGCAGGGTGTCGCGCGCGGTTTCGCCCTTGCTGGCGGACGATGTCGATGCGTCGAAATTCAGCACGTCCGCGCCGAGCCGCGTCGCCGCGAGTTGGAACGAACTGCGGGTACGCGTGGATGGTTCGAAGAACAAGGTGCACACGCTGCGTCCCGCAAGTCGCGTACGCAAGGCCGTACCGCCCATGGCATCCGCGCGCAGGCGTTCGGCGGAATCGAGCAGGCGTTCGAGCGCCGCGCGTGGCAACCCGTCGAGCGTCAACAGATGGCGCAATGTTCCATCGGCGCGGAGTTGTGGATCGGGCATGGCGAGTGAAGTCATGATGCTGTCGATGATTTGGAAATGGATTGATTTGCGTTTTGCGTTTCGGCCGTGTCGATGGCGACGCGATCCGCGTCGTCCGGCGCGCCGAGCCAGCGTTCGAGGATGATCGCTGCGGCGACCGCATCGAGGTTGCGCGCACCGCTGCGCTTGCGTGCGCCGGCCGCGCGTCCTTCCGCGAAACGCGCCGCGGCGTCGATCGAACTCATGCGTTCGTCGACCAGCCACACCGCGATCGGATAGCGCGACGCGGCATCGCGCGCAAAGCGCTGCGCGCGCTGGCGCGATGGCTGCGTTACATCGGATTGGCGGGCGTCTTCACCCGGCGTGCGCGGATCGCCGATCACCAGCGCATCCGGTCGCCATTCGCGCACGAGCTTGTCGATCGCGGGCCAGTCGGCGATTTCATCGCGCATGTCGACGACGGCGATGTCGCGCGCCGTCCCCGAAAAACCATTTCCAACCGCAACACCGATGCGCTTGGCGCCCACATCGAATCCGAGCGCGGTCGCGATCGTGGTCATGCGTGGCCGACGTAGCCGGCGAACTGGCCGACCAGATCGATGCCGAGTCGCCGCGCCGCCGCCTGCCAGCGTTGCTCGACCGGCAGGTCGAACACGATCGCATCGTCGGCCTGCACGGTGAGCCATGCGTTGTCGGCGAGTTCCTGTTCGAGTTGGCCTGCCCCCCAGCTCGCGTAGCCGAGCGTGACCAGGTGGCGGCGCGGGCCTTCGCCGCGCGCCATCGCAGCGAGGATTTCGCGCGACGTCGTTACCGCGAGCCCGGGCGCGACGCGCATCGTCGAAGGCCATTCGTCGCCGCCATCGTGCAGGACGAAACCGCGATCGGGCAGCACCGGCCCCCCGACCATGACCGTGTCGTCGGCGATTGCGGCCAGTTCGGTCGCAAGATCCATCTGTTCGAGCACTTCGCCGAGCCGGTAATCCGACGGCCGGTTGATCAGCAGTCCCATTGCACCGTGCTCGTTGTGCTCGCACAACAAGGTCACGCCGCGCGCGAAGTTCGGGTCGTCCATCGCCGGCACGGCGATCAGGAAGTGGTTGACGAGGAATGCGTTGGCGGAGTGCAGGCTTTCCATGCGTGCATTCTAGCGCGTCGGCGGCGGGCGCTTCCGGCGCGCTTCGGCAAAGTGGCGATGGCGGACGGCCGTCCTTCTGCCTACTCTAGGCGCTGGAATACAGGCGCAGACCTGCAGGAGTCAGCGACCATGTTCGGAGGCATTCGCGCACGCATCGGCCGCGCCTTGGCGCGCTATCTGTCCAAGGCGATCGACCGTGGCCGCAATCCGTCCACCTGCCGGCTTGAACAGCTGACCCGCACCTTGCAGAAGGGCGACGTGTTGCTGGTGGACGGCAACAGCCGGTTTTCCGTCGCGATCCGCTACCTGACCCAATCCACCTGGTCGCACGCGGCGTTGTGCATTGGCGAAGTCGCCGATGCATCGGGGCAGGTGTCCGTGCAACTGCTCGAAGCCGACGTGATCAAGGGCGTGCAAACGGTGCCGGTGTCGAAGTACGCCGAATTCCATACGCGCATCTGCCGGCCGGTCGGGTTGAGTCCTGCGGAGATCGATCAAGTCGTCGCGTTCGCGGTGGCTCGACTCGGCCACCAGTACGACATGAAGAATGTCGTCGACCTCGTGCGCTACCTGATCCGCACGCCGCCGATACCGGATCGGCTCAAGCGCCGCGCGCTCGCGCTGGGCAGCGGCGATCCGACCCGGGCGATCTGCTCCAGCCTGATCGCCCAGGCTTTCCAGTCGGTGCACTACCCGATCCTGCCGCAGATCGTGCTCGACGACGACGCCTCGTCCGCGCAGCGCAAGCGCCGCGAACTGCTGCAGATTCGTCACCACAGCCTGTTCGCGCCGCGCGATTTCGACGTGTCTCCTTACTTCCGGATCGTGAAGCCGACCATCGAAACCGGCTTCGACCCGCACGAGGTCGCGTGGGCGATGGGCAAGGAAGTCCAGTTCTAGAGGGTTTCGTCCGGACGCTGCGCGCGTCGGTTACGATGCCTTGCTGGTCACGGAGAACGACTCGTGGACGACACGACGCTGTTGCGTTCAATCCCCCTGTTCGAGGGTCTTGAGGAAGACGACCTGGTCGCGCTCGCGGCCGCGCTCGAACCGCGCAGTTTCCGCGCCGGCACGATGATCTTCGCGCAAGGCGATGTCGGCAGCGCGATGTACATCGTGCAAAGCGGCGACATCAACATCCACCTGCCCGGCGACAAGTCGCAGCGCATCTCCCTCAAGGACATCGCGCGCGGCGAGTATTTCGGCGAGCTGTCGCTGTTCGACGACCTGCCGCGCAGCGCGAGCGCGCTCGCGACCAGCAACGCGGTGCTGCTCGAATTGCAGCGCGAGACGATCGAGAACTACCTCGACCGCCGGCCGCGCGCGGCGATGGCGATCCTGCGCACGATGAGCGCGCGCCTGCGCGAAACCAACACCATGCTGTCCGCGCGCGCGGCGAAGAACGTCGACGCCGAATTCGAGCAGAACCTGTCGTGGAGCGATCGCCTTGCCGATAGCGTCGCCGAACTCAACGGCAGCTGGAAATTCATCATCTTCCTGCTGGTGATGACCTTGGGTTGGTGCGTCGTGAACACCGCGATCATCATGAAACAGCCGCTCGATCCGTATCCGTACGCGTTCTTCAATCTCGCGCTGGCGGTGCTGGTCGGCCTGCAGGGGCCGTTGATCGTGATGAGCCAGAACCGCCAGTCGCTGAAGGATCGCGCGCGCGCCGAAACCGATTTCAAGGTCAATCTCAAGAACGAGGTCGGCATCGAAACCCTGATCCGCGAGCTCAGCGAGTTCCGCACGGAAGTCAACGAGAAAATCGACAAGACCGACCGCGTCTGATTTTCATCGCAGCGAGGCTGCTCGACGCCTGCAGCAGCCTCCATGCGATGCCCTATACAAGCTCCGACAATATGCCAAGAAGCGCCGCGCCGGCCAGTGTCCAGCCCATGGAAACGTGGAATCGCAACATCGCCAGCAACGCCATCACGGAAAGAACCAGCGCGGCCGGATCGAAGCTTGCCCAGACCGGAACATCAAGGCGCATCCAGCCGTAATGGGCCGGTTCGACCTGATGGAAAATCGCATGCAGCGAGAACCACACCGACAGGTTGAGGATGACGCCAACCACCGCGGCGGTGATCGCCGACATCGCAGCATGCAATCCGCGATGGTGGCGCAGGGCTTCGATGTAGGGCGCACCGAGGAAAATCCACAGGAAGCACGGCACGAACGTCACCCAGGTCGTCAGCAAGGATCCAATGACGCCGGCCACGATCGGCGACATGCCGGGCTGGTGCTGGTATGCGGCCTGGAACGCGACGAACTGCACGACCATGATCAACGGTCCCGGCGTGGTTTCCGCGAGTGCGAGGCCGTCGAGCATCTGCCCCGGCGTCAGCCAGCCATAACCTTCCACCACGCGCTGCGCCACGTACGCGAGCACCGCGTAGGCGCCCCCGAACGTCACCATCGCGGCCTGGCTGAAGAACAAGCCTTGTTGCGCGAGCACGCTGTCGCGCCCCAGCCATGCGATGACCGCAATGATCGGCAAGCTCCATAAGGTCACGCACACCAACAGAACCATCCACGCGCGCCGCGCCGAGGGTCGGGTGTGCTGCAGTTCGCCGCGAGACAACGCAGCATCCACGAGAAAAGTCGCATCGTCCCTGGCGTCCGCGATGGCAGCATCCGGAAAATACGTCGGCAGCAGCCAGCGCCCCAGCGCACCCAGCAAACCGGCGCCGAGAACGATCAATGGAAATGGAATCTTGAACGCGAAAATCGCCACGAATGCGGCGACGGCGATCCCGACCATCAATCGGCTTTTCAGTGCACGGCGCCCGATGCGCAACACCGCTTCCACCACCACTGCCACCACTGCGGATTTCAGGCCGAAGAAGATCGCAGTCACCAGCGGCACGTGGCCGAGGGTGGCGTAGAGCAAACTCAGTGCGAGAATTGCAAGACATCCCGGCAGCACGAACAACACGCCGGCGATGACTCCGCCGATCGTGCGATTCATCAGCCAACCGATATAGATCGCCAGCTGCTGCGCCTCCGGCCCTGGCAGCAACATGCAATAGTTGAGCGCGTGCAGGAAACGCGATTCGCTGATCCAGCGGCGTTTCTCGACCAGCTCGCGATGCATGAGCGCGATCTGCCCCGCCGGGCCGCCGAAACTCAGCCAGCCGATCCTCGCCCAGACGCGCGTCGCTTCGCGCAGAGGCAGCAATCCGCCTTCGCTGCGATCAGTCGTCATTCGATTGCGACGCATGCGATTGCTGGCTCATTCGATCGACCCCGGGCGAACAGGCTCACCAAAACCATTATTCGCAAAAAAGCCGGGCAATGCCCGGCTTTTTTTATTCAACGCAAGATGTTCATCAGCGCCGCATGAACTGGTTCTTGTCCTCGGTGGACACCAGTTCCACGCCGTCCAGTCCCTGCGCAAGGCTTTTCGCATCGCCGCCCTGGGCAAGCTTGATGCGCAGGCGGACTTCGTTCTGCGAATCGGCGAAGCGCAGCGCGTCCTCGTAGCTGATCTCGCCTGCCTGGTACAGGGTGAACAGGCTCTGGTCGAAGGTCTGCATGCCGAGCTGCGTTGACTCCTTCATGACGTCCTTGAGCTTGTGGATTTCGCCATCGCGGATGTAATCCTGCACCAGCGGCGTGCCGAGCAGGATTTCCATCGCGACGCGGCGCGCCTTGCCGTCCGGAGTCGGGATCAGCATCTGCGCAACCACGCCCTTGAGGTTCAACGACAGATCCATCAACAGCTGGCTGCGACGGTCTTCGGGGAAGAAGTTGATGATGCGGTCCATCGCCTGGTTCGCGTTGTTCGCGTGCAGGGTGCACAACACCAGATGGCCGGTTTCGGCGAACGCGATCGCATGGTCCATGCCCTCGCGCGTGCGCACCTCGCCGATCATGATCACGTCGGGGGCCTGGCGCAGGGTGTTCTTCAGGGCGGCATCCCAACTGTCGGTATCGATGCCGACTTCGCGCTGGGTGATGATGCAGCCCTCGTGCTTGTGCACGAATTCGATCGGATCCTCGATGGTGATGATGTGGCCGGTGGAGTTGATGTTGCGGTAGCCGATCATCGCCGCGAGCGAAGTGGATTTGCCGGTGCCGGTCGCGCCGACGAAGATGATGATGCCGCGCTTGGTCATCGCCAGCGACTTGACGATCGCCGGCAGGCTCAGTTCCTCGACGGTCGGGATCTTGGTCTCGATCCGGCGCAGCACCATGCCGACCTGGTTGCGCTGGTAGAAGCAGCTCACGCGGAAGCGGCCGAGCCCGGCCACGCCGATCGCGAAGTTGCACTCGTGGGTTTTCTCGAATTCCTCGCGCTGCGGCGGCGTCATCACGTTCAGCACGAGATCGCGGCTCTGTTGCGAGGTCAGTGCAGTCTGGGTGATCGGGCTGATCTTCCCGTTGACCTTCATCGACGGCGGCATGCCCGCGGTGATGAACAGATCCGACGCCTTGTTGTGCGCCATCAGCTTGAGGTACGAGGTGAAGTCGATGTTGCTCATGGCTTAACTCCGGGAATGGGGAATAAGGAATGGGGAATGGGAAGAATCAAAAGCCGCGGAACACCGCTTTCACTATTCCCGATTCTCCATTCCCGATTCCCGGCCTCAATCGAACAGCTTCTTGTCCTTGGCGTACTCGCGCGCGCTCGGCTTGGTGATCTGGCCGCGCTTGACCATGTCCTGCAGGCACTGGTCCAGGGTCTGCATGCCAACGGTCTGCCCGGTCTGGATCGACGAATACATCTGTGCGACCTTATCCTCGCGGATCAGGTTGCGGATCGCGGGGGTGCCGATCATGATCTCGTGCACCGCGACGCGGCCGCCGCCAACCTTTTTCAACAACGCCTGCGCAATGACCGCGCGCAAGCTCTCTGAAAGCATGCTGCGCACCATCGGCTTCTCGCCGGCCGGGAACACGTCGATGATGCGGTCGATGGTCTTCGCGGCCGAGCTGGTATGCAGGGTGCCGAACACCAGATGCCCGGTTTCTGCGGCGGTCAGCGCCAGCCGGATGGTTTCCAGGTCGCGCAACTCGCCGACGAGGATGTAGTCCGGGTCTTCGCGCAACGCCGAGCGCAGGGCCTCGTTGAAACCGTGGGTGTCGCGGTGGACTTCGCGCTGGTTCACCAGGCACTTCTGCGAGGTGTGCACGAATTCGATCGGATCCTCGACGGTGAGGATGTGCGCGTATTCCTGCTTGTTGATGTGGTCGACCATCGCCGCGAGCGTGGTGGACTTGCCCGAACCGGTCGGCCCAGTACACAGGATCAGACCCTGCGGCTGGTTGATGACCTCGCGGAAAATCGGCGGACAGGCCAGGTCTTCAAGCGTCAGCACCTCGGACGGAATCGTGCGGAACACCGCACCCGCGCCACGGTTCTGGTTGAAGGCATTGACGCGGAATCGCGCCATGCCCGGGATCTCGAACGAGAAGTCGACCTCCAGGAATTCCTCGAAGTCGCGGCGCTGCTTGTCCGACATGATGTCGTACACCAGCGAATGCACCTGCTTGTGCTCGAGCGCCGGGATATTGATCCGGCGTACGTCGCCGTCCACCCGGATCATGGGCGGAAGACCCGCCGACAGATGCAGGTCGGATGCCTTGTTCTTGACCGAGAAAGCCAACAGTTCTGCGATATCCATGCGCGTCCCCTCACGCTTAGAATTGGGCGTTACGGCCCGAGTATAGCCCTAATCGCAGGTCGTCAAACCAGTCCCGCGCAAGATCGCAGCCGCCCCGCCGGCATCTCGCTTAACCGACAGCGCTACGGTCAACGTGTACGCTACCGGCCTGGTTTATATCTTCGCCATGCCAGACAGCCTTCCGCGATTTCCACTTTTCCACACCAACACGCAGACATCATGACCAGACACCATTCCCTGATCTTTATCCTTGGCCTTGCAGCGACTTCGCCTGCACTGTGCGCGCTGACTCCACAGTCCTACCTTGACGGCAATCCCCAAACCAAGACCGACCCCCACCTGTATCCAGTCCGCATCGTCGCCGTCGACGGCGGAGCGCCGGTAGGCAACCCGATCTACGTCACCCCAGGCCCGCACTGGCTGGAAATCGTCGCCCCGACGGGAAACAGCAAGATGGTGGCCAAGCCGCAGACCTTCGTGCTGAAGATCGAACCCTGCACGTATTACTACCTTGGCGCGCACAAGGATTCGGCATTGCTCGACAAGTGGAAGCTCGTCGTCGACGAGGAAGACACCATCAAGGAATGCAACCCGGCCGAAGAGCTCAAAAAGGCCAAAGCTGCTCCCCAGCCCCAGCCACAAGTCGCTCCGAAGCCAAATTCGACGCACTGATCGCCCAGGCTGCACGGCGGCACAAAAACTGGACGCGGACATGAGCGATCCCGCCGGCAACCTCGCGCAAATCCTGCAGCGCCTGCGGCTGGCAGAAACCCTGCGGTTGGCAGAAATGGCGCGCGTCGAAACCGGCGCGCCCGTTTCCCCCGTTCGATTGCTCGCGGTGTCGAAGACGCGCACGGCCGCGGAAATTCGCGCACTCGGCGCACTCGGCCAGCACGCGTTCGGCGAAAACTACGTGCAGGAAGCCATCGCGAAACAGCGCGAACTGCGCGACCAGGATTTCGAATGGCACCTGATCGGCCACCTGCAATCGAACAAGGCGCGCGAAGCGGCCGAAGCCTTCGATTGGGTGCAGTCGGTGGATCGGATCAAGCTGGTCGCCGCGCTGGCGCGCCATCGCCCGGCAGAATTACCGCCGTTGAACGTTCTGGTGCAGGTCAATATCGACGATGAGGCCAGCAAGTCCGGTTGCCGGCCCGACGATGCCTTCGCGCTCGCCGATGCCGTTGCCGCCGAACCGCGACTGTTGCTGCGCGGAATCATGGCAATTCCGTCGCCCGATCCCGACATGCAGCGCCGTAGCGCTGCGTTCCGCGCGCTGAAGGCATTGTTCGATGCAATCAAGGCACGACATTCGCGCATCGACACCTTGTCGATGGGCATGAGCGAAGACTTCGAACTCGCGATCGCCGAAGGCGCGACGATGGTGCGGGTCGGCACGGCATTGTTCGGCGCGCGTGGCTAAAGCCGCCCGCGTCGTTTACCGTTGCAGTGCATCGACTCGGCACGGCGACCCCAGACAGTGACCCAGACAGCTTCGGACAATCCCGACGGCACGACCCAACGCATCGCTTTCATCGGCAGCGGCAATGTCGCCCGCAGCCTGATAGGCGGATTGGTCGCGCTCGGCGTACCGGCCTCGACCATCGCAGTATCCGGAACGAATGCGCGGCTGCGCGCAGCGCTCGCAGACGACTTCAGCGTGCATGCGCACATCGGCAACGTGGACGCCGCACGCAACGCCGATATCTGGGTGCTCGCAGTCAAACCGCAGGTGTTGCGCGCGGTGTGCGAAGAGCTGTCCGCACTCGCGCGCGAACAACGACCTTTGATCGTTTCGGTCGCCGCTGGCATCACCATCGCCCAGGTCGAACGCTGGCTGGATGCCGACGTCGCAGTCGTGCGCGCGATGCCCAATACGCCCGCGTTGCTCGGCGCCAGCGCGACCGCTCTGTGCGCCAATCCGCACGCATCGTCCGCGCAATGCGCGCAGGCGCAGCGCTTGTTCGAAGCGGTCGGCATCGCATTGTGGGTCGACGACGAAACCCTGATGGACACAGTCACCGCGACCTCCGGCAGCGGCCCCGCCTACGTGTTCGCACTGGTTGAAGCGATGCAGGCGGCGGCGCAGGCGCAAGGCTTGCCGGGCCACATCGCGCAGGCGCTGATTGCACAGACGATCCTTGGCGCCGGACGGATGCTGTGCGAATCCGGCGAAGATGCCGCGACGCTGCGGCAGCGCGTGACTTCGCCCGGCGGCGTCACCGCCGAAGCATTGAAATGTTTCGAGGCGGGCGGATTCCGCGAGCTGATCGCGAAGGGAATCGCCGCAGCGACTGCGCGCGGAGCGGAGCTGTCCGCGCAGAACGACGCCTGATGTCGGCGCTGGTTATGCCGCCAGCCTCGTCAGCTTCGCACTGACCAGTCGCGCACGATGCGTGCGATCGCGGCAACACCGTCGGTCAACGCAGCTGGCCCCGGCTGCAGGATCAATGGCGACTTGATCTCGTGCAATTCGCCATCGCGCACCGCCGGAATCGCGTTCCATCCATGACGCGCGGCCACTTTTTCGGGACGGAATTTCTTGCCGCACCACGAACCGATGATGATGTCCGGCGCGCGACGGATCACTTCATCGGGATCTTCGAGGATGCGCTGCTTCGCCAGCGATTCGGCCGCGCGCTCGGGAAAGATGTCGTCGCCGCCAGCGATCCGCACCAGCTCCGCAACCCAGCGAATCCCGGTGATCGGCGGCTCGTCCCATTCCTCGAAATAGATTTTCGGGCGACACGCAAGTTTCGCGGCTTCGCCTGCGATCGCATCCAGACCGTGCGCGAATCCATCGGCCAGCGCGTTCGCCTTTTCGCTCGCGCCAACCAGCGCGCCAAGACGGCGAATGTAATCGAGGATGCCATCCACGCTGCGGTGGTTGCTGATCCACACTTCCACGCCGCGCTTGATCAATTCCGCAGCGATCTCGGCCTGGATGTCGGAAAACCCGATCACGAAATCCGGCTGTAGTTTCAGGATCTCGTCGATCTTCGCCGAAGTGAACGCGCTGACTTTCGGCTTCTCGCGCCGCGCAATCGCCGGCCGCACGGTGAAGCCCGAGATGCCGACGATGCGTGCCTGTTCGCCTAGCAAGTACAGCGTTTCGGTCGGTTCTTCCGTAAGACAGACGATGCGTCGTGGGCCAACGATCACGGATAAAGCATCCGCTTCGCCCAAACCCCATCATGCAGGTCGTAGCGCTGGCGCTCGTGCAAGCGGAATTCCGCGCCGTACCAGAACTCGAAACCATCGGGGATGACGCGATAACCCGTCCAGCCCGGCGGGCGCGGCACGTCGCGGCCTTCGTATTCGCGCTCGACCTCGGCGATGCGCGCCTCAAACGTCGCGCGCGAATCCAGCGTTTTGGATTGCAGCGAAGCCCACGCACCGACCTGGCTCATGCGCGGACGGCTCGCGAAGTAAGCATCGGCCTCGTCATCGTCGACGATTTCCACCGCGCCTTCGACGCGCACCTGCACCTGTCCACGCAGCGTCTTCCAGTGGAACAGCAATGCCGCGTGCGGATTCACGCGCAAGTCGTCGCCCTTGCGGCTGGCGACGTGCGTGTAGAACACGAAGCCGCGTTCGTCGCAGGATTTCAGCAATACCGTGCGCGCCGACGGACGACCGTCGCGATCGGCGGTCGCGAGGGTCATCGCGGTGGGTTCGATATCGCCGGATGCGCGCGCGGCATCGAGCAGGTCGCGGAACGTGGCGAGGGCTTCGGCATGCAAATCGGTCATGCGTTATTGTCGCGCGATGGCGACGCGCGCGCATCCTGTTTCGCATCCGACTCCACAAAAGAGCCACGGCTATTCCACCGAGTTCGTCGCCGACGTGCTCGACGATGCGCTGGCGCACCGCAGCCGCGTGTACGGCATCGCCGGATTGCAGGGCACCGGCAAGTCCACGCTGTCCGCGCAGATGGCAGCGCTCGCAAGCGAACGCGGCCAGTCGGTCGTGGTGCTGTCGATCGACGATTTCTATCTCGGTCGCCGCGAACGCCTGAGACTCGGCCACGCCGTGCATCCGCTGCTTGCGACGCGCGGGCCGCCGGGAACGCACGATATCGCGCTCGCCTGCGCAACAATCGACTCGTTGAAAGCCGGAAAACCGACCGCGCTGCCACGCTTCGACAAGATCGCCGACCGCCGCCTGCCTCCATCGCGCTGGCCAGTGATTGCGCAACGCGCGGACTTGATCGTCCTCGAAGGCTGGTTCTTGAAAGTGCCGCCGGAAGATCCGTCCGCGTTGCATCCCCCGCTCAATGCGCTCGAACGCGATGCCGATCCGACCGGCACGTGGCGTGCGTACTGCAACCACGCGCTCGCGACGTACGCACCGCTGTGGCAGCGCATCGACCGATTGCTGTTCCTGCA
>Ga0207695_10006490_pt1 | contig 15170 bp, 10 predicted proteins | sample KBSC54metaG_FD_184354 | JGI IMG/M metagenome (GOLD analysis project Ga0207695, IMG submission 184354) | Corn rhizosphere microbial communities from Kellogg Biological Station, Michigan, USA - KBS C5-4 metaG (SPAdes) (version 2) | ecosystem: Host-associated > Plants > Roots > Rhizosphere > Soil... | reverse complement strand
GGTGCTCCCATCGCTCGATGACGTCCGCGCGCTAGACGCTATGGGCACGCCTACGCACTATCACCTGAAAATCGACAGCGGCATGGGCCGTCTCGGCACTCGTGCGGCGGCGGCCGAGATCTTCGAAACCGTTCGATCCGCAAAATCGGCGCGCCTCGAAGGCCTCATGACCCACTTCGCATCCGTCACTAATTTCAATACCCGCCAAACGGAGGAGCAAGAACAATCATTCTTTCAGATCTGCGACTACCTCCGGGACGCCGGCGCAGTTCCAAGCTATATCCACCTCGCCAGCACCGGGGCAATCGCGCATCCGAGGCCCGAATCGTGGCGCAGCATGGTGCGGCCGGGAATCTCCATCTACGGCTACGTCTCGCCGGCGAGAGGCAAGGCACCGGCACAAATCCTGGAAGTGAAACCTGCGCTCACCTGGAAAGCCTCGGTGTTGACCGTCAAGGAGGTTCCCGCCGGAGCACTTATCGGATACGGAGGAATGTACCGAGCCCCAGCAGCGATGCGAATCGCAGTAATAGCCGTGGGCTATGCCGACGGACTCCCACACCGCCTCTCCAACCGCGGACACGTCATCGCCGCGGGCAAGTTGCTCCCAATTCTAGGAGCCGTTTCAATGGACCTAACCACGATCGACGCCACGCCCTGCCCACAGCTCCAACCGGGAGATGCCGTGACGCTCCTTGGCGCGGAAGGCGAGGCGACGATAGATGCCCAACAAATCGCGCGCCAGGCGGGAACCATTTCCTACAGCGTTCTCTGCGGCATTAGTTCACGGGTGAAACGCATCTACATCTGACGCTACAATGGAACGAGTGTGGGGACGTAGCTCAGATGGATAGAGCGGCCGCCTCCTAAGCGACAGGTCGGCAGTTCGAATCTGCCCGTCCCTACCACCTTTCCCAGCGAACTCCCCCGATGGAGAACTGACTTCAATTCAATGACGCGAAAAGGATCACTCCGCCTCGGCGCCCTCGCGAAAGTTGTCCGTCCGTTCTTTCCACGTCCCTACTCGGAAGCATCGAGGAAGAACCGCTCCGCTCCGCCGCCATTCGGCTGCCTAGCAAAAAAAACGGCGTGGACCGAAGCCCACCGCTATGTTCGAAACCAATCGCCATTCAGAACTGATACCGCAAAGCAAACTGCAACTGCCGTGCTGCCGTAGCGCTGGTCACCTGCCCGAAGCCATTCCCATCTAACGCCATGTTCGGGTTCTGCAGACTCACGCTATTCGGCAAATTGTACGACTCCGCGCGGAACTGCACCACATGACCCTCCCGAATTCGAAAGTCCTTCTGCAGTGCCAGATCCCAGTTGTACCGGCCCGACCCATCCACCACAAAGCCTCCCGATGTTCCGTATGTATATTGCGCCGGCAGTGCGAACGCATTCACGTTGAACCATTGATCGGTTGTCTTAGGTCCGCTATTTGGATCGATGCCCGTGGCGTTCGGACGCTGATAAGTCCGCCCCACATTCGCGCGGTCCTGGTTGATGCGTGGATTCAGCGGAGCGCCGGTCTGAGCTCGCGTAATGCCATCCGCCGACCATCCACCCAGGATCATGTTCGCCACCGGATTCCAGCTCCCGCCCCAATGCTTGCCATGCCCAAAAGGCAGCTCATAAACATAAGCCAGTTGGAAGATCTGCCGCAGGTCGATGCTCGAGCGCGACCATTCCTGATGCAGGTCATACGGATTCTGAACCGTCGCCTCAGCCAGTGAAGAGCTGTTCGTCATCGACCGGCCCCACGTGTAGTTGGCATTCACCTGCACGCCTTTGCTGAAGCGCTTCACCAGCCCCACGCGCATCGAGTTGTACTTCGAACTGAATTTGTTGTTGCCCCCGTCAAGATCTCCGAAGTCCGGCATCAGGCGCCGCGGCTGAATCGCACCCGGACCCGGCGTCAATGCCGAGTTGATCGGGTCGTAGCCCACCTGGCGCTTATTCGAGTTGCCCACATAACCCACGTCAAGAGTCATGTCCTCCATCAACTGCCGCTGCACCGTGACGTTCCACTGCTCAGAGTACGGCGTGCGGTTGTTCGGGTTCTGCGGCCAGCCGCCGATTGCCGACGTGTTGCTGAACGACGGCCCCGCATCCGTTATCTTCAGATCCGGCGTCACACCCTGGTTCGCCGAGAAATTCTGCTGAATCGTATACGGCCAGAACTTGCGCATATCCTGCAACTCCTGAACGAACGTTGAGTTGTAGAAGATGCCGTATGCCGAGCGCACCACCGTCTTCGGAGTGAGCTGGTACGCAAAACCGATGCGCGGAGCAAAATCGGTGAAGTTGTTCCGCATCAGGGCAGGCCCGTAACCCAGGGTCTTGGCTGGCTCGTTTGCTTTGCCGGTCGCCGGATCTATCTCGGGATTCACGCTGGCCCACATCAACGTCCCGGAATACTTCCCGCTGCTATCCCGCACCACCACGAGATTCCCAAGCCGGTTCGTATCTTCTACCGGAGCCGGAATGCCTTCATACCGCAGCCCGAGGTTGACCGTCAATTTGTTGTTCACGCGCCAGTCGTCCTGTGCATAGTACGACTGCACATTAATATTCGCGTTCGTTGTTGTGTTCCCCGTCCCGCGGCGCACCGCGCTCGGCAATCCCAGCAACAGGCTCGCGAAGCTATCGCCCGAATTCGCAACCGATCCCAGGTTGGTCGTGCTCGGATCGAAGTCGACGCTTCCGTCCATTGGGTTCGTCGTGTTCGTATAGAAATGGCGACGGCTGTAGTTCGCCCCGAATTTCAGCGAGTGCCGGCCGATTACCTTCGAGTAGTTTGCGATGAATTGGTTGATCGTATCGCCCTGGACGCCTCCGCCGCTGCTCACGCCAAATTCGCCGTCTGCCGTAAACCCGGGAATCGGGTTGTACAACACATCTGGAATGAACATCGTAATGCCGGCCTTCGTCAGAAACTCCTGCCGTTGAATCTTCGTGTTAACCGTTGGGTTTGGGATGAGCGGAACGTTGCGCCCGTACTTCACCTCCAATACCGACGTCGGGCTGAATACGTGCGTCCACGACCCCATCAGGTTCTTCACGTCATAACGCGACAGCGTGTACAGATATGGATTGCCGCCCGGTTGGTTTTGTCCTACGTGCTGCAGGCTGTAACGGAACGATACTGTGTTCGACGAGTTGAAGTTGTGGTCTCCCCGAACATTGAACGCATCGCGGTCGTTCGCAAACCCCTGTGTGTTGACGAAATTGTTGATCAGTCCAGGCCGGGTTGGAAGCGGCACCATTGTATTGAGCCAGAACGTCATGGCCGGGCTGATCAGGTTCTTCGGAATGATGTTGCCGGGAAACGGATCGCGAAGCACCGTCACGCCATCAGCCGCCAGCCGTCCCGTAAATGGGTTGTAAATCGGCTTGCCGAGTGAACTGAAATCGCCGTCGCGCTGCGCTTGTATCGGAAAGCTGCTGATGTTATTCTGCCCACGCCGCGCTCGATAGCCTTCCCAATTGAAGAACCAGAATGTCTTGTCGCGCCCATGGTAAAGCTTCGGAATCACTACCGGGCCGCCCACCGCCACGCCATACTGATTCTGCCGGAACGGAACCTTGCCCGTATTGTTCTTATTGGCAAAAAAATCGTTGGCGTCGAATTTCTCATTGCGCAGATATTCGTACGCGCTCCCATGCAAACTGCGCGTGCCCGACTTGATCACGATATTCACATTCGCGCCGGACGACCGCCCGAACTCCGCCGACGTGTTATCCAGAACGCGGAACTCCTGAATCGCGTCCATCGATGGCGACATGCCCGGCGAGTTCATCATCATGAAATTGTTGTCCACACCGTCGACCGTGAAGTTGTTATCCTGCCGCCTCTGCCCATCCACGGAAATCATTTGAGTACCGGAAAACGTCCCATTCGATTGGCTACCGCCCTGATCGCTGGTGCCCGGCATCAGCATGATCAGCCGGGTGTAGTTGCGTCCGTTCACCGGCAGGCGAGCCACTTCGGTCCCCGTTACCGTGCCGCCTACGCTAGCGTCCTGCGTCTGAAGCACACTGGCCGATGCCGTCACTTCCACTTTCTCGCTCACCACTCCGACCTCGAGACGAAAGTCCACCTTCACGTTCGCCGCGGCATCCAGCACCACGTTTTGCTGAACCTGTGTCTTAAAGCCAGCCGCGGACGCCGTGACCTCATAGGTTCCCGGATTGAGCGGAAATACCCGATACGACCCCGCTTCATCGGTCTTCAGTTGACGGGCCACGCCCGTCGCAACATTGCGCACCGTGATGTCCGCTCCTACAATGCGGCCGCCTGCCGGGTCGGCGATATCGCCTATGATCGTGCCATTGGTCGTTTGCGCGTTTGCAGTCAAAACCAGCGCGAACAATGCGCAGCTCAGAACGGTCGTTCTCCCAACCAAATTCCGCATAAGTTTTCTCCTGTTTTAACCCTGGGTAGTACCAATAGGCCACAAAGTACTCCCAAACACCGTCTGGTTTGGATTTATATCACAGCCGACAACCATTTGCAAGCCCTTTCAGCGGCAATAATCCCTTTACTTTTTCGATAACTTAGAAGTGTGACGGCGAGACCTTTGCGGGCGCTGCCAACTTTCGGTAGACTTGCTTTTGAACTCTCGGAATATAGTTGTGGCCGTAGTCGCAGTCTCTCTCGCTGCCTTATGCCTGGCTCAGGGAATCGCCACTCGGAACGCTCCACCAGCCCCAAAGGAAGCCCCCTCAGGCCGCCCGTTCCCAGTCAGTTTCTCCGACGTCGCCTCTTCCGCCGGACTGCAAATGCCCTTCACATCAGGCAACGAGCAAAGCAAGAAATACATCATCGAAGCGAATGGCACCGGCGTCGCGTTCCTCGATTACGATGCCGATGGAAGGCAGGACATCTTCCTGGTCAACGGCTCGCGGCTGGAAGGATTCCCCAAGGGCGAGCCGCCCACCAATCACCTCTATCGCAACGAAGGCAGCGGCCACTTCCGCGACGTCACGCGCGACTCCGGTACGGCGCGCTCCGGCTGGGGAAACGGAGTCTGCATCGGCGACATCGACAACGACGGCTTCGACGACGTCTACGTCACCTACTGGGGAAGCAACGCGCTCTTTCACAATAGCGGCCGCGGCAAGTTTAGCGACATTGCGGAAGCCAGCGGCGTAGCCGGCAACGGCAAGGAGTGGAGCTCAGGCTGCACCTTCCTCGACTACGACCGCGACGGACATCTCGATCTCCTCGTCACCAGCTACCAGGCATTCGATCTCCAGAAAACGCCCTCTCCCGGCAACGGCGCCAATTGCGAGTGGAAAGGGATGCCCGTTTTTTGCGGCCCGCGCGGCCTGCCCTACGGAAAAGTAACCCTCTACCACAATCGCGGAGACGGAACGTTCGAGGATGTTTCGGTCAAGTCCGGAATCCGCCTTCCGCAAGGATTCTACGCCTTCACCCCGGTCGCAGCCGACTTCAACGGGGACGGCTGGATCGACGTGTACATCGCCTGCGATTCCACACCAAGCCTCTTCTTCCGTAACAATAAAGACGGTACATTCTCCGAGATCGCCACCGAAACCGGCATCGCCTTCAACGAACACGGCTTCGAGCAGGGCGGCATGGGAGTAGCGGTCGGAGATTTCGACAACGATGGGAATCTCGATATCGTGAAAACCAATTTCGCCGGCGACTATCCGAACGTCTTCAAAAATATCGGGGGCGGCATCTTCGAGGATGTCGTCCTAAAAGCCCGCCTGGCAGTGAATCCGCAGTTCGTCGGCTGGGGCGTGGGTCTAGTGGATCTCGACAACGACGGATGGAAGGACGTCGTTCAAGTGAACGGTCACGTCTACCCGGAGCTCGATCACCGTGAGGGAGCTGAAAAGTATCGCAACCCGCGGCTTGTCTACCGAAATCTGGGAAAAGGAGTCTTTGAAGACGTAAGCTTGTTAGCCGGCCCCGCCATTCAAGAAAAACACTCCAGCCGAGGAGCTGCATTCGGCGACTTCGATAACGACGGCGCAATCGACGTGCTCGTCATGAACATGGGTGAGCCGCCGTCGCTGCTACACAACGATCTGAAAAGTGCCAACCATTGGCTCAAAGTGCAGTTACAGGGGACGCGTTCGAATCGCAGCGCAATAGGTGCATCGGTCACCGTCGAGACCGCGGCGCTCAAGCAGATCGACGTCGTCCTCAGCCAGTCAAGCTACATCTCGCATAACGACTTCAGGCTCCACTTCGGCCTGGCAAACCAAAAAGCCGTGACCAAGATCACCGTCCGCTGGCCCAACGGCGATTCCGAGCAGTTTCCCGGCACGGCGGCGGACCAGCTTGTCCGGTTGATCGAAGGAACTGGCAAGACCACTCCAGCGCTAATGCCGAAGTAGTTATGTCTATCGTTTTGGCCCTATTTCTCGCCGCCCAGGATCCCGCCGTGCTGTCCGGCGAAGCGCTCAAGCTAGCTGGAGAAAACCATCCGGTCGAAGCTGAACAGGTCTGGAAGCAAGCTCTCTCGATCTCGCCCAAGTATTTCCCAGCGCTCTTCAACCTCGCGTACCTGTACGTCCAGCAGCAACGGTTGGCCGAAGCCGAGCCACTTCTCCAGCGCGCCGCAGCAGCCTCGCCCGGCGACTTCAACAGCCGCTACCTCCTCGGCACGACGCAGGAAAAACTCGGAAAGCCCGACGACGCCTTACGCGCCTGGCGCGAAGCCCTCCGTATTCAACCGGCAAATCTGCGTCTGATGCAAGTGATGTCGGTGGAGTATTCCAAAGGCCACTACTTCGGAGAAGCCGCAGCGCTAGCCAAACGAGCGCTTGACCTGAAGACCGACGACCCGAATCTCTATTTTCTGGCCATTAAAGCGTTTCAAGACGCAGGCGACTACGCTACCGCGGGAAACATCGCCCAGCGAGCGGCCCAAACGTTTCCCGATTCGGCCCGAGCCAACTTCGAATATGCATTCCATCTGCAAAAGGACGGAAAAATCGACCAGGCGCTCGCGACCCTGCAGAAAGCAATGAAAGCCGATCCGTCCTACGAAGAGCCATTCTTCTTCTACGGCAATTTACTCGTCGATCAGGAGCGAAACGAAGAAGCGATACCGTATCTCCGCAAGGCGATCGAAAACAGAAACGACTACGTCCCCGCCCGGGTCGTGCTGGCCCGCGCCCTGATGAACCTTCAGAAGTGGACCGACGCAATGGCAGAGCTAAACGAAACGATCCGGCTAGATCCCAGGCACCCGCAACCGCATCTGCTGCTCTCGCAAATCTACTTCCGCCTCGGCGACGAAGCAAAGGCTAAAACCGAGAAGGAAGTCTCCCTAACACTCCGCAGGCAAAATCCCACAATTCTCGAAGCAGTTCAAGCGCGCCCGTTCCGCTAAACGCATCAGTTCGGCCCCATCACTTCAAGAGTCGTAAATTGCCTGAAATCGCGCTCGTCATCGGTGAAAATCTTGTTCACTCCGTGCGCCAGCATTGTGGCCACGATCTGTAGATCAAATACATGCGGGCCTTTCACTTCGTTGGCCTTTAGTAGGGCAAGCAAACGATCTGTAACATCCCTGGGAAACCGGTAGCACGAGAACGTGTTCCTGCTCGATGAGCGCGTCGACAGACTCGATCGCTGCATACCGATTCGTCACTCGCTTGGAGCCCGTGATCGTCGAATAAACTCAGCTGGGATCGGTGTTGAGATGACGAAGAACGACTCATTATCGTTCTTCATAAAAGTTGACACAAGGAAGACCCTCAAGGGCTTTCCCGCCTTCTCGCGTTTCGCCTGATAGCGGATCTTCAGGTTGAGCACTGTCTATCAGCGTTAATTCGCGTCCATCCGCGGCCAAAAACTCATTTCCCTAAACATCCAAATTACGGACATCCAGTGCATTGTCCTCAATAAACTTCCGCCGAACCTCGACATCCTCACCCATCAGCGTCGAGAAAATCGTCTCGCACTCGACGATATCCTCCAGCCGAACCTGCAACAGCGTCCGCTTCTCCGGATTCATCGTCGTTTCCCAAAGTTGCTCGGCGTTCATCTCGCCCAAGCCCTTATACCGCGTCACCTGAGCATCGCGCGACCCCTCGCCCTTCGCATACGCCAATACGTCGCGCCACGAATTCTGAGCCTCGCGCGTCCCATCATGGATCGTAGTAAACGGAGCCTCGTTGTACTGCGCAATCTGCTTCGACAACACACGCATCTTCCGGTATTCCGGCTGCGCGGCCAACTCCGTTCCAATCACACGCTCGGCGTTGGTCGAGTCTTTAAACACCACAGACCAGGTCGAATGCGTCTCGTCAAACCGCAGCGTCGAAGGCAGTTTGAACTGGTTCAAAGCCGCCTGCACTGCTTCCAGATTCGCCTTCTCGCCAAACTCCGCCTTGGTATCCAACAGCATCGCCGGGTTTGAAACCACTTCCACCACACGAGCATCACGTAGCCGCCGTTCCGTCTGCCGGAACACCTGCTGAAACTCATCCAGAGTGATCAAAAGCTTCCGCAATTCGCCGCCTTCCAGCTTCTGAGGAGGCGTTCCCTTGCCGTATTCCACTGCGAGATTTTCGGTGGCCCGCCGCAAAATCTCCGCCGTAAACTCGCGATCGTCCTTGATATACTTTTCGTTCTTGCCCTTCTTAATCCGATACAGCGGCGGCTGTGCCACATACACGTTTCCGCGCTGGATTAGTTCCTGCATATGGCGGAAAAAGAAGGTCAGCAAAAGCGTCCGGATATGCGACCCATCCACATCCGCATCGGTCATCAGAATCACTTTGCTGTAGCGCAATTTCGCCACATTGAAATCGTCTTTGCCGATGCCCGTACCGATCGCTGTGATCATCGCCCGGATTTCATCGTGCCCGAGCATTTTGTCATACCGGGCCTTCTCCACATTCAGAATCTTGCCCTTTAAAGGCAGAATCGCCTGGAACCGCCGGTCGCGTCCAGCCTTCGCCGTTCCACCCGCCGAATCTCCCTCCACCAGGTACAACTCGCAACGCTCCGGATCCTTCTCTTGGCAATCGGCCAGCTTCCCTGGAAGACCGCCCGAATCCAGCGCACCCTTCCGGCGCGTTAGATCCCGGGCCTTGCGAGCCGCTTCACGAGCACGCGCCGCATCGATCGCCTTACTCACGATCTTCTTCATCACCGCCGAATTCTTATCGAAGAACTCGCTCAGTTTATCGTTCACGAACTGCGTGACAAATCCGCCGATATCGCTATTCAGTTTGCCCTTCGTCTGCCCTTCAAACTGTGGCTGCGGAAGCTTCACGCTGATCACCGCCGTCAGTCCTTCGCGCACATCGTCGCCGGTCAGGTTCTCCTTCACATCCTTGAACATTCCGGCCGCTTGCCCGGTAGCATTAATCGTCCGCGTCAGGGCCGTGCGAAACCCGCTCAGGTGCGTTCCGCCATCCACCGTGTTGATATTGTTCGCAAAGCTAAAGAGCGTTTCGGAGTAGCCGTCGTTATACTGCAACGCCACTTCCATCTGCAGCGTTCCACCGTTCGGCATTTCACGGTCCGCCTCGAAATAAATCGGCTTCTCGTGAAGTACATTCTTACCCTTGTTCATGTGCCGGATGAATTCGGCGATGCCGCCGCTATAGTGGAACACAACCTCTTTGAGCGGCTCCACACGCTCGTCGGTCAGCTTGATGGTGAGTCCCTTGTTCAGGAACGCCAATTCACGCAAACGCTGCGACAGCGTGTCGAAGTTGAACACGCTGGCATCCATAATCGTTAAGTCCGGCTTAAACGTAATCTTCGTGCCCGTCTTGCGTCCGGCCTTGCCCGTCCGCGCCAGCGGCGCCTTCGGAATGCCCTTCGAATACTCCTGCTCCCAAGTGAAACCATCGCGCCAAATTTCCAGTAGGAATGGATCGGACAATCCGTTCACGCAACTTACGCCGACACCGTGAAGCCCGCCCGAAACTTTGTATGAGTTCGAATCAAATTTGCCACCTGCATGCAACTTCGTCAGAACCACTTCAGCAGCCGAGATACCCTCGCTATGCATGTCGACCGGGATTCCGCGCCCGTTATCGACCACGGTAACCGAATTGTCGATATGGATCGTCAACTCGATCTCATCGCAATGACCAGCGAGATGCTCGTCCACCGAATTGTCGACTACTTCATAAACCAAGTGATGAAGGCCCGATTCCCCAGTCGAGCCAATATACATCGCGGGCCGAAGCCTCACCGCCTCCAAGCCCTCAAGAACTTTGATACTACTGGAATCGTAAACGTCGAGTGCTATATCTTTGCTTGCCATATCAGATTGTTTCTCTTCAAATACACATGCCTCAAATACGCCTGCCTCAAATACGCATGGGCATGATCACATAGCGGTACTTCGAACCTTCTGCCCCGTTTGCCGGCCGTAATTCACCAGCGCTGTTCGGATCACGGAAATGCAGCGCCACCTGATCTTCCGGAACCGCCCGTAAAAAATCGAGCAGGTATTGGGCGTTGAACCCGATCTCCACGTCGTCTCCGGAATATTCCGCTGGTATACTTTCTTCGCTTTCACCGGTCTCGGAAATCGACGAATGAATCTTCACTTCCCCTTCCACCACCTGCACCCGAATCGCGCGCGAACGCTCGTCGGAGAACTGCGCCACACGTTCAATCGACGCCCGAAACTCATCCCGCTTCAACACTACGAAGTGCGGATGTTCTTTCGGAAGCACGCGTTCAAAATCCGGAAAATTCCCTGTCAGCTTGCGGCTGATCAAGAGCCTGTCGCCCAGTTCGAAGAACAAATGGTTGTCGTCGCCGGAAAACTTCAACGTGGCTTCCGGTGTGGCCTCCGCGGCCAGCTTCAGGATCTCGCTCATCGCCTTCTTCGGCAGCAATGCGCGATAGCTCGAGGCAACACCCGGCTTATCCGTCGCGTTCTCAGCGAGAGACAACCGGTGCCCATCCGTCGCGACCATCATCATGCTGGCTTCATTCAAAATCATTAACGCGCCATTCAGCGTAAATCGCGATTCCTCGGCCGAGATCGCAAAGATCGTCTTCGAGATCATGCTTGCCAGCATCCGGATTGGCACTTCAGCCATCGGCTCCGGCATCTTCGGAAGTTCCGGGAAGCTCTCGCGCGACATGCCCGCAATTCGCGTCCGCGAACGGCCGCAAACCAAACTAGCCCATTGGTTGTCCGCCAGCTTCACATTGATGTCGGAATCAGGCAACAGCCGCACATAATCGAGCAGGCGCTTGGCCGGAATAGTTCCCGCGCCTTGCTTGCTCACCTTCGCCGGAAACGAACAGCGAATTCCCAACTCCAAATCTGTCGCCGTAAGCTGGATGCGATTACCGTCCGTCTCCAACAGCACATTCGACAAAATCGGAATCGTGGTCTTCTTCTCCACCACTCCCTGCGAAAGGTTCAGTTCCCGAACCAGGTCGGTCTTGCTAACTGTGAATTCCATCCAAAGTGGCCTCTTGCTACTGTTAGTTTGAGATAGCTAATCAAACTCTTATAGAACACTATTCATAGGGCTTGTGGAAATGTGAGTTTCTCTCTAAATTATACAAAATCCTACAGCTTCCTGTCTCGTCTACCTGTGAAAAACAGGGTTTCGGAACTAGCAAAACGCGCTCCGGCCGCCCATCCTTCCACAAGCTTCCACACTCCACTTCCCGCGGCATAAATAGCTGTTCTATTAAGTTCAATGGAGACTATCGATTAGGCTGTGGATTGTTCTGTTAAAATCAGGATCCTTTCCGCGCGCCTCTTCAACTTTTTGGATCGAGTGCAAAACGGTGGTGTGGTGTTTCCCGCCAAAGTTCCGCCCGATCTCAGGAAGCGAAGCCCCTGTCAATTCCTTCACCAGGTACATCGCAATCTGCCTGGGATGCGCTATGTGCCATTGGTTGGTCTTCTGCTTGAGCTGTGATGGTTGCAGTGAGTAGCGCTCAGCTACGGCGCGAATCACCGCGTCCGTGGTCACCCGCTTGTCACTCGAATGAGCCAGATGCTTCAGGGCCTGCTGCGCCATTGGGAGGCTGATCGGCTCGCCCGTCACCGACGAATAGGCAATCAGCTTCACGAGCGCGCCTTCCAGCTCACGCACGTTTGACTTCGTCTTCGTGGCCAGAAAGATTCGGACATCCTCCGGCAGATATGCGCCTTCGAGTTCCGCCTTTTTGTCCAGAATCGCCATCTTCGTTTCCAGATCCGGCGCCTGGACATCCACCATCAAACCCCATTCAAATCGCGACCGCAGACGCTCCACCAACCCTGGAGTGCTCTTCGGAGGCGAATCGCTCGAGATCACAATCTGCTTCTGATGATCGTAGAGCTCGTTGAACGTGTGGAAGAATTCGTCCTGCGTCCGCTCTTTGCCGCCCAGAATCTGGACATCGTCGATCAGCAGCACATCGGCCGTACGATACTGCTGATGAAACTGCGGCATTCTGTCCAGCTTGATGCAGTTGATCATCTGGTTCATGAAGCGCTCGCTGGTGGTGTAAACGATCTTCATACCGGGAAAATTGTTCATTAGTCCGCGTCCGATCGCGTGTATCAGGTGCGTCTTGCCCATACCGACGCCGCCATAAATAAACAGCGGGTTGTAGCTGCGCGATGGTGTAGTAGCCACTGCTTTCGCCGCAGCATGCGCAAACTGATTGCACGAGCCAACTACAAAATTCTCGAACGTGAATTTCGGATTCAATTGGCTGACAGGCGAATGGAACAGCGGTTCGGCTCCTATGAATCCTCCATCGCTATGCCCATTGGAGCAAATCGACTCGGCGCAGATTTCAAATTGCACGCGCCGGATCGGCAGATTCAGATCCAGGATGACCGCACGAACACTGTCGGCATATTCCCGCTCCATCCAACTCTTGGTGGCTTCATTTGGTACGGCCACCGAAATGCTGTCCCCCGAAGTCTGCTGCAATCTGGTCTCTGTGAACCAGTTCTGAAACGCCTCATTCGGAATCTTTCCGGAGAGGCTGTGTTTAATCTGTTCCCAAGCGTTCATGTTGCTCCCGTTAAATCATCCGCAATCCAAGCGCACTTTTTCCACAACTTATCCACCGGTTGTGGATAAGTAGGGCTTTCCTATCTGCCAGTCGGGTTCATCCGCTTTGGGGGAGACCGATTTCTCAATCGGCCGAAGCACGCTGTTTGGGCTGCGGAAAACAAGTCTAGCACAGAACCCGTCCGTTCTAGTCCACAAAGTTCTCCAATTATATTTTGTTTGATTACAGCAGCTTACAGCAGGTACTAGCAATGCCTAAACAGATCTGGCCACACTTGGTTTAGGCATGACGATTGCATGAATTGACACGCACTATCGTCAAGGGTGACAATGCAAGAGTAGGCATTAAGCGGGAGTAACTCAGTTGGTAGAGTGCAACCTTGCCAAGGTTGATGTCGCCGGTTCGAACCCGGTCTCCCGCTCCAATTCCTCCCCGAGGCTCTACGCGGGAAAAACCCTCGGTCATCCCCAAATCCAGATGATCAGATAATTCGACCGGGTTGCGGGCTGGCCAGACAGCTTGCCTTCGACCCTCTCGACAAGATCGCATCCGCTTTCCCATATCTTTTCCGCGCCACCTGTGCTTGCCTGGCATCGTTTTCTCTCCGCCATTTCGCGTGTGACTCCTGATACAATCGAGCAACCGTGAGCTTCCTTCCCGAACTGATCATTGGGGCTTTCCTCGTCTTCGTTATCATCGGCTGGGCCCTGCTCGTCAATATGCCGAGCGCCTGGGTCGGCAAGCAAAAGATCAATCGTCCTAAAGACCGGAAGTAGAATCCATGCCGTCCAAACCGTTTGAGATTCTGGTTGTAGAAAACAATCCTGCCGATGCCCGGTTGACTGTCGAGGCTTTCAAAGAGGCGGGACTACATAAAGGTATTTTGCAGTTGCCTGATGGCGATCAGGCGTTGGCGTACCTGCGGCGTCAGGGAGAATACTCTAAGGCCTCTCTTCCTCATCTGATTTTCCTTGACCTCCATCTTCCTAAAATACCGGGGCTGGTTGTCCTGGCGGAAATCAAAGAGAATCCCGCGTTGAAGATCATTCCCGTGGTGGTAATCTCGGGTTCCCACGATCCTGGTGAAGTGAGAAAGGCCTACGAGCTCCACGCAAGCTGCTTCATTTACAAATCCGCAGACCTGCACGAATTTCTTTCGTTCATCCGTTGTTGCTATGAGTTTTGGGCAACGGTCGTAACTTTACCGGCCGTCGAAAATTAGCTAACACAAAGCTTTGGTGCGGATGAGAGGACTTGAACCTCCACTCCCTTGCGAGAACATGGACCTGAACCATGCGCGTCTGCCAGTTCCGCCACATCCGCACGTCGGTGGGCAGATTTCATTTTCGCGGATATACCTGGGAGAGTCAAATTTTCAGCGTTTATAGCTTGCCGTTTCGCGCCCGTAGAATCAGGCGCATCACCTGCTGCTCAATTAAGTCGCACGCCCGGCGATAAGCGGTTGCATCCGATCCATAGGGATCGGGAACATCCCAGACTTCAATTGGCGCTCTCAGTCCGACAGGAAGCGTCGTGCCGCTCATGTTGATTACTACGTCGACGCGGCTTAATTCGACTTCATCGAGCCCCTTCGGCAGATGGTCTCCCAGATCCACGTTTCGCTCGGCCAAAATCTGACGCGTGAACGGGGCGGTGGTTACGGCGGGAGCGAGTCCGGCGCTTTGCGCCGTCAGCACATCGGCACCGTATTTGCGCGCGAGCGCCTCTGCCATGGGACTGCGGCAGAGGTTTCCGATGCAGACGAACAGCACCGATTTTCGAGACGAACCGTTCTCCGGCTGCCGCGTTCCCCGCGCTCGGGCGCGCTCTCTGGCCGACCCTGGCATTCACACCTTATTCAAGAATAGCTGGTGAATCCGCGGGTCGTTCGTCAGTTCCGGGTGGAATGTGGAGACGAGATGCCGGCCTTGCTCCACGAGAACAGGATCGCCGTTATAGCGGGCTAGCACCCGCACATCCTTTCCCGCGCGGCGGATGATGGGGGCTCGAATGAAAACAGCTTCCAGGTCTCCGGCCCAATCTTTGAACTCCGGCTGAAGCTTCACTACTCGGCTATCGAGTTGGCGTCCGTAGGCGTTCCGCTGGATGTCAATATCCATGAGTCCGAGTGATTCCTGCTCGGGATGCGTCACCTGCGAAGCAATCAGAATCG
>Ga0207695_10006489_pt1 | contig 15170 bp, 14 predicted proteins | sample KBSC54metaG_FD_184354 | JGI IMG/M metagenome (GOLD analysis project Ga0207695, IMG submission 184354) | Corn rhizosphere microbial communities from Kellogg Biological Station, Michigan, USA - KBS C5-4 metaG (SPAdes) (version 2) | ecosystem: Host-associated > Plants > Roots > Rhizosphere > Soil... | reverse complement strand
GATCCCGGCGAACGATTTCGCCGACGAGCTTCCGCTCGCCCTTTGAGCGGCCACGACAGGAGGAATGACATGGTGGATGAACATTTCAGCAAGCTCTATCGCGAAGGCAGCGGCGAGCTGAATCGGGCCATCGACTCCGGTGTTCGCACTCTCGGAGCGAGCATCATGGCCGCTTTCCGGTCGCTTCACCGCATTGCCTGGGAGTCGCCCTGGACTTCCGTGGATCGCGCCAAATGCAATTAACGGCGAGGTGAGGAGCGCGGCTTTGCACGCACCGCGCTCCTCGCCTATAGGCTCCGCTCCCTTTTCACCGGAGCACGAAACGCAAGATGGCTCGCCGACGCCAAATCTATGAGGGCAAGGCCAAAATCCTCTACGAAGGACCCGAGCCAGGCACCCTGATCCAATATTTCAAGGACGACGCCACCGCCTTCAACGCGCAAAAGCGCGGCACCATCAACGGCAAGGGCGTCCTCAACAACCGGATTTCCGAGCATATTTTCACGGCGCTCGCCGCGATCGGCGTCCCCACCCATTTCATCCGCCGGGTAAGCATGCGCGAGCAGCTGATCCGCCAGGTCGAGATCATTCCGATCGAGGTCGTGATCCGCAACGTCGCCGCCGGCTCGCTGTCGAAGCGTCTGGGGATCGAGGAAGGCACGCAGCTGCCGCGGACGATCATTGAATATTATTATAAGGACGACGCGCTCGGCGATCCGATGATCTCCGACGAGCATATCGCCTGCTTCGGCTGGGCGAGCCAGGAAGAGATGAACGACATCGCCGACATGGCGATCCGAGTGAACGACTTCATGAGCGGCATGTTCGCGGCGATCGGAATCCGGCTGATCGATTTCAAGCTGGAGTTCGGCCGGGTATGGGACGGCGACTGGTCGCGGGTCATCCTCGCCGACGAGATCAGCCCCGACGGCTGCCGCCTGTGGGACATCAAGTCGAACGAGAAGCTCGATAAGGATCGCTTCCGGCAGGACCTCGGCGGGGTTGAGGAGGCCTATCAGGAGGTCGCCCGGCGGCTCGGCCTGATGCCCGAGGGTGAAGAAGCCAGCGCCGTTGTGGATTTCGACAGCCACCGCAAGAAGCGCGGACGGTAGACGGTTCGCTTGTAACCGCTAACGAGCCGTTCCGCGCTCAAAATCCGCTTTCGACCCATTGCGGACAGTCGATTAAATTTGTTCGAGCTTCTCAAGCACGATCCTTTCAGCCTCACGGGAAGTTCCACGACTTTCCCAGCAGGCAGCAATGCTCACTTTTCCGTCCACAACTTTGCCGTAGACGGCAATGCCGCTGCCCGGCCCGTCGCCAGAATGGCTGCAGGGGGAGGCAAGGCCATCCCAGGCGCCCATGATCCCAAGTCCGTAAGCAGGATGTTTCCAAAGCTCGTCGCGAAACTGGGGCAAGAGGCGAACTTTTCGCATCTCCGCAAACATCTGCTCGTTCAGAACGGTCCCCGCGAGCAAACCGTACAGAAACGACGCCGCTTCCGTGATCGGGCCAACGAGCAGTCCATGAAGCACCCACCGGGGATCATATCCTCTGCCCTTGCCCATCTGAACGGGTTCAAGGTCCGCCTTGGACGCCGCATACCGCACATTGCGAACTCCCGCCGGAGTGAGCGCCAATGCATCCAGCGCCGCCCAGAATTCCTTCCTCGCCGCATCCACGATGAGTTCTCGCAAATAATAGTACCCGATGTTCGAGTAGGCCCATCGGGTTCCCGGCTCCCATGGTGGAAAAGCCTCAAAGGTCCGGCCAATTATCTCCTCTGCGGACCAGGGCTCCTCCCCATTCGCCACGGCAGAATGGTAAGTCTCCAGCCAGCCATAGTCTGGCAATCCCGCCTCGTGCTGGAGCAGCTGGCGGAGCGTAAAGCGTCGTCCTGGAAGCCGCCCGTCGAGATCAAGCAGTCCTTTCTCAACGAGCTTAAGTGCGGCGGTTGCTATGACCAGCTTTGTGAAGCTCCACCATGGGACATCGATTTGCTCATTTTCGGGCCGGCAAAAGCCCTGGGAACTAATGCTGATCGCAGCTCGCATGCGACCGGATATCGTTCATGTCTCCAGCGCACGCAATCCAGACCCCGCATCCGCTGTCCACCATCGCAGACATCCGGCCGAGGCTCGACCTCAATTCGCGCCTGCCCCCTGTCCTACACCCGCACGGCTGTGCTTAAGGGCGGCTGATGACTTCGATGGCTCTGCACATCAACGGACATTCTGACCCCGCCCGCGCGCGCGGGGCGCGCGCGCGCGCGCGTAGGACAGTCAACTTAGCAAACTTCCGCGCCGAATGAGCCTTCCCCGCGCCCGAGTTGTCACGCTGAATGCCGCCCTTGGCCCGCTCGACTATCGCGTGCCTGACGGAATGCAGATCGAGCCGGGATCGGTCGTGGTCGCGCCGCTCGGGCCGCGTCAGATCATCGGTGTCGCTTGGGAGGCGGAGCGACTTCCAACCGAGGAGGTCAGCGATAACCGGCTGCGCTATCTCATCTCGACCCTGGACGTGCCGCCGGTTCCGGCTCCGCTGCGCCGTCTCGCCGAATGGACTGCCGACTATTATCTCGCGCCGCTGGCATCGGTGCTTCGGATGGTCCTCCCCTCGTCGGCAGCGCTCGATGGTCCGCGGCAGCTCACCGAATATCGCCCGACCGGCCGCGCACCGGTGCGCCTGACCCCGCAGCGCGAGAAGGCGCTCGCCGCGATCGAAGGGCGGCAGGGCACGGTTGGCGAACTCGCCGAGCACGCGGGTGTCAGTTACGCCGTGATGCGTGGTCTTGTGAATGCGGGTGCGCTGGAGCGGGTTGAGGTCAGCGCCGACCGCCCCCTCTCCTGCCCCGATCCCGACCACGCGCCGCCGGATCTGAATAAGGAACAGGTTGAAGCCGCAGAAAGCCTAGCCAAAGGCATCGGCAAGGGCTTCGACCCGGTGCTTCTCGACGGGGTCACCGGCTCGGGCAAAACCGAGGTCTATTTCGAGGCGATCGCCGAATGCCTGCGCCAGGGGAAGCAGGCGCTGGTGCTGCTCCCTGAAATCGCGCTCACCGAGCCATTCCTGAAGCGGTTCGAAGCGCGCTTCGGCTGCGCGCCTGTTGCCTGGCACTCGGACCTGCGGTCGTCGCAGCGCCGCCGGGCCTGGCGAGGCATCGCCTCCGGCGAGGCCAAGGTGACTGTCGGCGCCCGGTCGTCGCTTTTCCTCCCCTATCCAAATCTCGGCCTGATCATCGTCGACGAGGCGCACGAGCCCAGCTTCAAGCAGGAAGAGGGAGTGCAATATCACGCCCGCGATACGGCGGTGATGCGCGCCAAGTTCGAGGATATCCCGGTGATCCTCTCGACCGCGACCCCACCGATCGAGAGCAAGCATATGATCGAGCTCGGCCGCTATCGGGAGGTGACTCTCGCCAGCCGCTTCGCCGGGGCAAGCTTGCCGGACATTCGCACGATTGATCTCACGCAGGACCCGCCGTCGCGCGCGCATTGGCTCGCGCCCGCGCTCGTCAACGAACTTCAGGCCAACCTCGATCGCGGCGAGCAGAGCCTGCTCTTTCTCAACCGCCGCGGGTTCGCGCCACTGACGCTGTGCCGTCACTGCGGCCACCGCTTCCAATGCCCCAACTGCACCGCCTGGATGGTCGAGCACCGGCTGATGCACCGGCTCGCCTGCCACCATTGCGGGCATGTCATGCCGCCGCCCAGGGCCTGCCCCGAATGCGGCGAGGAGGACAGCCTCGTCGCGTGCGGTCCGGGGGTCGAGCGCATTGCGGACGAAGTCGCCGAGCTGTTCCCTGATGCGCGCACCGCGGTCGTCACTTCCGACACCATCTGGTCGCCGCTCAAGGCCGCGGAATTCGTCGGGGCGATGGAAGCCGGTGCGATCGACATCGTCGTCGGGACGCAGCTGGTCACCAAGGGCTATCATTTTCCGAACCTGACTCTGGTCGGAGTGGTCGACGCCGACCTCGGGCTCCAAGGCGGCGACTTGCGCGCCGCAGAGCGAAGCTTCCAGCAGATCCAGCAGGTCGCCGGTCGCGCCGGGCGCGGCGACAAGCCGGGCCGCGTGTTCGTCCAGACCCACGATCCCGACGCGCCGGTCATCGCGGCGCTGGTCTCGGGCGATGTCGCCGGTTTCTACGCAGCCGAGACCGACGCGCGGCGCGAAGCGGCGATGCCGCCGTTCGGGCGGCTGGCGGCGATTGTCGTCTCGTCGGAGGATTCAACTGAAGCCGAAACGGTGGCCCGGCGCATTGGCCATGCCGCACCCGAGGTCGAGGGGATGGCGGTGTTCGGTCCCGCGCCTGCCCCGCTCGCCATGCTTCGCGGGCGTCATCGCCAGCGCCTGCTGGTGCACGCGCGCCGCAACCTCGACGTCCAGGACGTCATCCGCGACTGGCTCGCTGAAGTCGAATGGGGCGCAAAGACCCGCGTCGGCGTCGACGTCGATCCCTACAGTTTCCTTTGAGAAAACAGGAGCCAAATAAAGGACTTGAGTCTCCTCTTTGAGGTGTTAGCCTGAACTCGCCGGGAAAAGGGGGCAAATGCCTGTGTTATTGATGGCGGTTGCCGCGTCTTCGCGCGGAGGCGCCGAGCGCTGCTCTATAATGAGCTTCCCCTTGTCCGCGGCTGGGTCTGGTTTTCCGCAACGCGGGGGTAAATCGTGCGTCACTTCCTGAATTCGTTTCTTGCCGCAGTCGCGGTGACAATGTTGGCTTCAATGCCGGCGCGGGCCGCCTGGTATGAGGCTCAATCCCGTCACTTCCAGGTCTATTCCGCGCAGGATCCGGCCGAACTGCAGAAGTTCGCGCAGAATCTGGAGCGGTTCGACGCCGCTGTGCGCTATGCGCGTGGAGTGCCGGACGTAAAGGCGGGCGCCTCGTCACCCGTCACTCTCTTCGTACTACGCGATCTCGCCGCGGTTCGTGAGATTTACGGCGACGCGAATGCGCCTATCGGCGGCTTCTACATTCCGAAAGCGAACGGTTCGGTCGCCTTCGTTCCCCAGCGAAATCCGAAAGGGAAGTTCGACCTCAGCGGCCAGAACATCTTTTTCCACGAATACACCCACCACCTGATGTTCGAGGATACCGACCGGCCGTTGCCGCAGTGGGTCAGCGAGGGTTTTGCCGAGTTTTTCGCAAGCCCCAAGTTCAACGATGACGGAAGCGTCACCATCGGCGCACCGCCGCTCTATCGAGCCGAAACGCTGTACGACAATTTCGGTCTCCCGCTCGATAAGATGCTGAGCGGCGATTATCTCTACATCACCGGTCCGCAATTCGAATCGATCTACGGCCGCGGCTGGCTCCTCACAGACCTGCTCACCTTTGACCTTCACCGGCGGGGTCAACTCACGACCTATCTCAATGAGATTCAAAGCGGCGTGCCCGCACTCAAAGCTGCCCAGGATGCCTTCGGAGATCTCAAAAAACTCGATCGGGATCTGACCGACTATTTCAAGAAGGACGTCTTCACCGTCACAACCATTCCCGCGGACAAGCTCAAGATTCCGCCGGTAACCCTTCGGCCGCTGACTCCCGCCGAATCCGACGACATCGAAGTGATGGTGAGGCTGGCGCGAGGCGGAAGCAAGGCGCGCGGAATGTCCGGCCGCGCCCGTTCGGTCGCCGAGAAATATCCGAACGACGCCAGCGCGCAAGCGATCCTCGCAGAGGCCGATATTGCCGACGAAAACCCGGCCGACGCAGTCCGGGCCGCGGACCGGGCGCTTCAGATCAAGCCGCAATCCTATGACGCTCTCGTCGCGAAAGGCGAAGCACTGCTCGACATCGCCAAGAAAAATCCAGCGAATGCCAATTGGGAAGCGGTTCGCGAACCGCTTCTGCAGGCAAACAAGGTCGATCCGGAAGCAGCGCAACCGCTCCTGCTTTTTTATCAAACCTATGTCGCACAAGGTGTTCACCCGACAAAGAATGCAATCGACGGCCTGTCCTATGCGGTCGTGCTTGCCCCCCAGGACGCCAAACTTCGGATGCAACTGGTCAAGCAGTTCATCGACGATAACCAGTTCGAAGACGCACGCAAAGCACTCGTTACGATCGCCTTCAGTCCGCACGAAGGTAAGGGACACGACGCGACGCTTGCGCTCTATCAAGCCGTCGCCGCGAAAAATCAGGCGCTGGCGAAGCAAAAGTGGGATGCGGCGCAGAAATATTTCGACGAGGATTGATTAATCGAACGCGGGGGGGGTGTTCATGAATTCTTTGCTCCGTTTGGCGGCTGTCCGCGCGGCCTTGAGTTGTCTTGCGACCGCTCCTGCGCGCGCGGCGTGGTACGAAGCCAAGTCGAAACACTTCATTATTGATGCTAATGAAAATCCCGACGAGCTTCGCGCCTATGCTCAGAAGCTGGAGCGCTTCGATCAGGCGGTTCGCTATTTCTATCAAATGCCGGATCCACCACTGACTGATGCTGGACGGGTGACGATCTTCGTCGTTCCGGATGTCGAATCCATCCAGGCTCTCATGCCCAATTCCGGAGCGGCAGGTTTCTATAGAACGGCGGCGTCAGGCTCGTTCGCCTTCATCCCTCACACCACTGACTTTACTATCCAGGGAATGAGCGGGGGCACCGGTGTCTTCCACGAGACGCTTAGTCCCCAGGAGATTTTCTTTCACGAATACCCTCATCACCTTCAGCTCCAGGACTCGACGGTCGCGCTGCCGATGTGGGTGGCCGAGGGATATGCAGAATTCTTCGCGACTGCCGACATCAATAAGGACGGCAGCGTCACCTTCGGAAAATTTCCTGCCTACCGGTCTTGGGGGGTGCACGACCGCGACAGCATCACCATGGAAGAGATCGTTGGCGAGACGTTCGGAAACACCCTCTACAGCTACCAGATGGATACTCTCTACGGTCGCGCGTGGCTGTTGGTTCACTATTTGATGATGACAGAATCTCGTCACGGTCAGCTCGGGCGGTATGTCGACGATATCAATAAAGGGATGAGCGCACTCGATGCCGGTAAGGCTGCATTCGGCGATCTCAAGCAACTCGACCGCGATCTCGATGCTTATCTCGCGCCACATAAGCTCTTGGGCGTCACCGTCAGTCCGGACGTCCTTTCCGTCGGCGACATCGCTGTCCGACCACTCAATCCCGCCGAGAGTGCGATCGTGCACGCTAGGATGAGATCGAAGGCTGGAGTTACAGAAAGCACCGCTCCCTCGATCGCAGCAGAAGCCCGCGGAGTTGCAGCCAAATTCCCCACGGACCCCTCGGTTCAATCAGCGTTGGCGGAGGCGGAATTGGATGCCAAGAATTATGCCGCGGCTAGCACAGCGGCAGATGCTGCCCTGGCTGCGGATCCAAAGAACGTTCGTGCCCTCATTTACAAGGGCCGCGCTCAGATGGAGCTTGCGAAGGCGAATGCAAAATCAGCTGACTGGGACGGTGTTCGAGAATGGTTCCTGAAAGCCAACAAGCTCGACACGGAGAATGCAGAGCCCCTTTTTCTTTTCTATCGAACCTATGCTGAGGCACGACAGCCACTGACACAGAATGCTGTCGATGCTCTCCTTTACGCCGTAGAATTGGCGCCGCAGGACTATGACGCGCGGATTACGGCGGTCGGACAGCTGTTGGCGGAAAACAAGCTGGACGAGGCGAAAAGCATGTTCGCTCCCGTCGCCTTCCGGCCTCATGCCGACCAGCAATCGCGAGAACAAGGAAAGAAGATCATGGACGCGATCGTTGCAGGTGACAGCAAGCTGGCGTTGAAGCTACTCCAGGAGCCGCACCCCGGTACAAAAACGGCATCAAAGTAGAGTGAGCATGACCCCCTCTGCCTCAAGCAGCTTGCGCTTGCGGTCGAGGCCGCCGGCATAGCCGCCGAGGGTGCCGTCGCTTCGGATCACGCGATGGCAGGGGATCAGGACCGCGACGTGGTTGTCGCCGTTGGCTGTGCCAACCGCACGAACCGCTTTTGGCTGGCCTATTGCTGCTGCGATTTGGGCATAGCTTCGGGTCTCTCCCGGCGGGATTTTGCGCAGCTCCCGCCACACAGCCTCCTGGAAGGCGGTCCCGGCGACGTCGATGGGGAGCTCGGGTGCGGTGGCCGGATGCTCGATTACGGCGAGCACTCCTTCGATCAGCTCAGCCATCGACCCGTCGTCGTCGACCAGGTCGGCGTTCGGGAACAACCGTCGCAGCGAGTCGACACTGTCGTCGAAGGTCAGCCGACAGATGCCCTTGCTCGTCGTGGCGATCAATAAAGGCCCCAGCGGGCTATCCACTCTCGTCCAGCGGATTGTCTCACCCCTGCCTCCGTCACGCCAGGCTGAAGGTGCCATCCCCATTCTCTCCTTGGCGTCCGCATAGAATCGACTCGGGGCCGAATAGCCTGCCTCGTAAATCGCATCGGTCACGCGGCCGCCCGCTTTCAGCGCACCTTCGGCTCGCTTGGCTCTCAGTGCTCGCGCGTATTCCGCGGGAGACAGGCCAATCTCGCGCTTGAACAGCCGCTGGAAGTGGTGCGGCGCGTAGCCAACGGCGCTGGCAAGCTCACCCAGGTTTGGCGCTTCCTCTGCCCCGTCGATCAGCTTCACCGCCTTGGCCACTGCCTCGCGGTCGCGCCCAACCTCATCGGGCTTGCAGCGAAGACAGGCTCGAAATCCCGCCGCTCTCGCCTCCTCGCCGGTCGGGAAGAACTCGACGTGCTCGCGCTTTGGCCGTTTCGCCGGGCAGCTCGGCTTGCAGTAAATGCCGGTCGTTCGGACGGCGCCGATCACCCGCCCGTCCCAGCTGCGATCTCGCCGCTCGAATGCGGCCCAGGCGAGGTCGGTATCGAGGGCGGGTTCGCTCACGTGGGGTGATCTAAGGACATCAAAATCCCGTGCAAGGGTCGCCATCTCAATTCCTTTCGATCTTCGCCGCGAAACAGCCGAGGATTGCATTATGCGCGTGGATGCTTGCGATTTGCGGGTGGTCAAACAGCTGGCGAATCCCCGCCTCCGCCTCTCCGGGCTGGGTAAGCACGGCTTGGCGCAGCATACCCTCCGCATCGAAACCGCGCAGGCTCAGGACGCGCCCATCAAACGCCGGCGGAAGCTCGTCGAGATAAACAGCGGGTCCGAGGGCCGCTTCCCTAACGTAAATCGCGTAGGCCGTCCGGAACGGCGTCGGGGCATCCAGGCTGATATAGTTGACGAGGAGCAGCTCTTCGCCCGGTTCTGCGTCCTCAAGAGTCACCCGGCAGGGAAAACCAGGCTTGCTGTCAGCCACCACCCGCCTTGCATTGTGATGGGCCAATTCCTCCTCTGGCAGGCTGAACAGATGCTCGAACGGCAGACGGCTCAGTCCTTCGATCCTATAACTCATGTTGAAATCTCACCTTGTTGGATGAACCTTGTGCCGCAATGCGAGGCGGATGGCGTCCCAAGGCTTGCGTTCAAACCAACTCACCTTTCACGAAGGCGATCTCGACAGCGCCGATGTTGTCGATCTGCTGCACTTCCATTTCGAACAGATGCAATCGACCTCTCCGCCCGAGGCCTGCCATGTGCTTCCGCTCGACGGGCTGAAGCATCCGGCAGTGACCTTTTGGTCGGCGCGTGAGGATGGGCACCTGGTCGGTGTCGGCGCACTGAAGGAACTCGCGCCGGATCACGGAGAAGTGAAGTCGATGCGCACCGCTCCGGAGGCGCTGGGCCGTGGCGTGGGCTCGGTCGTGCTGGCCTATATAGTGACCGAAGCGCGGAGCCGCGGTTACACTCGCCTAAGCCTCGAAACCGGAAGCACCGTGCCGTTCGCCGCTGCCCTCCGCCTCTATGAGCGCGACGGCTTCGTTCCGTGCGGCCCATTCGGCGATTATCGGGATACGCCGTTCACCCGCTTCTTCACGCGGGAGCTGTAGCTACCAAGCTGGCGGTTGCATCGCCGCCAACCCCTTGCTACGGGCCGGTCAACTGATGGGGGCGTGCGGGGCTAACCCGTTTTGCGCCCCGTTTTTCGCATCAGGCAACATTCCGTTTCTGGAGCTTTGGGCGCGTGGAGACATCCGGCGGCATTCGGGCCAGCTTAGCAGGACGCTACGCGTCGGCTTTGTTTGACCTGGCGCGAGATGAAAAACAGGTGGATGCGGTCGGCCGCAGCCTCGATTCGCTAGCGCAGGCGCTCGCAGATTCCCGCGAGTTCGACCTTCTTGTGAAGTCGCCGCTGGTGAACCGCGAAGAGGCCAGCAAAGCTTTCGCGTCAATCGCCCAGCAGGCGAGCGTCGATCCGATCACGGCCAATTTCCTTGGGGTCCTCGCGCGCAACGGGCGCAAGGGTGAGCTCCCGAATGTGATCCGGCTGTTCAGGCGCCTTGCGGCAGAGAACCGCGGCGAGACCACCGCCGAAGTGGTGACCGCCCGCCCGCTGAACGACGATCAGATCGCCGCGCTGAAGACCAAGCTTCGGGCCCGCGCCGGCCGCGAGGTGGCGATCGAAACCAGTATCGATCCCGAAATCCTCGGCGGACTGATCGTCAAGCTCGGAAGCCAGATGATCGATTCCTCGATCCGAACGAAATTGAACAGACTCGCCCAGGCGATGAAAGGCTAAGCAAAGACAATGGATATCCGCGCCGCTGAAATTTCCCGAGTGATCCGCGACCAGATCGCGAATTTCTCCGCAGAGGAGGAAGTCGCCGAGGTCGGGACCGTGCTTTCGGTCGGGGACGGGATCGCCCGCATCTACGGCCTTGACAATGTCCAGGCCGGCGAGATGGTCGAGTTCGAGAATGGCGTGAAGGGCATGGCGCTCAACCTGGAAGCCGACAATGTCGGCGTCGTGGTGTTCGGCTCGGACGAAGCGATCCGCGAGGGCTCGACCGCGAAGCGCACAGGCTCGATCGTCGACGTTCCGATCGGCAAGGGCCTGCTCGGCCGAGTCGTCGATGCTCTTGGCAATCCGATCGATGGCAAAGGGCCGATCGAGGCCACCGAGCGCCGCCGAGTCGAGGTGAAGGCGCCGGGCATCATCCCGCGCAAGTCGGTTCATGAGCCGGTGCAGACCGGCCTCAAGGCGCTAGACGCGCTCGTTCCCGTCGGCCGCGGTCAGCGCGAGCTCATCATCGGCGACCGCCAGACCGGCAAGACCGCCGTCGCCATCGATACCTTCATCAACCAGAAAAACGTGAACGCATCCGGCGACGAGAAGCAGAAGCTCTACTGCATCTACGTGGCCGTCGGCCAAAAGCGCTCGACCGTCGCCCAGATCGTCCGCCAGCTCGAAGAGAATGGCGCGATGGAGTACACGATCGTCGTTGCCGCCACCGCCTCCGAGCCTGCGCCGCTGCAGTTCCTGGCGCCGTACGCGGGGTGCGCGATGGGCGAATATTTCCGCGACAACGGCATGCACGCCGTCATCGTCTATGACGATCTTTCCAAGCAGGCGGTGGCATACCGTCAGATGTCGCTTCTTCTGCGCCGTCCGCCGGGCCGCGAAGCCTATCCGGGTGACGTCTTCTACCTGCACAGCCGCCTTCTCGAGCGCGCCGCGAAGATGAACGACGACAACGGCGCAGGTTCGCTGACCGCTCTGCCGATCATCGAGACCCAGGCGGGCGACGTCTCGGCGTACATTCCGACCAATGTGATCTCGATCACCGACGGTCAGATCTTCCTGGAAACCGACCTTTTCTACCAGGGCATCCGCCCGGCGATTAACGTCGGCCTGTCGGTCAGCCGGGTCGGCTCGGCCGCGCAGACAAAGGCGATGAAGAAGGTCGCGGGATCGATCAAGCTGGAGCTGGCGCAGTATCGCGAAATGGCCGCATTCGCCCAGTTCGGATCCGACCTCGATGCGGCGACGCAGAAGCTGCTCGCCCGCGGCGCTCGTCTCACCGAGCTCCTCAAACAGCCGCAGTTCAACCCGATGCCCGTCGAAGAACAGGTCGCGTCCATTTACGCCGGGACCAACGGCTTCATCGACAGCGTGCCGACCAGCGACGTCACCCGCTACGAAGCGGCAATGCTGAGCTACCTCCGCTTGGAGCATGGAGACGTGCTGAAGGCGATCCGCGAGACCAAGCAACTCGACGACGATACCGCCGGCAAGCTCAAGGCCGCGCTGACGGAGTTCGGGAAGACGTTCGCATGATGTCCTTCGAGACGCCGGTTCGACAAGCTCACCGGCTCCTCAGGACGAACGGAGCTCTCATAACCGTTCATCCTGAGGCGGGACTGAGCAAGCGAAGCGCGTCGAAGGCCCATCTCGAAGGACGCACGAGAGACTAGAATGGCATCGCTCAAGGCCCTCAAGCTTCGCATCGGCTCGGTGAAGTCGACGCAGAAGATCACCAAGGCGCTGAACATGGTGGCGGCGTCGAAGCTTCGGCGCGCCCAGCAGAATGCGACCGCTGCCCGGCCCTATTCGGAGCGGATGGCCGAGGTCGTTGCGTCGCTTGCAAGCCGCGTTACTCTCGGCCCGGAGAGCCCGAAGCTGCTCGCCGGGACAGGGAAGGACGACACGCACCTGATCGTGCTCTGCACCAGCGATCGCGGCCTCGCCGGGGCCTTCAACAGCAACATCGTCCGCGCGGCTCGCCGCAAGGCCGACGAGCTGATCGCCGCGGGGAAGACGGTTCATTTCTACATCGTCGGCCGCAAGGGCCGCCCGGTGATCCAGCGCCTCTATGGCAAGGCAATCGTCGGCCAGTACGACACCAGCGAAATGAAGAACCCGAGCTACGAGGTCGCCTCGGCCATCGCCGACGAGATCACCGCACGGTTCGAGAGCGGCCGATTCGACGTCGCGCACCTCGCCTACGCCAATTTTCGCTCGACTTTGGTGCAGGAACCGACGGTCGACCAGATCATTCCGATCCCGGTTCCGGAAGCCGGCGAGGCCAAGGGTCCGGCAAGCAATGTGATGGTGGAATATGAGCCGGACGAGGAGGAAATCCTCTCGGCCCTCTTGCCCCGCAACATTGCAGTGCAGGTTTATCGCGCTTTGCTCGAGAACCAGGCTGGCTTCTACGGATCGCAGATGACCGCGATGGATAATGCGACGCGCAACGCCGGCGACATGATCAAGAAGCTGGCGATCATCTATAACCGGCAGCGTCAGGCCGCGATCACCACCGAACTGGTCGAAATCATTTCCGGCGCCGAAGCGCTGTAGAGTTCAAGAAGGAAGAGTAGAGATGGCCACCGCCGCCCCCGCAAAGCCCCGCACCCGGAAAGCGACCACGGACGCCGAGACGCCGCAGGCGCCCGTCCAGACCCACAACCTCACCGGCAAGGTCGCGCAGGTGATCGGCGCCGTCGTCGACGTCGCGTTCGAGGGCGAGCTTCCGCCGATCCTCGCGGCGCTTGAGACCGACAATCACGGCAACCGACTGGTCCTCGAGGTCGCGCAGCACCTCGGCGAGAACCTCGTCCGCACCATCGCCATGGACTCGACCGACGGCCTCACCCGGGGCCAGGACGTCCGCGCGACCGGTTCGCAGATCGAAGTCCCGGTCGGCCCCCAAACTCTCGGCCGGATCATCAATGTCGTCGGCGAGCCGATCGACGAACTCGGACCTGTCAACACAAAGGAAAAGGCGCCGATCCACAAGGAAGCGCCGCTGTTCGTCGACCAGTCGACCGAGACCAGCATTCTCGTCACCGGAATCAAGGTCATCGACCTGCTCGCACCTTATGCGAAGGGCGGCAAGATCGGCCTCTTCGGCGGTGCCGGCGTCGGCAAGACCGTGCTGATCCAGGAGCTGATCAACAATATCGCCAAGGGCCACGGTGGCACCTCCGTGTTCGCCGGAGTCGGCGAACGCACCCGCGAGGGCAATGACCTCTACCACGAATTCCTCGATGCCGGCGTTATCGCCAAGGACAAGAACGGCGTCGCGACCTCTGAAGGCTCCAAGGTGGCATTGGTGTATGGCCAGATGAACGAGCCGCCGGGAGCGCGCGCCCGTGTCGCTCTCTCCGGCCTCACCTTGGCAGAATATTTCCGCGACGTCGAAGGGCAGGACGTGCTGTTCTTCGTCGACAACATCTTCCGCTTCACCCAGGCGGGCTCGGAAGTGTCGGCGCTGCTCGGCCGTATTCCTTCGGCGGTGGGCTATCAGCCGACGCTCGCGACCGACATGGGCGCTCTCCAGGAGCGGATCACCTCGACGACCAAGGGCTCGATCACCTCGGTGCAGGCGATTTACGTTCCGGCCGACGACTTGACCGACCCGGCACCGGCCACCTCCTTCGCCCACTTGGACGCGACGACGGTTCTGTCGCGCGCCATTTCAGAGCTCGGCATCTATCCGGCGGTCGATCCGCTCGATTCCACCAGCCGCGTTCTCGAGCCGCGCACCGTCGGTCAGGAGCATTACGAGACCGCCCGCGCCGTCCAGGAGACCCTGCAGCGGTACAAGTCGCTCCAGGACATCATCGCCATTCTGGGCATGGACGAGCTGTCGGAGGAAGATAAGCTCACTGTCAGCCGCGCGCGCAAGATCCAGCGCTTCCTGTCGCAGCCCTTCCACGTCGCCGAAGTGTTCACCGGAATTCCCGGCAAGTTCGTGCAGATCGAGGACACGATTCGCTCGTTCAAGGCGGTCGTGAACGGCGAATACGATCACCTTCCAGAAGCCGCTTTCTACATGGTTGGCGGGATCGACGAGGCGGTCGAAAAGGCCGAGAAGCTGGCGCAGGAGGCCTGATTGGCCGAGCCGCTTCGCCTCGAAGATTGCGTCAACGAGGTCTGTCCCTGGTCGGGAAAGCCGGTCAGCGCCGATTCGCTGACGCTGTATCGAGGCAACGTGGTCGGATTCTGCAACACAGGCTGCCGCGACAAATTCGATGCTGCAACGCAAGCGTTCGACGCTGCGATTGAAGGAAATAAATAATGGCCGATCTCCATTTCGAGCTGGTCACGCCCGAACGGCAGGTGCGGTCAGAGGACGTCTATATGGTCGTCGTGCCCGGCACCGAGGGTCAGTTCGGTGTCATGGCGGGTCATGCGCCCTACATGGCCGTGCTCAAGGATGGCGACGAACTCGCGATTTATCGCACTGCCGGTGCCCAGCCGGAGCGCATCCCCGTGAGCGGTGGCTTTGCCGAAGTCAGCGAGCGCGGGCTCACGGTGCTGGCGGAGAATGCCGGCTAAGCTTCGCCGGAACGAAACGTCGGTTAGCTTTTCCTAAAACTTTCGATC
>Ga0207695_10006487_pt1 | contig 15175 bp, 17 predicted proteins | sample KBSC54metaG_FD_184354 | JGI IMG/M metagenome (GOLD analysis project Ga0207695, IMG submission 184354) | Corn rhizosphere microbial communities from Kellogg Biological Station, Michigan, USA - KBS C5-4 metaG (SPAdes) (version 2) | ecosystem: Host-associated > Plants > Roots > Rhizosphere > Soil... | reverse complement strand
GTGTCGCGAAAGCGCATGGCGGCTTTTCCCGGTCGGCGCTGTCGGAAAAAGCCGCCGTCGCCATTGATCATGCCTTTTCGATTGCGATCTTCTGCCGGCGGGGAGCGGCCTTTTCGTCCTTCGCCAGCGTGATCGTCAGCACGCCCTTGTCGAACGTTGCCTTGATCCCATTGGGGTCGACGTCATTCGGCAGCCCGATCTGCCGACGGAACGCGCCGTAGCGCCGCTCGTTCAGCATGAAGCCTTTGTCCTTGCGCTCGCTCTCCTCTTTCTTCTCGCCTGAGATGGTGAGCACGCCATCAGCGACGCTGATCTCAACATCCTCCTCTTTCAGGCCCGGCAGTTCGGCCGTCAGACGATAAGCCTTCTCGTCTTCGACCATGTCGAGCGCCGGCACAGGCAACGTGGTGCGATTACCGAAATTCAAGATGCTCTGGCCGGGCCGGCCGAAATCGTCGAACAGCCGGTCGATCTCCGAACGCAGCCAGCCCATTGGTTCGGTCACCTGCGAGGCCAAATCGCGGAAAGACGACGGTTGGCGTGATTTGTTGACGGGGACGTCAGTTGCTTTGTCCATCATGCTTCTCCTTTAATGAAAGTCGGCTGGAAACCGTCGATCAGGCGAAAAGCGCGTGCTCGTCATCCTCTTCGAGCGGCTCGGGTACGACAAGCTGTTCATGTGCTTCATGGAATCCGTGATGACGGGCATGCGGCATGAATATCAGGCAGTTCTGCATCATCTGATGCCACCATGCTGCCATCAACATGGGCGGGAACTGCATCATCTGCCAGCCGGCAATCATCATCTCATTTGGAATGATGGGGCTGATCCCCCGCCGATCTTCGACGCGTTTTTTCATCGCCGCCTCCGATTCCTCGATTCCTTAACCAGATTTAAGGCCGCGGTAATGAGATTGTATCGGGAACAATACTTATCGCGCCACGCGCGGCACGAGGACGGCGGCGCCTGTGACACGCCCTTCGCGTAAAGCCGCCATTGCCGCGTCCGCATCTTCCAATGGGAACATCTGGGTTGTCGTTGTGACTCTAGCGCGCTCAGCGATCTCGAAGAAGGAGGTTCCATCCTCCCGTGTTAAATTCGCGACGGAACGGATCGTCCGTTCGCCCCAAAGGTCGGCATAGGGAAATGCCGGAATATCGCTCATGTAGATGCCCGCACAGACCACTCGTCCACCCTTCGCCACCGCCTTGAGCGCGGCAGGTACAAGCGCTCCCACCGGCGCGAACAATAGCGCGGCATCGAGCGGCTGCGGCGGCATTTCATCCGACCCGCCGGCCCAGACGCACCCGAGCGACCGGGCGAAATCCTGTCCCGAGATATCCCCAGCCTTGGTGAACGCGTAGACTTCTCTTCCCTGCCATTTCGCAACCTGCGCGATGATATGAGCGGCGGCGCCGAAGCCATATAGCCCGATCCGTTGTGCATCGCCTGCCAGGCGCAGCGCCCGCCAGCCGATCAGCCCGGCGCAAAGCAGGGGGGCGGCCGCCACATCGGAAAAACAGCCGGGTATCGGCAAGCAATAATGTGCGTCGGCGACAACATGCGTGGCATAGCCCCCATCGCGTGTGCAGCCGGTGAATTCGGGCGCATCGCACAAATTCTCGCGGCCGGTCATGCAATAAGGGCAGACGCCGCAGCTACGGCCGAGCCATGGCACGCCGACGCGCTCGCCCAGTTCAAAGCCTCCTACTTCGCTACCGATCTTCAGGATCCGGCCAACGATCTCATGGCCCGGCACGACCGGGTAATGCGCCGGAATCTCGCCATCGGCGACGTGCAGATCGGTCCGGCAGACGCCGCAGGCCGCGATTTCGATTAGAAGCTCATAGGGTTTTGGCTGGGGTAGGCAGCGCTCGACGAGTCGCAGCGGCTGACCGGGACCATCCAACTGCATCGCGCTCATTATCGTCATGATGGATACTTGCTGCGCATGACGGGGCCCGTGTCGTTAAGTAGCTTTCCCTAATGCCGTATGTGCGGAGGAACTATAGCTCCGACGCATGAAAAAAGCACGCCTCTGGCTGTTGGTCGGGCTCGGTCTTGCCGCGCTCGCGATTGGCTTGTGGGTGTGGCGCGGCAAACCTCCGACGGTCGAAATTGTTCATCCGCGCTTCGGGCCGGCGGTGGAGCTGGTCTATGCCACCGGCTATGTGGAGGCGCAGCAACCGGTATCCGTGGTGGCGCGCGTCACGGCGCCGGTCGAGCGCGTGCTCGTGGACGAAGGCGACCATGTCCGCCGCGGCCAGATTCTGCTCACCCTCAACGATGATGAGCAGCGCGGGCAGTTGGCACAGGCGGTTGCGGAAGCTCGACGGACAGCGCTCGACGAGCAGCGGACGCTGGTGCTTTTCCACCAAGGCTGGGTGACTCGCACCGCGCGCGACCGTGCGGTTGCCGACGCCGCCTCTGCGAGAGCAGCCGAGGCTAGCGCCCGCGCACGCGTGAACCAGCAGGTCGTGCGCTCCGGCATCGAAGGCATCGTGCTCAAGCGTGATGTCTATCCCGGTGACCTCGCCACGCCGAGCCGAAACCTGCTGCTGCTCGGCGATCCGCGGCGGGTGCGTGTGACCGCGACCGTCGACGAGCGGGATGTGCCGAGGCTTCGCGTGGGGCAACGCGCGTTCATGTCCAATGACGCGTGGCCAAATCGCACCATCGAAGGGAGGCTGACGGAGATCACTCCCGGCGGCGACCCCAACCAGCGTGCTTTCCGCGCGCGTCTCGCACTCGAGGATGGCATCACTTTGCCGATGGGTATGACGCTTGAGGTCAATATCGTCAGCCGGGAGATCAGGCGGGCTTTGCTCGTTCCCGTCACGGCAGTCGTTGATGGCCACGTCTGGGTGGTGGAGGAAAGTCGCGCCAGAAACATCGTCGTACACACCGGAATTGCCGCGGCCGATGATGTCCAGATCCTCTCCGGCTTGACCTCCGATAGCGCCGTTATCCGGCGGCCGTCGAGCGATCTAAAGGATGGCCAGCGCGTACGGCTGGCCACGTCTTTCAGGTGATCGAGCGGCTGCCGCTGCTGCTCGGCATCGCGCTCCGACATATTTCACGGCGACGGCGACAGACGGTGGTGGCGGTCAGCGGCGTCGCGGTGGGCGTCGGCTTTTTCCTGGCGGTCTCGGCAATGATGATCGGCAGCCAGAATGATTTCATCAAGACACTGATCGACGCCGCGCCACACATCATCATTTCCGACGAACTGCGCAGCCCGCCACCGCAGCCGGGCTTCCGCGTCTTCCGTGACGGGGCGGTGGTGCTGCGCAATTACAAGGTGCGCAACGAGGTGCGCGGGCTCAAGGATTGGCCTGCCATAATGCGTGCGGCCAATGACGAGCCCGGTGCGATCGCCTCACCCAGCCTCAGCGGTGCGGTAACGCTTCATCTCAGCGGCCGCGAAGAGGCGCTGAGCATCATCGGCATCGATCCGGAAATCGAGACCAGGGTCAGCACGATCGAGGACAAGCTGCGCGTCGGCCGACTTCACGATCTGGAAACTGTGCAAAGCGGCGTCATCATCGGCGAGGAGATGGCGCAGCGGCTCGGTGTCGGCATGGGCGATATCGTCAGCGCGACCTCGGGCGCAGGCACCACGCGCTCGCTTCGCATCGTCGGACTGTTCAAGCGCGGCCAGAGCCAGCTCGGCGCCACGTCAGGCTATGTTCTTCTGCGCGAGGCGCAATCGCTGCTCGGCCGACCATTCATCATCAACCGGATCGGCGTGAAGCTTGCCGATCCCTATCGGGCGCAGGAGGTTAGCCGCCGGCTCGAAGGCCGCTTCGGTTACAAGGCAGAAAGCTGGGAGGAGCGGTCCGCCGATTTCCTCTCGCTGCTCGTGACGCGCAACGTCATCATGTACAGCGTCGTCTCGGCGATCCTGCTGGTCGCCAGCTTCGGCATCTACACCGTGGTATCCAACAGCGTCGCGGACAAGCGGCGCGACATAGCGATCATGCGGTCAATGGGCTTTTCCGAGGGCGACCTTCAGCTCATCTTCGTGGCCGAAGGCATCGTGCTGGCGCTCGTCGGCGTGTTGTTCGGTTGGGCGCTCGGCTATGGCCTTATGGAAATTCTGGGCTCGCTCAAATTTCCAATCGCAGGCGAGGACAAATATCTGCCGCTCGATCGAGGCCCGCGCCAATATGCCATCGCCGCATCCGCTTCGCTGTTCGCCGGCGTGATTGCGGCATGGCTTCCAGCGAGGAAATCGTCGCGCGTCGATCCTGTCGACATCCTGCGGGGCGCGGTATGACGGCGGTGCTCGAAGCGCAGGGGCTGGGCCGAACATTGCCGGGCGAGCCGCCCATCCCACTCGTGATCGACGTAAGCCTCGCCGTCGAGCCGGGCACGTTCACGACCATCATCGGCCCTTCCGGGTGCGGCAAATCCTCGCTGCTCTATTTGCTCGGGCTGATCGACCGGCCGACCATCGGCAAGCTCCTGCTTGAAGGCAACGATGTGGCCGGGCTCGATGGTGATGCCCGCGCGCAATCGCGGCTGGAGCATTTCGGCTTCGTCTTCCAGTTCCATTTCCTGCTGCCGGAATTCTCTGCGCTCGAAAATGTTGTGCTGCCGATGCGGCGGCTCGGCCGCCTGGATGGTGCCGCGATCGAGCAGCGCGGAATGGACCTGCTCAAGTCGGTTGGGCTGGATGAGAAGGCCAGCAAGACTCCAGACCGGATGTCGGGCGGGGAGCGCCAGCGCGTCGCCATCGCCCGTGCGCTCGCCAATGATCCGATGCTGGTGCTCGGGGACGAGCCCACCGGCAATCTGGACAGCCAGAACAGCGCACGCGTTGTGAAACTGTTGAAGGCGCTGGCGCATGAGCAAGGGCGCGCCGTCATATGCGTGACGCACGATCTAGAGATTGCCGCGGAGGCCGACGTACGTATTTCGATGCTCGACGGCCGCATCATCGATGTCGCTCGCACCTAGCTGGCGGCGGCTCCAAGCTTCTTCATCGTCCCCAGCCATTCCGCTCGGTCATCCGCCGATCCTTCAACATTGCCGAGCAGGGAGCATGCTACCGGCTTGATGCCGACGAAGTGCAGAATGTTACGCTTCAGGCTCTTCACGCTATGGGCACCGTAGACGAGCCGATAGAACAACGCCGGCATACCCATCGTCACCACAACGCGCGCCGATTTGCCCTTCAGGCCCTTTCTAGGAAATCTGTTCTCGCGATAATGGAAGGCGAAGCCAGGCCGCATCACCTGCTCGAAGAAATTCTTGAGCACAGCCGGCATGTCTCCCAGCCAAAGCGGATATAGGATCAGGAGGTGGTCTGCCCAGGCAATGATTTTCTGCGCCTTGGCGACCGCGGGGGGCGCCTTCTTATCCTGCCACTGCGCCCGGCTCGTCACGTTCGGAAAATCAAGCTCGGCAACCGTGAGGCGCTGCACTTCATGTCCCGCCGCAATCGCGCCCTCGGCATAAGCATTGACTAGGGCATGGGCGAAGCGGCCCGGATCGGCATCGGGATGGCCGTCGATGATCGCGATCTTTTTGCTCACGCCATGGCCTCGATGTCTCCGGGGAAAGGCCGGAGCGTCTTGCGCACGATCCGCAACGTCGGATCGCCGGAGCATTCACGCGCAACGAACCCCATTTCCCGTTCCAGGCTGATCGCCGGTTCGTTGGCCGCACTCTCGAGCGACTCCAGCACAGCGATGCCTTCAGCCTCGGCGTAGCGGATGACATGTTCGAGCAGTGTTCAGCTCACGCCATGCCCTTTCCAATCAGAATGGACGGAGATCGCCACTTCCGCGCGGAGATGATCGGGATCTGCTGCAACGGTCGCCACGGCAACGACATCGTCCTGGTCGTTACCGAAGGCCAGGAATGTCATTGTCCTGAAATAGTCGATCTGCGTCATCGCAGCGATCCGCTCATGGCTGACCTCCCGAACGCCTGTCAGGAAGCGGTAGTTGAGATCTTCGGCCGTGACGTGGCGGAAGAATTCGGCCAGCCTGTCCTCATCGGTGGGTTCGACGGGTCGCACGTGCAGCCGGTCTCCGCTCCTGGTGATAAGGTCCGCCGTCCATTGGATCGGGACCGGGCGAATCACGGTCCTTGACTTAGGATTGCGCTCTTCAGTGATGCGCACGCGGGCATCCAATGCGATTGCGCCATCGGCATCCACCAGCAGCGGATTGATGTCGAGCTCTACGATATCGGGCAGATCAGCGGCCATCTTTGAAAGCGCCGTCAGCGCCGCCGCCACAGCTTCGATGTCCAGTTTGGGTTCGTCGCGATAGCCATGGAGGAGCCTGGCAACGCGCGTCTGGTCGATGAGCGTGAGCGCACCCTCACGATCGAGCGGTGGAATCGCAAGCGCCTTGTCGTTGAGCATCTCCACCGCCTTGCCGCCCGCGCCGACCATCAGCAGTGGTCCGAACGTGGGATCATCGGCGATACCGACGATCAGCTCCTGCGCATGCGGGCGGATGCACATGGCCTCGATGGCGAAGCCCTTGATGCGCGCGGTCGGGTGCTCGTGCGAAATCTTCTCCAGCATCGCCTTGGCGGCTTCGGCTGTAGCGGTGGCGTCGCCGAGATTCAGTTTGACGCCACCGACATCGCTCTTGTGGACGATATCGGGTGATACGATCTTAAGCGCATAGGGAGCAGGTAATTTGGCGCATGTTCTTTCAACTACGTCCAACGATTCCGCCAGCTCGGTCGGCACAACCGGGATGCCATAGGCGGAGAGCAACTTCTTAGCCTCGACCTCATCAAGCATGGTCCGGCCGTCGCGCCGCGCCGCCTCAATGATCGATAGGGCAATCTTGCGGTCGACGTTTCGAACTTCGTCCAAGGAAGGGGCTTTGAGCAACGTCGTACGGGCTTCGCGCGCCGCAAGCAGAAATTCGAAACCGCGGATGGCGTCTTCGGGGGCGGTGTAGAGTGGGATTTCGGCTTCGGCGAAAATGGCCTGGGCTTTCTCGCAATTGCTGTCGCCGAGCCAGCAGGCGAGTACCGGCTTATGATTTCCCGCGCGTCGCGCCGCTTTGACGGCGTCTGCTACCGAAACGGCGATCTCAGAGGAGGATGAGAGCGCGGTGGGGCAGTTCATCACCAGCAGGGCGTCGGCACCCGCATCGTCGAGCAGGGGCGCGATGACGGCGCGATAACGATCCGCATGAGCATCGCCGATCACATCCACCGGATTGCCATGTGACCAGCTTGGCGGAAGGCTGGCCTCAAGCGTGTTCATGGTCGTGCTTGAAAGGGTGGCGAGCTTGCCTTTCGTCCGGGCCAGCGCGTCGACCGCCAATATGCCGCCACCGCCGCCATTGGTCAGGATGGCAAGCCGGTCGCCATCTACCGTGCGAGTCCGGCATAAGGTTTCGGCGGCATCGAACAGCTCCGAAAGCGTGTCAACGATGATGATCCCGGCGCGGCGGAAGGCCGCCATATAGACATCGTAGGAGCCCGCAAGCGCGCCGGTGTGCGACATCACCGCGCGATTGGCCGCCGCACTGCGCCCCGCCTTGATCGCGATTACCGGCTTGATGCGCGATGCGGCACGTGCGGCCGACATGAACTTCGCGGTGTTGGTGACGCCTTCGACGTACAGGAGGATGGCATCGCTATGCGGATCATTAGCGAAGAGATCGATGAGGTCGCCCAGGTCGACATCGGCCATGTCGCCGACCGAAACCACGCCGGAAAAGCCGATGTCGCGGCGTGTCGCCCAATCGAGGATGGCGGTGACAAGCGCGCCGCTTTGCGAGATCAGCGCAAGCTTGCCTGGCTTTGCCATGACGTGCGCGAATGAGCCATTGAGTTTCGCGTGCGGCAGCTGGATGCCCACGCAGTTCGGGCCTATGATGCGCAACAGATGGGGTCTTGCCGCGTCGAGCATCGCCTGCCGCAAGCCGTTGTCTCTGGTAAGTCCGGCAGAAATGACAACGACGATCCGCGTGCCTAATGCGCCCAACTCGCTGATTGTCGCGGGCACTGCATCGGCCGGAACAGCCACGATCGCCAGATCGGGGGCGACGGGAAGCTCCCCGACGGATGCAACGCAATGCACGCCCGAAATATCGATCGCGTGCGGATTGACCCCTTGAACTTCTCCCTCAAAGCCTCCGGAAATAATGTTCGACAGGGTGATGTTGCCGACCGTTCCGGCATGGGCTGATGCACCGATCACGGCCACGCTTTTCGGATGGAATAGCAGGTCGAGATTTCGAACGGACATGCCCGGCCTTTCCGGTCAGATATTGCAGGCCTGGCATGACGCCGGATTGGGCATCATTGCCATCCGTAAGGTTCCGCATATTTGAACAAAAGTGCAATCGCTCCGTATTTATCCGGACTGAAGCTTCCTCACGCTGGCGTTAATGTCTCTCTGTCATCGTTGGAGAAGCTGATGAACAGCGCGATGAAACGCAGTGGACAGCCGAAGCATGTCGTCATCCTTTGCCACCCGGAGGAGCGAAGCTTCAATGCCTCGGTCGCGCAGACCTATTGTGAAACCGTGCGTGCGGTCGGTCACGAGGCCGTACTTCGCGATCTCTATCGGATGAACTTCGATCCAGTCTTGAAGGCGACCGAACAACCCGGCCGTCCTGATTTCGAGCTTGAGAACGATATCGGCGAAGAGCTGAATATCATTCAGGGCGCTGATGCCTTCGTTCTGGTCTATCCGATCTGGTTTGGGACGCCGCCGGCGATGATGAAAGGCTATGTCGAGCGCGTGCTCGGATCTGGCTTTTCGCATCGGGCCGTGCGCGCCCGGCAATATCATCCGATGTTGAGCGGGAGCCGCCTCATGAGCTTCACCTCGTCGGGCACGACGCAACAATGGCTGGAAGAGCAAGGGGCGTGGCGTTCGCTGCGTCAGCTCTTCGATCAATATATCGCGCATGCCTTCTCGCTCGAGCGCCACGAGCACATTCATTTCTCGGCGATCGTCGAAGGATTGAAGCCCCGCTTCGTTGAAGAGCATCTCGAGGACGTGCGACAGCAGGCACGGAAAATCTGCGCCGATCTGCCGCACCATCATGTCGGCTGACATTGGCAGCATGGAGGGGATCGAACTCATCATCCATGGTGCGGCGCTGACCGTGACCGGCTCCTGTTTCGAGATCAAGCATCGCGGCAAGCGGCTGCTCGTCGATTGCGGCTTGTTTCAAGGTTCGCGGACGCTAGAGCGGCTCAACCGCGCGAGCCATTCGGTTTCAAACCGGGTGAAGTCGATTGTGTTCTCCTGACCCACGCGCACATCGACCACAGCGGATTGCTGCCCAGGCTCGTTGCGGAGGGGTTCGACGGGCCGATCTGGTGTACCGCCGCCACCGGCGACCTGCTTGAATATATGCTCTGCGATGCCGCGCGGATTCAAGAGGGTGAAGCTGCACGCCGCAATCGGCGCGCCGATCGCGCCGATGAACCTCGTATTGATCCCCTGTATACCGAAGAGGATGCCCGGCAGGCCATTGATCAAATCCGTCCGATCTCGCTTGGCGAATGGTTCGAACCGGTGCCTGGCCTCAAAGCACGCTTATGGAATGCGGGGCACATATTGGGATCGGCCTCGATCGAGCTTCGATCCGATGACGTCTCCATTCTCTTCTCCGGCGATCTCGGGCCGGTGCATAAGACCTTTCATCCGGATCCGCAGGCGCCATCCGGCATCGATCATGTGATTTGCGAAAGCACCTATGGCGATCGAGAGCGGGTCGAGCTTGATGCCACGCAACGCCGGGAACTGCTCAAACAGGAAGTCACCGAGGCTTTGGCCGCAGGTGGCAATCTCGTTATCCCTGTCTTTGCCGTGGAGCGAACGCAGGAACTGCTGTTCGATCTCGCAAGCCTGATCGCGTCGGGCGGCCTGCGTCATCCTTCGGTCTTCATCGATTCACCGCTGGCGACGCGCGCGACTTCCGTTTTCGCGCGTCACAGCCAGGAACTGGAGGATATCGCCGGCCGGGATATCTTCCGTAATCCGGCGTTCCACTATGTCGAGGACACGGCGGAATCGATACGGCTCAACACCATCTCGGGCGCGATCATTCTCGCGGCTTCAGGCATGTGCGAGGCGGGCCGGATCCGGCATCATCTCGTCCACAATCTCGCGCGCCGCGATTCCACGATCCTGTTCGTCGGATTTCAGGCCGAAGGCACACTCGGGCGCGCGATCGTCGATGGCGCAAAGCGCGTGCGCATCTCAGGCCGCGACTTCGCTGTGAAGGCTCGGATCCGGCGTATCGAGAGCTATTCGGCGCATGCCGATCGCAACGGCTTGATAAAGTGGATCGAGGCGCGCCGGCCGATCCGAGGCAGCCTCTTTCTCGATCACGGCGAAGAAGGGGCGATACGGGCGCTGCGCGATGCCGTCGCGCGCAAGGACGCAGACATTCTTGTACCAGAGATAGGCGAGCGTTACCTGCTGCTATCCGGCCAGCCGGCGCGGCGTTTGGCGACAGGCCGTATGGAAGCACGGCATCTCGTCGGCCGCGACTGGCAGAATGAATATGCGGACTTTGCCGTCAATCTGAAGCGGGAGCTCCAGCATATTCACGATGAAGCATCCCGCCGCGAGGCGATCGAACGGATGCGCCGCGTGCTGCAGGATTACAAGGATTACCGCGACAAGAAGCAGGCGGGTTCCGCCTGACCCGAACAACCGCCCTCACATATGATGGTTGTGAAGGAACGTCCCTATTTCCTGCGGCTTCATGTGCGTCAGATCCTTGTCGATTTCCGCGATAGTCCGGCGCTCGATCTCGGCGTCGCGGGCGTTGCGAAGCTCGCCCAGCATGTGCGGCGGCGCGATCAGGATGATGGGAGCATCCTTGTCGCCATGATCATGCAGTGCTGCGAGCGCCTTCTTTCCGAAGCGATCCTCCCGCTGTTGATGATAGTCCGCTGAGGCATAGGCATGGCGTGCCGAGCCGACGCTTTCAAATGCCCGTCCAGGACCATCGGTGGCCAGCGCACGTGTCGGCGGATCGCTTTGCTCTCTGTCCGTTAAGAGTTCCAGTTCGGGCGCACTGTCTTTTCCACGATTGCGCAAGAGCTGCATGCGGCTGCCGTCGACAACTAGGATCAAAGCGCCATGGGGGACCAGCATGATGTTTCCTTTCAGGATGGAGCGCCTACGCGGTTGCGCGCGCGGCGGAGCAGATCGACCACTTCCTCATCGGAAGTCTGGGTGAAGTCGGCATAATGGGCGCCGACAGCATAGAACGGGTCCGGCTGGGCCAGGCAGACGACTTCGTCGCATTTCGATCGAAGCGCCGCGATGCTTTCGGCCGGTGCAACAGGTACTGCCAATATCAGGCGGGCTGGATGCACCTTGCGCACGCCCCTAAGCGCTGCCTCAACCGTGCCGCCGGTGGCGATACCGTCATCCACGATGATCACGGTGCGGCCGGACAGATCGATCGGTGGCATGCCGGCGGCATAGGCATGGCGGCGGCGTTCGATTTCGGCCAGCTGCCGATGCATCTCCCGGCGCAGATAATCAGGGCTCGGCGCGAGCTGCCGTATCGCCTCTTCGTTCAACACGAGCTGCGGATCAGCGCCATCGACGACAGCGCCCATGCCCAGCTCTTCATAGCCGGGCGCACCGATCTTGCGCACAAACAGCAGGTCAAGCTGAGCTCCCAAAGCATCCGCGACCTCGAATGCGACTGGCACGCCGCCACGGGGAAGCGCCAGCACGACAGGATGGGTTCCCGCGAGATGGCGCAGCGCCGCCGAGAGCTTGGCGCCGGCTTCTCTGCGGTCGCGAAATTCAGGCCGGTTGCCGAGCACGCCACACCTCCTCGAAATGTCCCAGGAACCAGTCGCTGGCGTGGCGGATCACCTCGTCCAGCGTGCCCGGCTCCTCAAAAAGATGGCCTGCGCCAGGAACGATGATGAACTCGGTCCTGGTGCGCATATGCCGTTGGGCGCTTCGGTTCAGCTCGATTACGACATGGTCGCGGCTGCCGACAATGAGGAGCGTCGGCACCCGAACCCGTGCGAGCGCAGGCACGCCAGCTAGATCGGGCCGTCCGCCGCGCGAGACGATCGCCACCGCCTGATCGTCCTCATAGGAAGCCGCGAGAAGCGCAGCTCCCGCACCGGTGCTGGCGCCAAAATATCCAATTGGCAACGACCAGAGATCTGGATTGCGCGCGACCCACTCAGCCGTCCCGGAAAGGCGCGATGCGAGCAGCTCGATGTCGAACACATTGTTGCGATCCAGCTCTTCCTCAGGCGAGAGCAGATCACACAGAAGGGACGCCATGCCGGCCTTCCGCAGGCCTTCTGCGACATGGTTGTTGCCCGGACTATGTCGTCCGCTGCCGCTGCCATGCGCAAAGATCACGATCCCGCGCGCGCCGTCAGGAAGGCGCAGGATGCCCTTGAGGCCCGTAATGCCGATGGCCACTTCCATGGGGCTATGGGCTGCGCCGACCATGGTCAAAGCCCGAACGGATAGGTTTCCGGTGCGCCATGCGGCCGTTCATGGCCAAATGGCGTGACGGCTTTGGTCTGTTCGAACCAGACCCACGCATCAAACTGCTCGGCGAGCACGGCCTCGAAATAATGACTCAGCCGCTCGGTCTCGGGCCGATAGACGACGCCGATTGCCCGTTCGAGCAACGGCGTCCGCAGCAGTTCTGCGAGGTCGCGTCCCTCGCTGCCGCGCCAACAGGTCAACGTGCGCGCCAGCCCCGTCCGGCGGAAAGCATGCTCGTAGCTGTCGGGCCGCGCCGGGAGGACGGTCTTGATCTGCATGTCCGCGCCCCAATCACTCGCTGCGGCGACAGTGCCGGTGTCGGTTCCAAAGCCGATCGCGACGACATCGTCGCCGAACGCGGTGCGGCACAGTTCACCGATGTTGAATTCGCCCTGCCAGCCCATCGCGGTCGCGGCGGCATTGCCGACATGGCTGTTATGCGCCCAGATAACCGCCTTGGCGCCATCGCCGCGATGGATGAGCAGCGACTGGAGCGTGTCGAACATATGCCGGTCGCGCAAATTCCAGCTCTCGGTTGAGCTGTGGTACATGGCGCGATAATAACGCTCGGCCGCCCGCACGATGCGCGCATTCTGCACAGCGTCGAACCAGCGTTCGCCGTCCTCCTTCAGATATTCGAGGCGATTTAGGAGCAGCTCGCGCAACTGCACGACGGCGCGATCTTCGCAGCTCGGCCGCCCGCCATGGACCACGGCACGCCCATAATGCGCTGGCTCGTCCTGCCAGGGCGTTAGGCAACCATAGCGACGGCGGGCTTCCTGTGCAGCCTGCGGATCGACGTCGTCGAGATAAGACAGCACGGCATGGATCGATTCGCTGAGGCTGTATACGTCGAGCCCATGGAAAGAGACGCGCTGTCCCTCGGCCAACGCCGCATTATGCTGCCGCAGCCAGTCGGCGAATTCGAGCACCTCGATATTGCGCCACATCCATGTCGGGAAGCGGACGAAGGCGTCGCCTCTGCGGGGGCGCGGCGCTTGGTGGCGGACATAGTCGTCGATCCGGGCTGCATCCGGCCAATCGGCTTCGACCGCGACGATATTGAAGCCGTGCCGCTCGATCAGGCGGCGCGTAATCGCGGCACGGGCGCGGTAGAATTCAGAGGTCCCGTGCGTGGCCTCGCCCAACAGCACCACGCGCGCATCGCCAAATCGATCGAAGAGGGCTCCGAATTCTTCCGCGCTCTCCGGCGGCGGCAAGGATTCGGCGTGCCGGCAAAGTGCCTCCACAAGCTCGCTGGAGGCTTGGTCGATGGGTTCGTGTAGCGCCGTGTCGGACATGACGTCCTCCTGCGTTCGCCTTGTTGCTCAATGGCCCAAGATGACCGGTACGGGGCTTTCCGCCAGCATTCGCCGCGTAACCCCGCCGAACAGGTTCTCTCGGATCCTGGCGTGGCTATAGGCTCCCATAACGCAGCAGCTCGGCTGACGCTCCCTGCAGAGCGTGACGAGCGCCTGCCCGACATCCGATGCCGTGCCCTGCTGGTCGATGCGTGCCTTGATGCCGTGGTGGGAAAGATATTCCGCCGCTTCCTGTATCGGTGTTCCGTCGGTCTCGCCGAAACATAGCAGCGTCACCGCTTCCGCTTTGGCAAGCAGGGGTGTTATCGCCCGCATCGTATCGGCGACCTCGGTCGAGCCGTTCCACGCGATCAGTACGTGGCCATTCGCGTCAAATGCCCGCGCTGCCTGGGGGACAGCAAGGATCGGCTTGGCCGAACGCATGACGACCTCTGAAACCACGTTACCCATGGCTGGTTGGCCGTCTCCGACCAAGGCGGTATTGAGCACAATAATGTCGGCAAGCGTGGTTTCCGTGTTCAAGAGCGGTGCGATATCGCCGGTCGCATCGATCCAGTTCCACGGAACATCCTCGACTACGAGACGTGCCTCAATGCGTGCGCGATTGGCGCTTTCGTGCTCGCGGGCATCCTCCAATATTACGGCCTCCGCCATTCCCATCATTGGATCGATGCCGACCAGCAGCGGCAATTGAACGATGTCGAAACAGGTAAGATGACCGGCAAGAGCGCGGGTCAGGTCGAGGGCAGCCTGAAAACGCGCTTCTTCACCAGCATCGTCATGAACCAGGAGCAGAATATTTTTCATAGAAGCCTCCGCACGCCAGGCGAGTCTCCAGCCCGACAATGCGAAAAACGATGATCCGGCCGCTATCGTTAATCATTACGCAACTATACGGATCATCGTCCTTGTGGGCTTCAACCAGTTTCGAAATGCAGCGTAATGGCATCGACAGCAGCCTGACTGCCCGTCTCCATTCGAACGCAGCCGAGCACAGGCAGAAGGCGCAGCAGCAAATCCAGGCCCTTAGGGCGATGGTGAACAGCGCCGGCGCAACATCGTCTTCCTGATGAAAAACAGTCCCGGCACCAGCGGTACCCAGGTTGTAAACAGGCGCAGCAGCATCGCACCGGCGAAGGCCGGCTCTATCGCCACCCCGAGCAGGCGCAGCGTGCCGACACATACGAACTCGAAGCTGCCAAGCCCGAATGGTAGCGGTGCCAGCGTCACCGCGACCGAGGCCATGATCAGTGCGATAAAGGCGGTGGCGAATGGCACATCCTCTCCAAACGCCCGGAGGCAGGTCTCCAGGGTTGCAGTATCGGCGAGAAAGACCAATGCGTTGAACAGGCTGACCTTCAC
>Ga0207695_10006486_pt1 | contig 15176 bp, 11 predicted proteins | sample KBSC54metaG_FD_184354 | JGI IMG/M metagenome (GOLD analysis project Ga0207695, IMG submission 184354) | Corn rhizosphere microbial communities from Kellogg Biological Station, Michigan, USA - KBS C5-4 metaG (SPAdes) (version 2) | ecosystem: Host-associated > Plants > Roots > Rhizosphere > Soil... | reverse complement strand
GGAATTCCTCGACCGACTTGGCGTTCGCGGCGAGTACCTCGTCGAGCAGCGCTTCGAGCGCGCCGCTGTCGTTGTCCTGCTTCAGCCCCAGCGTGTCGATCAGCGCATCGACGTTGCTGCCGCCGCCCGACCAGAGCGCATCGAAAACCTGGCGCGCGCCGTTGTTGGATACCGTGCCGTCGACGATGCGCGCGATCAGTTGCGCCAGCGTGGCCGGTGCGACCGGGCTGGCTTCGATCGTCTGGTCCGCCGCGTTCAGGCGTCGCGAGACCTCGCCCATCAGCCAGTTCGCCGCCAGCTTGGGCTGGCCGCAGGCCTTGGCCGTCGCTTCGAAGAAGGCGGCGAAGGCCTTGCTCTGCGTCATCATCGTCGCGTCGTAGGCCGGCAGGCCGTAGGCGGACTGGAAGCGCTCGGCCATCACGCGCGGCAGCTCGGGCATCGCGCTGCGCACCTGTTCGATCCACTCGGGCGCGATCACCAGCGGCGGCAGGTCCGGGTCGGGGAAGTAGCGGTAGTCGTGTGCATCTTCCTTGGTGCGCATCGCACGGGTCTCGCCGCTGTCCGGGTCGAACAGCACGGTCGCCTGCTGCACCTCGCCGCCGTCTTCGATCAGGTCGATCTGCCACTGCACTTCGTAGTCGATTGCCTGCTGCAGGAAGCGGAAGCTGTTCAGGTTCTTGATCTCGCGCCGCGTGCCGAAGGAATCGCCGGGCTTGCGCACCGAGACGTTGGCGTCGCAGCGGAACGAGCCTTCCTGCATGTTGCCGTCGCAGATGCCGAGCCAGACGACCAGCGTGTGCAAGGCCTTGGCGTATTCGACCGCCTCGACGCTGGCGCGCATGTCCGGCTCGGTGACGATTTCCAGCAGCGGCGTGCCGGCGCGGTTCAGGTCGATGCCGGTCTGGCCGGCGTAGTCCTCGTGCAGCGATTTGCCGGCATCCTCCTCGAGGTGGGCGCGTGTCAGGTTGACGATGTGCTTCAGGTCGCCGACGAAGAACTGCACCTGCCCGCCCTGCACCACCGGCGTTTCGTATTGGCTGATCTGGTAGCCCTTGGGCAGGTCCGGATAGAAGTAGTTCTTGCGCGCGAAGATCGACACGGGCGCGATCTTCGCGCCGACCGCCAGCCCGAAGCGGATCGCGCGTTCGACCGCACCCTTGTTCATCACCGGCAAGGTGCCCGGCAAGGCCAGGTCGACCGGCGAGGCCTGGGTGTTCGGCGCGGCGCCGAACTGCGTCGACGAGCCGCTGAAGATCTTGCTGTGGGTCGAGAGTTGCGTATGCGTTTCCAGGCCGATGACGACTTCATAGCCGCGGACGAGTTTGCTGGTGGAACCCATCTCAGCAGCCCTCCGGCACTTGCTGGTGCCAATCGGTCGCCTGCTGGAAGGCATGGGCTGCGTGCAACAGGGTCACCTCGTCGAAATAGTTGCCGATCAGCTGCAAACCGACCGGCATGTGCCCTTCGCCGAAGCCGGCGGGCAGGCTCATGCCGGGCAGGCCGGCCAGGCTCGCGGGCAAGGTGAAGATGTCGGCCAGGTAGTTCGCGACAGGGTCGTCGCCCTTGCTGCCGAGCTTCCACGCAACCGTCGGCGCCACCGGCCCGGCGATCACGTCGCACTCGGTGAAGCAGTGCTGGAAGTCGTCCGCGATCATGCGGCGCAGCTTCTGCGCCTGCAGGTAGTAGGCATCGTAGTAGCCGTGCGAGAGCACGTAGGTGCCGATCATGATGCGGCGCTTGACCTCGGCGCCGAAGCCTTCGGCGCGGGTCTTCTTGTACATGTCGAGCAGGTCGGTGTAGCGCTCGGCGCGGTGGCCGAACTTGACGCCGTCGAAGCGGCTCAGGTTCGAGCTGGCCTCGGCCGGCGCGATGATGTAGTAGACCGGGATCGACAGCTCGGTGCGCGGCAGGCTCACGTCGACCAGGCTCGCGCCGAGCTTTTCGAGTTCGGCCAGCGCGTGGCGCACCGCGCCGTCGACGTCGGCCGCCAGCGCGGCCGGGAAGAACTCGCGCGGCAGGCCAATGCGCAGGCCTTGCAGCGGCCGGGCCGCGCTGGCGCCTGCGCGCGGCTGGGCCAGCGTGGCATGGAAGTCCTGTGGCGGACGCTGCGCGCTGGTTGCGTCGCGCTCGTCGAAGCCGCTCATCGCCGACAGCAGCAGCGCGCAATCCTCGGCGCTGCGCGCCAGCGGGCCGGCCTGGTCGAGGCTGGACGCAAACGCGATCATCCCGTAGCGCGAACACACCCCATAGGTCGGCTTGATGCCGGTGATGCCGGTGAAGCTCGCCGGCTGGCGGATCGAGCCGCCGGTGTCGGTCCCGGTGGCGGCCGGCAGCAGGCGTGCCGCCACCGCGGCCGCCGAGCCGCCCGAGGAGCCGCCCGGCACGCGGCCGGCGTCCCAGGGGTTCTTCGCGACGTGATAAGCGGAATTCTCGTTCGACGAGCCCATCGCGAACTCGTCGCAGTTCAGCTTGCCGAGGGTCACCGCGCCGGCTTCGGCGAGGCGCGCCACCACGGTCGCGTCGAAAGGGCTGCGATAGCCTTCGAGCATCTTCGAGCCGGCGGTGGTCGGCAGGTTTTTCGTAACGAAGATGTCCTTGTGTGCCAGCGGGATGCCGGTCAGCGCGGTGGCCGAGCCGGCCGCAATGCGCGCGTCCGCTGCGGCCGCCTGCGCGAGCGCCGCGTCCTCGTCGACGCAGAGGAAGGCTCCGAGATGCTCCTGCGCCGGCAAGCGGGCCAGCAAATGGCGGGTCAGCTCGACGCTCGACAGGTCCTTCGTCGCCAGGCCGCGCGACAGCTCCGCGACCGAGCGCTGATGCAGCGGGCCGCTCATTCGATCACCCGCGGCACGAGGAACAAGCCGTCTTCCACCGCCGGTGCGCTGCGCTGATTCAGCGCGCGCTGATCACCTTCGCTGACCACGTCGTCGCGCAGGCGCAGGGGCATCGGCATCACTGCGGCGAGCGGCGTCGACAGCGGCTCGACGCCGCCGGTATCGACCGCGCTCATCTGCTCGACGATCGAGAAGAAACCGTTGATCTGGGCCAGCATCGCGGCCTGTTCATCGGGGTGCAGTTCGAGGCGCGCAAGATGCGCGATGCGGCTCACGTCCTGGGGAGTCAAGGCCATGGGATGCTGTTCGAGAAGAGGCGAAAGGGCTCGGGTAAAGACCGACAACGGGCGGTCAACAGGCGGTCATTCGAGGGGCTTGGGGTATTATCTCCGGTTATCCACAAGCCCCGAGGTGAGTGCTGCCTATGCGTTTCAGACGCGCATTCGAGCAGTGTTTTTGTCGGGGCTTCATGCTTGACACAGCGCCCTACCGAGCCTGCAGGCGGCCCGTGAGGCGCTGAAACCCAGGCGCAAGTCCGTCGCAAAAGCAGTCGCAAGACCACGCACCTTCTGAATTCCCGCGTCCAGCCCACCTGATGACCCCGCTCTCGGTCCGCTGAACGCACGCATCTCATACAACAACCATGTTCGGATCCTTTCGTCGCTACTTTTCGACGGACCTCGCCATCGACCTCGGTACCGCCAACACGCTGATCTACGTGCGTGGCAAGGGCATCGTGCTCGACGAGCCGTCCGTCGTCGCCATCCGCCACGAAGGCGGGCCCAATGGCAAGAAGACCATCCAGGCCGTCGGTGCCGAGGCCAAGGCCATGCTCGGCAAGGTGCCGGGCAACATCGAGGCGATCCGCCCGATGAAGGACGGCGTGATCGCCGACTTCACCGTCACCGAGCAGATGCTCAAGCAGTTCATCAAGATGGTCCATCCGCGCTCGGTGCTGAAGCCGAGCCCGAGGATCATCATCTGCGTGCCCTGCGGCTCGACCCAGGTGGAGCGGCGCGCGATCCGCGAATCGGCGCTCGGCGCCGGCGCCAGCGCGGTCTACCTGATCGAGGAGCCGATGGCCGCGGCGATCGGCGCCGGCCTGCCGGTCAGCGAGGCGAGCGGCTCGATGGTGGTCGACATCGGCGGCGGCACGACCGAGGTCGGCGTGATCTCGCTCGGCGGCATGGTCTACAAGGGCAGCGTGCGCGTCGGCGGCGACAAGTTCGACGAAGCCATCATCAACTACATCCGCCGCAACTACGGCATGCTGATCGGCGAGCCGACGGCGGAGAACATCAAGAAGAGCATCGGCTCGGCCTTCCCCGGCTCCGAGGTCAAGGAGATCGAGGTCAAGGGGCGCAACCTCAGCGAAGGCGTGCCGCGCAGCTTCACGATCTCCTCCAACGAGATCCTCGAAGCGCTGACCGATCCGCTGAACCAGATCGTCTCCAGCGTGAAGAATGCGCTGGAGCAGACGCCGCCCGAGCTCGGCGCCGACATCGCCGAGCGCGGCATGATGCTCACCGGCGGCGGCGCCTTGCTGCGCGATCTCGACCGCCTGCTCGCCGAGGAAACCGGGCTGCCGGTGCTGGTCGCCGAAGACCCGCTGACCTGCGTGGTGCGCGGCTGCGGCATGGCGCTGGAGCGCATGGAGCGTCTCGGCAGCATCTTCACTTCCGAGTGAATGGAGCCCCCGCGACGGCGTACCGCGGCCGACCCCCAGGGGCCAAGATGGGCCCCTTCGCGGCCCTGGGGTCGCCGGCCGCTTCGGAGCGGCCGGGTGCTGGCCGGCGCCCCGCGTGGATACTCCTGTTGATCGGAAGGTAGCCTCGGCACCTCGACCATGCCGCTCGGAACGCTAGACCGCACCCCGCCACCCTTCTTTCGCCAGGGCCCGTCGGCGCTGACGAAGCTGCTGTTCTGCGCCGCGATGTCGCTGTTCCTGATGGCGGCCGACTCGCGCTTCGCCTTCGTCAAGCCGATGCGGGCGGCGCTCGCCAGCGTGCTCTACTACCCGCAGCGGGCGCTGCTCTGGCCGGTGCAGCAATGGCAGGACGCCGAGACCTACCTCAGCGGATTGCAGCTCGCGCTGACGAACGAAGCCAAGGCGCGCAAGACCTTGGCCATGCAGGCCGAGCGCGCCGCGCGAGTGGATGACCTGGAGCAGGAGAACGCCCGGCTGCGCAGCCTGCTCGACCTGCGCGACCGCATCGACGCCCGCTCGCAGGCGGCCGAGGTGCTGTACCAGGCGAGCGACCCGTATTCGCGCAAGGTGATCGTCGATCGCGGCGCGGCGCACAACGTGATGCTCGGCTCGCCGGTGATCAACGAGGACGGCGTGCTGGGCCAGGTGACGCGCGTCTATCCGCTCTCCAGCGAAGTTACCTTGCTGACCGACAAGGACGCCGCGATCCCGCTGCTCAACACCCGCAACCAGCAGCGCAGCGTGGCCTACGGCCTGCCGGGCGGCAACGGGCTGGAGCTGCGCTTCATGGCCGGCACGGCCGACGTGCAGATCGGCGACACGCTCGACACCTCGGGTGTCGACGCGGTCTATCCGCCGGGCGTGCCGGTGGCGAAAATCAGCGCGATCGACCGGCGCTCCGATGCCGGCTTCGCCCGCGTTCTGCTGACGCCCACCGCGACGCCGGACGGCGTGCGCCATGTGCTGGTGCTGGAGCCGCTCGGCGTGCAGCTGCCGCCGCGGCCCGAGCCGGTGGTCGCAGCGCCGCCGGCCAAGGGAGCGAAGAAGGACAAGGACAAGGACAAGGGGTCCAAACCGTGATGCCGCGTGCCTCCGACCAGCTGCTGCTGCCGGCGAATCCGCTGTTCATCGCGCTGACTCTGTTCATCGCGCTGGCCACCAACCTGCTGCCGCTCGGCCGTCACCCGGCACTGCCCGACCTGCTGGCGCTGACCCTCGTCTTCTGGACGGTGCACCAGCCGCTGAAGGTGGGTGTCGGCCTGGCCTTCTGCTTCGGCCTGATGATGGACGTCAACGAGGGTGCGCTGCTCGGCCAGCATGCCCTTGCCTACACCTTGCTCGCCTATTTCGCGATCAGCATCCACCGCCGCCTGCTGTGGTTCAGCGTGCCGGCCCAGGCGCTGCAGGTGCTGCCCTTGTTCCTTGCTGCGCACGCGGTTTCTTTCATCGTGCGCATGATGGCGGGTGGCATGTTTCCGGGCTGGGAACTGGTCTTCGCGCCGTTCGTCGAAGCCTTGTTGTGGCCGGTGATCACGGTCTTGCTGCTCGCACCGCAGCGCCGTGCGCCCGATCGCGACAAGAATCGGCCGATCTAGCATGAGCGTTGTTCGTCGAGATGTTCCGGGCCCGAGCGCCGGGCCGCTCCCAAGCCGGGCCCGTTCCCCCGCGGGGGGCGGGCGCCGTACTCGGCGACCGGGGGGCTGATATGACCGAACTGAAGGACGTCGAACTCGAGCTGAACCGCTTCCGCGGCCGCGTGCTGGCGGCCGCTGCGTTCGTGCTGTTCGCGTTCGGGCTGCTGGCGGCGCGGCTGGTCTATCTGCAGGTGTTCCGCCACGACGAGCTGCAGACGCAGGCCGAGAACAACCGCATCTCGGTCGTGCCGATCGTGCCGAATCGCGGCCTGATCCTCGACCGCAACGGCCTGGTGCTGGCGAGCAACTACTCGGCCTACACGCTGGAGATCACCGCGTCGAAGGTCGACGACCTGGAAGAGACCATCAACGGCCTGTCGCAGATCGTCGAGATCGGGGCGCGCGACCGGCGCCGTTTCAAGAAGTTGCTGGAGGAATCGAAGAGTTTCGAGGCCTTGCCGATCCGTACCAAACTGAGCGATGAAGAGGTCGCCCGCTTCACCGCGCAGCGCTTCCGCTTCCCCGGCGTCGAGGTCAAGGCGCGGCTGTTTCGCCACTACCCGTATGCCGATCTCGGCAGCCACGTGCTCGGCTACATCGGCCGCATCAACCAGAAGGAGCAGGAGGCGCTCGAAGACCAGGACGACGAGGTCCAGGCCAACTACCGCGGCACCGACTACATCGGCAAGCTCGGCGTCGAGCAGAGCTACGAGCGCGAGCTGCACGGCGTGACCGGCTTCGAGGAGGTCGAGACCAGCGCCTCCGGGCGGCCGGTGCGGCGCCTCAAGTCGAGCCCGCCGACGCCGGGCAACACGGTGCAGCTGTCGATCGACATCAAGCTGCAGCAGATGGTCGAGCAGCTCTATGGCGACCGGCGCGGCGCGCTCGTCGCGATGGATCCGCGTTCGGGCGAGATCCTCGCCTTCGTCAGCAAGCCGACCTTCGACCCGAACCTGTTCGTCGACGGCATCGACAGCGACAGCTGGAAGGAGCTGAACGAATCGATCGACCGGCCGCTGCTGAACCGCGCGCTGCGCGGCACCTACCCGCCCGGTTCGACCTACAAGCCCTTCATGGCGCTGGCCGCGCTGGAGACCGGCAAGCGCACGCCGCAGCAGGCGATCAGCGACCCGGGCTACTTCTGGTTCGGCAACCACAAGTTCCGCGACGACAAGGAAGGCGGCCACGGCGCGGTCGACATGTACCGCTCAATCGTCGCCTCCTGCGACACCTACTACTACATGCTCGCCAACGACCTCGGCGTCGACACCATCGCCGAGCACATGGCGCCGTTCGGCTTCGGCCAGATCACCGGCATCGACATCGAGGGCGAGGTGCGCGGCCTGCTGCCGTCGACCGAGTGGAAGCGCAAGGCCTACCGCAAGCCGGAGCAGAAGAAGTGGTATGCCGGCGAGACCATTTCGCTCGGCATCGGCCAGGGCTACAACAGCTTCACGGTGCTGCAGATGGCGCAGGCCACGTCGATCATCGCTGCCGGCGGCGTGCGCTTCACGCCGCACCTGGTGCGCGACGTGCAGGACGTGGTCGGCGGCGCGAAGCGCATGGTCAACGCCGCGCCGCTGCCGCCGGTGCCGATGACGCCTGAGCACATCGCGGTGATCCGCAACGCGATGGTCGGCGTGAACAAGGAAGGCACCTCCGCGGTCGCCTTCCGCGATGCCGGCTACACCTCGGGCGGCAAGACCGGCACGGCCCAGGTGGTCGGCATCAAGAAGGACGAGAAATACAGCGCTTCGAAGCTCGCCGAGCACCTGCGCGACCATGCCTTGTTCATCGCCTATGCGCCGGCCGAGAACCCGCAGATCGCGGTGGCCTTGGTCGTCGAGAACGCCGGCTGGGGCGCGCAATCGGCCGCGCCGATCGCGCGCCGCGTGTTCGACTACTGGCTGATGCAGCAGACGCCGACCCCCGAGGACATCGCCGCGGTCGCGGCCGGCGGCACGCCGATCCCGGCCAAGCCGGTGAAGCTGGCGGATGCGTCGGCGATTGCGGCGTCGGCGGTCCCGGTCGCGGCGGTCTCGGTCGCCTCCCGGCCGGCGGCGCGGGCGAATCCGCCGCCACAAGCCGCGTCCGGGGCGAAGCGATGAGCCCGAGCGCAGGGCCGCCCCAAGCCGGGCTCACGCCCCTCGGGGGCCGGACGCCGTACCCGGCGGCCTGGGGGCAGACATGAGCCCGAGCGCAGGGCCGCCCCAAGCCGGGCTCACGCCCCTCGGGGGCCGGACGCCGTACCCGGCGGCCTGGGGGCAGACATGAGCCCGAGTGCAGGGCCGTCCCAAGCCGGGCTCGCGCCCCTCGGGGGCCGGACGCCGTACCCGGCGGCCTGGGGGCAGGCATGAGTCAGCTCTACGAGCAGCCCACGCCGTGGCAGCGCATCGCGCCGATCTTCCGCGGCTTCGACATCGCGCTGGTCGTCGCGATCGCGCTGCTCTGCATCGCCGGCCTGGTGACGATGTTCTCCGCCGGCTACGACTTCGGCGGCCGCTTCATCGATCACGCGCGCAACATGCTGATCGCCGCGACCTTGCTCTTCATCGTCGCGCAAGTGCCGCCGCAGCGGCTGATGCTGCTCGCGCTGCCGCTCTACACGGTGGGTGTCGCACTGCTCGTCGCGACCGCGCTGTTCGGCACCACGAAGAAGGGCGCGACCCGTTGGCTGCACGTCGGCGTGATCGACATCCAGCCGAGCGAGATCCTGAAGATCGCGCTGCCGCTGCTGCTCGCCTGGTGGTTCCAGCGCCGCGAGGGCCAGCTGCGTGCGCTCGACTTCGGCGTCGCGCTGGTGCTGGTCGCGCTGCCGGTCGGCCTGATCGTCAAGCAGCCCGATCTCGGCACCGCGGTGCTGGTGCTCTCGGCCGGGCTCTACGTGATCTTCTTCGCCGGCCTGTCGTGGCGGCTGATCGTGCCGGTGCTGGCGGTGGCGGCGATCGGCATCGCCGCACTGGTGTTCTCGGAAGACCGCATCTGCCAGCCCGAGGTCAACTGGCCGATGATGCACGGCTACCAGAAGAACCGCATCTGCACCCTGCTCGACCCGACCACCGATCCGCTCGGCAAGGGCTTCCACATCATCCAGGGCATGATCGCGATCGGCTCGGGCGGCGTCACCGGCAAGGGCTACATGCAGGGCACGCAGACGCACCTCGAATTCATCCCCGAGCGCACCACCGACTTCATCTTCGCAGCCTATTCCGAGGAGTTCGGCCTGGCCGGCGGCATCGGCCTCTTGCTCGGCTTCACCTTCCTGATCTTCCGCGGGCTGATGATCGCGGCCGAGGCGCCGAGCGTGTTCACGCGCCTGCTCGCCGGCGCGATCACCTTGAGCTTCTTCACCTACGCCTTCGTCAACATGGGCATGGTCAGCGGCATCCTGCCGGTGGTCGGCGTGCCGCTGCCCTTCATCAGCTACGGCGGCACCGCGATGGTCACGCTCGGCCTCGCGCTGGGCATCCTGATGTCGATCGCGAAGAGCCGGCGCCTGGTGCAGACCTGAAGAAATGGAGCCCCCTGCCGCGGGAGTACGCGCGGCCACTTTGCAGGCCGCGCCGGGTCAGTGGCCCAGCCCCTTGCCAGGCACGAACAGTCCACCGGACTGTTCATGTCCGGGCTCGGCCCCCCGAGGGGGCTGAGTGCCGCGGCTCCAAGCCGGCCTGCGCCGGCTTGGACGGCACGAAGGGGCTCGCGTCCTCGCGAGCCGCGGCCTGCAAGGTCGCCGGCCGCTTCGGAGCGGCCGTGCGCTGGCCGGCGGCGGCGGCGGCGGCGTGGGCGTCTTGGGCTGACAGTCGACCGCGGCGACCGGACGATACAATCCGGCCCGTCCGCAAGGGGCGATGGAGGTAGGCCGGGCGGATTCTCGGCCTTCGCCGCACGACCCGGACACGGCGCGACTGTGATGCATGCTTCTCCGATGACACCCCCAGCTTCCGGCCCGACCGCCTTTCCGTTCGACTGCGACATGCAGGTCGTCGTCGGCGGACCGGCAGGAGCCGCGGTCAACGCGCTGCTCGCCCGGCGCGGGCGCGACGTCGCCGAGGTATCGGCCTCGTGACCGTCGATTCGGGTTCGCATCTCGCTGCCTCGTCCACCGCCCTGAGGTTCGGCCGATGGCCGCTGGCGGCCATCGATGCTGGAGCGCCGGCGCTGCTCGGCGGGCACCTGATCGGCACCGGCGATGCCGGCGCGCCGGACTGGCCGATCCTGCCCTGTCCCTTGCTCTCGCCCGCGGCGCCGGCCTTCGATGCCTGGCTTGCCGACGGCGAGATCCGGCGCGGCCGGCACGGCAGCCTGCACTACGCGACGAACGACGAATGGTTGTACGGCTGGGCCGAGATCGACGAACTGGGCCTCGAAGGCGGCCTGCAAGCCGCTTCCCACCGCATCTATGCCGAACTGTTCGAGGCGCTCGATGCGAGCCGCACGCCGCGGCTGCTGCGCCTCTGGAACTACATCGCCGACATCAATCGCGACGGCGATTCGCTCGAACGCTATCGCCACTTCAACGTCGGCCGCCAGCAGGCCTTTCTCGAAGCCGGGCGCAGCGCGTTCGACAACGCCCCGGCGGCCTGCGCGCTCGGCACGGCGCCCGGGCCGTTGCGTGTGTATTGCCTCGCCGGGCGCCAGGCCCCCATGGTGATCGAGAACCCGCGCCAGGTCAGCGCGTATCGCTACCCGGATCAATACGGGCCGCGCAGCCCGAGCTTCTCGCGTGCCGCGCTGGCCGAGATCGGCGGTGGGCGCTGCGCGCTGTTCATCTCCGGCACCGCCAGCATCGTCGGCCATGCCTCGATGCATGTGGGCGACGTGCGCCGGCAGACCGAAGAGAGCCTTGCCAACATCCGCGCGATCCGCGAGGTGGCCGGCGCGCGGGCGCAGCGGCGCTTCGACACGGGCGACCTGGTCTACACCGTCTATGTGCGCCATCGTGCCGACCTGGCCGCGGTGCGCGAGGTGTTCGAGCGCCACGTCGGCGCCGATGCCGCCGCGGCGCGCGGCGCCGTCTACCTGCAGGCCGACATCTGTCGTGCCGACCTGCTGGTCGAGATCGAAGCGCATGGCTTTCCCGCGGCCGAGGTCGAGCGATGAGCCCGGCCATCGCCGCGTTGCGGACAGCGCTTCGGCGGCAAGCCTCGGCGTGGATCGCGATCGTGCTGTCCTGCCTCTCGCCGGTCGCCTTCGCTGCCGACCCTGAACCGGCCGCGCCGAGCCTGCCGATCGACAGCGAACACTCGGCGGTGCAGCGCCCGCTGTGGGAGCTCGGCGTCGGTCTGGCCGGCCTGCGCGTGCCCGACTATCGCGGCTCCGACCAGTCCAGCTCGTATCTGCTGCCGCTGCCCTACATCGTCTACCGCGGCAAGTTCCTGCGTGCCGACAAGGACGGCGCGCGCGCGGTGATCGTCGACGCGCCGCGCTTCGAGATCGACCTCAGCCTCTCCGCCTCGGCGCCGACGCGCAACGACAACGACGCCCGCAGCGGCATGCCCGACCTGAAGCCGATCGTCGAGTTCGGGCCGAATGCGACGATCTCGCTGTTCCGCTCGGACGATCGGCGCTTCAAGCTCGACCTGCGCCTGCCCTTGCGCGCGGCGTTCACCATCGAGCGCTCGCCGCGCATGATCGGGACGACCTTTTCGCCGAACCTGAACCTGGATGTGGCCAAGGTGGCCGGCGGCTGGAATCTCGGCCTGCTGGCCGGGCCGCTGTATGGCGACCGGCGCTATCACCGGTACTACTACGGCGTCGATGCCGGCCAAGCCACGGCCTTGCGCCCGGCCTACCGCGCGCAAGGCGGTTATGCCGGCTGGCAAGCCATCGCGGCCGCGTCGCAGCGCTTCGGCAACGCCTGGGTCGGCGCCTTCGTGCGTTATGACAGCGTGCGCGGCGCGGTATTCGAAGACAGCCCGCTGGTGCGCCGAAACTCGGGCATCACGATCGGTTTGGGGGTTTCATGGGTGCTGGCGAGATCGTCCGAGCTCGTGACGAGCAGCGACTGAAGGCGGGTACGAGGCCTGTGCTGCGTCTTTATCAGACGACGCTGTTCTACGTCATGCTCTTTCATCTGGGGATGATGTCGCTGACCTGGAACCTGTTCGCATTCGCGGCCTACCCGCTGCTGCCGCGCAGGCACGGACTGGTGCTCGGCCGCGCCGCGATCTCCTCGGTCTACCGCGGCTTCTGGCGCTGCGCGCAATGGCTCGGGCTGATGCGCGTCGACTTCGGCGCGCTCGACGTGCTGAGCGGCGACGCCGGCCTGATCATCGCGGCCAACCATCCGAGCATGCTCGACGCGCTGATGATCATCGCCCGCGTGCCGCGCGGCATCTGCATCATGCGCGCAAGCCTGATGCGCAACCCCTTCCTCGGCGCCGGTGCGCGGCTTGCCCGCTATATCCGCAACGACCCGCCGCGCGGCATGATCCGCAGCGCGGTCGCCAACCTGAAGGCAGGCGGCCAGCTGCTGCTCTTCCCAGAAGGCACGCGCACGGTGGCGCCGCCCGTCAACCCGTTTCGCCCCGGGGTCACGCTGATCGCCCACATGGCGCAGGTGCCGATCCAGACCGTGATCATCGAGTGCGAGTCGCCCTATCTCGGCAAGGGCTGGCCGATCTGGCGCGCACCGGCGTTCCCGATCGTGCTGAGTGCGCGGCTCGGCCGGCGCTTCGCGCCCGAGGCCGACCACCAGGGCCTGCTGAAACGCATGGAAGCCTATTTCGCCGACGAACTCGAGCCTCACCGCGCGCCGCACCGCGCCGGCGCGCAAGGCTCGTGATGCCGCCGTCGACGACGCACCTGCTGCTGATCCCGAGCTACAACACCGGGCCGACCGTGTACCGCACGGTGCGCGCGGCACGGGCGCACTGGAACCCGGTGTGGGTGGTGGTCGACGGCAGCACCGATGAGACGCCGCGCGGCCTGGCCGAGATGGCGGCGGCCGATCCGGGGCTGAAGCTGATCGTGCTGCCGGTGAACAGCGGCAAGGGTGCGGCGGTGCTGCTGGGGCTGCAGCAGGCGCGCGCAGCCGGCTTCACGCATGCGCTGACGATGGATTCCGACGGCCAGCACCCCGCCGAGCTGATCCCCGAGTTCATGCAGGCCTCGCAGCGCCGGCCCGAGACGATGGTGCTTGGCCGCCCGGTGTTCGACGCGTCTGCGCCGCTGCTGCGCGTGCGCGGCCGGCGCGTCTCCAACTGGTGGACCAATCTCGAAACCCTCGGTGCCGGCATCGACGATTCGCTGTACGGTTTCCGTGTCTATCCGATCGAGCCGCTGATCGCGGTGATGCGCCGGCAGCCGTGGATGCGCCGCTTCGATTTCGATACCGAGGCGGTGGTGCGCCTGGCCTGGCGCGGCGTCGCGCCGCGCAATCTGCCGGCGCCGGTGAAGTACCTGTCCGCGCAGGACGGCGGCGTCTCGCACTTTCGCTACGGGCGAGACAACGTGCTGCTCACCTGGATGCACGTGCGGCTGATGATCGAGTTCGTGCTGCGTCTGCCGCTACTCGCCTGGCGCAAGCTGCGGCGGCAGCCACCCTTCCAGCGTTGAGTGGATGGTGCCCCCGGCCGCTACGGAGCAGCCGGGCGCTGGCCGGCGATGGCGTCAGCCGGCGATCGCGTCGAACAGCATGTCCGGCGCCGCGCCGCGCCGGGTGTCGGAGAGCAGCGCAAGCAGGTCCGAGGCATCGAGCGCGGGATGATCGCTCGTCGCGCGCTCGACGATCTGCAGCGCGAGTGCGGCCAACTGCTCGCACGAGGTCTGCATGCGGGCCGCGAAGGCCGCGTCATCGAGCCGGTCGGTCAGGCCGCGGTTCAGTTCGACGAACCAGTCGAGGCTCGCCTGGTCCAGCATGCGTGCCGGGTTGCGGCGCGCGCTGACCTCGCCCCAGGCGCGCAGGAAGCGCTGCATCTCGATGTTCAGCGCGCGCGCCTGCGCCAGCTCGGCCTGCAGCCGCTTCATCGTCGAGACGTCGGTCAGCCGCTGCTGGAAGAACAGCTGGCACAGCACGCCCCAGTAGAAGGTGTAGTCCCACAGCACCTTCATCGGCAGCACCTCGGCATCGCCGAAGAGTTTGTACTGGCCGGTATAAAGCGGCAGCATCGAGTCGTAGCACGAGAAATAGATGTTCTCGTAGACCGACGCGAGCATGCCCACCGCGTCGCCGCCGATGTCCTTCGCGACCAGCTCGGTGATGAAGGTGTTGGAGATCGCGATGAAGTCACCGCCCGGTGAATAGAACGGGTCGAGGAAGAGGCCGGCCTCGCCGGTCAGCGCCCAGCGGTCGTTGCCGGAATAGACCTTCTTGCAGCCGTAGGAGAAGTGCTTGAAGAAGGCGAAGTCCTGCAGCTTGTCGCGTTTGCCTTCGAGGTCTTCGTGCAGCCGGGGCTGGTGCTTGGCCAGCCACTGCATCGCCTTCTCGAAGGTGTTGATCCGGTCGAGCGGATGCAGGCTGTTGTCGGCGACGATGCCCACCGAATGCGAGCCCGACGCCAGCGGGATCAGCCAGACCCAGTAGCCTTCGCCGATCAGGTGATTGGTCGAGAGCCAGCGGTTCGGCGGGTTGCAGCGATCCAGCCAGGGCGCGTCGCTCGACCAGTGGTTGACGTCGATGCGCTCGCCGATGCGAAACCACACCGCGTTCGCGTCGTGTTCGTTCTCCTGCGCGAGGCCGAGGCGGCGCTTCAGCAGGCCGGCGCGGCCGCTGGCGTCGATCAGCCAGCGGCAATCGACCTGCTGCGCGGCACCGCCGCTGTCGTAGCTGATGCGGTGCGGCGCATCCTTCTCGCCGAGCACGAACTCGCGCACCAGTGCGCCGTCGACGAAGCGGACGCCGCGCGCACGCGCCATCTCGCCGAGGTCGTTTTCAAGGATGCCGCGGTCGAGCTGGTAGCTGAGTGTCGGCAGCACGCGGCTCGCGCCCATCTCGGTGATGCTGGCGATGTCGTCGATGCCGTCGGAGAAGAAGAAGCGGAAGCCGAACTTCTGCAGCTGGCG
>Ga0207695_10006485_pt1 | contig 15179 bp, 9 predicted proteins | sample KBSC54metaG_FD_184354 | JGI IMG/M metagenome (GOLD analysis project Ga0207695, IMG submission 184354) | Corn rhizosphere microbial communities from Kellogg Biological Station, Michigan, USA - KBS C5-4 metaG (SPAdes) (version 2) | ecosystem: Host-associated > Plants > Roots > Rhizosphere > Soil... | reverse complement strand
AGGGAGCCCGTCGTTTGAGTGATGTGAGGGCCAAAATCCGGGTGGCTGCAGTCTGGTGTTTCCGGCGTCGCGCCGAAAGCGTTCTCGATGATCGTGTAGGCCGGCGTTTGCCCATCCGCCGTAGCGATCGCCCTGGCGAGCAGCTCGGATGAGCCCAAAACAAGGCTCAGAGCCAACGAAGCCAGAAAACACAACTTGCGTGTTCGTCCGTCGACACCTTCACAACGTAGCGATTTCATTCCCCTCTCCTTTTGCGCAGGCATTGCCTGCTCACCGTCGACCCGGGGCACCCCCTCGCGGGGGCTGCCCGTGCGACGCACGCCTCGTACCCTTGCGCTGTTCACAGTAGGTCGCGCCGCGGTCAGCGGCGCGGCCTACCACTCGAGTGTCAGAGTTGCACGATGGGTTGCACGACCAACTGCGGCCCGTTGGAAGAAGCCTCCCTCGAATTGAAGTTCACCGGATCTGATGTGGTCGAGTCATTCTGCAACTCGAGGCTCATGGTGTGCTGCCCGGAGGCGATCTGGCTCTGGACCAAAGCCGTCAGATCCCATTCCCAATACTGCGCTGTGAGGCCTACCGGGACGGTCACCACGGCGGAGCCCACTGCGGGCTGGCTATTCCAGGTCAATCCCGTCTCCGTCCATGAATCGGTGTCCTCTGCATGCACGGTCACCGGCGATGTGCCGCTCGCGGCCGTGAAATTCCCGAACAGGCGCAGCTTGGCGCTGGTGACGCTGGTCAGGCTACTCAGGTCGAACTTCAGGAAGATGTGCCTGTTGAGACCCACCTGTGAATTGGACTTCACCGCCAACATCGTGTCGGTTCCAAAATTCTGAGCCGCGGTCGAGCCGTCGCGAACGTACGTATCCGCGCTCGGCACGAGCGTCAGATTATTGCCGGTCGTCACGCCACTGGGACAGGTGTCGCTCCCTTTGGCGATGCAGAAGTGGTCGAAGCGCACCTGCTCGTCCCGCAGAGAGCTGGAGCTGTTCAGACTGCGGTAGATTCCCCACTTCGGGCGGCAAAAGGTGGTGCCCGTCCTCCACAGATCGATGTTGCTGTTACTGTAGGACAGCAGGGTGGTTCCGCCGTTGAGGGTCTTGATGACCAGCGAATACTTGCCGGTATGGCTGTAGGTGATCTTCTCGAAGGCTTCCACCCACACGCCCAGGAAGGGCGCCAGATCCGTATGAAAAACTGTCGAGCCGTTTCCATTGGAGTCGGTCGCGATGATCTGCAGAATGTCAGGGCTGCCCGCCCTCGGTGTGAGGGTGATGATCGGCGCGCCGTCATCGCCGTCGCCCGCCTTGACCTGGTGGATGTGAGTGAAGTTAGCAGAGGGCTGGAATCCGGCCGGGAGCTTGAATTTCCAGCGGTACGAGACGGAGTCGTTGAGGAATCCCTTCACGTAAGACGGTGAGCTGGAGTCTGTCTTGATTTCCAACCGCTGTCGATCGAAGTTGACACAGCGGTCGTTGTCCGGGGTGACGTGGATGTTGAATACAAACACGGACTTGGCCAGATCGGCGTCGTGTGTCTGCGTGATGTGCGGACCGAAGCTCGGATGACTGCAATCCGGTGTCTCGGGCGCCGCCCCCAGGGCGTTATTGACCAGTGTGTACGCGTCGGTTTGGCCGTCGGCGGTGAGAACGACCTGGGCCCGGAGAGCCGGTGCGCAACACAGCACGAGGGCGAGCAGGAACCCCGCATGCAACCGATATCTGCAAGGATATGCAAACATGAGCAAACTCCTCCCTGAGTTAAATGGGCATCAAACATCCTCGAATGAATTCATGGCCTTCTTAGGTCACAAAAAACATATAACTCCGTCGCGAGTGCTTGTAAAGGAAAATTTGCTACCGGTGTCATACGCGGAATTTGCTAAGATTGCCCGGCGGCCGCGATGGAACGACCGGCGCTCCAGGACGGCTCTGACGGCACGGAAAGTTGGCAAACGGGGTACTAAATGAACAGGCGGATGCTCCTATCGAGTCTCGGCGCAGTGGTCGCAACGCGGTCGCTGCCCGCAAGGATGAAATCCAACTCGCAGTTCCGGGAATGGCCTGCGGGTAGCGCGCCCACGCAGATCGGCACGCGCGTGGCGCAACGGTTTCTCGCCACTGGGCATACCAACTTTGGCCGTCCGACACCGCCGGGGAGCATCACGTACCCGGAAACATGCACGTGGTACGGCGCTCTGACGTTCGCGCAGCTCAGTCACAACGAAGCATTGACCCAAGGCCTGGTCGCGCGCTTCGAGCCGCTCTTCGGCCCCGAGGCAAATCTCATCCCGACCAAGGACCATGTCGATCCATCGGTGTTCGGCGCCGTGCCACTCGAGCTTTACATCCAGACCCGGGACAAGCGCTATCTCTCCATCGGAAAAGAGATCGCCGACCGACAATGGGCTCCCCCAACGGCCGACCGACTGGCGTCGCTGCCACCAGACGAGCGACAAATGGTGGAGGATGCCGTGAGAGCAGGACTCAGCCAGCAGACCCGATTCTGGATCGACGACATGTACATGCTCACGCTCTTGCAGGCACAGGCCTTCCGCGCGACGGGTGACCGCATCTACATCGAGCGGGCCGGCCGGGAAATGGCCCATTACCTCGACAAACTGCAACAGCCGAACGGGCTGTTCTATCACGCCCCGGATGCACCGTTCTTCTGGGGTCGAGGTAATGGATGGATGGCGGCGGGAATGGCGGAGTTGCTTCGCTCGTTGCCTCCGCGTCACGTGAACCGACCGCGCATCATGGCCGGCTACCGCAAGATGATGCGCACACTGGTTGAATGTCAGGACAGCAACGGCATGTGGCACCAGTTGATCGATGAGCCCGGCGCCTGGCCGGAGACCTCCTGCACCGGCATGTTTGTCTTTGCGCTGGTCACGGGGGTCGAGAACGGCTGGCTGCACGGTGCGGAGTACGCCTCCGCCGCGCGCAGAGGCTGGCTCGGATTGATTCCCTATCTCGACAAAGATGCCGAGATCGGGGAAGTCTGCGAAGGCACCAACAAGAAGAACGACCACCAGTACTACCTCGATCGCCAGCGCAAAGTGGGCGACCTGCACGGGCAGGCACCTCTCCTATGGAGCGCCTCGGCATTTTTGCGCACCGGATGACACACGAGCTCGAGTCCAGCCCGGATCAGGCAAAGCTCGCCGTTCAACATCATGGCATCCTCCGCACAGGCCATCAGAATGTTACGGTGCCTCCCAGCACGACGCGCCGGCCGTTGAACTGCCACGGACCCGGGTACTGAATCCCGCCCGCCACGATTCGGGATACGATCGGCTTGTTCGTCAAGTTGGTGCCGTCTACGAATACTTTGAAATACCTGTTGAGGGCGTACCCGGCGTGAAAGTCCAGAATCGTGCGGGTGTCGGTGTAGAGCAGCGCGGGAGTTCGGTTGGGCAGATTGCTGGAATTAGAGCTCAGGAAACGGTCGCGGCGGTTCAGCGCAAGCGAGGTGGAGAAGCCATACTTCTCGTATATCAGGCTGGCGTTGTAGGTTTTGGGAGTCAGGCCCGTGAAGGGCGATGCGGGCCGGCTGATGGCCGGAATATTGCCGTTGGCGGGGACACTGAATGCATCCTGCTGGCCTTTGGAATCCGTCAGGTTGAATTCGAAGCCGAACCCGGACCAGAACGTCGGCAGAAAATCGAAAATCTGCTTGTAGTCCAGCTCCAATCCCCGGACGTACGCGGCGCTGCCGTTGACATAGTTGTAGTACTGGAATTGCGCGCCACCGAGAGTGTACGGTTGGATGATCTGCTGATGAAATTCGACATTTGTTTGTCGTACAGCGCGATGGACACGACCGAGGTCGGGCGGAAATACCATTCGTACGACAGGTCGTAATTGATGGACGTGAAGGGCGCCAGACCCGGATTGCCGCTGGTAATGGTGAAGACGCTATCGTTGATGGTGGTACTCGGGTTGAGATTGCTCAGTGTCGGCCGCGCCATGGTCTTGCTGACGGCAAAGCGCAGCACCATATTGTCTGGCAGGTCGCCAACGAGATTGAGGCTGGGTAACAAGGCGTGATTGGAGCCGCGCTGGCTCACGTAGGCGTTCGGCTCGGCGAGCCGCTGGCAATTCGTATCACCGTGTCCGCACAGAGGGTTGAACAGAACCTGGCTGAGCAGAAAGCCGTTGTAAAAGAATTCGGTATCGGTCTTCTGATAACGCAATCCGATGTTGCCGCTGATCGGCATGAAGGGATTGTCGAACTTGAAATTCGCCATGACATAGGCGGATTTCGCCCGCTCGATGATGTCGCTGTTGGTCGTGATCTTGCTGGCGATATGGCCGCTGTTGATGAAGTTGGCCAGAGAGCCGCCGTAGTATTGATTCAGCCACGACACGCCGTCGATGAAGGGAATGCCGGACGGAACCGCCGCACCCGGCCCGGTGTAATCAGGGAGCAGCCTGCCGAAGGGTACAGGAGTAACAGCCGTGTAGAAGGGAGTTCCGTCGCCCAGACCGTGATTGTTGTTGTCGTAATAATACTGGTGCTGAGCCGTGGGAAGCTCACGCCGATAGATCCGCCCGCCTATTTCCACCGACCGGATCGGGCCGGCTTCGAAAGCGCGCGTGACAGCCAGTTGCAGAGCATTGAGCTCGTCGCTCGTTTGCACCCGATTGTAGGTTATCTCATCGTTGGCCCAGTTCTGAGGATTGGCGTAGTCGATATCCGGGTTCAACAGAAAGGTGGCGACAGGGGCCCCGGGGGTGATCTGGTAGCCGGCATTCAGTCGCACACCGGCACCGTGCAGGAGTCCGCCGGGGAGACCTGCCGCAATGCCGAACTGCGGTATGTAAGCAATGGTGTCACTGCTGGACTTGCTGTACTGCGCTGTCTCGTTGAATTCCCAGCCCCGCAGGGTGGTGTCGAAATTCAAGCTGAGATTTTTCGTCGTGCCGACGACTGTCTGGATCGTGCTCTTGGCTCCCAGCCAGGTATTGGGCTCATCTATTGCAGTGATATAGTTGTTTTTATCGACGTTGAGCAAGGACAGCGGCGGCCCGTTGTACAGGTTAGTTCCGTACGGATAGTCTGGAACGTCGAACAGCGCGAGTTGCTTCGAGTCGGTTTCCTTGCGCGCATAGAAGCCGCCCAAGGTGGCGACTGTCGAGTCGATCGGCTTCCATTGAAGTGACAGGTAGCCGGTTTTCGTATCGAGTACATTGGCCGCGCTTCCTTTATCCTGGTACTGGGTGATGATATTACGGGTCCCACCGGTGCACAGTTTGTTGGCGTTCTTCGGATCCGTTGGATTGAGGCAATAATAGCTGAATGCCCCGGGACTGCTGCTCGTGGTCTCATTCAGCGAGGCGCGTTTGTTCAAATCGAAGCCCACGGTGGCGCCGAAGACGCCGTCGGCGAAGATATTGCTATAAATCCCGGTGATGTCCGGATAGTTGTGGTTGTCGTAGCCGCCTGGGTCGCCCTGCAATTTGGCACTCAGCACGGTGCGCTCCTTGCCGAGTGCGAAAGGAGTGATGGTCTTGATGTTAACATTGGCAGCGATGCCGCCCTCGTCCAGATCGGCTCGGGAGGACTTGTACACGGATAGAGAAGCAATGAAATCCGTAGCCAACAGGCTGTAATCGAACGAGCGGCTGCCTTGACCCGTAATACTCGACATGGCCATGCCGTTGAAGGTGAAGTAAGTAAAGTCCGTCGGCAGACCTCTCACACTGACATATTGGCCCTCACCATTGGCATCACGGGTTATTTCCACGCCGGTGATACGCTGCAGAGATTCGGCGATGTTGTTATCGGGAAATTTGCCCACGTCTTCCGCGGATACCGCATCGACAATCGCTGTTTCATCCCGCTTGATGCTGATGGAACGATTGATGCTGCCCACCATGCCGGTGACGACGACAGTATCGAGAGTGTCGCTCTGACTACTCTCGGATTGCTGAGTCTGAGCCACCGTCGGTGCCTGGTGCAGATTGCCTGAGCCCACAGTGTCCGCAGCGAAACCGGCGCTGGGTGCCAACCCGCCTATCAGAAGAACCGCCGGCACTACCTGCAGGCGATGTATGAGAGTAGCCACGACACATTCCCCCTTGCCGTAACGCGGGCGCTTCCTGCTATCGATCTATGGGCATGAGCCCCATAAACCGACGCCGTTTACCTCCGAACCTTCACTGCCGCGACGCTCGCTCCGTCTTTGAGCGCAACGTCCTTCGCCGCCTTGGTCAGATCACCGCCATCCAGGACGACGTTTGTGTTGCCGGTACCCTCCAGTTGCAAGAAGGTGGGTGAGCGGGTCAACACGCGCGCCGCACTGACAAACACGTCGTTGACGTTTCTGAAACGCAGCACGGATTCCGCCTCGGGGTTACCTTGCACGCTCAAAGCGTGGAGCGCGACATCCTGAACGTCGTCCAGCACGATGGCCGGGCGCAGGTCGGGCGCGGCGACGGTGAAGCGGACGTTGTGCAGCGTTAAGCCCTTCACTCGGCGGGCGTACAGGCCGTAGGCCGGCGGCCCGACGGGCTCCTCGCCCCATACGCCGAAGTACTCCCGGCTGATCTGGGGAATGTTGCGCTTTGCGGCGAGCTCCGCGCTACCACCGCCGGCGTAGGTCACCTGCACATCGTCAAACGTGACATCCTCGATCCAACACCCGTCGAGACCGTTGAGCGTGATGCAGGAGTGCTGCTCGCCGGGAAATGGATGAATGGGTGGCATCATGTCGCCATAACTCATGGTGGGTGCGGCCACGACCCTGGCACGGATGTGACTGAATGACACATTGCGGACGAACGCCTCCGGCACCGCATCAGCGCCACCATCATCCCTGCGATTGTGGCCGCTGAAGTGGATGCCGATGGGGCCGGTCACGTCCTCGAGGATCAGATTCGAGAATGACAGATTCTCGAGCGACATCTGGCCTGCCCCCACCTTGATCGGACAGCCGTAGGTTTCGTAAATGATGCAGTTCGACACCGCGATGTTCCTGACAGCACCGCCCCCAAACCTGAAGACCGACCATCGGGTGCTGAACACGCAGTTGGTAACGGTCACGAACTGACAGCTTCCAAACAGCGCACAGGCATCGTCCTGCACCAGGAGCACGCAGTTGCTGATCGTGACGTATTTCGCGCTGATGAAGTGGAACCCATCGTTGTTCCCGTTGACGCGATTGTGGATGTAAATGCCATCCAGCCGCACGCGCTCGCTCTGGATGATCCGAATGCTGTGGTACGCACTCCGCAGCAGCTCCACATCCCGTACCACGATGTTGTGGCACCGGTAAAACAGCAGGTGATACGGCCGCTTCGCGCCGGAGATCCCGGCCGGCGGGGGATTCGGATTGGGCGGGTGATTGTTGAACAAGTGACCCTGGCCATCGATCGTTCCCGAGCCCTCGATCGTGACGTTCGTGGCGTCGACCGCGAACAGCAGCGCCCAGTTCCCATCGACCAACGTGGAATCACCACTCAATGGAATGGCGTCGACCGCGTGGTAGTCCTTGCCATCGCCACTGCCTAACAGCGTCGCCGAGGCTGCCAGGTGGAGCGTCACGTTACTCTTCAGCTCCGTCGTCCCAATGACGAATGTGCCCGACGGAACGAGAACCGTGCCGCCACCATCTCGTGTGCATGTGTCGATCGCCGCCTGCAGCGCCGCGGTGTCCAGTGTCTTGCCGTCGCCCTTTGCGCCGAAGTCGCGGATGTTGTAAAGGTGCGCCCCCTTGTCCGTGGTCACCGAACCGCCACGTTCGGCCGCCCCCGCTGGGGATTTCCCTACTATCGCGGGATTTCCTCGCTCGCGCTCGGTCGCCGATGAAAACGCCGGAGACAGGGCAACCGCGGTGGACGCGGCTCCCAGCCATTGGCGGCGAGTCAGTGCTCGTAATCCCTCATCATGCATGGATGCGCTATCCCCTGATCTCAATGACACGTGACTGCTCATCCTCGAAGCTCACATCGGACATCGACCGGCAGCCGAACGAACGGAATTTCGCCACCCGATCGAGCGCGTAAGCACGCCCGGAAGGCAAACTCATGCGGAAGAAATCTGCTCCATCAACATCCTGGAGCCAGAAGGCCGGTCGCGCGTCCGCACTCGCCGTCTGAATCTCCACGTTGCTCATTTCAACATTGCGCGCGTGGCGGATGAAGAACCCGCTCGCGGGCAATTCACCGAACATCGTCGGCTCCGGATACGCCTCTTCCTGATCCGGCGGCCGGCGTTCCGCGAGCTCGCGCGAGCCACCCCCGACCTGGTGCAGAATCACGTCCCTGATCTTGACATCCTCCACGGGATGGCCGCTGACGCCGGCGATGATGGACGGCAGTGACGAGGCGCTGTAACTGGTGATGTCGCTGATCAGTATCCGCTTGAGCGTTCCAACCGCTGCCCCGGGAGGACCCCGCATTCTGCGGCCGAGCCGCAGAAAGAGCGGAGACTGCATGGTTCCGCGCATGGTAATTCCGCTGATCGTGATGTCCTCGCAGTTCGCCCCATCGACCGACTCCAAGGCAATGCCGCGCGAGTGATCAAACACACAGTTCGAGATGGTGATGTTCTTGAAGCCCCCGTTCGACTCTGTCCCGCACTTGATCCGACCCGTGGCGTGCGAGGCAAACTCCTTCGGCATCGGCTTCCAGGTTCCCTCGAGAACAGATCCCAACTCGTAGTTTCCCGTCAGCAGGCAGTCCGATATGGTGATGTTCTCGCTCGCCCGCGCATACCCCAGCGCGAATGAGCTCTTGGGGCAGATCCCATCGTCCCAGGGTGAATTGACCGTGCAGTTGCTGATACGGACGTTCCGACAACAGTCGATGTCGAATCCGTCGCGATTCGTATCGACGAGCACATTGTCGATGGTCAGGTTATCGACCCCGGTCGCCAGCAGCGCGAACCAACCTCCCTGTAACACGGAAAAGTCGCGCAACAGGACGTTGTGACAGTTCTTCAGAGCAATCGACTTGTTTCCCACACCCGGACGTTCCGAGAGCGGCAGGTCCGGATCCGAGCCGATACCGCGGCTCAGCCCTTTCCCCCAGATCCTCCCCCTCCCGAAGATCGCTATATTGTCCAGGCCCTCACCCCAGATCAGGCTGTTGCGCCAGTGGTTGTGACCGTAGTCCTGATAAGCCTCCCAGTCGCCCTGTGGCTCGGCCGAATCATAACCGCCGCTGGCGAGCCCCTCTCGTGGAACGCCTGCTGCCAATATCGTGGCGCCGGGATCCAGATGCAGTGCCACCCGACTCTTGAGACGAATCGTGTAGCACGCGTACGTTCCAGCGGGGAAATGGACGACTCCACCGCCTCGGGCGGCGACGGCATCGATCGCTCTGTTGACCGCGCCGCTATCAATGGCCCGGCCATCCCCGGCAGCGCCCATCCTGCGCACATCCAACCACGACGGCGGCAGCTCGCGGGAATCGCCCCCTGCCTTCGTAGGCCCTAAACTGCGCTCAGCAGCGAAAGCGGTGGGCATCGCGAGCCACGCCGCCGAGGCACCCAACAGAAACCCTCGTCGAGACGCAAATGACATCGGCTCGCGCACCTCAGAACGTTCCACGCGCGCCCACCAGCACACGGCGCCCGCTGTCGATGTAGGTGCCGATCAGGTTGATGGGCTCGTAGCGCTGCCGGTCCGTGTCGTCCAGGATGTTGGTCGCCTCGACGAGCAGTGAGATGTGGTCGGTCACATTGAAGGTAATGTTGGCATCGAGGGTTCCGAACGGCTGCTGGATCACCTGGTCCTGCGTGTTGCCTTCGATGTGATCATAGAACTTCCCCCGATAGGTATACGCGAGCTGGCCGCCGAGGCGGCCCTTGTCATAGTAGAGCTGTGCCGTGTAATTGTTCTTCGAGGCGCCCTGCAGCGGCGTGCTGCCGTGACTCTCCAGCCAGGTATAGTTGAACAGCGCGCCCAGGCCATCCAGCGGCGCGGGAAGAAAGTCGAAGTTCTGCTGGTATGAGAATTCGGCACCGTCCACGGAGATGCCGTGTCCGTTCACCAGCGAGGTTTCGGTCCAGATCTGCTGGACGGGTTGGCGCGAGCCGTCGCCGTTGATCTGCGTAATCGTCAGCGGCACTGCCGAGTTCTGCTGAATGACCAGCGACGTGAGGTTCTTGTAGAACAGCGTGGTCTCCAGCAACCCGCCTTGGGCGAAATACCATTCTCCCGACAGGTCCACATTGTTCGACCGGAAAGGCGCCAGGTACGGGTTGTTTTCCGTAATCGTCTGCGCCGCACCACTTGCGCCCACGGTGGGCGAGAGCTGCGTGAGCGTCGGACGTGACATCGTGCGCGAAGCGGCCAGGCGCATCAGGAACGCGTCCGTCACATCGAATTTGAGATTGAGGCTCGGCAGCACGTCGTTGTAGCTACGATCGACCGTGAGCGGGCCGGCCGCCGGCACGTTCGTGATGGAGCCTGCCTGCGGCTGGAAGGTGATGTTGTTCAGATCGGGGGCCACGCCTCTGGAAATCTGCCCGGTGTGCACCACCCGCACACCGACATTGCCTGTGAGCCGGCCACCGGGACTCGCGATGTTCGCCCGGAAATACGCCGAGCTGTCGTGCTCTCGCACGTCGTAGATTCCCGTCGGGTCGTTGGTGAGGGTCGACAGCGATACGACACGTTGGACACCGTAATGATTGAGGAAGGCGAACGGATCGTTGGCGAGCCAGGTCTGTGGGAATAGGCCCGCGGTCGATCCCGCCGCGTTGAGGAACTGGCCGCTACTCGGATGCACCGGAACCAGGAAAAGCTGCGGCGTGCCGCCGGGCCCCCACAGTGGCGCGAGCTGAGTGGAGGTGGCCTGGATACGACGGTTGTCCTGGTAGACGCTTCGCAAGGTATAGCGTCCGCCGCCCTGCAAACTGTCGAGCCATCCCCACTTGATCCCTTTGTCGACGTCGATGGAGGCATTGGACTGCTCGTCCTGGCGGTGCTGACCCCATTCGCCGTTGAGGCTCAGCAGGCTGTAGGTGGCGGGATTCATCCGTGCCGCGTCGTCGCCATTGAGATAGTGGTAGCTGACGAGGTCGGAGTTGGCACCGAGATTGTAGGCCACGTCCGCCCGCCGCATGTTTTCCTCCAGCGGGTTGAACATGGTCTGCCTGGACCGGGAGAAACCAACGCCCTGCGTCACCTTGAGCGCGTTGTCGTCGTGCCAGGTGCTGGTCAGGGAACTTGAAATCAGATTACCGCTGCGTTGCTCGGTGCGGCCGTCGGCGCGCTCATCGACGCCCTGAAACTCCGCGGTCTCCAGGGTGTTGACCGGCTGGCCATTGTCGCCGACCGCGCTCGAGTTGCCGGGGCGCTGATCGATGGTCTGCGAGCCGCGCACGACCGGGCCGCCCGGCTTCAGTCCGATGCCCATGCGCACAAGGTCCGTCAGTCGCGGCGTGAGCATATCGAGCTTGCCGTAAAAGGTGTCCGACACCAGCTCCCAGTGGTCGGTCGGCCGGAATTGTAGGGTAGCCATGACCGTCTTGCGCGTACTGTCCTCCCGAAAAAGCTCCTGGAAGATCGAATCAACCACCGCGTACCGGGTTGGGTTGAGCGGCCGGCCGCCCTGGCCGTTCTCGACAATGCCGTTGCCGTTCAGATCGAGTCCACCCAGCGACGACTCCGTCAAACGCCGGTAGCGGGTGATGCTCTGCTCATCGGTCTCGGAAGCCCGTTTCGTGTAGGCACCGCCAATGGCAATCCCGAACCTGTCGTCGGCGAAGACGTCCGAATAGAACGCGGACGCCCGAGGGGCCCATTCGCCCCGCTTCGACTCATCGGCCTCCTCTACATTGACCGCGACCTTGCGCCGCCCGATCTCGAGTGGGCGCACCGTGCGTGCAATGACAGTTCCGGCGAGCCCCCCTTCCTCCAGGTCGGCGGTGGGCGTTTTGTAGACTTCGACCCGACTGACGAACTCCGAGGGCAGCATGGTGAAATCGAAGCTGCGGCTCACGTTGCTCCCCGAGGGAGCGAGCGCCGAGGTCAATGTATTGCCGTTGAGTTGGACCAGAGTGAAGTCGCTCGGCATGCCACGGATAGTGACATCCTGCCCTTCACCGCGCTGCCTGGTGATCTGAACACCCGTGACCCGCTGCAGCGACTCTGCGACGTTCTCAGTGGGGAATTTGCCGATGTCCTCGGCTGAAATCGCATCGACCACCGTGTCGGCATTGCGCTTGGTATCGATGGCATTCTCGAGGCTGCGGCGGACGCCGGTCACGACGATCTCCGTTTCCGGCTCCTCGCCGCTGTTCTTTTGTGCCTGACTCGCCGACGGATCCGGGACTTGGCCCGGACCCTGTACCTGGGCGGGTACACGGGCCGCAACCAAAATCAGGCTGACAGCCGCACCCACCATGAGCATACGCCTCATGCTTTTCCCCCTCCCCGCCGGTCAGCCAGCGGTTGTTAGTCCAAATCCACTTGATCCAAATCCACTCGGTCCGGATGTCCCTCGTGTCTGAACATCCAATCCTTGGCCCACAGAATGCCCGCCGCGAGGCCTACGCCGCTCTTGACGCGTCCGGAGTTGATATCAGTCGTCGCGGCCGGCTTGAAGATGTCCGTGTTGAAGGGCGTGAGAAAGATGAAACCGGTTGGCAGGTAATTGTAGGTCTGCGTACTGCAGCACCGATCGTTGTAGCCGGCGTACGTGGCCGCCCCGTTGCCGTCGATCGAGAGCGTCATCTCGTGGATGACAGTATCCGCGTAGATCTTCATCTGCTCGCGCGTCGTGTTGGTAAAACCGGTGCGATAGGCGCGCGTCAGTCCCCAGATGTCGTATTGCCCATGGATGCCGATCTGCTCGCCGGTCAGTCGGTTCAGGACATCTCCGAAATTCCCATAGCCCCAGTCGTAGTCAGGCGTCCCATCGACCGCGGTGCTCGGCACGGCATTCTGCGCGAACAGGTTGACAGTATGCTCGACGAGGAGCCGGTACCGCTCTGCCCGCTCGGGTGCATCGCGCAGGATCTCGTGGCACATCGCCAGGCGCCAATATGCGTTGAGCAACATCATCTCGACGTTCCAGGCATTGACGTTGTGAAAGCTGTCGAGGTAACCGAGCGCCACGCTCGGTCGGTGGATCGTGAGCGTTGTTGGATCAATGAAATACGGCGTAAAGGCGCGGTCCAGCGAGTACTCGAGCCTGGCGATGTAGGTTCGCGCCCTCTCGAAGTAGGTCACACCGAAGTTGTCAGGGTCACCGTCCGGTACGCGTTGGAACCAGATCCGGGGCGTGCTGAGGATGTTGTAGGCGGTGTAGGCCATGTGGCCGATCGTGTCGCCCACCTCGCTTTCGTAGTACGTCGAGGAGTCGCAGGTCGGGCAGTTCGGCGGCCATACGGGCTCGACATTGCCAGTCCACATCACGCGCTGCTCGCCCAAAGGCATGTCGTTGCGGTGAATGAGCCAGGTATCAGTCCACGCGATGGCCAGATCGAGCAGTTGAGTGCCCTCGGCGCGCAGTGCCGGATTGTGCCGCGTCACTCCGTAGAGATCGTTCAGGCCCTCCAGAACCGTTCCCCACTTGCCGTCGGCCAGATTGTTGTGGGTCGACGTCGCGTCGTATTGCAGGTAAGGAATGGCGAGACTGGATGCGTACGCGATGACCGAATCCACCTCGTGCCCGGTGACCGGGCCGTCCAGACTGTCGATGACGATTTGAGCCCGGCATGGCGAGATGATCGCCAGACTGAGCCCTATCATGATTACGAGCCAACGTAGTGTCCCTGATACGGTAGCCATGCCTCCCCCTCCTTCTCAGTACAGAAGTCCCCTGGATGACACCGGTAGCAAATTGAGATTGCTACCGGTGTCATTATGTTGTCAAGCCCACACCGGCGTCGGGAACGGGTCGGTTGTTGGCCGTCGAGGTCAGCATTTATAGAATCAAGCTATTGATTTACCTAGTAAGTTTTGCCGTCATCCCGCTCTGCAAGCACTCATGCCCCGGTCATGCCTCGAGAGCACGAATGAGATTGCTACCGGGAGCATGGCATTGGGGGCGAGCAACTATCGCGCTCGGCGCGCTCAACAATGGACGCATACGCCACGTACCGTGGCTCTCGATTCCATAGGACCAGGAAGCAAAATATCGTGGGCATAGCACAAGGGGGGCTGGCGTTTCGGATCCAGAGGCCGATGGATGACCTCGAGAACCTGATCACTCGCCTTTTCGACGAGCGAGCGACAGAAATTCCCCATCCCAACGTCCGGGAATTCGACATCCGAAATCATTCGGACGTGATGGTCAGTTTTTCGACGATGTCTGTTTTGTTTGTAGCAATGATCTCGTCTGGAGCATTCTCGAGAGGCCGCACGAGGATGTGTCGAGGATGTACTCCCTGCCCGGGTCCCCCGAACTCATCTTCGCGTTCTGCCACTACGAATCCGGTGGGAGTTACGGCTACGCCCTCATCGAGCGAGGCACAAGGACCCGCAGTAGACTAGCTGGAGGATTGGCCCTCGGCTACTCGGTCCTGGATGCAATCCAATCCATGGCCGCCATCAAAACCCCGGATACCACGAAGGTCAGGTGAATGATGACCATCCAGCGAAGACGGGGGACATCGATCGCGGCGGTTGCTTCTCCCAGAGGCAGAAAAGCGCGCAGCAGCGCTATGGCGCTGATGGCGACAATCGAGGCAATCAGCTTGATCTTCAGGCCCGAAAAGTCAACAGTCCCCATCCAACTTGGCCGATCTTCGTGCTCACCGACATGGATCTTCGACACGAAGTTCTCATAACCGGAAAAGATGACGATCAGCAACAGGTTGGCGGTCAGCGATAAATCAATCAGGGAAAGTGCCAGGAGAATCGCCTGCTCACCATCCATACCCGTGAGATGAGACAACTCCAGGTACAACTCGCGCACGAACACGAACAGGAGCACGCCGAGCGCCACCACCATGCCGAGGTAAAAGGGAGCCAGAATCCAGCGGCTGCTGAACAGCACCTGCTCTACCGCGGTTTCCATCTTGGGCCGTGAATCTGCCATCGTTTAGACCTCTGAAAAACTCTCCGGGGATACCTCGAGGCGAGGAAACAGCTTCTCGGCAGCCGTTACTCCCTTTAAAATACAGCAAGTTACGTTCCACAACGTTCACGGCGTCGCATCTTACAACGTTATTGACGTTGCATTGAGCCCTACTCCAACCGCTACAGGAAGTAC
>Ga0207695_10006483_pt1 | contig 15182 bp, 7 predicted proteins | sample KBSC54metaG_FD_184354 | JGI IMG/M metagenome (GOLD analysis project Ga0207695, IMG submission 184354) | Corn rhizosphere microbial communities from Kellogg Biological Station, Michigan, USA - KBS C5-4 metaG (SPAdes) (version 2) | ecosystem: Host-associated > Plants > Roots > Rhizosphere > Soil... | reverse complement strand
CTGGATGTACAACAACGGTCAGCAATTCGACAGTGTGAACAGTGTGGCAATTGGCACCAGTCAGGTTCCCACGGGCTATATGCTGGCAGTAAAAGGCTCAGGGCTATTCACTCACCTGCAGGTTAAATCCGTTGCCAACTGGCCCGACTATGTCTTCGAAAAGAAATACCAGCTAAGGACACTGGAAGACCTTGAAACCTATATCGACCGGAACAGACACCTGCCGGACGTAGCCTCACTCGCCAAGGTCAACGCCGAAGGCATCGACCTTGGCGGCAACCAGGCAGCGATCCTAAAGAACGTCGAAGAGCTAACCCTCCACCTGATCGAGGAGAACAAGCAGTTGAAGGCCCAGAATGCAAAAACGGCAGAGCTGGAAAAGAAGGTTGCCGATCAGGATGCGCGTTTCACCGAGCTGCAAAAGCAGATCGATGCCCTGAAAATGCTGTTGAATAAAACAAACAACTAGCATATGCGCCAGAAGATAATCGTATTGTGGCTGCTCCTGATAATCCTCGCGGGCGCAAAAGTCCGAGCCCAAAAGGTTCCTGAGACCCAGGCTTTCTCTAAGGACACCATATTGTCCGAAATAGCCAGTCTGAAAGAGAAGTATTTATCAACTGTCAACGCCAAAATGATCGAGGTTAATGATCAAATCGTCGCTGGCACTGACAGAACGATCAAAAAGTTGGTCAAAAAGGAAATGAAGATGAAGAGCAAGCTGGCTCGCATAGATTCAACCCAGGCAAAATATTATTTCGGCTATGCTATTGACTCCCTTAAAAAAATTGAGTCCCTTTTCAGCAATCAGGCCGAAAGGGCTCGGAAAATATTGGGTAGCAACCATCTTAACTATCTGGATACCTTGAAAAGTTCGCTCATCTGTCTGGACAATGCCAGGAAGACGATGGCAAATCTCGATCAACTGGAGGCGAGGCTATCAACAGCAGATCAGCTGAACGACTATCTGAAGCAACGGGAGACCGTATTACAGTCCCTCGCCGGAAAATTTCAAATCCTCGCGGGTGACATAAAAGGCTTTGGTACTGAAGCTGCCTATTACCAGGGACAGATAAATGCCTACAAACAAACTCTTGCAGACCGGGAAAAAATTGAAAAATTAGTTGTCGGCTACCTGGAAAAGTTGCCCGTATTTCAACAACTGGTGCAGCAGAACTCGCAGCTTGCAGGGCTCTTTGCCTCCGGGCCTGGGGCTTCGCCGCTTTCGCCGCCTCTGACCGCAACGCCTATCGTCAATGGCCTTCCCAGCCGGGCGACCGTTCAAAAGTTCGTTAAACAGACTCTTCCCGGTACCGATGCTGATCCGAGCAGACAGGTCAGGCAAAAAATAGAAGACGGAACCGCAGGCACCGATGAACTGAATGATCAGTTGGAGATGTTGAAAAAGAAAGCCGGGACCGACAAAGATCCTTCACTCAATTCACAGCGGACCAAGCCTTTCAAAAAACGACTGGTATTTGGAATAACCCTGCAATTCGCCTCCAGCACCACAACGATGCCGGCCTATGAGAACCTCGGAGTGGAAGCGGGCTACCGAGCAAATGACCAATGTAGTTTCGGTGTTGGGGCGGCCTATCGGCTGGGACTGGGAAGAGGATGGGGCCACATACAGTTTTCCAGTGAGAGTATGGGACTGAGAACCTGGCTAAAGTGGAAGTTAAAAGGAGATTTCTTTCTTCGGGGCGGAGGCGAGTGGAATTACATGACGCAGTTCTCTTCGACTGCCCAGCTGCGTAATGTCAATGCCTGGCAGACCAGCGCTCTGCTAGGACTGGAGAAGAGATGCAAAATAGGCAGGACAAAGAGTGGCAATGTTCAATTGCTATACGATTTTTTCTATCATCAACATATTCCGGCATCCCAACCCCTGATGGTCAGGTTTGGATACAATTTTTAAAACATCAACTTCTAGTCCTATATGCGGAAGCTTATTATCTTTTTATGTGCAGCTCTCGGTTCGTTTACAGGTTCGGGACAGGTTAATTTACAGACGGGGAGTGCCGTTTTCAGCTTTCCTATGTTCAACTGGCACGACAACAAGAGCCGCCTTGGCGCTCAGATTCAATTGAATTACTGCTCCGGAAATGGACTGCTGGTAGATGAGGTGGCGTCGAATATAGGCCAGGGTTGGAATTTAATGGCGGGAGGCGTGATAACACGGTTGCAGGTGGGACAACCGGACGACCAAAAGCCGAGGGATGGGAACTATAATGACATAAAAAAATATCCTCCCGGATACCTGTACAATCCTACGGCAATAGCAGCAGGATGCCCGAAGGCGTTAGCGAATTACCCCATATTCAGTCAGGCCAATACGTTGTACAAACAAAATAATCTGGTAGATGCTGACAGAGAGCTGGACTATTTCAGTTTTCAATTCAATGGTCATCAGGGCCTATTTATTTTGGGAAAGGACAACGGCGATATTGGGATATCCCTGGGCGATTCAAAATTAAAGATATCGTTTATTCGGAACGAATCGATCCCAAATACCCGCACGGTGATCGATGCGTTTAAGATACAGGACGAAAATGGACTAATCTATACCTTCAGGGACAAGGGGGTGACGAAAGTTACCCGGGTCAGCTATTCTAACGCGAGTGGTATTCCAATCGACGGTGTTCCTAATTTTTCCGATCAGTCGGTCTATTATCAGACGGACGTAGACGATCTGGGTCTTGATGAAAATCCCTATGTAGTTGGCAGCTGGTACCTAAGCGAAGTGGAGGACCCCCTGAATCACCGTAAAATAAGCTATACGTATTCAATTTTCAATATTAATACGCCGGCCGGACAAACGATGGAGCTGATTCAGCCATACGGTGTAGCCTCTACCCGGTATATCACCATATCGTATAAACATTCAATAGCCCAGAAACCCGCCCTGACGGCTATCAGCTATCCCGACGGTCATGACGTTAGCTTTACTTATGGTGCCGGGCGGAAAGACGTCCTGGGCGACAAATGTCTGACGAACGTACAGGTGAATTACCAGGGCCGGCCTTTATCCCGGTACGATCTGAATCAATCCTATTTCATGCGAAATGCCATCGCAACGCCTGAGACTTATTCAGACGGGTTAACGGCAAGGTTGTGCCTGGTGTCGGTTACCAGGAGAGGCGTTGATCTGAAAGCAAAGGAAAACCCGTATCGGTTTGACTATAATCTGGGATCTAATGCAACCGAGGACTGCGTACCGTCATTGTTTTCGCCCATCAAGGATATATGGGGATATTACAACGGAGATATCAGCGGTGTTCCCACCAATAGCTTTATCGACGGATACAATCAGTTTGTACTCCTATTTTACCATCCTCTTCCCGGAACACTCCCCGGCAACGATCAGAGCCTGCATCCAAAGGTGAAGCCAGGCTACGCAAAAAATGGTCTTTTGCAGAAAATTACCTATCCGATGGGTGGGACCCTTTCTTACCAATACGATCAGAATAAGGCGCCTGGCAGCGCCGGTATCGGCGATTATTACGGGGGTGTACACGTCTCAGGAACGACCATGAGCGATGGGGTCAATACAGCCGGGGATATCGTTACCTCTTATAACTATGCTTTGGAAGACCATACAACGACTTCCATATGGGGAGTGGAGACTCCCTTATGCAGGCTGAAGCCTACCACCTATTTCAAACCAGAGAACAATCATGCCGTTCTCGGTGTTCCCCCTTGCGACTATACTTACAAGTATGCCGGCATCCTCGCCCGCGCGGAAGCTGTCAACCCTTCAGATTTGCAGCAGTTCATGGTTGTGTTTTCCCAGGTATTGGGTTATGCAGGAATTGGGATGGACGTATTCATGCTGGTAACAACCCAGAACCCCGCCTTTCTTGTATTCGATATCGTCGCCGGAATAGTCGATTGCGTAAGTGACAAAACTTATCTGTGGGACCATACAGTGGATTTCAACTACAACCTGCTTTCTGTAAATCCTCTTCCGGCGCAATATAAACGAGTCGAGGTTCGTCGGGGAGGAGCGGATAGGAATATTGGCATGACCGTATACAATTTCACCAGCCCTGACGACTACGCTATTGTTGCTCCGGACGTCAGTGGTACCTATTCCTCCAGGCAGCGGCTTGCGATCTGGGCATATGGCCTTCCCAAGACCGTCACGATACTGGATAGCCTGGGGAAGAAGGTACACGAGACAGAAAACCTATACGATTTCAGCAAAGCCCGGACGGTAGTAGATCCCGCACATTCTTCCTCTTGTAAGTGCTTTACAATCAATCGGTCTTCCAAAAACTCCGATACCTGGATGAGTAGCACTTATATCAACGACTTTTCGACGGAGACAGTCACCAATATGACATCGGATCCTGCAATAAAAGACCAGTTGCTTGTCGAACCCTATACTATGTTCACAGGACGGACAGAATTAACCGCCACATACGAGCGGTATTTCAAAGACGACAATAACCAACTGGAAAAGGCCATCTTCTTCGAGTACAGTCCCAATAATTATCAGGTCTCCAAAACTACAACGACTCTCACCAATGGTGATAAGGCAATAAAAGAAGTCTATTATACGGCCGACTACGCCGGCCCGGGCATTTTACAAACCCTGACCAACAACAATATTGTCAATACGCCTGTCGCAGCATATAATTCCGTCATTAAGAACGGGACATCTACCCCGACCTACCTCGGCGCGACGGTTACAGATTTCATGACCCTCTCCAATGGTGACATAAAGCCATCGAGGAAACTGGTAGGTAGGTCCGCCGCCCCTATGGGAGCCTACAGCTTTGATCCGACCAATGCCTTCAACTACCCTGCATTGATTCAGGAACAAGGCTATGCATATGATGGCACCGGCGACATGGTGAATACCACGGACGAAGGAGGTCGCACCCTGGACCTGCTTTATAACCACAACGACCGCTTTGTTGTCGCTTCGGCGGTGAATGCCGCACCCGGTGAGATAGCGTACACCAGCTTTGAGACAGACAATAACAACGGCTGGGTCATCAATCCGAAAGGCGGCTCCGACCCGATATATAATTCTGCCGGGACAGTGACAGGAGCACGGAGTTTAAACCTTGGGAGTGTTACAAGTATTTCTACGTCTTTGAACATTGGGAAGGCTTATCTCCTGACTTTCTGGACGGACGGATCGTCCGTTTCCGTCAGCGGGAATGCCACGTTAAAAAAATCGGGCCCCACCGTCAACGGATTTACGTACTATGAATATGTCGTCACCGCAGGTTCCGCCGCGCCAGTGTTGTCAGGAAGCGGCAATATTGATGAATTGCGGCTATACCCCGCAGGTGCCAGGCTGACGACAAGCACCTTCGACGATTTGCTGGGAAAGACGTCTGACTGCGACCCCGGTAGCAGGATCACCTTGTATGAATACGACGGATTTGGCAGGATCCACATCGTTAGGGATGAGAACAGGAATATTATCAAACTGTACGAATACAACTCTAAACAGTAAACGCATTCACATTAAATTATGTTGTCAAGACAAATCAAGGCAGGCGTAAACCAAGCTGTAAGGGTGGCTTTTCTTCTTATTACCTGCACTTCGTTGTTCGTTGCAGCATCAGGACAGTCGGTTACTGTGACCTCTATCCAGTCGATGCCTTTGTGCCATGATGAGAGCACCTGTGGATTTTCCGCCCATGCCAGTGGCATTCCGGGAAACCTCACCTATACTTGGTTCAAGAACGGGGTGAACGTGCAATCGGATCAACAAGTCCCTTTCCCTTACAGGCTGACTTTAAACAGCGTCTCTAATGCTGACACTATTTACTGTGTGGTGACGTCTGATGCGGTGGGGGGGCTTGTTCAATCCAACATCTTTACTGTGACCACTACCCAGGGACAGACATTTACCGCCGGCATCAGTGCAATGCCACTGACGTATTGCGCCGGCGATAATGTTACTTTTACTGCGGTCTCCAATTTGTCGGTGGCTACCTATCAATGGACCTTAAGCGGCCAAAGTATAGGAAACGCCAATAGCAACACCTACACCGTTGGCGCTATATCTGCCGATCAACTGCATAACATAGGAGTTACGCTGACGACTAATGCCGGCTGCGTAGTGAACAATACTGCCAGCTGGTCTGCGCAGAATCTTCAATTCCAGATAAACCCACAGGTTACGCCTGCAGTCTCGATAACAGCAGACGGGGCTACGACTATCTGTTCCGGAACAGCTGTCACATTTACCGCGAACCCTGTCAACGGTGGAACTTCTCCATCCTATCAATGGCTGGTCAATGGGGCAGTCGTATCTGGCGTGTCCGGAAGCACCTTCACCACCAATACTTTGACTGACGGGCAGCATGTCAGTTGTGTTCTGAATTCCAATGCTCCCTGCGCGGCGTATTCGACGGCTACGTCAAATGTTGTTACCATGGCGGTGAATCCTGCCCAGTCGGTGTCCGTCGCGGTTACAGGCCCCACAACAGTGTGTCAGTTCAGTCCCGCATCCTTTCATGCTCACGTATTCCCTTCAGCGGGACCTAATACCATCTATCAATGGAAGAAAAATGGAGTCGCCGTCAGCTCGGACGATCCTAACCAGGGAATAGACATCCTTGTCCAGAATGCAGTCGCCGACAATGATGTATTCACTTGTACGATCACTTCAGACCTGAGTTGCGCTGTGCCGGTCGTGGCGACCTCCAACGCAGTTACCGTTGCCGTTACGCCACGAGGGGTATTCAATGTACATCCCAACCCCTCGGGAATCAATCTCTGTATTGGAGACAATGTCACGTTTACGGCAAGTTCCGACTTGCCGATGACCGGGGGCTTTGTTTGGATGATCAACGGTGAACAGCAGGGAGAAATCAGTAATACGCTGGTAACACCCGTAACTTCTGCAGACCTGTTAAAGACCATCACCGTAATGGCCACGACGACATCCACTTGTGTAAACAGCCAGACAGCCGTCGGGAAGACAGATAATATCCCTTTCATCGTAAATCCAAAGGCGCCCCCTGCAGTATCTTATATTGGCGGTCCGCTTATCCTTGGTCAACCAGCCACTTTAACTGCTGTCCCGGTGAATGGAGGCACTCCTTATTATCAATGGCAAGTCAACGGAAAGGACGTTCCGGGCGCCAATGGGACCACCTTCACCACGACCATTAATGAGGGAGAAGAATATCAAACAATAGGCGTTGTGATGAACTCATCACTGCCTTGTTCGGGTACGGCGGCGTTCTCCGACTACGTCCAGGTCGTCTCCAGTCGGTGGGAGAATCTCAACTATGTAAGGGTGCACGAAGTGCAGGTCCCTGGCATTACCGATTGGGTAGCGGTCGACAAATTGCCCATAGGCCAGCAACAACAGACCACGACCTATCTGGACGGAATGGGAAGACCCATCCAAAAAGTGGACAGAGAAGCTTCCTCTCCCCAGGATGGTTCATCCCAATGGCTTGACATTGTACAGCCGACCAACTATGATCAATTGGGTCGCCAGGCGGCAAAATACCTGCCCTATGTCACTAATGCTCAACTGGCCCGGTTTAAAACGACCTCTTTTACGGATCAGGCTGCATACTATACAGCCAATTATAATGAAAGCCCTGCATACGACCAGATCACCTATGAGTCCACCGAGATGAATAGAGTAGCCAATAGCAAGGAATCAGGCAGCGTATGGGCCGCCAGTCCGGGAGTCAGCACGGCTTACGAATTAAATGATAAGGCTGCAGACGACGTTCGCATCTGGACGATTGGCTACAATCCTACAGATTACCCGGTTTGTACCGGCTCTTATGAGTCCAATGCGTTGTTCAGGAACACCTATAAGGACGAGAAAGGCAGGAAAGTAGTGGTATACCTGAACAATACGGGGCAAGTGATCCTTAAAAAGACACAGCTGGACGACAATCCTTCATCCGCCCATGCCGGATGGATATGCGTCTACACCATCTATGACGATTTCGGACAGGTGCGATTTGTGTTGCAACCCGAGGCTGTAAAATATCTGGAGGCGCATAGTTGGAAATTTGACGGGATGGATGGCCAGGCAGTGCTCAACGAATACTGCTTTAAGTATACCTACGACGATAAAGGGCGAGTGACCCAGAAAAAGGCACCTGGCAGCAAAGACGTTTTTATGCTGTATGACAAGCGCGACCGGCTGGCATTCGATCAGGATGGCGTCCAACGGGGAAAGACCCCTGCCGAGTGGCACGTGACGCTGTACGACGAACTGGACAGACCTGTCCTGAATGGACTCTATCTCACGTCGGGAGTGCCCGCCGATCTGCAGACGAACCTGGACAATGCCGGGACAACGACTTCGATGACTATTCCGGAACTTGTCCCCGGCGATCTGGTAGTCGCGAACCGCGATCAGTCCATCAGGGCCTATATTGCAACCAACAGCGTCAATTTCGTTGACGGATTTGGAACCGTGGACAATGATGATCTTTCTGCGACTGTCGACCCCAATGCCACTACAGGGACTCTTGTCACGGTCACTGCCTACTCGAATACCATTCCGGCCGGAGATATTTCCGATGCGTCAAAATTCACACCGGTCCGGTACAACTACTATGATGACTATACCTATGCAGGTGCAAAACCATTCAATAGCGGGTTTAGCAACTCCCTTGCCTATCCCGATAGCGATCCCACGACCTTGCCGATCGTCCGCTCCGAACGTACTCTGAATTTGCCGACCGGCACTAAGGTGAGAGTATTAGGTAGCACCACGTTCCTGACCACTTCAATGTATTATGACGAGAAGGGGCGCCCGATCCAGATGACGGAGGACAATATCAAATCCGGCGTCGATATTACAACCAATCAATATCATTTTGACGGTCGGTTATTGAGCAGCGATGATCAACATTCGGCGGCAGGAACGGCTTACACCAATTTCGATATCCTAACCAAATATGTGTATGACCAGGGGGGACGGGTTATCGCTTTGCAGGAGAAATATGGGACAAATGACTTCAAAACCGTCGCCAGCTACGACCTTGACGGCATGGGCAGGATGAGGACCCGCCATCTGGACCCGGGTTACACCGGTACAGGCAAGTCCGAGCTGGAATCCCTGAGCTATAGCTACAACATTCACAATCAGATCACGGGGATCAATAAGGATTATGCCCTGAAAACACCAGGTAAGTATAACAAGTGGGGGAATTTCTTCGGACTCTACTTGGGATATGACAATAAAGATAACGTCTTCGGAGGCAATCAGCTGAGCGGACAGGTTACCGGTTCGCTCTGGACGACCCAGGGTGATGACGCACAGCGGAAATATGACCTCAGCTATGACAATGCCGGAAGGCTGATCAATGCCACGTTCAATGAGAAAGCAACAACAGATGATACCTGGAACAATGCGAAAATGGACTTTTCTGTCAGTGGCCGGAATGGAAAGATAGAATATGACCTGAATGGCAATCTGCTCTATCTCCTGCAAAAAGGTATTGTACCCGGTACTCAGGCGCCTGTGGTGGTAGACGACCTGCAGTACAAATATACGTTGAGCAACAAGCTCCAGAGCGTGACCGACAATAGTCCGCTCGGCGCCTTGAATGGGAAACTGGGTGATTTTGCGGATGGCACGAATGGTAGTACAGACGACTACATGTACGACGATAACGGCAATTTGATCACCGACCTCAACAAGAACGCAACTGGCCTTGGCGGATCCAGCAACACCCGGGGAATCAGCTACAACTACCTAGACAAGCCGGAGTTCATCCATATCGGCGGAAAGGGGACGATCCAGCTGGTGTATGATGCGGATGGCAACAAACTACAGAAGATATTTACACCAGAAAACGGAGGCGCCGCTATCGTCACCAGCTATATCAATGGGTTTATTTACCGGGGAGACGACCTCCAATACATCAACTTTGAGGAAGGCCGTGTCCGGGTTATGCAGACTGTCAATCAGAACAACGGATACGATCTGTTGACAATGGACGGAAATATGGACCTTCCCGGAGGCACGAGGGGAGCCTATGATTTCTTCGTCAAAGACTACCAGAACAATATCCGTATGATCCTTACGGAGGAGGTCCACACGGGGAGCAACAGCTGCACGATGGAGACTTCCAGAGCCGCCAATGAAGAACCGCTGTTCGGGCCGGTAGACGCCAGTGGCAAACCAACGGATGATAATGAGGTGAAAGCCCGTTTTCCAGTGGCCAGCATACCGGGGCAAACCGTCGGCGGCGGATGGCAAAATGCGGGCATCGGTGAATACGTCAGCCGGATAGGCAATCTGGCGGGCCATAAGATCGGGCCTAATGCGCTGTTAAAGGTGATGGCGGGAGACCAGATCTCTGCACAGACACAGTATTACTATCAGAACCCTGTAACGAATTCCAGCGGCGGAGCGACACTGGTGACAGACCTGCTCGCTTCCCTTGCCTCTGCAATTTCCGGAAGCAGTGCGACATCCTCACTGGTACATCCTGCCTCCGGGGACATTACCAGTGCCCTTAATACCTCAGTGCCATTTAGTGCCACAACCGATCCGGATGCCGCAAATGCGACGGGAAATGCTCCGAAGGCCTATTTGACCGTGCTGTTTTTCGACGAAAGATTTAACTTTGTTCCTGAGAACAGTATATATAATCGGGTCTCTCAATCGGGCAGTGGGGCGGCGCCACTGCAGCTGCCGCCTGTCAAAGCACCGAAGAACGGGTATGCCTATGTCTATGTCAGTAATGAAAGCGATGAAATGGTGTACTTCGACAACCTGCAGGTGGCCAACCAGCACGGTGCGATCATGGAAGAAGACCACTATTATGCGTACGGGCTAAAGATTGCAGGCATCAGCAGCCGTGAGTTACCCGATCCGCTGGAAGGAGCGACGGACAATAAGTTCTTGTACAATGAGAAAGAGCTGATCGACGAAGCAGACCTCAATTGGTATAACTATGGGTTTCGCAACTATGATCCGCAGATCGGAAGGTTCACGCAGCTGGATCCTCTGACCGACGACTATTCTGAACTGACTCCATACCAGTATGCCAGCTGCGACCCGATAACGAATATCGACGTGGATGGATTGGAGGGGGCTCAATCGGTGGAAGCAGCGGGCAACGCTGCTGCGGCAGCGACGACCTGGGGCGATGGATTTAAGGATGTTACAGGCTTCGGACACCAGATACTTGGCACCGCGACGGTTACGGCACCGCTCAAAACTGCCCCTGCTGCGCAGTTGGGAAGCAAGGCTCTTAGTGTTGCAGCAAAAGTGGCGGACGGCGTAACAGATTTCATACCGTTTGTCAGCTCGGGCAAGGATATTTTCTTTGGTCTTAAGAATGGCAACTGGTGGCAAGTCGGGATGGGGGTTGCAGGTCTTGGGCTGGACTTCTTCACGATGGGCGGTAGCAGCATCGCGAAAGGGGTTATTAAGACGACCGTGAAAGAGGCGATCGAGGTAGTGGCAAAGGGGGAGGCCGAGCAGTTGTTGAAGCGGTCGATCGTGTCTGGTGCGACAACAGAGACCGAACAGATACTCAAGCAGTCAATCGTCAAAACGGCAGAAGAAGGGACGGAAAAGGCCGTGACGCAAACTGCAAAGGACGGCCTTTCGAACTATGAATTAGTGCAGAAAGCAGCAACGAAAGCAGAAAATGCCCTGGGCGGAATTGGGAAGCGTGCAGGGACCGCGAAGCATGCATATGCCACTGAGTTATTAGAGAGATATCAAGCTCGGTTCGGGGACCGTGGTCTACGCTTCGGAGTCGATATTGGAAAGCGCAAAGGGTTTCTTGATGTAATAGATCATGCGAATAAAATCATATATGACTTTAAGTTCGGAAAGACGCTAATGAAAAGAGCTCAATTTCTTAAATATGCTAAGAAATTTCCCGATTATCTTATTCAAGTCATCAAACCTTAAAAGGCGAAATGGATAAAGAAGTTATAAGAAAAATAGATGTAGATTGGAAAAACGCTCTTCCATCTTTAAAGGAATATGCCAGGTTCAAATACTACAAGATTATTGGGCCTTTGATCACTGGCATAGAATTGCACAAAGTCCCATATCTTGAAAAGTACAGACCCTATTTTGTAATGTATAGCTTGTGGGGCAAAAGTCTGAAGGAATGTTGGGAAGAACCTCCAATCTATTTGGAAGTTAGCAATTCGAAAAATCTTCAATTTTTCGTTCCGTACATGCAGCACAGTAAGTATTTTGATGAATGTCTGGCAAGTACACTGCGCGAATCCTATATATCATTTTCGGGTGACATACGGCTCTCAGAAATATTGAATGGAGTTGACAAATATCAACGCGTGCCTATCGTTGAAGCGCAGGGAAGCCCTGCCCGAGCCAGACTATTGCAATTTGTAATTATGTGCGCCCTTTATGTCAATGATGCGCCTACAATAAGCAGATTAGTTGCCGAGGCGGTTGAAAACAAAAACATCTGGGACCTTTCCTTGTTTAAGCACTGGTTTGGAGGCTATGATAAATGGTTTGAAAGCATAAGAATCCAGTTGGACAACAGAGATGAATTTATGCGTCAGATCGAGGCCAACAAAACAGACAAGAAATTGGCCAGGCTCAATTTTTCAGAGCTAATAGCTTGATTTCTCCTGAAAAAGGTAGCCAAAAAATGGGAGGGCATGGAGCGGGGCTAATTGCGGGAAAAATAGCAAAAGTCGGCGAGATGGAATGGATTCCGACATTAGGAAATAATAATAATCCTCAGGAGGAATTTTTGGCTAACTATAGTGCTGCTATGGCAAGTTTACCGCTATATGAAGTCAAGGAGAATTTTTATTACGATGCTGTCATATCATCTTTAAACCAATTATTAAGGGGGGGAGACAACACAAGCCGGGCCAACAAGTATGCTGCCAAAATTCAGCAATTGTTTAATTTGGTCCTGGCTCGTATAAAGCTCAGGCGCATGACCTGATATTGCAGAAAGCTAATGTTGATTTTAAATATAAAAAATAGCGCTCTATGAAAAACATCACGATACTCTTATATATCTTTTTAAAATTTGGGGTCGCGGGAATATCCCAGCAAGTGATAGTGGGTGATGACCTGTCGATCAATTTTGGTGGCAATGAGGGCAAGGAGAGAACTATGAAAAGTGAAAGCGATTTTTGCTACCATATCATTCAAACCAACCTTTCGACTGCGACGAAAAGGGTTTATAAAAGCTTATATTGGGCCGACACTACTTCTAAATTGGCAAATTATTATTGGGAGTTATACAGGAAGACCGGCTCAGGGTTTGTGCGAATTGCGCCGCCCGTAATTTCAGATGGAAGTGGTCAGATCGAATCGGACCTTCATGCACAATACGGGAACAAAGGAGATTCTCTTTTCAGGGTATTCGACATTGAAAAGGTGGAGTTGTTGCCATCTGGGGCTGACACTCTGTGTTTCAATTTGTTGTATGATAATTTTGCATTTGAAGCGGGGGAATATAAATTTCGTGTATTCCTTAGGATCGGAAACGCCTATTCTGTTAAGTACAACAGGAAGGAGATCAGTGATCTCTTCTATGTTGGCAGCGATTGGCGCTATTTTAGGGTCCCCAAAAGCATAAAGGGTTTGAGGGGAATTTCTAAAAAGGAGGATTGCGGTTGCGAGAGCCGGGGGTTGGAATGAGCGGCCTGCCAAATGGGGTACGCCGCGAACCCCGCGGGGCCGCGGTCGAAAATACACCGGGCGTGTGGCGGGCAAGCCCCGGCGTGAACCGCCGCCTCGACCCTGCCTCGCCTCCAGCCGGCCGTGAACCGAACGTGAACCACGGATACCCCGGAGCCGCCGCGGTCAATGTGAACCGCCCCGACCCGTCACGCCGGGCCGCACCCCGGAAAACCCTGTAATGTCCTCGCCCCGAGATAATTTTGTTAATCCCTCGTAAACGTTTGCGTAAATAAATACCACTATATGTTAAAGCAATCCCAGTTTTTTTAACAAGTTTTGGGCGCTACTTAACTCCAAAACGGATTGCTTATGCTATTACACATGATCCCTATAACGGGGAAAAGTTCCTGCCTTCGATTGGTATTTCTATTTTCATTAATTTGTATTTCGCTGTTCGCCAGTGCCCAGACGCAAAAGGTCACCGGCGTCGTGTCTGATTCCACCGGCGCACCCTTCCAGGGCGTCACCGTCATGGTAGAACACGGTAAGTCCGGCACCAGCACCGACGCCAACGGCCGCTTTACCATCGCCGCCGCCAAAGGCGCCGTCCTCGTCTTCTCCTACGCCAACCGCGAAGGGGCCCGGATGACCGTCGGCGACGAACTGGAATACCGCGTCCGGATGGCCCACGTCGCAACGGCCCTTAACGACATCGTCGTCATCGGTTACGGCCGCCAGAAAAAGGTCAACCTGGTCGGCGCCGTCGGTACAGTCAACGTCGACGAGAAACTCAACGGCCGCGCCATCCCCAACATCTCCGAAGGCCTCACCGGTCTCGTCCCCGGCCTCCAGGCTACCCAGTCCTCCAGCATGGCCGGCCGCAACGGCGCCGCCCTCCTCATCCGCGGCCTGGGAACACCAAATAACAGCAGCCCGCTGATCGTTGTCGACGGCATCCCCGACGTAGACATCAACCGCGTCAACGTAAATGACATCGAAACGGTCTCCGTCCTCAAGGACGCCTCCTCCGCCTCCGTCTACGGATCGCGCGCAGCCAACGGCGTCATCCTCATCACCACCCGCACAGGCAGGGGGATGAATAAAACGGTCTTCACGTTCAGCGCCAACGCCGCCCTCGAGAAACCGACAAAGGGCATCGACTTCCTCGCCAACTACCCGCTGGCGCTGACCATCGAACAACGCCGCGCCTCGACGAATACGCTCCCCGCCAACCAGGTGTACAAGAACGGTACCGTCGACCAGTGGATGGCGCTCGGCATGATCAACCCCGTCCAGTACCCGAACACCGACTGGTGGAATATCATCATGCGCGACGGCAAACTACAGAACTACAACGTGTCGGCCACCGGCGGCACGGAAAAAAGCAATTTCTTCTTTTCCGTCGGCGAAAAGATCGACAACGGCCTCCAGATAAACAACGACTACAAACAATATAACGCCCGGTTCAACTTCGACTACAAGCTGAAGAGCAATATGAATACAGGCGTCAAGTTCAACGCCAACTGGTCGAACTTCACCTACGCCCTCGAAGAAGGGTTTACCGACCCGGCCTCCACCAACACCGCCG
>Ga0207695_10006481_pt1 | contig 15184 bp, 10 predicted proteins | sample KBSC54metaG_FD_184354 | JGI IMG/M metagenome (GOLD analysis project Ga0207695, IMG submission 184354) | Corn rhizosphere microbial communities from Kellogg Biological Station, Michigan, USA - KBS C5-4 metaG (SPAdes) (version 2) | ecosystem: Host-associated > Plants > Roots > Rhizosphere > Soil... | reverse complement strand
CCGGTAGGGCTGTCGCGCCGCGAAGCGGCGCATCTATTTAGCCCCGGTTAGCTCCCGCTTGCGGGAGCGTAGCGGAGAAGGAAACTACGACCTTGGAATGTTCTTCGCCGGGTGGGTATGTGTTTTTGGGTTTGGTTGGTTGGGGAGGGTTGTTTGCTCTGTATTGACTGGTTTTTGGGGGGAAGTAGGGGATAATTGGTCAATTGAGAATTGGGCGTTTGTTTTTTGATGATCAATAGTAGTACAACCCTTGAATGGAGGGTACCCGAGACTTTAGTCGAAGGGTACGAACGAGAAGGAGGGTACCCGAGCCTTGGCGAAGGGTACGATCGAGGAGGAACGTGTCGAAGCAGTTCCGACGAAGATCTAAGCAGCTCCGACGAAGTTCTAATGAAGGTCGATCAGGGGTGGGATGTTGGTAACAAAACTATAGTCCTAAAACCGTTTTTAGCTTGACGTAGCCGGCTTTGCTGACCGGGACCTGGGCGCCGGACTGGAGGATGCAGAGGTGGCTGTCTTTTTCGTACGGGTCGATGCGGGTCACTTGACTGATGTTTAAGATGTAACTGCGGTGGGTAAGGACGAACTGGGTTGGGTCGAGGACCTTTTCGAAGTAGGACATGGTGCGGTTTTTCAGGAATGCGCCGTCGGACAGCCCGGTAGGGCTGTCGCGCCGCGAAGCGGCGCATCTATTTAGCCCCGGTTAGCTCCCGCTTGCGGGAGCGTAGCGGAGAAGGAAACTACGACCTTGGAATGTTCTTCGCCGGGTGGGTATGTGTTTTTTGGTTTGTTTGGTTGGGGACAATTGTTTGCTCTGTATTGACTGGTTTTTAGATGAATTGGGGAAAAATTGGTCAATGGAGAATTGGGCGTTTGTTTTTTGATGATCAATAGTAGTACAACCCTTGAATGGAGGGTACCCGAGCCTTGGCGAAGGGTACGATCGAGGTATCCGAGGATGGGTCCAATAGTGTTGGAACCGACGAAGGATACGAGCGGAGCTCTCGTGTCGAAGCAGTTCCGACGAAGATCTAAGCAGCTCCGACGAAGTTCTAATGAAGGTCGATCAGGGGTGGGATGTTGGTAACAAACTATAGTCCTAAAACCGTTTTTAGCTTGACATAGCCTGCTTTGCTGACCGGGACCTGGGCGCCGGACTGGAGGATGCAGAGGTGGCTGTCTTTTTCGTAGGGGTCGATGCGGGTCACTTGACTGATGTTTAAGATGTAACTGCGGTGGGTGCGGACGAACTGGTTTGGGTCGAGGACCTTTTCGAAGTAGGACATGGTGCGATTTTTCAGGAATGCGCCGTTGTGGGTGTGGATCTTGACATAATCGTCGGCGGCTTCGAGGTAGTGGATGTCTTCGAGGGGGATGATCTTGATCTTCCCGCCTGTTTTTACGACTATACGTTGTTGTTGGGTGGGGGACTGGGCGGCGGTTTCGAGGAGGGCGGAGGTTTTGTCGACTTCGGAGGTTTGGTCGTCTGGTGTGGACGTGGGGTTGGGGGAACCGGGGGCGGACGGGTTTGTGGTTGTCGGGGATGGGGACGGGGTGGACTGGGATGGGGATGGGGTTGTCGCCCGTGCGGCGCGCTGGTCGAGCCATTTGCGGAGGGCTTTGTCGAAGCGTTCTTTGGTGAAGGGTTTGAGCAGATAGTCGACGGCGTGGCTTTCGAAGGCGCGGATGGCGTATTCGTCGAAGGCGGTGGTGAAGATGACGGCGGGGGGCTGTTCGACGAGCTCGAGCATTTCGAAGCCGTTGATCTTGGGCATTTGTATGTCGAGGAAGATGAGATCGGGGTGCAGCTGCTGGATGGCTTTGATGCCTTCGAAGCCGTCGCCGCATTCCTGGACGATCTCGATGCCGGGATAGGTCTGGAGGTACTCGCGGACGATCATGCGTGCGAGGGGTTCGTCGTCGATGAGGATGGTCTTGACCGGTGTGATGGTGGTGTTGGCCGGTGTGGCGGGGATGTTGACTTGTGTCATTGTTGTTGTGGTATTTTCACGGTGGTAGTGAATAAATTATTGTCGATGTGGGTCTCGAGCAGGTCGGGTCGCGCGAATAGTAGATAGAGCCGGCGCTGGATGCTGCTGAGGCCGAAGCCGGTGCCCTTTTTGGGGCGGGAGGTTTCGGGGTCGAAGGGGTTGGTGACGTCGATGCGGACGTAGCCGCCTTCGACTTTGCGGGCGTCTATCGTTATGGTGACTGCGTCCGTCGTATCGTAGAGACCGAATTTGATGGCGTTCTCGACGATGGGTTGTAGGAGCATGGGCGGCAGGCGGAGGCCGAGGCATTCTTTTTCGCAGGTGATCTGGGTGGAGAGGCGGTGGCCGAAACGGACCTTTTCTATGTCGAGGTACAGCTCAAGGTATTGCAGCTCTTCGGAGAGGGCGACCCATTGCTGCTCTTCCTTTTTCAGATTGTTGCGGAGGAAGTCGGAGAGCTGCTGGATCATTTTGCGGGCCTGTTCGGGCTGGCTGCCGATGAGGGCGCTGATGGAGTTGAGGCTATTGAACAGGAAGTGGGGGGCGAGCTGTTGGCGCAGCTTGAAGAGCTCGGCTTCTTTGGAGAGGCGTTCGGCATCGTTGCGGCGCTGGCGGTTCTCCTGTTCTTCTTCGGTGCTGTACCACAGGACGCTGAGGATGGACATACAGCCGACCTGTAAGAATACGATGTCGTAGCGCACGGCCCAGCTGCGGGAGAAGAATTGACTGTAGTCGATGACTGGGGTGGGGGTAAGGTTGGGGAACGCTCCGCCGGTGTGCGAGTTGAGCAACGGGACGAGGATGGCTTTGCAGGCGAGGAGGATGATGCCGCTGAGGCCGAGGCTTATGAATAAGATGTACCAGTACCGTTCTTTTTTCGGAAGATAGTACTGCATGTTGTTGCTGACGAAGCCGCAGCAGAGGGCGACGAGGGTGTTGGAGACGAGGGAGTCGGTGATGGCGGTGGATACGGGCAGGCCGAAGCCGATGAGGAGGGATATCTGGAGTACGGCCCAGATGGCCCACCAGGAGATGAAGATGAGGAAGAATTTTGCAGTTGATAGCGGGGCTTTGGCCATGAAATTATATAACGTAAATATTTGTTGGTTACGCGTGGGTGACGCGGAGCTACAGCAGGCGCAGCATTTTGTGGGTGGTGCTGGCCCGGATGTGTTCGGCGCGGCGGTGGATGAGGTCGACGTAGCCTTCGGGGTCGTCGGTCTCCTCGATCCGTGAGTACATTTCGGCGCCGTCGAGCAGGCCGCTGAAGCGGTAGAGTTCTGCGACGTTGATGAATTTCCACTGGACGAGCTGCTGTTCGTGGTTATAGAAATCGTCCTGCTCGGATATTCCGATGGCGGTAGCTTTTTCGAAGGCCTCGTGCTCGTCGCTGGCGGAGATAAGGCGGAGCTGTTCGTCGAACTGCGGGGTATGGTGTCCTTCGCCGCAGATGATCCGGAAAACGATCTTTGTTAGATACCAGTTCATAGTCATAGTTTAGTTAAGTTCGGGTCAGGTTTGGGGGTATTTTTTCGGGGTGTGGTTTCAGGGGTGGTGGCGGGGCCTCCTGCTTGAGGCCAGCCGGGCCGGCTAGAAGTTCTTTAGCTCGATACCGCCCAGGACGGAGGTCCCTTCGATGATCAGGATCTTGTCCGGGTTCGTGGTGAAGGGCTGCTGCCGTTTGTCCTCGAAGCCTGCGAGGACGGCTGTGATCTCGGAGCGCACTTCCCAGTGAGCGGGTACGATGATCTTGGTGCCCCCCATGATCTGGGTGACGTCCATCCGGACCTTTCCGGTGAAATCGGCCTGGGAGAGGTCGATCTCGGTGCCGCCGAGGACGGTGGTGACGTCGCCGCCCTTGAAGTTCTTGCTGAGCACCTTTTTGTGTACACCGCCAAAGATAGAGGTAGTATCGATATAGTCGTCGGCGGAGAAGCTTTCGTGGTTGGAGAAGGCGGCGGTTGAGCCGCCGGTGGCGCCGGTGGCGCCGGAGTTGCCCTGGTAGCCCGGATTATTGGGATCGCCGGGATTGCCCGCACCGTAGTGCTCGCGCCAGTTGCGGCCATACCTGCCCCAGCGCCGCCGGTCCCAGTCGTCGCGCCATTCCTGGCCGTACCGGTGCTTGTTGGGGCGGAGGATGATGAGCAGACCCACGAGGATGAGCACACCCGGCCAGATATAGCGGTCAATGTGGATATCGGGGTAGTAGTCCTTGGCAAGGAAGATGCCGCCGATCACGATCATGATGAGCCAGCCGCCGCCGCGGAAGTTGTGGCGGAAACCGATGAATACGCCGAGGGCTATCAGGAGAACATGCCAGTGAAAGAGTTCGTCGGGAAGGGGAAAACCCATCTGGTCCAGGAGCAGCACACCACCTACCAGCAGCAGGAACAAGCCCGCCCATATGCGGCCTGGTCCCCTTCTGCTATTTCTGTCGTCCGTTGTCATTTTCTTTTCAATTTTACTCAAATCTAGTGTGTTATGCGAGGACGAACAAGGGGGTATAGGGGAGGGGTCCGCGGAAGGCGGTCAGCGGGGGTGTTTTGTCGGTGAAAGAAGTGGCTGGGGAAGGCTGGGGAATAAAAAAATCCGGCGTTCCCCAACGCCGGATTGCTTGCTTGATCGAGAGGCCATGGTTTGAGCCCACTGAAGGGGGCTACCATAGTTAGTTTTTAATTAGTTGACTGATGTTGTTGTCGACCTGAACAAAATAGATACCGGCGGGGAGGCCGACCGCTGGTATCGATGTATTGCTGACCCCCGCGGGATACTCCTTTTTACACAGGACCTGGCCCCGGGCATCCCGGAGGATGAGCCGGGTAAAAGATACGGGACTGGTGATATTGATCTGATCGGTGAAGGGGTTGGGATAGGTATGGATGGTGACGACTGGTCCGGACTTGCCGGCGACGGCCTTGACTGGTGACCAGCTGGGGGTACCGGCGGGGCTTATGAGACATAAACGATAAAAGTTAATGGAGGATAAAGGATTGGGGTCGGTGTAGGATTGGGTGACGGGACCGCCGGTGGGGTTGGTGCCGCGGATGGTGGACCCGTTGAGGGGGTCGCTGAGATCAAGGACGGCGAGCTGTTGCCAGCCGGTGATGCCGTCGGAAGATCGTTGGACGACGACGCGGCCTGCGGCTGCGGGGTCGGGGCCCGTGACCAGGGGGTTGGCGCCCGTGACTGCGGGGTCGCCGCCCGTGCCTGCGGGGTCGGGGCCCGCGACTGACCAGGTCAGGGTATTGCCCTGTTGGGTGCGCCGGGCCGTGAAATTCTGGAGCTCCAGGGGCAGGAGGATGCCCTGGGAGTAAACGGTCACGGTCACCTGCTCGACGTGCGCGGCGAAGGCTACGCTCAGGATCTGCGCGACGAGTCTGGTCGAGATCGCGACGCCAAAATTGGACGCGTTGACGTCGGCCGGGGTGAGGGTGGTGCCCCAGAGGTCCGAGGAGCTGCCGTAGGTGGCAGTGCCCAGGGACGTGGGCCAGGCCACGCCGGTGGCGGCGTGATCGGTACCCACCATCGAGCCGCCCTTGATGAGCCTGATGGAATTGTCGGAGACCGTACTCGCGCCGAGAGCGAATAGTGAAAAGGTTTGCCGGTTGATGGTGACCGAAACCCCACAGATGGTATTGGCAACAGGTATGTTCATCCCCAGATTGGTAACATTGATATAGTCACTTGTTGTTGTTATGATCGAGAAGGCCGAGAGAAGGGCCGCCACGGAGGCCGCGCTCCCGTCGCTACTCTGAACGCTGTTCGGGTTTGTCCACGAAGCCCCGCCGGAGCCTGCATTGGCGCCTGTCGAGGTCGTGTTGTCCGCCCCCGTACACTGCGCGCTGGCCATGGGCCGGCACAGGAGGAGGGCGCTGAAAAGGCATAGAGAGCCTCGCACAAATTGTTTCATAGTGTAGAATTAATGGTTAACTTCAACAGGATGAATTTTCGGGACAGGTCAGGTGTAACGATGCTGGTCAGGTGCAGCCAGTGAGGGATAGGTCAGGTTTATCCGATGAGAACAGTCGGGTGGGCCCACGCGGGACGGGCGGGGCCAATGAATGCCATAAATGGAAGTGCTACTAGTGAACCGTGGATATGAGGTCTGCTACCAGAGAGAATCAGAGCGGGCTAAAGGATATATTTAAATTCCAGTGCATAGAAACACTGTTTTTTCAAGCTTTGCAAGACTGACCTGTAAGTAAATGCTTCGGCTAAGTGCAACCACCTACATCATTTTAATTATAATCTACTAATAAATAGACGACATTCTATTAGAACTTTTACTACAAAATTTCAGTTTATGATCAAAAACTGGCTGCGAACGGCCTTCCGGAATATCCGCAAAAACCCCAGCTCTTCGCTCATCAATATCTTCGGACTGACGGTGGGTCTGTCCAGCTGTCTGCTGATCGCCCTCTTTATCCGGCACGAGCTGAGCTATGATGATTTTGAGGTGAACGGCCCGCGGATCGCCCGGGTGATCATGGGGTATAAGTTTGACGGCGGCGGGGAGATGCGGTGGGGCAATTTTACGAGCACCAAGGTGGCGCCGACCTTCAAACGGAACTTCCCCGAAGTAGTGACAGCGGTCCGGATGACCGAAAGGGACCGGATCGTGGGTTACCAGGAGAAGCTGTTCACGGAGAAGGAGTTCATGTTTGCGGACAGCAGTTTTTTTGACGTCTTTAGTCTGGGGCTGCTCAAGGGGGACCCGCATACGGCGCTGAGCGGCCCGAAGAAGGTGATCGTGACGACGTCCACGGCGCGCCGGTATTTTGGCCATGAGGAGCCCATGGGCAAGCTGTTGAGGATCGGCACCGACAGTACGACCTACCTGGTGACGGGGGTAATGGCGGACGTCCCGTCCAACTCGCAATTCAAGTTCGACTTCCTGGCCAGCTTTTCCTCGCTGTACGCCAACCAGGAGGAGACTTACTGGGATGCCAACTACGGGACCTTTCTGCTGCTGCGCGACCCTGCGTCGATCGCGACCCTGCAACCCAAGGTGACGGCCTTTATGAAGAAAGAAATGGAGGGGAAGGGGGCGTCGGTGGACTTTTTGCTGGAGCCTTTTAACCGTATCCACCTGTATTCCGAATACGTCGGTTTTGAGCCGGGGACCTCGATCGTATACATCTACATCCTCGCCGGCGTGGCGCTGCTGATCCTGGTGATCGCCTGCTCGACCTATATCAACCTGAGCACGGCCCGCAGCGTCGAACGGGCCCGGGAGGTGGGTGTCCGCAAGGTGATCGGCGCCGGAAAGGGACAGCTGTTCTGGCAGTTCATCGGCGAGTCGCTGATCCTGTGCCTGTTCGCTGTAGTGCTGAGTCTTGGGGTGGTGCTGCTTGTCCTGCCCGGATTTAACCGGCTGTCGGACCGGACGCTGCCGGCGGGGTCGCTGTTCTCGCTGCCTTTTATCGGGCTGTCGCTGCTGATCGCGGTGGTGGTGAGCCTGCTGGCGGGGAGCTATCCGGCGTTGATCCTTTCCCGGTATCAGCCGATAAAGGTGCTGAAGGGGGCCTTCAAGAATACGCGCAGCGGACAGGGGCTGCGCCAGTCGCTGATCGTCGGGCAGTTTGTGATCTCGGTGTTTTTGATCGTCAGCACCTTTGTGATGCAGGGGCAGCTGAGCTATATCCGGCACAGAGAGCTGGGGTATGACCGCGAGCACGTCCTGCAGGTGCCGATGAGCCGCAGGATGCTGGGGCAGCTGTCCTATATAAAGACAACGCTTACCAGTAACCGGGATATCCTGAGCGCCAGCACCTGCGCTTCCTCGCCGGTGGAGATACAGGGAGGATATAATATGCGCAACGAGACGATGGCCCCGGGCCGGTATTTGTCCGTGAGGGGGAATCCGATCGATGAAGGGTATATTAAGACCGCGGGTCTCCGTCTGGTGGCGGGTGAGGACCTGACGGTGCAGGATCTGAAGGACGCGAACCCGGAGAGGTTCAATCCGGCAGACTCCAACAAACGAGAGGTATACCACTTCATCCTGAATGAATCGGCGGTGCGGGCGCTGGGATGGAAGACGCCGCAGGAGGCCATCGGCAAACGGATGGATATGGGCGAGTCGCGCCCCGGCTACGTGAAGGGCGTGGTCCGGGACTTCAATTTCGAGTCGCTGCACAACGCGATCATGCCGCTGGTGATGTTCCCCGAGATGCGCGCGGACCGGATGCTGGTGCGGATATCGGGTGAGCGACTGCCGGAGACGATCGCCTTTATCGAATCAAAATGGAAGGACCTTGCTCCCTATATGCCTTTCGACTACCATTTTCTCGACGAGGACTACGATAAACTCTACTCCTCGGAGCTGCGTCTGGGGAAGGTGATGAATCTCTTCAGCGCCATCGCGATCGTGCTGGCCTGTCTGGGGCTGTTCGGTCTTTCTTCCTACGCGGCGAAACAGCGGGTGAAGGAGATCGGTATCCGGAAGGTGCTGGGGGCGTCGCTGGGGAATCTGGCGATGCTGCTTTCGGGGAGTTTTGTGCGGATGGCGCTGATCGCGATCGTTATCGCCTGTCCGCTGGCGTGGTGGGCGATGAGCAAGTGGATGGAGGGGTTTGCGTACAGGGCGGGTATCAATTGGCTCGCTTTTGTGCTGGCGGGGGTTATGGTATTGGTGGTGACGCTCGCGACGGTGAGCATACAGGCCGTGAGGACGGCGTTGTTGAACCCGGTTAAAAATCTGAAAGTTGAATAAATAATGAGTAGAGACCTTGTTCGGGGGAGAGCGGCGGGGTGACCGGATTTTTTGGGGGGGGGGAGCATGTGTCTAAAAAAAAGATCGTGTTATTAAAAAATTTGGGATATAAGAACATTTGGCGGGGACGCTGTCCGTGGGGAGAGATGCCGCGGGGGGGAGCGGACAGATGGTGTCGCGAAAGCGAACAGTGCGGACGGCTGGGATCCGTGCAGGTGATTGGTTCCGACCGCGTTAGCTCTCTGGCATGTTCTTGGCCGCGGGACTGCAAACCAACGCTATGTTCCGCAACTACCTCAAGGTCGCCTGGCGCAACCTGCTGAAGAGCAAACTCTATTCTACTATCAATATTGCCGGGCTGGCGACCGGTATGGCGGTGGCGATGCTGATCGGCCTTTGGATCTATGACGAACTTTCCTTTGACCGGCACAATACCGACAACTATGACCGCATCGGGCAGGTTCTGCAGCACGTGAATTTTGGCAGCGGGACGGACACTTATGGCATCGTTCCGATACCGCTGGCGAAGGATATGCGCGATCACTACCCGGACTTCCAGTACGTCTGCCGGTCGTCGCAGTCCAAGAACCAGGTGATGGCGGTTGGGGACAAGCTGATCACGGGGACGGGGGCGTATGTGGACCCCGTTTTTGCGCGAATGATGACGCTGAGGATGGTGAGGGGTACGCGCGACGGGCTGGCAGACATGCACTCGGTCCTGCTTTCCGAGTCGCTGGCCAGGGCTTTGTTCGGCGACGCAGACCCGGTGGGGAAGATCGTCAAATTCGACAACAACTACAATCTGACCGTGACGGGAGTATACGAAGATTTCCGGAAGAACAGCAGCTTTAACGACTATCAGTATCTCGGCGCGTGGGATCAGTGGGCAGCATACAGCGACGATACGAAACAAAGCCTTACTGAATGGGACAGCAATTCCTGGCAGATCTTCGCGCAGCTGAAGCCGGGGGCGAGTTTTGGTGCGGCTTCCGCCAAGATCAGGATGGCCCGCGAGCGGCAGGGTAATTATCCGAAGTACCGGCCGCAGTTCTTTTTGCAGCCGCTGAGCCGGCTGCACCTCTACCAGTACAAGAACGGTGTGGAGACCGGCAGCTTGATCAATTTTGTGTGGCTCTTCGGGATCATCGGCGCCTTTGTGCTGCTGCTGGCCTGTATCAACTTTATGAATCTTTCGACTGCCCGCAGCGAGCGGCGCGCGAAGGAGGTCGGCATACGAAAGGCCATCGGGTCGGTGCGCAGGCAGCTGGTGCTCCAGTTCCTGAGCGAGTCGCTGCTGGTTGCGGTGATGGCTTTTGGGCTGTCGCTGTTGTTGGTGCAGCTGAGCCTGCCCTTTTTTAACAGCCTTTCCGATAAGACGATGACGGTGCTGTGGAAGAGTCCCGTATTCTGGGGGCTGGGGATCGGTTTTAGCCTGCTGACGGGGCTGGTGGCGGGGAGCTATCCGGCGCTGTACCTTTCTTCCTTCCGGCCGGTGAAGGTGTTGAAGGGGACGTTCAAGGCGGGACGTCTGGCGTCCGTGCCGCGCCGGGTGCTGGTGACCCTGCAGTTCACCGTAAGCGTGATGCTTATCGTGGGAACGATCGTGGTATACCGGCAGATACAGTTCGCGAAGGAGCTGCCTGTGGGGTATGACCGCAGTGGGCTCATCGAGATGGGTATGAATACGAAGGACCTGTATAAACACTCGGATGCGATACGGGAAGAATTGTTGAGCAGCGGCGCGGCTACGGGTTATGCGCAGACTTCCTGCCCGATCACCGCCAACTGGGGTGGGACCACTGACTTTTCGTGGGATACGAAGGACCCCGAAGCGCATCCGCTGATCAATTCCAACCAGGTGACGGTAGATTTCGGTCGGACGGTGGGGTGGAAGATGGTGCAGGGGAGGGATTTTGCGCGTGATATGGCTACGGACTCATCGGCTATGATATTGAATGAAGCCGCGGTTCGGCTGATGTCCCTGAAGCGTCCGGTAGGTGCGAGCATCAAGCTGCACGACAGGCTTTATACCGTAATTGGCGTATCGGGGGATATGATCCGGTCGAACCCCTTCGAGAAGATAGCCGCTTCGCTGTATACGTTGACGGCGAACGGGGGTGGCTCGATCGAGGTGCGGCTGAATGAGAAGCTTGGGACCGGCGAGGCATTGAAGCGCGCGGCTGCGGTATTCAAGAAATACAATCCGGGCAGCCCATTCACCTACCATTTCATAGACAACGAATACGAGAAGAAGTTCGGTAACGAGCAACGGATCGGAAGGCTGGCGACGTTCTTTGCCGCGCTGGCGATATTTATCTCCTGTCTCGGACTTTTCGGTCTCGCGTCGTTCGTGGCGGAACAGCGGACGAAGGAGATCGGCATCCGCAAGGTGCTGGGCGCCTCGCTGATCAGCGTCTGGAGGCTGCTGTCGAAGGAGTTCGTCGCGCTGGTGACGATCTCGCTGGTGGTGGCGATGCCGGTGGCTTATTATTTTATGCATCGGTGGCTGCAGAATTATGAGAATCATACGCAGATACCGTGGTGGGTATTTGTCGCGGCAGGGGTGGGGGCGCTGGGGATCACGCTGCTGACAGTAAGTTTTCAGGCGTTGAAGGCGGGGTTGGCGAATCCGGTGAAGAGTTTGCGTACAGAATAGATCAATCTTGTGCTTATGATAAAGAATTTTTTGACGACGGCGGTCCGTCATCTCCTGAAGAAAAAGGGCTATAGCTTTTTGAATATCGCGGGACTGGCGATCGGCATCGCCTGTGCGTCGATGATATTTTTGTGGGTGGAGGATGAGCAGACCTTTGATCATAATTTTCCGAAGCATGGCCGGCTCTACCAGGTTTACGATAACCAGAAGTATCAGGGAAAGACCGGGACATTTGTCGTTACGCCGGGGCCGATGGCTGCCGGTCTGGTCGCGGATATTCCCGCGGTCGCGAATGCGGCGAGGTCCAGTGGCACGGGCCCACAGGTGTTTGCGCTCGGGGATAAGTCCCTCAATATGGACGGGGATTATGTCGATCCTTCTTTTATCACGATGCTGGACCTGCCTTTTGAGTATGGGCAGGGAGCGCTGGAGGAGCCGCATTCTATCGTCATCGATCAGTCGATGGCCAAGGCGTTCTTTGGCGCCGGGGTGGATCCGGTCGGGAAGACGCTGCGGGTCAACGGTGAACAGGATCTTGTCGTGACCGGTGTGTTTAAGGACCTGCCGCAGAATTGTACGTTCCGCTGGCACTGGCTGGCTCCGATGGAGAATGTCATTCATGCGGCGCCGTGGACGAGTTACTGGGGGGCTATGTGGGCGCGGACCTATGTCGAGCTGAAGCCTGGCGCCTCTCTCGCGCGGGTCAACGAACAGCTGAAGGGCTATCTTGGTACGAAGCAGAAGGGGAATACGACGCCCGCTTTTTTGTTGCCGATGGACGACTGGAACCTGCGGAGTAAGTTTGTGGACGGCAAGCAGGCGGGCGGGCGCATCGAATACGTACGCCTGTTTTCGATAATTGCGGCTATTATATTATTGATCGCGTGCATCAACTTTATGAACCTGTCGACCGCCCGGTCTGAGCGGAGGGCACGCGAGGTGGGTGTGCGCAAGGTGATGGGGGCGGCGCGTGGCAGCCTGGTCGCGCAGTTCATCGGGGAGGCGATGGTGATGTCGTTTGCTGCGGTGCTGGTGGCTGTGGTGCTGGTGAGCCTGTTGTTGCCGGGCTTCAACCTGCTGGTGCAAAAGCAGCTGAGGGTCGATGTCCTGGCGCCGGCGCATTTGGCTTACCTGGTGGTGATGGGGCTGGCGGCGGGGTTCGTGGCGGGGAGCTATCCGGCTTTTTATCTGTCGTCTTTTGACCCGGTGGCGGTGTTGAAGAATCTTCGGATACCCGGCAGCGTGGCCAGTGTTTTTGTGCGCAGGGGACTGGTCGTGGCGCAGTTCGTGGCTTCTATCGTGCTGATCATCGGTACGATTGTGGTCTATCGGCAGATACAGTATGTGAGGGACAGGGACCTGGGGTATAGCAAGGACCGGCTGGTATATATTAATTTCAGTAAGAAAATGGCGGAGCATTTTGACCGTTTGCGCAACGACCTACTCCGGACGGGGGTGGTTGCGGATGCGTCGATCAGCGACTATACGGCTACGGAGATCGGGTACAGTACGGATAAATATACCTGGCAGGGGAAGGATGCGTCGAAGAATCCGTTGATCAACTGGGAAGGTGTCGACGAGCATTTTTTGCCGACGATGAATATGCGGCTGGTGGAGGGGAGGAATTTTTATGGAGCGGGGGATAGCGATAAGGTGATCATCAATGAGGCGATGGCTGCTGCGATGGGGTCAGCAGGAAGGGTGGGGAGCATCGTCCTGAATGGGGAGAAGAAGCCGTTCGAGGTGGTGGGAATCGTGCGCGACTTTGTTTATAATTCGATCTATGATGCCGCTGCGCCGGCGTTGTTGTATAATCGGCCTTATCAGACCCGTTATTTGAGTATCCGGTTGCGGCGGCAGGCGCCGTTGGGCACTGCGATGGAGGATGTGGAGGGGGTGCTGAAGGCTAACAATCCCGGATTTCCGGTGGATATTAAATTTGTGGACGCGGATCTTGAAGCGATGTACAGGACGGAAGCGCTGACGGGGAAGCTGGCGGGGTTGTTCGCATCTTTGGCAGTTGTGATCTCGTGCCTGGGGTTGTTCGGGCTGGCGGCGTATACGGCGGAGCGTCGATTGAAAGAATTGGGGATCAGGAAGGTGTTGGGGGCGTCGGTGCCGGGGTTGGTAGGATTGTTGTCGGGGCAGTTCCTGAAGCTGGTAGGGGTGGCGTGTCTTGTGGCGTGGCCGGTGGCGTGGTGGGTCTTGCGCGGGTGGCTGGCGGGGTATGCGTATCATACCAGGTTATATTGGTGGATATTTTTGGTCGCGGGGGTCGGGGCGATGGTGATCGCGCTGGTTACGGTGAGTGTGCAGGCGGTGAGGGCGGCGGTGGCGAGTCCGGTGGAGAGTCTCCGGTCGGAGTAGTGGGTCGCAGGGGGATGGCGTGGGGTTGGGTCGCGCGGGGATGAGGTGCGGGTGTTGGTTGGGGTTAGGGTTAGGAAATTTTTAGGCGCCAGGTCGTGTGCATCTTGCCCTGGAAGTTGGTTCTGATCCGTTGGAGGAGTTCGGGTGATGCGGAGGCGAGGAAATGGGGAAGGGAGGTGAGGCTCATATAGTCGGGTTCGAACTCCTTGTCGATGACGAGGCCCTCTGAGGCGAAGAAGGATTCGGCTTCTTCGAAGGAGCTGAACATATTGGCTTTTACGTTGTGCTGCTCGAGGAATTCTCTGAAGCTATCGCCTTTGGAGAGCTCGGGGTCTTCGGGCAGGTCGCGGTTGAGGTAGATGTCGGCGGTGATCCAGTAGCCGCCGCGCTCTGATAGTGCAATGCGTATCTGACGGCAGAGCTGCCTTTTCTCTTCTATCCCGAGGTATACGAGCAGGCCTTCGTTGACGATGGTGATGGGGCCGGCGGGAAATTCATTCACAATATTATTAAAGGTGGTTGTGTCGAGTGCGTTTAGTGGGCGCAGTTCGTAGTGGCCGCGGAGGGGGCCGGCGAGCGCGTCGACGAGCGGCTGTTTTGTCGCGATCAGGTCGGGAAGGTCTGTGTCGATATAGTACACCGGCCGGTCGGTAGCGAGGGCCAGGCCGCGGAGAGAAAAGCCGGAAGAGAGCTCCAGTATATTGGATACGTCGTCGGGCAGCAGCTGGTTGATGCTCCAGTATCGCGCTTCGAAGTGCATCACGCGGATCCAGAAACCGGGTCGGGGTGTGGTGAAGTCTGGCTCGAATGGTTCGGGAGCCAGGATGAGGGTCGCGGCTTCGCGGGCAAAGGGAATGGTGGTATGGGCTTTCATCAGGAGGAGGACCCGTGCGGAAGGACTGATAGTGTTGTAGTTGCGCGCCTGTTGCATATTGACATTTGTCTAATGCTAAGTTAAGGAATTTACCCGCCCTGTATATGCGCTGTAAGTCGTTGATAAAATTCCGCCCTGGCATGGGAATGGCTTATGTATCACTAAAGTGTTAAACTATGAAACAACTAGTAGTGTTAATGCTGGGTATCTCACTGGCAGCCAGTGCGATGGCCCAAACTGACCCGCAGAAGAAAGCGGAAATGAAGGATCTCCGAACGGACGTCCGTGAAAGAAAGGCCGCTTCTCATAAGGTGAGTAAGGACTGGTCACATGTACGGGTGAAGAAGGCCATGCATGATCATAAGGCGGTGGCAAGGGAAAATAAGGATATCAATAAGGACGCTAAACGTTTGAAGAGACAGGGTGTTGACCATCCGGTAGCGAAGGCCAAGCGGCAGGTTCGGGTACAGGATGATAACAGAAAGGATCACACGAATTGATTATTCCTGTGATTTATCGAAGGGGTATCTCCGATGGGGGTGCCCTTTTTTTTGTGGGGACCCGTTGGGGGGATTTTTTGG
>Ga0207695_10006480_pt1 | contig 15186 bp, 9 predicted proteins | sample KBSC54metaG_FD_184354 | JGI IMG/M metagenome (GOLD analysis project Ga0207695, IMG submission 184354) | Corn rhizosphere microbial communities from Kellogg Biological Station, Michigan, USA - KBS C5-4 metaG (SPAdes) (version 2) | ecosystem: Host-associated > Plants > Roots > Rhizosphere > Soil... | reverse complement strand
GGTTCTATCGTTCAGAACGCCGGATTCGCGAGCATCACAGCCAGTCGCGTTGCGCTTTGCGTCCTTATAAACGACCAGTGACCGGGGCTGGGTGTAAAATCCATTGAGTAACCCAGAGGAGAAAGCGATGGCCCGTTTTTCCGCACCTGCAATGTTGATTTGTCTTTCCGCCTGCGCTGTGATGGCGCAGGGCCCACCACAAACTCCCGCACAGGCGGCCCAGGCTGCTGCGCAAGGAGGCGCAGCCCAAGTGCCTGCCCGCGTAGCGCCGACACGGGATCCCAACTCGCCCGGCTACGTAAAAGCCAAGGAACTGCCGGACGGCCAACTGCCGGCGGCCACCGAGAATGGGAATTTCATCATTGGCCCGACCCACAATCCAGCGCCGGAGTTGGCGCCGAAGGATCCGCTCGATGGCAAGGTTTCCGTGTTCACCATGGAGTCGAAGGACAGCAAAATCTATCCTGGCATTGCGCGGCAGCAAAACGTCAACGGGCGGGGGAACCCGGCCGACCCAGCGGCGCCTCGTCCAGCGATTACCATTGCCCCCGCGCCCTATTCCCGGAAAGTCGCCGTATACGTGCCGAAGGGCTACGCCGCCGGAACCGAAATTCCGCTCCTCGTCGCCGGCGACTATAGAGATGACCCCTGGCTTTTCGTCGCGATCGATAATCTCATTGCCGGGAAGAAGATTCCGCCGATGGTCGTTGTGTGGTTGGCTAACGGTGGCAGCGACGGACAGGGCAGTCAACGCGGACTCGAGTACGACACCATGTCGGGTAAGTACGCCGAGTTTGTCGAGACGGAAGTGCTGCCGCTCGTCGAGAAGCGGTACAACGTGAAGCTGACGAAGAACCCGGATGGGCGCGCGGCGCTCGGTTGCAGCTCAGGGGCCGCCGCGGCGATGTCAATGGCCTGGTACCGGACCGACCTGTATCACCGTGTAGTGAGTTACTCGGGCACGTTCGTCTACCAGCAGTGGCCCCCGAATCCGGAAACGCCGCACGGAGCCTGGGACTACCACGCGACGATCATTCCGAACAGCCCGAAGAAGCCGCTGCGTATCTGGATGCAGGTGAGCGATCGCGACAACTACCAGAACCGCGACGATTACCACGACTGGGTGGTCGCAAACGAGCACATGGCCCAGGTCCTCGCAGACAAAGGTTACCCGTACCAGTTCCTGTTCACTCGGAACGCCGGCCACTGCGACGCTGGAGTAAGGTCGCAAACCCTACCGCTCGCGCTCGAGTACATCTGGCAGGGTTATAGGAAGTGACGGGAGAACTTTCGCATCGCCGAGTTCTGCGAGCAGCGCAGAAATGCTCGCTCCCTAGATGCTCGGTCCCTAACCCACCAGAGGTGGGGCGCACGCTCATGTAGGCGGGATGATTTACGCCAGACAAAGTGTAAGCTGCTTGGTCGGAATCCTGCTTCGATTCATAGCTATGCGGATCTAGTACAGTTCCGGCGCAGTTCAGACAGAGTTCAGCAGTAGTCCGCTTGAACCCGGCGATTGTTTAAAGTATAGTACGAGCCGTACCAATGTCAGACAACACGCAAGGTAGTAGGAGGCCCGAGATGAGGTTGGTCAAGCTTGGTTGTTGCGTCGTAGCTACCGGAGTGCTGGCGTGCGCTCAGCAGGCTGCTGAGAAGATTGAATTCTTCGAACGACGGATTCGCCCGGTGCTTACCAACAACTGTTACGCTTGTCACACCGACCAAAAGCTCGGCGGCCTGCAGGTGAACTCCAGAGTTGCCCTCCTCAGTGGAGGTAACTCCGGTCCGGCGATCAACGTAGGGAACCCGGAAGATAGCCTCCTAATCCGCGCGGTCATGCATGTGGACCCGAATCTACAGATGCCGCTTGGCGGGCCAAAATTAAAGGACAGTGAGATCGCGGATTTGAAGTATTGGATCCAGACCGGCGCGGTCTGGCCGGATGGAGACGCCAAACCTGCGGTCGCCCCGGTCGCGTCCTTGAAGTTCACGATCAAGCCGGAGCAGCGGAAGTTCTGGTCTTTCCAGCCCATTCAAAAACCCGCGATTCCGACGGTGAAGGATGCGGCCTGGGCCAAGACGCCGATTGATCGTTTCATACTCGCGAAGCTCGAGGAAAACAATCTGAAGCCGGTAAAGCAGGCTGACAAGCGATCGCTGATTCGCCGGGCATATTATGACTTAATTGGATTGCCTCCAACGCCGGAGCAGGTCGATGGTTTCTTGTCGGACAACTCGCCGGAGGCCTTCGCGAAAATCGTCGACCGCTTACTCGCCACGCCGCAATACGGGGAAAGGTGGGCTCGGCACTGGCTGGATGTCGCGCATTACGCCGATGGCAGCGAGCGCCCCGACCGGCGCCCCGTGTTTCTTGGTTATGGCACGGCGCGGGACGGTTACGCGGACACTTGGCGATATCGCGACTGGGTAGCGCAGGCGTTCAATCGGGACATGCCCTACGATCAGTTCGTGAAGGCGCAGCTTGCCGCGGATTTGATGCCTGAGAAAGACCGGGCGAAGTTGCTTCCGGCACTCGGATTCCTGGGTATCGGACCGTGGTTCACCGGAGACGATGTGGTTTTTGTCGAAGCGCGGGCGAATGAACGGGACGACAAGATCGATGTCGTGAGCAAAGGATTCCTCGGATTGACCGTGACGTGCGCCCGTTGCCACAACCACAAATACGACCCGATTTCTCAAAAAGACTACACTGCCATGGGCGGTATCTTCGCTAGCAGTGGCTACTGGGAATATAATCTGGCTTCTGAAAAAGAAGTGCAGGCCTACCAGGATCAGCAGAAAAAGGTAAAGGCAGCCGAGTCCGCCCTCGAGGAATACGCGGACCAGTGTGCTCTGCGAGTCGCGGATACCCTTACCAGTGAGATACCGCATTACATGATGACTGTGCGCAAGGTCGCGCTGGTTAACCCGAAAGCGCAGAAGGCGGATTTGGACAAGGCTGCCGGGACCGAGAAACTCGATCCTGTAACCTTTGACCGTTGGTTCAAATACCTGACCGCGACGGAAAAGCTGCATCCATATTTAAAGAGTTGGGACGCGATGATGGCCAAGGGCGGCGGTACCGATGCCGAGGCTCAAAAGCTCGCAGAGGACTTCCGGGACATGGTCGCGAAGGTCATCCCTGAGCGGAAGGCCGTGATCGCGAGCAACGTTGAAATGACGCGCGATTATAAACCGGACGCCAATGAGGCGCGCGTGCAGTTGCCGGGCGACCTGATGCAATTCGAGTTGTTTCAGTACAAACAGCAGCTCGTGCAGAAGGTGATGGATACCAATCACTACTACGTGTGGCTGGATGTCGTGCGCGGTGAGAATGATCAATCCTTCGCCAAAAAAGACGGGATCTTTCAATACAAGGGCAAAGACCTGTTGCGTTTCCTGACGGCCGAGGAGAAGAGCAAGCTCGACGCGATGCAGGCTGGGATTACGGCACTCAAGAAAGCTATGCCGCCCGAGTATCCGTATCTTATGGGGCTCAAAGACGAGCCCAAGCCGGTGAACCTCAAGCTGAACATTCGCGGGAATCCGCATGCGTTGGGAGAAGAGGTGCACAGAGGTTTTCCGGCAATCCTTGGAAAGACGGATGGAGATCCTCTTCCCTTTGATCAAGGCAGCGGACGCATGGAACTTGCGGATGCGATTGTTCAAAGCCCTCTGGCCGCGCGCGTAATGGTGAACCGGATATGGCAGCATCATTTTGGACGCGGAATCGTGAATACCCCGAGCGATTTCGGCATGATGGGTGACCGGCCTTCGCACCCGGAACTTCTCGACTATCTGGCGAACCGTTTCATCGAAAGCGGTTGGTCTATGAAAGCGATCCATCGGGAGATAATGCTTTCCGCAGCCTATCAGGAGGCCTACGAGCCGTCAGAAGCGAACAGCGCGGTCGATCCTGAAAATCGGCTGGTGTGGCGGGCCAACTTCCGGCGGCTTGAGATCGAGGCCATTCGGGATTCCATGCTGTACGTCACCGGCAATCTGGACGAGAGAGTGGGTGGACCGCCGCAAAGTCTCAGGAATCCCAACTTTAAGAAGAGAACGTTCTATGCTCGGGCGAGTCGGACGCCAGATGGCCTGTTGACGCTATTTGATTATCCGGATCCCAACATAACCTCAGAACAGAGGAGCGTCACAAATGTTCCGCTGCAAGGACTGTTCTTCATGAACAGCGAGCTAGTCAATGCTGAGGCGAACGCTTTGGCTGCACGCCTTATGCAGGAAGGCAGCAGCGATGAGGATCGGATCCAGCGGGCTTACCGGACCGTGTTTGAGCGCCCGGCCACTGAGGCCGAAGTTCAGCGGGGGCTTCAGTTCCTGAGCAACGCAGATGTACTATTCAAGCGTGCGCAGGCCGAACCGGAGGCTGTACCCCGGCAGGCGACTCCTCCCGCTCGCGTGCGACCCGCTGACGATGACGACGATGCTCCACCTCCTCCGGCACCAGCCGCTGCGACTAAGATTACGCCCTGGCAGCAGTATGCACAGGCTTTACTTGGCTCGGGCGAATTCTATTACATCAACTAACACAGAAAGGACCCTCACGATGAGCAACAATCCGATTTTCCCGCCGTCAACGCGCCGCGACGCCTTGAAGGCCCTCGCTAACGGCTTTGGGTTCGCATCGTTTGCAGCGCTGGCGGCAGGGCATGCCGGAGCCGCTCCAGCCACGATCACAGGGAATCCCTGGACGCCTAAACCCCCGCACTTTGCGCCCAAGGCCAAACACGTCATTGTGGTTTTCCTGCAGGGCGGCCTTTCGGCGATCGATAGTTTCGATTACAAGCCGATGTTGGACAAATTCGATGGCAAGCCGTTGCCCTTCGAAACGCCTCGCACCGAGTTCGCAACCGGAAACCTCATGCGGTCCCCATTCACTTTCAATAAATATGGAAAGAATGGGACCGAAGTGAGCGAGATATTCCCGCATATCGGGCAACAGATCGATGATTTTTGCATCGTCCGATCGATGATTTCTGATATACCGAACCACGCCCCATCGGTCTATATGATGAACACCGGCACGATTCGCGCCGGGCGGCCGCAGATGGGGTCATGGGTAGTGTATGGGCTAGGCACGGAAGATCAAAATCTTCCCGGCTTCATCGTGCTCACTGCGGGGGGCGGGGGCGGAGATTTTTCGTCAGCATTTTTGCCGGCGGTTTATCAAGGGACTCTGGTACCGTACAACCAGCCGGATCCCAGGAAACAGATTCAGTATCTGGCTAACGCAAGGATGAATCTTACTCAGCAGCGTGAGCAATTGGATCTGCTGCAGGATATGAATAAGTCCTATTTGGATCGGCTGGAAGGAGCGCCGGAGTTAGAGGCCACGATCCAATCGATGGAGGTCGCCTTCCGCATGCAGACCGAGGCTCCGGACGTTTTCGACACGCGTAAGGAAAGCCCGGAGACCATCGCAAAGTATGGCAAGGGCGGCATCTCGCAGGCGTGCCTCACGGCGCGCCGGTTGGTCGAAAAAGGCGTTCGATTTGTCCAGATAGTACATGCCGGTTGGGATCATCACGCCGACATCATGGGCCACAAATTTACCGCGCATGACGTCGATCAGCCGATTGCGGCATTAGTGCAGGATCTCAAGGAGCGTGGAATGCTGGACGACACGCTGGTTCTTGTCACAAGCGAATTCGGGCGCACACCGGTGCTCAATCTGGGCGGGTTCCGGTCCGTTCACAATGGTCGGGACCACAATATCTATGGGTTCACCGTGTTGATGGCGGGAGGTGGTTCTAGAGCCGGTAGTGTTTACGGAGCCACCGACGACTTCGGCTTTAAAGTGGCCGAGAATCCAGTTCATGTGCACGACCTTCACGCGACACTTCTTCACTTGATGGGTCTAAACCATGAAAGGCTGACCTTCAAGTATAGCGGGCGTAATTTCCGGCTGACGGATACGGCTGGTCGAGTCGTGAAGGAATTGATGGCCTGACTTGAGAGACATGACGAGTGCCTGAAACTTAGGCTTTCGGTCTTTTCACCACACTTAATATTTCGGTTGTATAAGATATTCAAACATGAACGGTCATTCTTGGACCGTAAAGGATACGTCCGTATTGTGACAGATCCTTTTCTCAAGACTATTTCTGGCTACATTAAAGGAATTCCTACAATTTCATAGTAAATCCCCTTGACACGCTAGGCCGATGGTAATAGAATCCCTGCGGGGTGGCAGGGCGAAGCCGTTGTTAGTGTCGCAAGGGATCAAGGTAAGCCTACAACCCCAGGTTCTCCAATGGTGGCGGGAAGGAAGTCGTAAGAGTGAAAGGGGGGAAGTATGAAAAAAGGATCGAATAACAAGATCGTTATTGCGTCATTTCGTATCTTGTCGCTCTGTGCTCTTTGGTTGATGGCGGCTCACCCGGTCTGGGCCCAACTCGGCACGGCCACGATGTACGGTGGCGTCACAGACCCATCGGGCGCGGTCGTCGTGGGCGCGACCGTGACCGTGACGAACACCAACACAGGCTTCGTGCGCCAGACGACCACCAACCCCCAAGGCCAATACAACCTGCCCAGTTTAACTCCGGGCTCTTATAGCGTGCGTGTGGACTCTACTGGATTCCGTCGGGCCGAGCGCCCGAACATCACGCTGCAAGTCGACCAGAATGCCCGAATCGACGTGTCTCTGGAAGTCGGGCAAGCTACCGAATCCGTCCAAATTAGCGCCGAGGCGCCGCTGGTTGAGAGCGAGAGCGCGTCGCTCGGGCAGGTGGTGGACACCCAAAAAATCCTGGCCCTCCCTCTAAACGGCCGCGACTTCCAGCAACTTGCCCGACTGGTGCCCGGCGTGAGTAGCGGCACGGGGGGCAATGGCGAAACCGGCGTCAACGGCTTCTCGGCCAATGGGTTGCGAGCCGATGAGAACGCGTTCCAGGTCGACGGACTTGCCGACACGGAACCAATCCGCGACGAGATCGCCTTCAAGCCCAGTATCGACTCTCTGCAGGAGTTCAAGATTGAAACCAGTAATTACTCGGCGGAATTCGGCAAGGGTGCCGGAGCGCAGATCAATGTAATCACCAAATCCGGCACCAATGTGTACCACGGCGGCCTGTGGGAGTTTTTCCGGAACAGCAAGCTGCAGGCTCGCAACCTCTTCGACCGCAACTCGGGGGCTTTCCCTTGTGACAAGAGCGATCCGAATGTGTTGACCCGGAAGGCTTGCGCGCCGCAGTACAACCAGAATCAGTTCGGCGGTAACCTGGGCGGGCCGATCGTTAAAAATAAGACGTTCTTCTTCATAAACCAGGAGGAGTTTCGGCAGCGGCAAGGAAACTCCACTGTAACCCAGGTAATGACGCCCGCGGAACGAGCCGGCGATTTCAGCCAGCTACTGCAGAAAGGGCTGACCACGCCCGACGCTCTCGGCCGCGTATTCCAAAAAGGACAGCTTTTCGATCCCCGCACGTCGAGGCAGGTTACCTTGCCCAATGGCCAGGTTCAATTTGTGCGGGATCCATACCCGGGCAATATCATCCCCCAGGCGCAGTTCGACCCGGTGGCAGCGAAGATGGTCAAAAATACGAATTTCATGCCTCTTCCGAACGCTGCCGGAGTGTTGACCGCCACGGGCGTCATCAATAACAACTATGTCGACAGCCGATCCGTCAAGAACGACACGGACCAGTCTATAATGCGCATCGATCACCAGTTCAACGATAAAAACACGTTGTTTTTCCGCTTTGCTTACCAGGACGCCCGCGGATACACGCCCAACACGTTACCCGGTTTCGGGGCGACATCCGACGTGCTAAACCTCAGCGGCGGTCTCAATTACACCAAGGTGTTCACGCCGAGCGTCGTCGCCGAGTTCAAATTTGGCTTCAATGGCTGGTATGAGCATAGCGGCGCAGAGTCAGGACCGGACTACCTGAGTATCTTTGGCATCCCGGGGATGAACATCGCCGAGCAGACTGGCAATACGGGTTCCCCGGCGGTCACCATAGCGAGCTACGCTAGCCTAGGCAACGGCACCGGGCCTTTTGTCTATGAACCCAAGACTTACCAGCCGATGGCGAATCTGTCCTTTAACAAAGGGAAACACAACATAAGGTTCGGCGGTGAGTTGCGGTATGTCGGGATAAACTCAGATGGGCCTCTGGGAGGCGACGGCGGGACCCGCGGCAGCTACTCCTACACCGACGGGAGTTGGACCAGCGAACAGGGAGTTCCCAATACAGGGTTCGGCGCCGCATCCTTCCTGGAGGGTATGGCTACGCAGAAGACCCGCCTAGTCGGCGACTTCCATCTGAAATTCCAAGCGCGGGAATGGGCAACGTTCATTCAGGACACGTACAAGGTGACCAATGGCCTCACCCTCACCATCGGCGCCCGCTACATGTACTATACGCCCCCTTATGACCCTCACAAGCCCCTCTCTTCGTGGCTCTATCCGAACCATTGCCCCAGCTACCAGGTGTGCGGACCAAACGTGTTGAATGAAACGCCGACCAGCCCCTACTACACGACCTACGGGATAGCGGGCAAGGATCTACCGCTCTCGCTCGCTCCCACCGATAAGAAGGATATCGGGCCGCGGTTCGGCTTCGCTTGGCAGCCGTTCGGCAGCAGCAAGACCTCAGTCCGGGGCGGCTACGGGGTCTTCTTTGATACTGTCCCGATCTCACTGAACGGCGACACGCTGATCAACTTTCCGCAAGTTATCGAAGACCAGGAGAACCCCTCCTTCAGTGAGTATGGGAAGCCGGTCCCGAACGACCTGATCGGCTTTCTAAACCCCAACCCGGGGTTGGGAAATGGCGGTCCGGGTTCGGTGGCGCAGTTCCAGCCCGGACCGAACAACTTCAATGCTCATTTTAGAAACGCTTATATTCAGGACTGGAACTTTTCAATCCAGCGCCAGTTTCCAGGGCAGCTTGTCGTAGAAATCGCCTACGCAGGGGACAAGGGGACGGCCCTGCAACGCCAGATTGTGCTGAATCTGGCCGAGCCGCTCGGTCCAAACGCTGTGGTGCCCAACCTGATCGGAAACCCGAACATCCCGGCTAACATCGGAGACTCCCAGAATCAGATGCGGCGGCTCGTCCCAGTGACCTTTTACAACGGTGTGATCATACCGCTGCAGAACGTCTTCGAAGAGCAGTCTACCGGCTTTTCTAACTACCATGGCGGGACGGTGCGCGTCGAAAAGCGTAACAGCCATGGACTAACGTTCCTGACGACCTACACATTCTCGAAGGCCATGTCCGACAACCCCGGATGGCGCGGCGGCGGCCAGGGGCTTTCGGCTGCGGGAGCGCAGAATATCCTGAACCTCAGAGCAGAGAAGGGACTGGCGGATCTCGACCACCGCCAGCGCTTCACGCTCGCATCTACATACGAGTTGCCGTTTGCCAAGAATGCCAACGGTTTCGTCAAGCAGGCGGTTGCCAACTGGGCAGTGGATTCGATTATCCAAATGGAGTCTGGGCTACCGATGACTCCGCAATTCTCCGGAGACATCGGGCAAATGGGGACCAATCAGGCGCTGAGGCCGGACTTGGTTTGCAATCCCAACAACGGCCCGAAGACCGTCGCCGAATTCTTCAACACGTCGTGCCTCGTCCAGCAGAATCCCATACGGTATGGAGACTCGGGAAGGGCAGTCATTACGGGCCCCGGGGTGATCGGGGTCGACCTCGCCGCGCAAAAGAATTTTACCTTCCGCAGTGACAAGTGGAGACTCCAGTTCCGCTCAGAGTTTTTCAATGCAATAAATCATCCGAACTACAATCCGCCAGGCAAGCTGTTGGGCACTTCAACCTTTGGAGTGGTCACCACCGCCCAAGCTCCGAGAATTATCCAGTTAGCACTTAAACTGGGGTTCTGAAGCTTGGCGCCGATGCGGCAACCGGTTGTCGGCATGCCGAGTTGCTCGCGTCTTCAAAGAGGCTTCTCGGAGACTCTTCGCCACATCGCCAGTTCAGTTCGCCTGCATCAAGACTTCACGGTGCCCCTTCGGCCGAGTGGGTCGGTTTCGCCATCTACCCGAAGGTCTGAATGAAAATTTCCAAATCCGACTCACGTCGATGGGGCAAGAGGTCGTTTAGAAATCCACGCCTTGCCAATCTTCGAATATCGCCGCCGTATAGCCGGTAAAACGGGATGAAGTGGAAGTCGCTAAGTTATAGAAAAGTTGGAGCGGGAGACCGGGGTCGAACCCGCGACGTCCAGCTTGGGAAAATGGGCAATATTTTGTTTTCAGTGACATAACTGCGCATGGCGTTGACTCGGGGTGCGGAAAACGCCAACAAAACAAGGGTCCGTTACGGCTGGTGTTCTAATGGAGGGTTTTTTGAGGGTTAAGTTGACCAATCGGGGAAGTAGCTCGGGCAATGTCCCGTCTGGTGTCGGTATCCAGCAACGACGGGCGCAACGATTCTTGAACCGTTTTGTGGAAGCGGCACGACCCTTGTTGCTGCCCGGAACTTCGCTCGGCGTGCGATCGGGATCGAAGTAGAAGAGCGTTATTGCGAGATTGCTGCGCTTCTGCTCTCGCAGCAGGTCTTTCACTTCATGGAGCCCACCGGGGTAGCCGAACAGCTACCCCTTATTTATTCGCTCAAAGAGAGAGGACTAGGAACGATGAGTCAAGAAGCATTTCCCGAAATTCATCCGCCGCCGAAGCGCTCAAGACACGCATCGCGCTCACCGACACTGAGGTTGCAAAGATGAAAGACAGTATCAAAGCGAACCGAGAGTTGCTCCGTTCGTGGCGACCAGGCATTTGCGGCGTTCAATCCGAAGCGGCTTACCGCAAAAAAACGGGAGGTTAGGGTCGACCAAAGGTTGCGCTCGGGCCACGCTACCCTCCCTGGAACACCCGAAGTAGCGCAAGGGCAATGAAGAATTGTTTTCCGTGACCCAGCTTAGCTAGCGTCGAGTACGCTCTTTAAAACCGCACGATGTTTAAAAAGGCATCGAGGTTTGATGGCTTCGTGACGTATCGATTGGCACCGAGGCGCAAGGCCTCCTGCCGGTCGGTTTCCGCTTCTGATGAGCTAAAAACAACAACGGGGACATCTCTAAGCAGGAGACTCTGCCGCACGCGCGCTAGGAGCTCCCTTCCCGTCTTCGTTGGAAGATTCAAATCGAGAATAATCAGAGCTGGAACCGCCTGCTCCTTCGCTTCCGCTCCGTCTAGAAACTTACTGGCTCGTTCGTCGTCTTTCATGACAACAATTCTCGACCGGACGCCGTGATGGTCCAGAGTATGGCGGAGGAGCGCCACATCGCCGGAGTTATCCTCGACGATGAGAATCGTTCTTTCACTCTCCGAGATACCGGCCGACGTTTCTGGCAAGCGCGACATCGTCGGTGTAGATTTGAACGAAGTGAACGTTCCCTCTGGCCGGTCCAGTAACTCTTGCCAGCTCGCCATAAGGCCCGATCCAAACCTATTCTATTTCAAGGACTTACCAAGGAGCGCTAATTCAAAAAAACTGGACGCGCGATCCTTCTCCACTTCCGTTCTATCGTCGCTTAGCCTTTAAAACGAAAGTTTCTTCTCCGGGGCCGCGGCTGATTAGGAGCAGGAAACGGACACGCCCTTCCTTCTGCCCAAAAACGCTGGCCGGGGACCCAGTCTGCAGCCAGAAATCCAGGACCTCCCCATTGCTGCATTGCCATAGGTATGCCGTCTCCCGGATGGAATTGAACCTCCAATGTAGGTTCGATACACTGAGCACGTGACCCAGTCAGTAATTGCTCAGACAGACGTTGTTGACAGCACCCAGGCTGGCAAACTCTTAGGAAAGCAGATGTCGAACGCGTTTGCGGGCGAGCCCCCAGATGCCGTCATCCTATTTGCCTCTTTGCCTCCGCGATCTACGACTATCCCGTGCTCATAAAGGAGCTCATGGCCTAGTGCTCTCCGAAAATTCTCGTGGGATGCTCTTCGGCCGGAGAGTTCACCGGAGGAACTCCAAGCGGGGCATCAGCCTGCGCCGTAGCGATCCGCTCGGGCGAGCTAGCATTTGCGGTCGGTTTAGGGCGCGGTATCACCAAAGACAGACTCGCCGCGGTAAAGGAAATGGTCAAGACCTTTCGTGGGACCTCTGATTCCACCTACCGCTACCGCTCTGCGTTGCTTTTGACCGACGCTCTGGCCGGGTACACTGAAGAGTTCCTGGAACACCTCACTGTTGCTACCGCGGGCCGCTACCAAGTATTCGGCGGCGGTGCTGGGGACGACGCAAAGTTCTCAAAAACCCATGTATTTTGCGGTGGAGAGGCAGTTACCGACGCCGCCGTCGCACTCGAAATTCTATCAAACAAGGCCCTGGGCATCGGAGTTAGTCATGGCTGGGAACCCGCCTCCCAGCCGATGCTCGTTACCGAGGCAGACGGCGCACGCATAGTGAGTCTTAATTCCGCCCCCGCCGCAGAACTGTTTGAAGATTACGCCGAAAGTAAGGGCCAGACCTTTGACTCGGCGAATCCGCTTCCGTTCTTCCTGCACAATATCATCGGCATCGAGACCCCAGACGGATTTAAACTGCGTTTCCCCCTGTCTGTCCAAGCAGGTGGTGCCGTTGTGTGTGCAGCAGAGGTTCCGGTCGGTTCGACCGTTCGAATAATGAGCACAAGCGATAAATCCGCTGGCGAGGCAGCAGAGCGCGCTACAAAAGCAGCTCTTCATCAGGTCGCCTCACAGGGGCCGCCAGCACTTGCCTTGTTTTTTGATTGTGCCGCAACAAGACTTCGAATGGGCAAGGGATTTGACTCGGAGATTAACGTCGTCGCCGACGAACTTGGGAGCACGCAGTTCATCGGCTGCAATACCTACGGCCAGGTCGCCAGGGTGGACGGACAATTTAGTGGATTTCACAACTGCACTGCAGTGATTTGCATAATCCCAGAGTGATGAATGGCCAACACTCGCATTCTGGACCTGCTAGCAGTACTGGCCCGTGACTCCGAGATGCGGCGCGGCGCGGCATGCGACCTCGCCCGGCATTTAGCAGCAGACGATCTCCTCGTTCTTACTTTTGAAAAAGAACACTCAACGTATCTTCCGCCCTGCGGCTTTCCGCAGACTCTCTATCAAAGCCGCCGCTGGAGAGTGTTTACGCATGAAACCACCGAGAACTCGTTTGCCACTGCTCGTTTGTGCTATCCGACGGCCGATCAGGAGCGAACCGCACGGGGATGGGCGGCTTCCGATGGCAGTATTTTAGTCTTGTTCGATGGGACTCCACACGAGGCACAGGTGCCCGAGGTCCTGTGTCTTCTTCCTTTGCTTACCCCGACATTTGAAAAAGAGCGTCTCATCATCAGTTCAGCAGCAAAGGCGACACTCTCCGCGCAAGCAGCCCACCAATCCCGTGAGCTGGCCGAGTCCTTGGACTCAGTGCGGAGGCAACTTCAAGCTACAGCCATATTACGGGAGCAGGATATAGCTGAGCGAGAACGGGTCGAAAAGGAGCTCGAACGTTCAAATACGAACCTGCAGCGTGTAAACGATGACTTGAACCAATTCACTTTCGCGGCCACGCACGACATTCGCGAGCCCCTGCGGATGATGACTATCTACGTTCAGCTACTTCAGAAGGAACTCGAAGGAAGACTCTCCGAGACGGCACTCGAATATATTGAAAACGTGGTCAATGGAGGGCAACGAATCTCACGGCTCATCGACGGCCTGCAGTTTACCCGCCTCGGAGGGATGGCTGAAATCAAACCAGTCCCGGTAGACGCCGAAATGGCGGTTAGAGAAGCCCTCGGTGATCTGCAGATCGCTGTCGCTGAGAACCACGCAAAACTGACCACCAACGAGCTTCCCATTGCCATGGCTGAGCCTTTGCACCTCCGGCAGGTATTTCAAAACCTGATCGGAAACTCGATCAAGTACCGCCGTCCAGACATAGATCCAGACATTCAGATTTCTGCGAAGAAAGACGGAGACTTTTGGCAGTTTTGCGTTCGGGACAACGGCATCGGTATCGCCGCAGAACATCATGATCAGGTGTTTCTCCCATTTAAGCGCCTTCATGGCTCAGATATCGCCGGTGCCGGTATCGGCCTCGCAACATGCAAGCGACTGATTGAGCGCTATGGCTGGAGAATCTGGATTGAATCCGAGGAGAACCGCGGGGCTGTGTTTTACTTTTCCCTCCCCGCAGAGAAGCCAGGCCCTCATGCCAGCTCCTAACAAGACCTATCGGATATTGGTTATCGAGGACAATCCCACTGACGTGGGCCTCATCGCGAAAGCTCTGACGAAGCACGGCGTAGAGCATGAAATGGTTGTTTTAAGTGATGGTGAAAAGGCCCTTCGATATCTAGACAATTGAATTCCGTTTCTATTCCCGACCTCATTGTCTTGGATATCAATATGCCAAAAAAGGACGGACTAACGGTTCTTGTCCGATACCGAATGAATGTTTCGCTCTTCCAGGTCCCGATCGTGGTTCTTACGTCTTCCGACGCACCCAGCGACAAACAGCGAGCAGGAATCATCGGCGTAAGTTCTTTTCTTCGGAAACCGCTCTTGCTCGAAGATTTTCTTGCGCTCGGCCAACATCTGAAGGCCGCTCTGGAAACGCCATTCACGTACTCGGGCCCTCGCGATTGAGCCGCCCGGCGACGGCGCCTTCACCAGTGCAGGACGAGTACAGCGGGGGTTCTCGGCCGTTCAAAGAGTGAGCAGTTACCCGCGAGTGAGCATGTTCTCAACGAATTCAAGCAGCTTGTCCTCGTCATTTGACGTTTCGCCTCTTCAACTGAAGACGCTTAGTTATGATTCGTATCGCTACACGCATGACGGTATTTCCGGTGATGCGCTTCTCTTCAAAACTTTGCTCGCTGCAACTCGCTCGCGAGGGGACGTTCTACGTTGTCGCGCATCTTGGGGCTGGTTTGAAGAGTGAGAGGAGGTGAGAAGAGTCTTTGCACGACGACGTCGCGTCGTGGGGAGTGGATCACCCGGCGAGATCACTTTGGCAACCAACTTCTTTTGGGGGAAGTCTTTTCGGTTTAGGGTAGCGATGAACGCGGCGCGGCCTTGCTCTGCACATGCGCAAAAGAGTAGGTTGATGATCTCGCCCACCAGGTTCCCGTCCCTTGCGAGCTTCATGCTGATCGCGACGCTTGACAAGCACCAGGGTATGCAAAGCGGAGGCTGAACTTAGCTCGAACAGATGC
>Ga0207695_10006479_pt1 | contig 15186 bp, 15 predicted proteins | sample KBSC54metaG_FD_184354 | JGI IMG/M metagenome (GOLD analysis project Ga0207695, IMG submission 184354) | Corn rhizosphere microbial communities from Kellogg Biological Station, Michigan, USA - KBS C5-4 metaG (SPAdes) (version 2) | ecosystem: Host-associated > Plants > Roots > Rhizosphere > Soil... | reverse complement strand
GGCGAACGCGACGTCCCGCCGCAGTACGCTGACCCACGGCCCGACGCGCGGATCCTGTGCGAACGTCGACTCCGACGCACGCGCGAGCTCGACGACGCCCGTGAGCCCGGCCGAGTCGACGAACGCGAGATGGTCGGCGAACCGGCCGAGCTGCGTCGCCCGATACGCCGCTCCGCCCGCCGGCGAATAGAGGACGAGCGACTGCACCCGCTCGGGATGGTCGTATGCGGCGTTGACGACGATCGAGCAGCCGATGCAACCGCCCAGCAGATGCGCGCGCTCGATCTCCAGCTCGTCGAGCAGGTCGATCCCCTGCACCGCATAGTCGTCCCACGCCAACCGCTCGAGCCGCCCGCCCGATTCGCCGGACTCGCGCTTGTCGAACGCGATGCACGTGAACGACCGCGACAGGTGCTCGACGAGGTGCAGCCGCCGGTAGATGCCGAACGTCGACCAGTTCTCGAGTTGCGCGTTGAAGCCACCGGGGGAGAAGAGCAGGAGCGGCGGGCCCTCGCCCGTGACCTCGTACCGCGTCTCGATCCCGTCGCAGACGGCGACAGGCATCAGTCTCCCGTCACCGGCCGGCCGCTGCGCACGTCGTCAGCGTACGACGCGAGCGGCTCGTCGAGCAGGCGGTGGATCGCGCGCACGCGGCCGTCGAGCCACGGGCCGCCGCCGAGGCCGCCGAGCACCGGGATCGAGACGGCCGCGCAGGCCGCGGCGCCCGCTTCCGGGCCGGAGTGCCGGAAGTCGATCAGGACCGCACCCGCGCCTTCCATCCGCTTCGCGTCGTCCGCATTCTCGATCTGCGCCCACACGGGAACGCCTGCTGCTGCGAGCTGTTCGACGTTCGACTCGACCTTGACGAGATCGGCGCCGAGGTCGAGCAGTTGTCGCGCGCGCTCGACCGAGACGGGTTCAGGCAGGTCGCACGACACGAGGGCCCGCGAGACGCCGCGCCGCACGCCCGAGAGATACGCGACGAGCTCATCCCAGCCCTGTACGACCGAGTCGCCGACGGAGACGATCTCGGCGCCTGCGGCGTCGGCGGCTTCCGCGCTCGACTCGTCCCAGCAGACGACGCAGACGATCTTGCGACCGTCGCGCTTCATCGCGTGGAGCTCTTCGACCGTCACGCGCGCAACGCGCGCAGGACCTCCGCGACGTCCTCCTCGTCGTTCGTGACCATCAGGTTGCGCGCGTACGGGCGTAACGCCGCGACCGAGGCTGCGACCGCGAGCTGCTCGCCGAGGATGAGCCCCGCCGTCATGATCCCCCGCTCGAAGCACGCGCGCGCGATCGCCTCGGCCGCCGCCGCGTCGGCGTCGGCGGTGGCGACCATGATCGCGACGTCGCTCGTGTCGATCTCCGAGACGAGCTGCTCGGGCGACAGATCCTCGGCGTGGAAGAAGCGGGCCGCACCCCAGGGCCGCTCGGCGACGCGATCGACGACGGCCGCCGCATCGGCGTCGAGGCCGATGATCAAGGCGGCCCGGCTGCCGATCTCCGCGTCGATCCGATACGCCGCCTCCTCGGCGGTCGCCGCGAGCGCGCACGCGTTCGCGAGGATCGGCTTCGCCATCAGACCGAGGTGTGCGCTTTGCCGAGCTCGGCCGTCAGCGCGTCCTGGCAGGCGTCGATGAAGGACTCCTCCTGTGGGAGGACGATCGCAGCGGAGCGGATGCGGTGGTGCGCCGGGTCGACACCGGGCGGCGTGATCCCTTCGTCGCGCAGCGCCTCGACCGCCTTCCGCAACTTCTGACGCGCCTTGATGATCCCGGTGTCGGATGAGACGAGGCGCTCCTTCGACCGGTCGACGATCGGGCCCATCGACTCCTGCAACGACGCATCCTGCTGCGCGATGCCGCGCACGCCGGAGAACGTGTCCCCGCGCTTCTGCGCCTCGCGGTCGATCAGATAGTCGACGTCCTTGTTCTCCTCCGGCCGGTACGTGCCGGGGATGTTGCGGCTGTGCACGCCGTGCCCCGCGCGCATCGCGCTCACCTCCGTCTCCGTCAGCGCGCGCGTCGGGTGGTAGTCGAACGTGTAGACCCAGCAGTTGTGGTCGTCGATCGGAACCCAGAAATGTCCGTGCACGGGATGGTCGCCGCGCGGCGGCACCATCGTGAACGCCGGCATCACCCACGGCGTGATCCGCCAGTAGTAGTTGCCGTCCTCGGCGTTGCGGCGCGCGCCGACGAAGAGACCGCCGTCGGCCTCGGCGACCTCGAAGAAGGGGCGAAGGTCGTTGAGGTTGTAGTCGTTGCCCTTGGCGCCCTTGAACAGCGGGTCGCTCTTGAGGCCGCCGGCGTGCAGCCACGACACGTGCGACGAGTCGATGCCGCCCTCGAGCGCCTGCAGCCAGTTCGACTCCTGCCAGCGCTTCGACGTGTACGTCTGCTCCGGCGCGACCTGGCAGAACTCGAATTCGGGCAGCGGCGGCTGCGTCGCCGGGTCGCCGAGATACGTCCAGAGGATGTCGCCGACCTCGACGAGCGGATACGACGTCAGCTTCACCTTGCTCTTGAAGTTGCTGTTCTCCGGCTCGGAGGGGACGTCGACGCAGTTGCCGTTCACGTCGTACTTCCAGCCGTGGTACGCGCAGCGGAGGCCGCACTCGCGCACGTTGCCGAACCAGAGCGACGCGCCCCGGTGCGCGCAGAACTCGTCGATGAGGCCGTAGCGGCCCTCGCTGTCGCGGAACGCGATCAGCCGCTCGCCGAGGATCTTCACGCGGACGGGCGGCGAGTCGTTCTCGGGCAGCTCCTCGGTGAGGAGCGCAGGGAGCCAGTACCGGCGGAAGAGGTCGCCGCACGCCGTGCCGGGACCGGTCTCCGTCAAGAGCTCGTTGATCTCGGGCTTCAGCATAAGGTCAGACCATACTACCTCAGGTCGTGCAGGTCTTCGACGCGCAATTCCCGCATCAGCTCGGCCAGGCGTTCCACGAGGGGCATCTCCACTCCTGCCTCCGCCGCGACGGCGAGCGCCACCTCGAGGTCCTTGTGCGGCCAGCGCAATCGGTGCTTGCCCCACTCGGCGAGCGGTCGGTTCGCTCCGCTGCCGATCGCCAGCGCAGCGCGCAGCTCGGCCGGCTCGACGCCGAGCGCGCGGCCGAGCCGGAGCGCCTCGACGTCGGCGCGGATGTTCGCCCAGAGCAGGATGTTGTTCGCCGTCTTCGCGACCTGGCCCGCGCCGATCTCGCCGACCCGCACGACCGCCTCCGTGAACGGCGCGCATGCCTCCTCGAGCGCGCGGATCGCGTCGGCGTCGCCGCCGCAGTAGAGAACGAGCTGCCCTTCTTCCGCGCCGCGCTCGCCGCGGACGAGCGCCGCGTCGACGACGCGCACGCCGCGCTCGCGCCCGGCTGTCTCGAGCTCGGCGCACGTGTCGGGGCGGATCGATGCGCACAGTGCGAGCACGGTTCCGCCGCGTGCACCCGACAGCGCCGACGCCACGGCCTCGCGCGTCTGCGCGTCGTCGACGACGACGACGAGGACGACGTCGGACTGTGCAGCGACCTCCTCCGGGGACGCGCAGGTGACGGCGCCGCGCTCGACGAGCGGCGCGCACGCGTCCGCCGAGACGTCGAACACCGCGAGCGTCGTGCCTGCGGCGAGCAGATGGCCACCCATCGCCGCCCCCATGCGTCCACACCCCACTAGGCCCACGCGGTTCAATGGTCAGACCATAGACTAGGCCGCCGGGTGACGCTCCTCCTCGACAACGCCGACGTGCGCAGCGTCCTGCGGATGCGCGACGCCATCGACGCGCTCGACGCCGCGTTCGTCGACTACGCGGACGGCGTCGCGGTCAACCGGCCGCGCTCGCACACGTACACGCACCGCGGCGGGGCGCGCCACTACCTGTTCAAGACGATGGACGGCAGCGTGCCGCGGCTCGGCGTGCAGGCGCTCCGCCTCAGCTCCGACCTGACGGACGAGAGCGGCGGGAAACGGATCAAGATCCCCGCGGCGCCGGGCGACCGCTACGTCGGCCTCGTCCTCCTCTTCGACCTGGAGACGCTGGCGCCGGTCGCGATCCTGCACGACGGCTACCTGCAGCGGGTCCGCGTCGGCGCGACGAGCGCGCTCGCCGCCTCGAAGCTTGCGCGCAAGGATTCGGGCGTCGTCGGGATGCTCGGCGCCGGGTGGCAGGCCGGCCCGCAGATCGAAGGGTTGCGCGAGGTTCTGGACGTCGAGGAGGTGCGCGTCTACGCGCCGACGCGCGAGAAGCTCGAGGCGTTCGCCGCCGAGCACGACGCAACCGCCGTCGACAGCGCGCGCGAGGCGATCGAGGGCGCAGACGTCGTCGTCCTCGCCACGAATTCGCAGCAACCCGTGCTCGACGGCGCCTGGCTCGCACCCGGCACGCACGTCAACTCGGTGCAGCGGCACGAGCTCGACGCGAGGACCCTGGCGCGCGCCGAGCTCGTCGTCGTCCGCAGCCGCGAGGAGCCGACGTTCCACTACGCGCCCGGTCACGCGCCGCGCGCCGCACGCGACCGGCAGCTCGAGGACGTCGTCGAGCTCGGGGACGTGCTCAAGGGGCTCGCAGGACGCACGCGCGACGACCAGATCACGCTCTTCACCGGCGGCGGCGGGCTCGGCATCCAGTTCGCAGCAGTCGCGCACGCCGTGTACGCGGCGGCGCGCGACGCGGGGGCCGGCCGCGATCTGCCCACGGAATGGTTCACGCAGGAGGAGAAGCCTTGAAGCGCTACGGCAGCGATGTGATGGTCGACGCGATCAAGGCGTGCGGCTTCAAGTACGTGTCGCTCAATCCCGGCTCGTCGTACCGCGGCCTGCACGATTCGCTCGTCAACTACGGCGGCAACGACCCGGAGATCATCACGTGCAACCACGAGAAGCTCGCGGTCGGCATCGCGCACGGCTACACGAAGGCGGCGCGCGAGCCGATGGCCTGCATCCTCCACGACATCGTCGGCCTGCTGCAGGGGACGATGGGCATCTACTACGCCTGGATCGACCGCGCGCCGGTCGTCGTCTTCGGCGGCGCGGGGCCGATGGCGTACGACCGCCGCCGGCCGAACATCGACTGGATCCACACGGCGAACGTCCAGGGCAACGTCGTTCGCGACTACACGAAATGGGACGACCAGCCCGCGTCCGTCGCGTCGGTTCCGGAGTCCGTCATGCGTGCGTACCGCATCGCGACCGCGTCCCCGCAAGGCCCGGTCTACGTCGCGCTCGACGCAGGGCTGCAGGAGGACGAGGTCGGCGACGACATCGCGCTCCCGAACTGGGAGCGGCTGAAGACGCCCTCGCCCGTCGGCCCGGACCCGCGGGCGTTGCGCGCGCTCGCCGAAAGGCTCTGCGCCGCCGAGCGCCCGCTGATCGTCACCTCGTACGCCGGCCGCGACCGCGACGCGTTCGCGCAGCTGACCGAGCTGTCGGAGCTGCTCGGCGTCGGCGTCGTCGACACCGGCTGGCGGCTCAACTTCCCGAACCGCCATCCGCATGCGGTGACGATGGATCTCATCCCCGAGTCGGACTGCGTGCTGTTCGTCGACGTCAAGGACATGGGCAAGTGGACGCAGAAGCTCGATCGCACGACGCGGCAGATCGAATCGTTGATCCCGCCGGGCGCGGCGATCCTCGACGTCGGCTTCAACGAGCTCGGCATCGGCGCGTGGTCGCACGACCACGCACAGCTGCACGAGACCGACATCCAGGTGACAGCCGATACCGCTGTCGCGCTGCCGCTCTTGCTCGATCTCTGCCGGCAGTTGAACGCGCACACGCGCGACAGCTGGCGTGCGCGCCTGCGCGAGTTCCACGACGAGACGTGGGCCGCGTGGGGGAGACAGGCGCAAGCGGAAGCGTCGCTGTCGCCGGTCGCGACGTCGCGCCTCGCAACCGAGGTCTGGGAGGTCGTGAAGGACTACGACTGGGTGCTGACCGCCGGCACCGCGAGCGGCTGGGCGCCGAAGGTCTGGGACTTCGACCGCGAGTACAGGCATCCTGGCGCCTCGCTCGGGACGGCGACACAGATCGGCATGTCGATCGGCGTCGCGCTCGCACACAAGGGCAGCGGGCGTCTCGTCGTCGACCTGCAGCCGGACGGCGACCTGATGTTCGACCTCGGCGCGCTCTGGATCGCCGCGTACCACCGCATCCCGATGCTCGCGGTCATGTTCAACAACCGCGCGTACTACAACGACTGGGAGCACCAGGAGCGGATGGCGCACGCCCGCGGGACGGACGTCGCGCGTGCGTACATCGGCATGGAGATCGACAAGCCGGCGCCCGACTTCGCCGCGGCTGCGCGTGCGCTGGGCTGGTTCGGGGAAGGTCCCATCGACGACCCGGACCGGGTGCAGGCCGCGGTGCGGCGCGCGGCGGACGCGGTGCTGCAGGAAGGACGCCCCGCGCTCGTCGACGTCGTCTGCCAGTACGACTGACGGAGACGAGGAGGCACGATGGCCGAGGACGAGGAAGATCTGCCGGAGCTCGACTACGCCGAGCCGCTCAAACGGCGTCCCGACGACGAGGACGAGGACACCGGGGGGCTCGACCCGGCGATCACGATCCCGCCAGAGGATTAATGGTTAGTCCAATCTGTGGTAGCCTGGCGCGCGCCAGCCGATCGCAAGCTTCCGAGGAGGACGACATGGGCGAGTGGCCCGAAGATTGGGACATGCCGGAGCAGGTGTTCGTGCGCGACAACGTCGACGCGTCGGAGATCGCGGCCCGGGACGAGTTCAACCGCAACAACCCGCCGATCCGCGGCCTCTCGGTCCCCGGTGACCTGCGCACGATCGACCTGATCAAGCGCCCGTGGCGCAACAACAAGGGCCTCTGGTTCGAGCTCGCCGAGAACCGTGTCCTGTCGTCGCATCTGGCGGAGCTCGCGCCGGGCGGCAACTCCGTCCGCCACCGCCACACGACGGAAGCGGTCATCTACATCGTCAAGGGCCGCGGCTACTCGATCGTCAACTACGAGGGCGAAGAGGAGCAGCGCATCGAGTGGCAGGAGGGCACGCTCTTCTCGCCGCCGGTGTGGGCGTGGCATCAGCACTTCAACGCCGACCCGAACGAGCCTGCGCGCTACCTCGCGATCCAGGACACCGGTCTCATCCGCCACATGCGGTTCCACCAGATCGAGCGGCACCCGACGCAGCTCAAGGAGGGCGGCGGCCTCGACTACTCGGTCGACGCAGTGCCGGCGGAGACGCGGCAGGTTGTCGGCGAACCGGCCGGCGAGCAGTAGCCCGAAGGGGGAGAGCGCGGCGCCATGGTCGCGGTCGCTGAACGGTCGGTCCACGCGAGAGGGGACGCACTTCGGCGCCTCCTCTCCGCGCGCAATCTGATCGTCCTCGTCGTCGCGATCGCGATCGCGTATCTCGCGCTCGTCCCGATCGGCTTCCTGCTGTGGCAGACGTTCGTCCGCGGCGGCCACTTCACCGTGTCGGCGTTCCGCGACGCGTACGGAACCGTCGGGCTCGGGACGATGCTGCTCAACTCGTTCGTCTTCTCGTTCGGCTCGACGATCTTGGCGCTCGTCGTCGGCACTGCGCTCGCGTACCTGCTCGTGCGCACCGACGTGCCGGGTAAGGCGCTGATGTACGCGGCGTCGGTCGTGCCGCTGATCATCCCCGGGATCCTCCATTCGATCTCGTGGACGTTCCTGCTCGATCCGCACAACGGGATCGCGAACACGTACTTCATCCAGAAGCTCGGCTTCCACGCGTTCAACGTCTACAGCCTGCCGGGGATGATCTTCATCGAGGGGGTGCACCTCGCGCCGCTCGTCTTTCTGCTGATGGTCGCATCGTTCCGCTCGATGGACCCGTCGCTCGAGGAGTCGGCGATCATGAGCGGCGCGCCGATGTGGCGCGTCTTCTTCCGCGTGACGCTGCCGCTCGCCAAGCCGGCGCTGTACGCAGCGATCTTGATCATGGTCGTGCGCGGGCTCGAGTCGTTCGAGGTTCCGGCCGTGATCGGCCTCCGCAACCACATCTGGGTGTTCACGTCGCGCATCTACGACGCGCTGCACGCGCTCTCGCCGGACTACGCCACGGCGGGCGCGCTCGCCGTGACGCTGTTGGCGCTCACGTCGTTCGGCGTCTGGTGGCAGTCGCGGCTCGCACGTCGCGCACGCTCGTTCCAGACCGTCACGGGCAAGGGCTTCAGGCCGCGGCCGATGCCGCTCGGCAAGTGGAAGTGGCCGGCCGTCGCATTCGTGCTCGCGTACTTCTTCATCTCGATCGTGCTGCCGCTGCTGACGCTCGGTTACGCGTCGACGCAGCCGTATTACTCGCCGCCGACGCACTACACGCTGACGCACCTGTCGGGTGCGAACTATCCCGCCGTCTTCCACGACCCGCTCTTCCAGCACGCCGTCAAGAACTCGCTCATCCTCGGCATCGGCTCCGCGACGACGGTGATGTTGATCTGCGCGATCGCCGGCTGGGTCGTCGTGCGGACGAACCTGCCCGGCCGCTGGCTGATCGACAACCTCGCGTTCACGCCGCTCGTCATCCCGGGGCTCGTGCTCGGCGTCGCGATGCTCGACGTCTACCTGCGGCTCAAGTGGCTGCCGATCTACGGGACGCTGTGGATCCTCTTCATCGCGTACCTGACGCGCTACATGCCGTACGGGATGCGCTATGCGGTCACGTCGATGTTCCAGATCGGGAAGGAGCTCGAGGAGTCGGCGCAGATGAGCGGCGCGGGCTGGTTCCAATCGTTCCGGCGGATCGTGCTGCCGCTGCTCGTGCCGGGCTTCGTCGCCGGCTGGATCTACATCTTCGTCGTCTCGTTCCGCGAGCTCGGTAGCTCGGTGCTCCTCTATTCGCCCGGCAAGGAAGTGCTGTCGATCGCGATCTGGCAGCAGTGGCAGGACGGACTGCTGCCGCAGCTCTCCGCTCTGGGCGTCATGCTCGTCGGCTTCCTCGTCGTCATGGTCGCGATCGCGTACAAGCTCGGCGCGAGGATTGGAGTGAGAGAGGCCTGATGCTCGACGTCCAGAATCTCGTCAAGACGTTCGCCGGCTCGAAGGGGGAGAAGCGCGGCCGCGTCCATGCCGTCGACGGAATCTCACTGCATGTCGAGGAGGGCGAGCTGTTCACGCTCCTCGGACCGTCCGGGTGCGGCAAGACGACGACGCTGCGCTGTATCGCCGGCCTCGAGACCCCGGACGACGGCGTCATCACCGTCGCCGGCCGCACGCTCTTTTCCCATGCCGATCGGATCCGCGTCCCGGCGAACGAGCGCGGCCTCGGGATGGTCTTCCAGTCGTACGCCATCTGGCCGCACATGAACGTGCAGGCGAACGTCGCCTTCCCGCTCCAGGTCATGCCGCGCGGAAAGCGGCCCTCGCGCTCACAGCTCAAGGAACGCGTCGAGCGTGCGCTCACGGTCGTCAAGCTCGACCAGCTCGCATCCCGCCAGGCGACGGATCTCTCCGGCGGCCAGCAGCAGCGTCTCGCCCTCGCGCGCGCGCTCGTGATGGAGCCGCCGCTGCTCCTGCTCGACGAGCCGCTCTCGAACCTCGACGCGAAGCTGCGCGACGACATGCGCTTCGAGCTGAAGCGCCTGCAGCGAGAGCTGGGGATCACGGGTGTCTACGTGACGCACGACCAGGTCGAAGCGCTCGCGATGTCGAACGTCGTCGCCGTCATGCGCGACGGCAAGGTCGAGCAGGTCGGGCGCCCCCGCGACGTCTACGAGAAGCCGAGCTCGCGCTTCGTCGCCGACTTCATCGGCACCTCGAACTTCATCGACGGCACGGTCGAGGCGGCAGAGGGCTCGTCGTATCGCGTGCGGACGGACGACGGCGTGCTCGTCGTCCCGTCGGATGCGACGTTCCACGTCGGCGACAAGGTCGTCGTTGCGGCGCGGCCCGAGCACATCGAGCTGACGACGGGCGCGACGAACGGGAACCTACCGAACGCGTGGCACGGCCGCGTCGCCGTGCGCTCCTTCCTCGGCGAGGTGGTCGACCACGTCGTCTCGGTCGGCTCGCGCGAGCTGCGCGCACGCTGCAACTCCAAGGTGTCGATCCCACCGGACACGGACGTGACGGTGCGGTTCCACGAGGAGGCGTTCTCGCTCATCCCCGCGGGTGACTGAGAGACCGGTACGTCGTACCGTCACAGCTTTGTCACGAGAACCGTGACGAAGCCTCTACTGCAAGCCCGAATCGTTCGCAACGTGCGCTGTAGAAGGTTTTTGACACTTTCGTGACGGTACGTCGTACCGGTCGTTCGGCGTGACGCGGCGCGGGCTGTTCCGGGCGCTCGCGCCCGTCTACCTCTCGGTCTTCCTCTTCGTCGCCGGGAACTCGGCGCTCACCGTTCTCATCCCCGTGCACCTGGCGCGGAACGGGCACCTGTCGACCGCCGCGATCGGTCTCGTCGTCGGCGCGTTCGGGCTCTCCTCGCTCGTCGCACGGCTTCCGGTCGGGCTCGCGTACACAGCGCGCCGCGGCAATGCGTTCCTCGTCGCGGGTGCGCTGCTCAACGCCGCTGCCTACGCCCTGCTGCCGGTCGTGCACGGAGCACCGCTGTTCGCGTTGCTGATGGCGCTGAACGGGATCGGCTGGTCGATTGCGACGACCGCGCAGCTCGCGCTCCTCGTGGCGCGCCCACCCGGAGGCGTCAGCACCGCCGCCGCGATGGGCTGGTTCTCGGGCGCGACCGGGCTCGGGAACATGGCGGCGGGCGTGCTCGGTGGATTCATCGCCGACCAGATCGGCCTCGGCCCGACGTTCTACGTCCTCGCAGTGACGCCCGTAATCGGCGCGCTGCTGATGGTGCGGACGTCGCAGGTGCTCGAGCAGCCGGCCGAGGAGGCGGAGCGACCGTCGTGGCGTCTGCTCGGGCAGATGCCGCTCGCCCTCTGGGCAGGCGTGCTCGTCATGTTCTTCATCAACGGCCTCAACGCGCTCCAGAACACCTTCTATCCCGTGCTCGCGGTGGCGGCCGGCCTGTCGCTGACCCAGATCGGCGCCGCGTCGAGCCTCCGCTCGTGGGCGTCATCGTCGTCGCGCTTCGGCAGCGGGCCGCTGTTCCAGCGCTTCGATCCCGCCGGGCTGACGCTGCCGCTGATCGTGCTGGGAGCGCTCGCGACCGTCGCGATTCCGTCGGTCATCGACTCGTTCCTCTTGCAGATCCCGCTCTTCGTCTTGACCGGCCTGTCGCGCGGGCTGCTGCGCGTCACGGGCAGCGCCGACGCGTTCGACGCCGTCGGCGACCGCGGCCACGGGCTCACGTCCGCGCTGCTCTACGGCGGGCTCGATCTCGGCAAGATCGTGCTGCCCGTCGTCGGCGGCGTCGTCGCGCACGCGTGGTCGATCGCGACGATGCTGCGCGTCGTGCCGCTCGGCTTGCTGCTGCTCTACCTGGCGCTGGCGCTGCCGGCGCGCCGGCGTGCGGCGATCAACGCGGTGTAGAGCATCCGCCACGGGATGTCGGCGTGCTCGAAGCCGCCGGCCTCCATCCACGCCGCGTGCTGGTCCGCGCGCGCAAGCGGATAGTCGTGGCGGTGCGGCTTCAGCTCCTTCTTCCGCTCGCCGGTGAAGCGGCCGCGGATGCGGCGGTACGCCTGCTCGAGCTCGCCCGCCGCGCCGACGTGGTCGAGGTTGAAGACGAAGCCGCCTGGCTCGACGAGCTCACCGACGACGCGGTACACCTCGGCGAGCGCCTCGGGCGAGAGATGATGGAGCGCACGGGAGCTGCAGACGACCGACGCCGGCTCGATGCCGGCGGACGCGAGGTCCTCGACGTCGGTGAGGACGTACGTGACGCGGTCGCCGAAGCGGGCCAGCTCGCGGCGCGCCTCGTCCTGCATCGGCGCCGAGACGTCGACCCACGTGCCGCGCGCGCTCGGGAAAGCGTCGAGCCACTCCGCGAGATACGGGCCGTGGCCCGAGCCGAGGTCGACGACGTGCGAGACCTCGATCCCGGCGTCCTCGACGAGCGCGAGCGAGATCCGGCGGGGGAGGACGAGCAGGTCGGCGATCACGTCCTCGCCGAGCCACTGGCCGACGTATTCCGCCGACTCCCAGGACCCCATTTCGGTGCTCACGAGCCGAGGGTACCAGTTTGGTATAACCTTTCTACTCTTGCGAACGACTCGCGACAAGCGGTTTTCCCACAGCGAGCGGCAAAGGCTCGGGATCCTCGGCGGCGCCGTCGGCGGCCTGCACCTCGTCGGCTGGTCGCTCTTCGTCTGGTACGCGCGGTCGAACCCGGCGCTCGCCGGCCTCGGCACGCTCGCGTACACGTTCGGCCTCAGGCACGCGTTCGACGCCGACCACATCGCCGCGATCGACAACACCGCGCGCAAGCTCTTGCAGGACGGTCGCCGCTCGATGGGCGTCGGCTTCTTCTTCTCGCTCGGCCATTCGTCGATCGTGCTCGGCCTGACCGCGTCGCTCGCGTTCGCGACGAGGGCGGTCGGGGCGCACATGCCGTCGCTCCAGTCGTACGGCGGCGTCGTCGGCACCTCCGTCTCCGGGATCTTCCTGCTGCTCATCGGCCTGCTCAACCTCGCGGTCCTGCTCGACGTGCTCGGCGTGTTCCGCGCGATGAAGCGGGGCCGCTACGACGAGGAGAAGCTGCAGCAGCGGCTGCTCGAGCAAGGCCTGATGTCGCGGATGTTCCTGAAGCGCATCGGCGATCGCATCGACAAGAGCTGGAAGATGTATCCGCTCGGAATCCTCTTCGGGCTCGGGTTCGACACGGCGTCGGAGGTGGCGCTGCTCGCGGTCGCCGCCGGCGTCGCGACGCACCACGTTCCGTTCCTCGCCATCCTCTCGCTGCCGATCCTCTTCGCCGCCGGGATGTCGCTGATGGACACGATCGACGGCGCATTCATGAGCCGCGCGTACGGCTGGGCGTTCTCGAGCCCGGTGCGCAAGGTCTACTACAACATGACCGTCACCACGCTCTCCGTGCTCGTCGCGCTCGTGATCGGCGGCGCGGAGGTCGTGAAGGTGCTCGCGCATCGCGGCCCCGACATCTCACATCTCGGCTACGTCGTCGTCGGCCTGTTCGCCGCGACCTGGCTCGTCTCCGGTGCCGTCTGGAAGGTACGCGGGATCGAGCGTCGGTGGACGGCGCAGCTCGAACGCCCGTGAAGGCACACACGCACGCGCCGCACGTGCTCGCCGACGTGACCGCGATCCGCTCGGGCGGGCGGCGCGTCACGCGGCAACGCGCGCTGATCTGGGACGTGCTGATGCGGGCCGAAGGCCGGCATCTCTCGGCGCGCGAGGTGGCTGCGGAGCTGCCGGAGCTCCACCAGGCGACGGTCTACCGCGCGCTCGACGTGCTCGTGGGAGAAGGTCTCGCGCGCCGCACGGAGATCGACGGGCGCTCGCTCTACGAGATCGCGGCGGAGCACCTGCACCACCACGTCGTTTGCACGTCGTGCGGCGCGGTGCAGCACGTGCACGACGAAACGGTGCGAAACGCGTTGCAGAGGGTCGCGCGCGAGTCCGGCTACGCGCTCGCAGACGAGGAGCTGACGTTCCGCGGGACCTGCCCCGCGTGCGCGGCTACTTCTCTTCCAGCTTCAGCGCCGCTGAGTTGATGCAGTAGCGGATTCCCGTCGGGTGCGGCCCGTCGGGGAAGAGGTGGCCGAGGTGGCCGCCGCAGTTCGCGCACATGACCTCGGTGCGCACCATCCCGTACGACGTGTCGGTCTCCTCGTCGATCGCGTCGCCGTTCGCCGGTGCGTAGAACGCCGGCCAGCCACAGCCGGAGTCGTACTTCGTCTCCGACTCGAAGAGCGTCGTCCCGCAGCCGGCGCAGACGTACGTCCCCGGCTCGAAGGTGTGGTCGTACTCGCCGCTGAACGGCGCTTCGGTGCCCTTCTCGCGGAGGACGCGGTACTGCTCGGGGGTCAGCTCCGCCTGCCACTCCGCTTCGGTTTTCTCGATTCGATTCATGGCCCGAATGGTACGAATGGGGGATGAGTCAAGTCGAGCGTCCACGGATCCGCCTGATCTTCGGCGCGCTGATGCTCGTCATCCTGCTCGCGTCGCTCGACCAGACGATCGTGGCGACGGCGCTACCGACGATCGTCGGCGACCTCGGCGGGCTGCAGCATCTGTCGTGGGTGGTCACGGCGTATCTGCTCGCGTCGACGGTCACCGGCCCGCTGTACGGGAAGTTCGGCGATCTCTACGGCCGCAAGGGGACGCTGCAGGTCGCGATCGTCATCTTCCTGATCGGCTCGGCGCTGTGCGGCGTCGCTCAGAACATGCCGGAGCTGATCGGCTTTCGCGCGCTGCAGGGCCTCGGGGCGGGCGGACTGCTCGTGACGACCATTGCCGTCGTCGGAGACATCATCCCGCCGCGCGACCGCGGCCGCTACCAGGGCGTGTTCGGCGCGGTGTTCGGCGTGTCGACCGTGATCGGCCCGCTGCTCGGCGGCTTCTTCGTCGACAACCTCTCGTGGCGCTGGATCTTCTACGTCAACCTTCCCCTCGGCGCGCTCGCGCTCTTCGTGATCGGCGCGGTCTTCCATGCGCGCACGGGCCGCGTCGAGCACGCAATCGACTATCTCGGCGCTGCGACGCTTGCCGCCGGGCTTTCGTGCGTCGTGTTGTTCACGAGTTTCGGCGGAACGACGTTCGCGTGGGGCTCGGGCCAGTCGATCGCGCTCGCCGTGGTCGCGTTCGTGCTGCTCGTCGTCTTCGTCTTCGCGGAGCGACGCGCGAGCGAGGCGATCCTGCCGATGGAGCTCTTCCGCAACCGCATCTTCTCCGCGTGCGCGGCAGTCGGCTTCATCATCGGCCTCGCGATGTTCGGGTCGATCACGTACCTGCCGGTGTTCCTGCAGATCGTGAAGGGGATGAGCCCGACCCGCTCGGGCCTGCAGCTGACGCCGATGATGGCCGGCCTGCTCGTCACGTCGATCGGCTCGGGCAGGACGATCAGCCGCTGGGGCAGGTACAAGCCGTTCCCGATCGTCGGCACGGCGGTGATGACGGTCGGCATGTATCTGCTCTCGCGGTTGAGCATCCACTCGACCGGCATGGACGCAGCGCTGTACATGCTCGTGCTCGGGCTCGGCCTCGGGATGGTCATGCAGGTGCTCGTGCTCGCGGTGCAGAACGCGGTCGACCCGCGGCACATGGGCTCGGCGACGTCGGGGACGATCCTCTTCAGACAGATCGGCGGCTCGGTCGGGATCGCGATGTTCGGCGCCGTCT
>Ga0207695_10006474_pt1 | contig 15201 bp, 14 predicted proteins | sample KBSC54metaG_FD_184354 | JGI IMG/M metagenome (GOLD analysis project Ga0207695, IMG submission 184354) | Corn rhizosphere microbial communities from Kellogg Biological Station, Michigan, USA - KBS C5-4 metaG (SPAdes) (version 2) | ecosystem: Host-associated > Plants > Roots > Rhizosphere > Soil... | reverse complement strand
GCCATAGATTACCCCGGAGGTCCCTGCCGTTGCAGCCACCTCACCCGGTTCAAGCACATTCAGCGAAAGTGCGTTATTTGGTTGATCCCCCGCTTTATAGCTTACAGGTATGCCGGCTTTCAATCCCAATGTTTTTGCCACTTCGGGAAGCAATTCTCCATGATTCGAAAAGACTGGTTTTACCGATGGAAAAAGAGAACGGCCGAAACCAAAATAGTTCAAAACATCATCCGACAATCGATTGCCGTTGAAGTCGAAAAAAATGCCTTCTGATAAAGCTGAGAATGAAGTGTTGATTTCCCCTGTGAGTCGCATAGCGATAAAGTCGCCGGGCAGCATGATCTTATCGATCTGCTCATATATCTCCGGCTCATTTTCCTTTACCCACGCCAGTTTGGATGCGGTAAAATTCCCGGGCGAATTCAGCAGATTGCTGAGGCATTTTTCCCGGCCTATTGCTTCAAATGCCTCGTTGCCGATTTTCACCGCCCGGCTGTCGCACCAGATAATGCTATTTCGAAGTACATGCTGATTTTTATCCACCAGCACCAGGCCATGCATCTGGTAGGCAATACCGATTGCCGCAATATCATGCGGATTGTATTTGCCGCTATTGTTGCATAAGCCAATCGCATGCTGCAGCTGCTGCCACCACATATCAGGTGACTGCTCTGCCCACCCAGGCTGAGGCGACAGGATGGGGTTTTCTTCGTCTGGGTACTGTGCCGATGCAATGGCCGTTTGGCTTGCCGGGTCTACAACAGAAACCTTTACCGAGGAAGTCCCTATGTCTACACCTAGTAATAACATGTTTTACAAAAAATTTTAAGTTGTCGAATCGGTTAATCAGCAGCGAAGTTAAATTATTTTTTTAAATTGCAATCGATTGCCTCAATTATTTTACAATTTCGCCCCTAATGAAAAATAAAAAGCGAACAACCATATATGATATAGCTAAAAAGTTGAATATTGCCGCCTCATCTGTATCCAGAGCGCTGAGTGACAGTGGCCATGTGAATGAAGCGACAAAAAAGCTGATACTAAAAACTGCAGCTGAATTAAACTACAAGCGCAACAGTATTGCCTCAAACCTCCGCAAGGGCGAGTCGAAAACTATTGGGGTTGTGGTACCTTTTATCAACCAAAACTATTTCGCTAATGTGATTGCGGGTATTGAAGAAGCGGCTTATCAAAAAGGTTACAACCTGATCATTTGCCAATCCAACGAATCCATGAGCAAGGAAGTTAAATGTATCAATACTTTGATCAATCAGCATGTCGACTGCATAGTAATCTCGATCTCTGTAGATACCTGCGATTACAAGCATCTCCAAAACGTGATCGATAATGATATCGAACTGGTCCAGTTTGACAGGACGGTAGCTGAACTGGAAACCCTTAAGGTGGTCAATGACAATGAGCAAGCATCGTTCGAAGCTGTATCGCACATGATAGAAGAAGGATATAAACGGATTGCGTTGCTTGAGGGTCCGCAAAACCTGGACATATTCAGGGATAGAAAAACCGGATACGTAAATGCATTAAGAAAATATGATTTGCCTGTTTTGGATGAGTTGATGATGGAAAATGCCTGGACCAAGGAATTGAGTGCAAGCGCTACGCGAAAATTGCTTAACTTACCACAGCCCCCTGACGCGATATTTGCCTCTACGTCAGATTTTTCGGCTTTAGGAGTACTGGAAGTAGCTTTGGCAATGGGTATAAAGGTGCCGTCTGAATTAGGCATATGCGGATACTCAAACGAAGCGTTCACAGAGATAACAAGCCCGTCAATTACTACAATAGATCAGTTTAGCGTTTACATGGGCAAAACGGTTGCCAACCTGTACTTCCAGGAACTGGACAATAAAGAAGATAGTGATGTTGTGCCTAAGATAATCAGCATCAAGCCGAAGTTGCTCGTACGCTCATCGACCAGACGCAGCTGAGAGCAAGTTGATGCGGGAAATCGTGCAGCTATGCCTGAGCCGTCTTTTATTGATGGAATTTGGATTCTATCATTTCCCGGAAAGAGTTGCAAGAAAAAGCGTTTTCATTTTTAAGCTTATTACGATCTCGTCCCCTCAACAGCATCAATATCAAAAGCCCTTCAAACAATGTCATTTGAAGGGCTTTTGATTTTAACCAACCCAGTTTGGTTACAATTTATAACTTCAAGCTTATAAGCCGGCCTGCATTGGGTTCTTACTAAATAGTTGAATTTGATAACTAAACGTTGTTGGTTTAGCATAAACCCGGTATTGTTCCAGTGGCTTCGGGCCGCAGCCCCAGGAGCCAACACCCAATGTTTTATGGCTAACAACAAGTACAGTACCTTTACTCTTTGGTAAATCTATCTTGTATTCCATCGGTTCCATTTCTTCATCGCTATATGGAAGCGCTGATACCTGCATTAAAGATGAATCTGCTTTAACTGAAAATGTTAGTCCTTTTTCAGAAGTAAGATTTGCCCAACGCACATCCTCGTGGTTGCCGCATTCCATCGGTTTTTCATACCCGGTCATTTGTTCGTCAACGCGGCTGAAATAATGCGCAATATCTGATCCTTGTTTCCTGTCTGCATAATTTTCCATCGGGCCGCGACCCAGGTAATCGAAGCGGTCGAGTCCTTTATTCAAAAACAGGCGCACTCCAATCCGGGCTAATACAAGTTTTGGATCACTGAAGTTCACCTCATTTTTTGCATTGATCGTCCCGTTCGCGTAAACAGTATATACAACATGATGATTAACACTAAAGCCTTGTTTTCCTGTGCCTTTTAAGTCCGCCACGATCTCTACTGCGCCAGGCGAAGTCTGATTATGTCTTAATCCTTCTACGGTCCAGGTTAATTCGCTTAAACCATTTCGGTCCCAATCAGGGTATGCCCACATATCGTCCTTCTGGTGGGGAGCTCTCCAGAGATGCAGTGCCGGACCTCCATTTTCCCTGAGCAGGTCCTCGCCATTCTCTTTCATTTTGCAAAAGGTCCCTTTTGATTTATCAAACTCGAGGCTAAACTTGTCGCCCTTTATTTTGATCATCCCCGTTGAATCAGTTAAGGTTAGACTGCCGCGAGGTGTGCTATTGTATGCAATAGTTTTTGCCGCCGGAATTTGAAATTGCTGTGCAGCCACTTCATAGCCCTTCGGCGCCCACAGTTGATTCGAAGCCAGATCAAAGGATATGCGCACAAAATATTCTGCGCCAGCTTTTGCTTTAAGCGAATAAGGGATTTTTATTTCTTTCTCCTCGCCCGGATTGATATTGCCGGGATTAAACTTGCCAGAGTCAATATTGGAGCCATTTTCGCTTAAGGTCCATTTTGCGTTTAGACCATTCAGGCTTATAAACTGATACCTGTTTTTTATAGTAAATATTTTGTTCGGAATATCTTTTGCTTTTACGGTGATCCATTGATAAGCATGTTTCAATTCCGGATAATGTGGTTTAGGCGATCTATCAGAAAACACAACACCCTTGTGGATAAAATAGCGATCATTAGGATACTCACCGAATCCGCCGCCATAAGCAGTTATATGATGGTTGGGATCGCGGTCATTATATACCCCCTGATCTTGCCATTCCCATATTGCACCGCCAAGCAATGTTGGATACTTGTCAAAAAGCTCATTGTAAATATCAACGGAGCCCATTGAGTTAAACATGGCGTGGGCATATTCGCACAAGTAAAATGGTTTTGTCAGGTTATTATTTTTAGCGTTCTTTTCCACGTCATCCACTGACGTGTACATTTCGCTGTCCAGATCTGCCGGATTATCTGTGCCGATGCCAAAACCCTGGTAATGGGTCGGGCGGGTATTGTCAATCCCTTTGATAGTTTTTAAAATAGCCCTGAAGTTTGAACCCCCACTTCCGCATTCGTTTCCTAAAGACCAGATAATTACTGATGGATGGTTCTTGAAATTTTCGACATTCGCTACATTTCTTTCGATCAAAGCTGCCTTTATTCTTGGCTCCTCGTTGAATTCATCCCAGGCGCCGTGACTTTCAAGGTTTGCTTCCGCAACCAGGTATATTCCATATTCATCACATAATTCATACCACCGTGGGTCATCCGAGTAATGACAGGTTCTCACATGATTACAATTCGCTTGTTTAATCAGTATGATATCCCGAATCATTTGCTCTTCGGTGATAGCATGCCCGTCATCCGGCCAGTTCTCATGCCTGTTGACTCCTTTCAATTTAACCGGGACACCGTTAACTAAAAATAGGCGTCCCTTTATTTCAATCTGGCGGAAACCGGTTCTCGATGATATAGTTTCCACTTTACGGCCACCTTCATTTACTGTCAATACGGTTGTATAAAGTTTGGGCGTTTCCGCAGTCCATTTCTCAGGATGCTTTACCGGAATATCAACATTGACCGTTACTTCTTCATTTGGCTGCAGTGCAGGGATCAGCTTTTTTGCTGAGCCTCCTGCTACTATAACATCGCCGTTGAACAGGGATATTTCTAACTCTTTGGACTTCATTACCACATCGCTGTAGTTTTTGATTTTTGCTGTAACAAGCAAGTGGGCATCACGGAAATCTTTATCAAACGTTGTTTTTATGAAGTAATCCCTGATATGTTCCTGCGGTGAGCTCCATAAAATGACATTTCTGAAAATCCCGCTTAAACGCCACATGTCCTGATCTTCCAGGTAGCTGCCGGTTGTAAAACGATACACCTCTACTGCGATTAGGTTATTGCCCGGTTTTACATATTTGGTAATGTCGAACTCTGCCGCGTTGCGACTATTTACACTATAGCCAACTTTTTTCCCATTTATCCAAAGAAAAAACCCCGCATCAACCCCATCAAATGTTACAAATATTCGTCTTCCATCCCAGTCAGTTGGAACTTCGAAATTCCGGCGATAGCTACCTACCGGGTTTCGTTCCTGATACGCGGTATAGGTTACCGAGGGGGCACTCATTACCCGCGGAAAATCTTTCTGAAATATATAGGTGTAGTTGCTGTAATACGGCGTGCCATATCCCTCTAACTGCCAGCAGGAAGGAACTTTGATGTCTTTCCAGGCTGATACGTCGTAATCGGTCTTATAGAAATTTACCGGCCGTTTTTGGGGCCAGTCAACCCAATTGAATTTCCATTGACCATTAAGACTCCGGCTATAGGATGAAGCATGGCGGTTAGCTGCTAGTGCCTCTTTCAATGAACCATATGGCATTAAAGTAGCATGGTCCGGCTCTTTATTTATGCCGAAACATTCCGGGTCCTCAATTTCTTTTGGTATAAACGCCGTGTCATGTTTCGAGAAGAGGTGGTTTTCTGAGACCTGCGCAAAGGCGCTCAGGTTGTTAAAACTTAAAAATATAAATAATAAAGTGCATAGCACTCTTTTTTTGAGTAAGATTTTTCTCATGATCTTTAATAAATAATTAAGACTTAAGTACTTGTTTGTCCTGCAAAGCATAGCATATTGCGATAGGCAGGTTAATTGGCTTTAAATACTGTCAAACATACAGTTTTTATTGACAATTCAATTATAAAAAGAAAGTTTGACGATGGAATTATTAGTTTCAAGCAAAAGCGTCCACTTCAGCACGCCACCGAGCCCCCGCGGCCATGCTACTCTTTTATTACTACATTTAAGCCTTAATGACAGAAATTAAACTTGGGTTAAGAGAAAACTGGCAACAATTTACTTTACTGGTGCTCGTTAATTGCTTTGTCGGCGGCATGGTGGGTTTGGAGCGAACCATAGTGCCATTGGTTGGAACAGAAGAATTTAAGATCGGTTCCGACCTGGTAATCTTCTCCTTCATAATAGCTTTTGGAGTAGTTAAGGCCTTTACGAATTTGCTCTCGGGCGTACTTGCTGATAAATATACCCGCAAAAAAGTTTTGATACTTGGCTGGGCAATGGGATTACCTGTTCCCTTCATGTTGGCCTGGGGACCAAGCTGGCCCTGGATCATCGCAGCCAATGTTTTATTGGGTATTAGCCAGGGTTTGGCATGGTCGATGACGGTAAACATGAAAATTGATCTGGTAGGCCCCAAAAAAAGGGGCCTCGCCATGGGCCTGAACGAGGCTGCGGGTTATGGCACGGTCGGGCTTACAGCGCTACTAACAGGATACATCGCTTCAAGATATGGCCTGCGCCCGCAACCGTTTTACATCGGGATATTTTATTCTATTGCGGGATTTTTAATGTCAATTCTGGTAATCCGGGACACACGTAAATATGCTCAATTGGAATCGTCCCAAATAAGTATAACGACCTCCGGAGAGCGAAAACATAAGCCTGGTCTTTTATGGGTATTCAAAGAGACGAGTTTAAAAAATAAAAACCTTTTCGCTGTTTCCCAGGCCGGATTAATCAACAACCTGAATGATGGAATGTCTTGGGGGGTATTCCCGTTATTGTTTATTTCGGCGGGAGTAACGCTTGAAGGCATCGGCTGGATTAAAGCCATCTACCCTGTTGTTTGGGGAGTTGGGCAAATCATAACTGGTCCGCTTGCTGACCGAATAGGCAGAAAACCATTGATTGTATGGGGGATGATCATCCAGGCCTTAGGTCATCTTGTGATCGGGCTCCGGTTTCTTCCGCCATTGCAATCAGGGCTAACAGGTTCAATTCTTCTGGGTATTGGGACCGCTATGGTTTATCCGGCGTTGCTGGCGGCGGTAAGTGATGCGGCGCATCCTTCATGGCGTGCATCCTCGCTCGGTGTATACCGTTTCTGGAGAGATATCGGCTATGCTGTTGGCGCGCTGATGGCTGGTATTGTTGCAAATCTTTTGGGGATGATATGGGCGGTGCATGTGGCAGGGCTGGTAACTTTTCTATCCGGAATCGTTGTCTGGACAAAGATGAAAGAAACGATCAAGGTTCCGCCTGTCGAGTCTTACTCATAAAATTCCGGAATCATTTCCTTTTAAATACGGATGGTACCGACTATGACACGACGAGGCATCTGTCTGAACAATAAACTGATCGTTTTTCTTAGGAATGTGACCAAAGTCACTGTTAACCTAAATATTCAACGTGATCTTTGTTCGGATAAAAAATTTACATGGAAATCATTGCTTATTTATGTTCGGCTTTCATCGGTATATCATTGGGCTTAATCGGCGGTGGTGGCTCGATCATGACGGTGCCGGTGCTGGTGTACTTGTTCGGTACAAGCCCGTTGCTGGCTACTTCCTATTCTTTATTTATTGTGGGTTCAACAAGTCTGGTTGGCGCCATCAGTAATTACCAGAAAGGCCTGGTCAGCATAAAAACTGCGTTCCTTTTTGGGCTGAGTTCGATCGCCACTGTCTTTCTGACCCGAAAACTGATCATTCCTATTATTCCCAAACATATAGCTCATATAGGCTCACTCGATATTTCCGAAAATATATTAACAATGGTGCTTTTTTCAGTCCTTATGGTGATGGCTGCTACAGCGATGATCCGCAAGGATAAGCAGCGTTTTGACGATCGTGCCGGTGAAAAGCAACTGCATCTTCCGGCCTTGCTTGGCTATGGAATTGTGATCGGACTGGCCACTGGCGTATTAGGTGCAGGTGGAGGCTTCTTGCTGATCCCCGTCCTGGTGTTGCTGGTAGGGTTGCCAATGAAACAGGCTGTCGGTACTTCGTTACTTATTATTGCACTTAATTCGCTGATTGGTTTTATGGGTGACCTCGGTCATTTTGCTATCGATTGGTTTTTCCTGCTCAGAGTCACGCTGATTGCCGTTGCGGGGATTTTTATAGGCAGTTATCTTGGAAAACATATCGATGGGAGTAAGCTGAAGAAAGGCTTCGGTTGGTTCGTATTGGTGATGGGCTTTTATATTTTCATAAAAGAACTTTTACTGAAAAAATAAAGAATAAAGGTCCGCGGCACTTATGCATTGGTTCCGGGCCATGTTGGATATCGAAATTTAAACTAAAATTACGGTTATGTATATTGAACAGATCTACACTGGGTGTTTAGCACAGGGTGCTTATTACATCCAATCCGGTAACGAGGTAGCCATTATCGACCCGCTTCGCGAGGTCGCACCGTATATTGAAAAGGCCGCCCGCGAAGGCGCCCAAATCAAATATGTATTGGAAACCCATTTTCATGCCGACTTTGTGTCCGGTCATGTCGATCTGGCAAGAAAAACCGGTGCAAGAATCATTTATGGCCCTCAGGCAATCACTGCTTTTGACGCCTATATTGCTAAAGACGGCGAAGAACTGAAGCTCGGCGAGGCCATAATTCGCGTCATTCATACGCCGGGCCATACCATGGAGTCAGCTTGTTATTTACTGATCGATGAGCAAGGCAATGAAACTGCGCTATTCTCTGGCGATACCTTGTTCATAGGCGATGTCGGCCGCCCAGACCTGGCACAGAAAGCGGCGGGTATGACAACGGACGAGCTGGCTGGCACCCTGTACGATTCCCTGCGGAACAAAGTCATGCCTTTAGCTAATGATATCATCATTTATCCTGCACACGGCGCCGGCTCTGCCTGTGGCCGGAATATGAGCAGCGAAACCACGGATACGCTGGGCAATCAAAAAAAACACAATTATGCATTGCGGGAGAATATGACCCGGGATGAATTTATCGGAGAGGTAACCCGTGGATTGGATCCGGCCCCGGCTTACTTTCCGCAAAACGTAAAGATGAATAAAGAGGGTTATGAAAGCATTGACCGGATTATTGTTAACGGAATGACGCTACTTTCACCGCAAGCGTTTGAGACAGCTGCCAATGAATTAGACGCATTAGTATTGGACACCCGCAATGCGCAGGACTTCGCCAATTGTTTTATTCCTAACTCCGTGAATATCGGGATCGATGGCAATTTTGCGCCCTGGGTGGGCGCCCTTGTCCCGGATGTTAAGCAACCTGTCCTATTGGTCACAGATGCTGGCCGCGAGGAAGAGGTTGTGACACGATTGGCCCGCGTCGGTTTTGACCGTGCAATGGGCTATCTGGACGGTGGTATCGACACCTGGGCTGCTGCAGGGCATGACACGGACAAGATCGTATCCCTTGTACCGGAAGATGTTGCCGGCTTAGCTGATCAAAACCTCAAAATACAGATCGTTGATGTCCGCAAATACAAGGAATACACATCGGAGCATGTTGAAGGCGCAATCTCATTGCCCTTGGATTACGTCAATGAGAAAATAAGTGAACTTAATAAACACGAGACCTATTATGTATATTGTGCTGGAGGCTATCGGTCCATGATCTTTATTTCGATGTTAAGGGCCCGCGGTTTCTATAACCTGGTTGATATTAAGGGCGGCTTCAAGGCCATCAAAGAGTCGGGTAAATTTGCACTCAGCGATTATGTCTGCCCTAACGCAAATGTGAATCTATAAAATGGATCAAATAACTCTTTATCCTGTTCGATAAAGAAAACCGTCGAAGTCGAACAAAAACTTACAATTGGTGGGGGCGCACGTCGCCGACCGGCTTAATAATTTATTACTTTGCTAAAACACAACAGATGCTTGAAATAATCAAACAGCCCTGGCCCTGGTACATATCAGGCGCCGCTATAGCAGGAGTCATGATCGCGCTTTTATACTATGGCAGATCGTTTGGCTTTTCTTCAAACCTGCGAACAATCTGCACGCTGGCCGGTGCAGGCAAACGCGTACCATTTTTTGACTTTGACTGGAAAACTCAGAAATGGAATTTGTTTTTTCTTATAGGGTCAGTGATCGGTGGGATAATTGCAGGAATGTGGCTTAAAAGCGATCAACCCATGCAATTGGCATCCAAAACGATACAGGACCTGAAAACACTGGGCATCGATTTTGACGGCAGGCTAGAGCCCGGTCAGTTATTTAGTATTCACGCTTTGTCCCTGAAAAATGTGACTTTGATGCTGGTTGGTGGTGTGTTGGTTGGTTTCGGTTCGCGCTATGCGGGCGGCTGTACTTCGGGGCATGCCATCAGCGGGTTGTCTAACCTGCAGTTGCCCTCGTTGGTTGCCGTCATAGGCTTTTTTATAGGCGGGTTATTCATGACCCATATTTTATTCCCATTGATTTTTTAAACTATGAAAGAATTCAGATTTATACTCCTGGGAATCGTATTCGGGATCATCATGGTAAAGTCGGAGGCCGTCAGTTGGTACCGCATCCAGGAGATGTTCCGCTTTCAGTCTTTCAGGATGTTTGGCATTATTGGCACTGCCATTGTTATAGGAGCAATATCAGTTTACCTCATTAAACGCTTTCGGGTCAAAGACGCGTTCGGACATCCTATCTATTTGCATGCAAAAGACCGGCAATGGACGAAATATGCCCTTGGCGGCATAATCTTCGGATTGGGTTGGGCGTTAACCGGGGCCTGTCCCGGACCAATGTTCGTGAACATCGGCTATGGCTATGTGTCAATGTTCATTGTAGTACTAGGCGCCCTGGGGGGTACTTACCTGTACGGTTTGCTAAAAAATAGGTTACCGCACTGATGAGGCCAGGCGGCTTTATCGCAGCCACTCGATGTAATTACGGTGCTGTATAAGATCGCCACGCTGTTCCATCTTTTTGAGCAGACGGGAAATCACTTCACGTGAAGAATTGAGGTCGGTGGCAATTTCGCTATGGGTAATCCGCAGTTCGCGTGCACCTGCCTGTTCGTACTGTCTCATAAGGTAAAAATTCAAGCGTTCGTCCATCCCTTTAAACGCTATATGATCAATGACCACCAGTAATTCTTCGAACCGCGACCGATAGGTTTCCAATACAAAATAATACCAGGTCCGAAACTGTTTCATCATATCGTCCATCAGCCCTATGGGTACGGTCAGCAGCACGGACTCATCAACGGCTTTAGCTGTAACCTCGCTGGTTTCCTGTCGCGTGGCACAGATCATTGACAGCGCACAGGCGTTTCCTGGTTCCAGGTAATACATAAAAAATTCATTGCCATCCTCGCCCTCGCGGTACAGCTTGACGCGCCCATCCAGAATCAAAACTGTCGAACGTACATATTGTCCCGTTCTCACGATCTGTTCACCGGCAGGAACGTTCATGATGCTGGCATTTTCCACAAGGAACGCTCTCAACCCTGGCTCAAACCCTGGGAACAGGTCATCAAGATACGCTGCAAGGGATTCGTTTTTTGACAAATTGGATAGCATGACGCAAAGATAAATGGAAATAGGGTATCTAAACGATATCCCATTATTTTACCTGTTGCGAATGCTGTTAGCTGTTTTGTGACAGCGGATCGTTTGTGCATTTGTTGTAAAGATTATTTGTTATATCATTGCATAATAAACCTGGATTTCCGGAGCCTTTTGGAGTGCTGTTGCATTTGTCTCATAGTTACTATGCTAAATAAAATATTTATTAAACCAGTAAAGGTAATATTGGCCTTCTGCTTTCTAATTGGAATTACCCAGATTTCAAACGGGCAGACCGGAACGGTGTCATTTACATCGGAAGATACCAGTGTGCAAAAGGCTTTCGAATGGGCGAAAGCGATGGCTCTTCACTATCGCGGAAATCCTAAAGACCCGGTTGGTCCCTGGTATGAATCAGCCCTGCCACCCAGGTATGCATTTTGTATGCGCGATGTCTCACACCAATGTGTCGGAGCGGAGATTTTAGGTCTGAGCAAAGAGAACCTAAATATGTTCAGCTTATTTGTCTCGAATATTTCTGCTTCGAAAAATTGGTGTTCCTTTTGGGAAATGAATAAGTGGAACAAACCGGCTCCCGAAGATTATCGGAACGACCAGGCATTTTGGTATAATCTTCCAGCAAATTTCGACCTGATGAGTGCCTGTTGGAAGCTATATCAATGGACAGGTAATGATCGTTACATCAATGGCCCTGCCTTCAGCAACTTCCAGGAAAAAACTGTAAATGAATATGTCGCTCAATGGCACCTTCAACCTGATTCGCTACTTACGCGCCCTTCTCATCCGAATGCGCCTGTGCCGTTTAATGAAAATGATTCATTTAACCGCTGCCGGGGTTTGCCTTCGTATGATGAAGCGCGGGCGGATATAAAAATGGGGGTTGATTTAATAGCTTCCATATACCGCGGGCTACTGACTTATTCTTCGGTATTATCTTTAAAGGGACATGTAAAAGGGGCTGACAGATTTAGAAAATTGGCAGAATCCTATTATATCCGGCTTGAATCCGATTGGTGGAATCAAAGGGAAGGCAAATATTATACCTTCTATGATAATTCGGGTGCTTTCGGAAATGCTGAGGGCGAGACATTCCTGCTTTGGTTTGGTGCCCTCAGGAACAAGGACAGAATTGACAAAACCTTTAAAAGTATTTCCGGACCATTTAAGAATGTAGAAAATACTTCCTATTATCCACTGATCTATTATAAATATGGGCGCTGGGAAGAAGCCCGCAAATATTTGTTGTGGTTGGCTGATCCTTCCACTAAAAGGCGGGAATATCCCGAAGTCTCATACGGAGTTGTTGAAGGAGTTGTACAAGGGATGATGGGAATTTCGCCCGACGCAAGTATTAATACCATAACGACGCTTTACAGGCCGGTCCATCACGGCAGCAGCTCAATAAAAAACCTTTATGTTCTTGGAACCAAAATTAGCCTGGATCATAAAAATAATAAGGAGTCAGTATTATTTAATGATGGCAATAAAAGCTTTAAATGGAAGGCCGTTTTTTATGGAAAGTTTAACACTGCATTAGTTAATGGTCGTAAGGTAAAACTAACGAATGGCTTTAGTGATGAGGGAATGTCCGTTTGTTACTATGTGGTTACAGTACCGCCTCGCCAAAAAACAATTATCAAGGTACTCTAAATGATAACAACATCCGTGACCTTCAGGCTTTAAAATTCCGGTTTCGGCACTGAATATGTCCGCTTGGGCATTGTTGCAATGATTGTTGGGAGAATCTTCAAATACTTTTGATCAAAACAATGATCAAAAAGCAATGAAGACTATGAAAATTTCAGCAATAAGCGCCTTTGCGGCTCTCCTCCTTTCTTCGGTGGTATGGGTAACCCCAAGCAATGCGTCAAAAAGAATAACCACCGGCTTAAATGAGGGTCCGGGTTTTGCCGTACTCGAATTATTTACATCAGAAGGCTGTTCCAGTTGTCCGCCGGCAGACGAATTAGTGGCCCGTATCCAAAAGGAAGCAGGCGATAAACCTGTGTACATCCTGGCCTATCATGTAGATTACTGGAACCGTCTTGGTTGGAAGGATGTCTTTAGTCAGCCCGAATTTTCCAAAAGGCAATATCAATACCACCGGCTGTTCTCCAGCCAGGTTTACAGTCCGCAGTTAATCATCAACGGGAATAGCGAGTTTGTTGGCTCGGATGAGCATGAGATCGAGGACGCATTGAAGCAAAACCTGACCGGCACGCCATCAACTACGCTGGAAATAAAAGCACAACAGCAAAATGGCGGTGTGAAGTTAGCTTATGAAGTAAAAGGCAAAGCCAACAGCGGTCAACTGATAATCGCTGTGGTACAAAAACATGCCGTCAGCAAAGTAAATGCCGGCGAAAATGAAGGGCGTGTTTTATCACACGTGCAAATTGTGCATAGCCAGCAAACTTTTGATCTGAAGCAGGCAGGCACACAAAACATACAACTTCCGGCGGGATTCAATCCAACTGATTGGGAAATTATTGGCCTGATACAAAATGCAGATACCGGTTTAATTACTGCTGCCACAAAGGCCTTGTTCTAATCTGGCACGACCTCTTTATAAATAACACATCAAATTTCAAATCCATAAACTCATGAAAACACAATCTAAATTTTTAAACGGCTTGAGAATAGTCGCTGCAGCTGTTCTGTTTGTTACCTCACAATTTATCCTGGATGTCAAATCAGCGAATGCCCAGCAAAAACCTGTAAAAAACATTGTACTTGTGCACGGCGCCTTTGCCGATGGCTCCGGTTGGAAAGCAGTATATGACATCCTGGTAAAAAAAGGCTACCATGTCAGCATTGTACAAAACCCGCTCACCTCGCTAAACAATGACGTTAATGAAACCAATAGCGTAATTAATGCACAGGATGGCCCAGTAATACTTGTGGGTCATTCATGGGGCGGCACCATCATAACGCAGGCTGGTGTAAATCCCAGGGTGGCCGGACTGGTTTATGTTGCCGCCTTTATGCCAGACAAAGGTGAAAATACCGTTAAGTGGGTTGCTGCAGCACCGGCGGCACCAGAAGCAGGTTTTACCAAACCAGATCAGTTTGGCTTTGTTTACTTTGAACCTGCAAAATTTCATAGAGGCTTCGCAGGCGATCTAAGCCAGGCGCAAAGTGATTTTATGCGCGACTCACAAGTGCCAATTATCGCCAAATGCTTTGATGAGCCGGTAACCGAGGTCGCCTGGAAAAATAAACCCAGTTACGCTATAGTGCCTACTGAAGATAAAGCCCTTAATCCCGAAACAGAACGCGCTATGTACAAACGTGCCGGTGCTAAAATAACTGAGATAAAAGGAAGTCACGTGATTTTTATTTCTCAGCCAGAAGCTGTAGCTAAGGTAATTATGGATGCAGCAGAACAGAAATAAGTTAGTTTTATATACCAGATAAAAGATGGCGTAAGAAAGCATCCTATTCTTACGCCATCTCGTATTTTAATAAAGCGAATAGTATGAAAAAGCTATTGTCCACAATCATAATCGCCATGTTTGCGATTAGCGTTAACGCACAGATACCCTTATCAAATCAATTAACCTGCACGGAACAAGCATTTAACCTAAGATTAGACATACGGTCGGGATTGCATCCTGGGGTGGTAAAGGTAGGGAGTGCTCAGCTGGCAAACTATGCCGTGACGCCTGCAGTCAATTATTTCCCGGTAAACCATGATATGCAAAAGCCTGGAATCTTAGGCTCGCCTTACTTTTATCCGGATAATCAGCCAGCCAGAAATGGACAACGTTTGTTATTCGATAAAAATTCGCCACCGATTTTCGGTTCATATAATAAACCTGCTATTAGATTTGACGATAGCATTAATTTCCTTCATAACCACAAATAAAAACACAGATCATTTTATTAAAGGCCCTTCGTGCATGAAGGGCCTTTTGTGTTTTTTTAATCTTCTATAACCGCTTCGGGATCGACCCTGCGGTTGTCTAATTCACCGATCTGTTTGTCCGGTTCACCTATAATTCACTCAGAAAAAGGCCGGTTTGAGGGCAACTTTGTGTCATACAATTAAAAATAATAACGTCA
>Ga0207695_10006465_pt1 | contig 15210 bp, 12 predicted proteins | sample KBSC54metaG_FD_184354 | JGI IMG/M metagenome (GOLD analysis project Ga0207695, IMG submission 184354) | Corn rhizosphere microbial communities from Kellogg Biological Station, Michigan, USA - KBS C5-4 metaG (SPAdes) (version 2) | ecosystem: Host-associated > Plants > Roots > Rhizosphere > Soil... | reverse complement strand
ATTCTCTTCGATCCGCTGCAACAAGCTGCGACGACGCAGGCGATCAACCGCGAGGTTGGCGGCGGTTTTGAACAGATACGCCCGCAGCAAACCGCTGCCGCCCGGCTTATCGAGTTGAAGAACGCGGACATACGCCTCCTGCGCTACTTCGATCGCCTCCTGTTCGGAGCGGAGACGTGCCTTGAGATAACCGACCAAGGCACGATTGTGTTGGCTGAAAAGGCGCGCGATATGGTCGCGCTGATCGGCCTCTCCCTCGATCGAGTCGGGCGCGTCGCCGTGAACACCGCCGGATTTGGCGCGTTCGCTTTCCAACGGCGGGATCTTCGTGGGATCGTCGTTCTCTATCCGGCTTGCTGCGGGGTCGTGCCCATCGGAAATCAGACACCCGATATTTGCATTCACTGCTGCTCGCCTCACCGCTCGAACAGAGGTCGCGGGATGCGACCTTCGCACGCGCCATGCCTGACACTACAACGAATGGCAGGGAGTAAGCGGAACTGGCAAGACAAGAAAGGCAGAACCTAGCCGGGGGCATGTCGCCGCGCCTCTCGGTGTAGAGACAAAAAAATCATCCCAGAGTCATCTGTATTGACAAGGAGATAATAAACTTGCCATACTATGTCCGGGCGCTGGTTACCGGCGCACTCAGCTCTTTGCAAATCAAACCTCGGCAGACACCAAGCGATGCGGAATCCCGCATCGGAGTTGGGAAATTGCTCCCACTGAATGGCCCATGCGTTTGTGGGCCGCGTGCATCTTGAGTGCACGTACGTTCTTCCGGCCTCGGCATGGTCGACGCGTACATAGCGGCACGGTACGACGAACGACGTTGTTTGAGACTGCGATAGGCGAGTGGCGCTAACGCGCTACTGGAATCTGATTCACTCGGCTCTCCTCGGGCCTCCATCGGGGTCTTGCCTACCAGGCGAGGGGCAATTCGGCCCCTTATGGGAGAGGTTTGTATGAAAAGTAAAGCGCTGAACGAGGCTCTTCGTTTGGTAACGAAGACGCAACTCGACCCGAGGTTAGGACCAGGTCAAGGAGACCAATTGCGGAAAGTGAAACGGGAACTGGAGACAATGGCACGTTCGGGAAAATTCGACAGGGACCGTCTTTTCCGATCGGTGGAAGTAGTTGCAACCATCCTCCTGGAAACGTTGAATGGGACGCAAATCTAAGACCAGAGTGATTCAGAATCTATGCAACAAGACTACGCGAAAGCATTCCGGGTAATTCGTGCGGCATACGGGCTAAGACAGTCCGACCTTGCCGCGCGATTACCCATTACCTCAAGCCAGCTGTCGCTCATAGAAGCAGGCAAGCGACAGCCGAGTTTGCGAGTCGTCGGAAGTCTGGCGACAGCCGTCGGAATCCCGGCGGCGCTGATTTCTCTTCTCGCGGCATCTAGCGCTGAGATGGAATCAAAATCCGACAGCGACATTTCCGATCTGGCGCGCGCATTATTGCGCTTGCTTGTTGCTGCGAAGGAAGGATCGCAGGGGTCTTTTAGCCTCGAAGGCTGATCGTATGCGGCCGATTCTTTCTTTGCGTCATCTTGCATCGTGCTTGGGAAAGCCCATTTCTCGCCTGATGGAGGTCGCTGAAGAGATCGAGACCCACTACGGTTATCAAGTCTTGAAGCAGCGGCCGGATAAGGTTCGGCAGCTGCGGATTCCAAAAGCAGAGTTGCGCTCTCTGCAGCGACAAATCAACACTAACATCCTTGCACCGATCGCATTGCACAAGGCTATCCATGGAGGCGTTAGAGGTTGTTCACCGCGTTCAAATGCATCGGTCCATCTTGGACAACCGTGTGTGGTCAACCTTGATGTTCGTGACTTCTTTCCGAAGCTACGACATTACATTGTCTACAGGATGTTTAGAAGCGAGCTTGGCTTTGGGCGAGACGTAGCGCGGCTGTTGACGCGGCTGGTCACGCTGGATGCTCAATTGCCACAAGGCGCACCAACCAGTACCGCCATTGCGAATCTTGTGCTGAATATTCCTGTCGACCTGCCGCTATCGAAGCATGCCGAGTCGGCGGCAGTTAAGTACACAAGATTTGTCGATGACATCACTTTGTCGGGAGACAACCCTCGCGCGCTGATCAACGCAGTTGCTCGCTTGCTTTCGCGACGGCGTCTGCCCCTCTACCGCAATAAAGCGAATTCCCGAGGAAAGCTCAAGCTGCAGATTTCTCCTCACTCGCGCCGGCAAGCGGTCACGGGCCTAGTCGTCAATTCGTCTAACGGACCGAGTGTTCCGCGAAAATATCGTGATCGCATTCGCGCTGAAATTCATCAATTGAATCGGATTGGCGATCGTCACGCGCGCGACGCGGCTATGCGATCGATACGGGGAAAGATCGCATATATTCGACAATTCAACTCTGGTGCTGCAATCAGACTACAAAGGCAATTCGAGAGCTCGAAAATCAATCAGTCGCTGTCCGGAAATTAGACACCGATCTGGGGCGAAATTTCAGCAATGCGCGAAATAGTTCAATATGCGCCACCAATAGTCCGGCCAATTCTCCTTACTAGGTACGTGGCCATCGCCGACGTAGACTGCAAAGGTGATCGACTTGCCGGCGGAGCGCATGCCGTTGAAGAACAATGACTGTTCCATTGCCCAGTCGTCGCTACCCCCGATGAGAAATACCGGGGTATCAAATCCTTTGATGTGTGTCAGTGGATCGAACGGCTCGTAGAACGCCGGTTCATCCCAGAACTGCGGGCCGCCGTACCAGGCCGCGTGACGCGCCGGGTCTGAAGTTGCAAAGTAGCTCTCCTGACCGAACAGTGCCGGGTTGTGAATCACGGCGCACTTGAGGCCGTGGTAGCGCGGGAGGAGGTCGGTCAGCGTCATCGCAGCGTTGCTGTGTCCCAGTCCATAGATTCGCTGCGGATCGACCTGACCAGTCTGACGCAGTGCTTCGATACCGGATGCGATGTCTGCCACCATACGTTCGAGTCCGGCGGGCCCAATCGCGCTTTTTGCTAGCTGCTCATCGCCAGTGAAGCTCATGACACTGTGGGGTGTCCTCGCGTTCAGGAAGAAGACGGCATAACCGTTCTTGAGCAGAAGCGCGGTACCTGCGGGCTCCATACCTCCATAGTAGGTAAACCGAGCGAGCCCGGGGTAAGGATTCAAAATGACTGGCGGGGCGGCGCGACGCTCACGAGGGAGAAGCAGAATGCCATCTATGGTCGTGCCGTCAGCGCTGCGCCACTGCAGCGTCCGATAGTTAGGTTGTTCTTCCGGCTTCTGTGTGATCGGACGCGCGTAGTATGTCCGAAGCTTTCCATCATTGATCTCGCCGATAGTAAACGGCGATTCCAATGTTTTGGTGATGGCGAATACGCGATTGTCAGCGACTTGGTAGTCCGCGATCGTCGCCTCCATATCGCCGGTCAGAGGTTGCGACGCGGACGCTTGCCAGATTTCATCACGTAACCCGCGACGCTGGAGATAGAACAGGGCGTCCTTGCTCCATTTCGCGCCGTTGCGCTCGGTCACTCCAGATGCAGCAATTTGGGTAATACGATGAGTCTTGAGATCCACCACGTTCAAATGAGGAAAGCCGAGTAGTCCAGGCTCGCGTCGAATTACGCTGAGTCGCGTACCGTCGCCATTGAATGCAGGCTGGCTCAGCCAACCTGAAATCGGCTCGCGTGTGATCGCGTGCGAGCGCGCGTCGATCAGCACAAGGTGGTGTACTGTCTCCCACGAAGGTGTTGCAGATGTATTTCGTTCAATTGCAGCGATATAGCGACCATCTGACGACCAAGCTGGCTCGACGTAACTCAATGCTGCCTTGAGTAGCGACGTTACGCTGCCAGTCTGCAGATTGATCTCAACAAGTTCGTCGTGTTCCTGACTCGGGTTCCAGAATGGTTTCTGCGGCCACTTAGGCCGGAAAAGTGCTTTCCAGGCATCTGGTTGTGTATCGCGGGAGGAGAAGACAGTGGGTGGAGTGGTTGCGGCACCGCTGTCGGCGAGCCACGGTTCACGCACCGGGTTTGAAATAGGCTCCTTCTCCTTCCCGACTGAGACGACGACTCGATCGCCCCGTGGCGACCAGGCAATCTTGTTGGAACCGGAAAGGCCTTGCATGTCGTCGGCGAATTTCGGCCCGGCAAGACCGCCTGGGACGCGGGTCACGCGCCGTGTGGTTCGCGTATCCAGGTCTGCCAGCCACAGCTGACGACCCTCTTCGGCGCTCGACCAGAAGGCGACGTATCTTCCGTCCGGCGAGATAGTAGGACCGTCGCCGGACGCAAGGAGTCTCGGTGGACTTGCGACATCGATCGCCGATGTAAAGATTTGGCCCCCTTGAACAGGCCAGATCTGAGCGCGCTCAACAAAGACCAGCACACGCCTCGAAAGCGAGACACCGAGATTGGGCTCGCTGGGCGTGGACATCGTGGCGGTTCGGGAAAAGACTTCCTTGATGCAAGCAATGTCGAGACAGCTTTGCGTTTGCGGTGAAGGCTCTACTGGCGCCGTGGCGACCGGCACTGTCGCTGCGCACGCCGTGGTCGCGCAGAGGGCGAATGCGGTGAAAACCTGCTTGGCCCTAACGCGCTGCTCGTGCTGCCAGGTGAACGCCCCGAGCACAGACAAACGCCATGCCTCAAGGGCACGTATCTTTTTCATGGTGATCTCCGAGAAGTGTCGCGTGCTGCGAAACTAGGTGAATTACCTAGCTAGCGTGAGTTGCAGGCTGGTGTAACGCCCGCGAACATCGGCCTGGGTGAAGTCGTAGAAGTAGGTCGTACCCGCGTACTCAGGGAGTCGATTCGTCAGGTTGACTACGCCAAAGGTGAGCGCGGCGGTTTTGGGGCGGGTGAAAATATTGGGAAACGTCTTCTTGAGGTCGACACTGATGGAGCCGTCGACATACCAGTAGTCGCCTAGTTTCCGAGTGCTTGGCGCAACGTCGTTGTATTCGCCGAGATACCGACCTGTCAGTCCAAAAGACCACCCTCCGCGTTGCAAACCTGCGGAGAGCCGCCCCTTCCACTTCGGCGCCCACGCCAGCTCGTTGAGGTTGTTCAGCTGACTCTGCACCGGAGTCAGCGGAGTCAATTGCACGTCGTAGCGACGTGTGCGCGTTACAGACGATGACAAATTCCATTTGCCCAACGCGGTATCGAACGAGTAGGCAACGTCCGCATCGGTACCGGCAACTTCAAGCTTTCCGATATTGCCGTAGGTCCAGGTTAGGGAAGTGATCGGCCCAGGCGTACTTCCAGAGGCCGGCGATCGAGTTATTAACTCTGGCAGAAAGGCTTCGTTGTCGATCAACGTCTGGAAATCCAGCAACGAAATTTGATTGCTCAGTCGAATTTTCCAATCGGTCAGCGCGAAATGCAGTCCCTCTGAGAAGCCTGGCTCCCACATTATTCCGAGTGTGTGCGCCGCGCCCGTTTCAGGTCGAAGGCTGGGATTCGGACCAAAGGTCGCGTTCGCGCCGGTGATCAGCTCGTTTCCCCTGAGTGGATCGCGCAATCCAAGGCCGTCCAAGGAGAATGTGGAGTAAGGTCCGGTCAGTTCGGTCAAAAGCGGCGGCTTGAACGAGGTCGCATACGCACCACGCAGCAAGAGCGTTTGAATCGGCCGAATTTCAAGCCCAGACTGGTAGGTCGTCTTGCCATCAAAATCGCTGAATCTATCGTTGCGTGCCGCCAGGCTTAAGGTGGCCACTTGATAGGTTCCGCCTTTTTGCGACTCCGCTGAAAACAACGGCACCCGTGCTTCACCGTAAAAAGAATCGACATGCCTGCCTCGATCCGTTAGCGGGCCACTTTGACCAAGTATGGAAACGATATCGTAGCTGTCGCGGCCATGCTCGAGGCCCGCGATGACATCTACGGGGCCTGCCGGCAACTGAAACGCCGGGCCTCGCAAGAAGGCGCTGAGCAGGTCACGGGTGCCCGCTAGCGTGCTCCCTGTATTCGACCAGATGCCCTGTAGTACCGTTTTACTAGCGGCTTGGCCCGGCGTGAACGGATTTAATGCAGTTGCAGGATTGGTGGACGCCAATGCCGCGTTCAGCGCTGCGCTGTTGGCGCTGATGTTTAAATTCGTCGTTGTGCTCTCGTCCTTCGCCGTGGATGCAGTCGCCTCAAAGTCCCACCCGTTATCAAACTGTCCACGCAGCCCAATCAGCGGGCGAATGAAGCGAAGATCCAGTGTTTGGCCTGTCGTCATTCCGCTATCAAGTCCCAATCGACTGGTGACACGCACCGCGCTACCGAAGGGGTTGTAGGGATTTGTCGCCGGCACCAAGGCGTTGTTTAGCGGAACACCTTGATCGTGAGTGCTCATGCTGTGGCCGGTATAGGTCAGTTCTCCAAAGACCGACCAGTGCTCGCCCAACAAACGATTCGCGCTGCCATGCAACGTCTTTGTATCCCTGTCGGGTATCAGAGCTCGGCCATTTCCCTGGACCGCATTTGCACAAAGATTGGGAAAACCTGCGGTGCTGCTGAAATCCGCAATCGTCAAGTTGGGATTGCCTGCGATACTCGGAATGCCGGCGACCCCAGCGGTTAACCCAGGGAGATTGGCTGCGGTGGTGCTGCTAACCGTGCCCGGAGTACAGGTGCGAACGCGATCGTCCTGACCTCCAAAGCGGCGATAGTCGGCGTCCCAAAAGAGGTCCCGATCGCGCGAACTCAGTCGAGAGTTTGCGCTATATGAAGCCAGCACCATGAATGAACCGCGCTCGTAGGTCCCACCGGTCGCAAATGACAAAGCTCCATCATCCGTACCATTGGCAGACCCATACCGCAGATAGAGCGCAGGACCATCCACCGAAGATTTGAGGACAAAGTTGACGACGCCCGCCAGAGCATCACCGCCATAAACGGCCGAGGATCCGACTGGCAGAATCTCGACTCGTTCGATAGCCGTAAACGGAATCAAATCCAGCGGAAAAATCGTACCGCCTCCGGTACCTGCACTCTCCACCCTACGTCCATTGATCAATACCAAGGTACTTCCTGAGGGTAGACCGCGAAGTTGAACGCTCGATATGCCGCCGGCACGTACCGCTATGGATTCCGGAGACTGCACCGAAACTTCATTGAGCGTGTTCAAGAACTGAGTCAAAGTGGGCTGCCCACTACGCTCGATGTCTTCCCGCGTGTAGATGTTCACCGGCATCGCCGGTTCCGCATCAATTGTCTTGAGTCGCGACCCGGTGACGACAACACTCTCCATCTGTGCCGGGGCGTCGACCTGTTGATGCGACAATATCGGCGTCGCGAGAGGCGAAGACTCGACTTCCGTTGATGCCCGAGAGCCCTTCTTCTCATCGGACGAACGAGAGGAGCTCTTTTCGCGAATCGTTGCAGCATTCTCGGAACTGTAGACAATCTCGAGATTAGCGCCTTGCAGCAATTGTTCGAGCGCCTCCCGCTTGGACATCTTTCCAACTATCGAATGTGACACCAACCCTTTGATATCTTCTTGACGGTAGAGAAGCTGCATTCCAGTCTGATCCGCAAAGGACTTCAAAGCCGCCGAAAGCGATTGCTCAGGAATGTTGAAGTTTGCCAGTGCATTCGACTGCGCAAGAGCAGTGGTAGAGGCCAAGAAACCATAGACCGTTGCCAGCGCGCCTACACGCAACGCCAACGTAATGCTCTTGCACAGCTTCATTCTGGACGAAGGCCATTGCGTCATTGATTGATCCCCGGTGGTGTTTGCTCATCGGCCAAAGGCCGGCCTATGAACAACGAACCCCGAGTGCGGAAAATCCCCCACGTGAATGTTGCGCACGTGTGCATCAGATCAATCTGATCGCGCACAGGGCGGTTCTCTGAGTGCGCATGGATTGAGAAGGCTCTACTCGATGTAGACGCGCTGCTTGCCTTCCCGCTTGACTGTAAGACCCAGACCGTCCTTCGCCATGGCCAGAAATGCTTCAGCCCCTTGAGGGTTCGTCTGAAACGTTCCGCCAATCTTGATCGTTTTTGCACGCGCACCGACTTCGATCTTGAGTGGTGTGTAGCGACCGATCTCAGCGACCACTTCCTGCAATGGACGATCCTCAAAATAGATCGTGCCACTGCGCCAAGAGACTTCGCGGTCCACCTCACTCGTCGGCAGTGCTCGAACTCTCGCTTGAGCATTTTGCAATTCGACCTGCTGACCTGCTCCGAGCAACGATACGGGAATTTGTTCGAAGACAGCATCGGATGGTGGTTCTTGCGTAGCAACAGAACCCACTTTCACCCGCCCTTCGCTGACTGTCACTCTCACGCCATCGGGGCGTCGGTAAACATTGAATTCCGTACCGACTGCTCTCACCAGGGTGTGGTCCGCCACGACCCAAAAAGGGCGCTCCGGGGCGTGAGCCACTGTGAAGAATGCTTCGCCGCGCTGCAGATGGATTACGCGCGCCTTCTCGGTATAGTCCACGTGAACCTGGCTGTCGCTATTGAGTTCCAGACGCGAGCCGTCTGGCAGGGCAATCGACGCGTGCTCGCCTATGCCTGTCTCAAATGACGACAAGGGTTGTCGTTGCCACCACCATCCCAGACAAAGAACAATCATGGCAGCTGCGGCAACTGCGGCGATTCGTGTTCGCCTATGCCGGCGTACGCGCGTTGCGTCATGCATGGCGGTCCCGAAAGACACGGCTCGTACTGTGCGACCCGCCACGGAGAACCGTTGCCAGGTGGACATCAGCTCATCGTAGGCCCGCGCGTTGAGCGGGTGGGCATTTCGCCAAGCGTCGAACTTGATCCGGTCCTCGGCAGTGACATCGTCCGCTTGCAAGCGCGCAATCCAGTCGCTCGCCTCCTCACGGACGAGCTCGGGATCGGGAAGCTGATGAACGTCGTTCATGGCTTTCCTGACTCCGCATCGAGTCGATATGTACGCCGCATAAAGGCGTGCGTCTCGCGTAGCCCTTTAGAGATATGCTTCTCCACGGTTTTGGTCGAGATGCCTAGCTCGTCGGCGATCTGCTTATAGGAACGGTCGTGAAATAATTTCATCGTGAAGGCGGCTCGGCATTGCGGTGATAACCTCTCTACCGCCTGCGCCAGCAATCTCGCTTCTTCGTCGGCAATCAGTCCATCTTCGGGTGACCGCCCGTCGTCGTGATGGACCCCGATGGCATCGACATCTTCCACCAGGTCCGTGGCCGCGATACGCGCATGCCGCTGCGCATTGCTTGCGAGATTGCGCGCGATCACGAACAGTAGTGCCTTTGGCTGTTCGACCTGCTCTCCTTGCTGGTAGGTGCGTACGTAGGCTTCCTGCACGATGTCCTCCGCTGCCATGGGTGAGCCCATGAACCGCTGCACATAGCGCCGCAGAGACTGATAGGTCTCTGCAACGAACTGTGCGTACGTGTCCCTCATGGCGTCTGGCATGATCGTCGAGCAACTGCAAACGCAGCCACCCTACACCTCGGAGTGATCTCAACTCAAGCTAGTCTTCCGTATCCAAACCATCGCAAAAGCATGATTTTTCTGTGGATATTCCTTTACGACACTCCAGCGAGGAATATCCCCCATAGCGGAATCAAACTTGACTTCGAGCCCCCCAGCCCCAGGTCAATTGGCTCCTGCCGACGGTTGTATTGCACTGTCGCTGCAACGAGTCATCGCCTTCACAGGAGGCACCACGGTATGTCCTTCTCTACGTCATCTTGCCCGCCTAGTCACGGCAAATGCAGTAAGCGCAAGGTCGGTCAGTGTGCTCTTATCCTGTCTGAGATGCTCGATCTCCGAGTTCGTCAGCCGATAGGCAGTGAATGTCTTTCGTGCCAACACACCGGACTCTCTCAAGCCGTGCGTCGGCTCTTGGTCTTCCAGGCCCACCGGCGACTCGGAAACCGAAGAGATTGTGGGCTTCGCCCTGCTGGTATATCGAGAGATCGCAGAAGAATTTTTTTCGGATGTCATAGTCTTACCCCACCTAGTTAGTCCAACGCGCCGGTTCATCATCTAGCTATCAGCATAGTAGCCAGCGGTCTCGCCCGCTGATGCAAGGCCTTGAATTGCGTTCGGCACCATGACCAGCGCCGACAGTCAGTCCGCAACTAACCGTCTTCCGCAGCAGAGAGTGCTCGCAATACCGCCGGGTTCTGCATCTTGCGAAGCAATTTTTCCAGATCTGCCGCAGCCCGACTTGTGGGCGAAGCTTTGGTCAATTCAGCCATCCTATGGATTATTTCACCTTGCCGCGGTGTGGCGACCACGCCATAACTATAGAAAGTCGTCAGCACGCCTTCGTGTCCAAGGTTCTGGCTCCAAGCCTTGAAAGCCTCGGGCGACTGGCAAAGCTTTTCGCCGAGCACAACCAGCATATTGCGGAAACTGTGGGGGTTGAAATACGGCAGCCCGGCAGCCGCGAACGCCTGCTTGAAGATATCGCGGATGGGCGTCGCATTGCTCCAATGCCCGCGATCCAGCCCCGCAGCCTCGAAGCAGTAGTTTGCGCCAACCCGCACCTTCGTCCGGGGAAACAGCGAATCGTCGTTCCCCCACAGACGATCTTTGCGCAGGAAGTCGACCCAGTCGGCCACAATCTGCTTGATGTCATCGCCGACTGGGAAAAAGAATGTCGTAAAGGTCTTGCTGAACTTCGTCTTCACATCGCGCGCATCTTGATGCACACAGTCGGCAGCGAGGTCGATGTGCTTGAGTTTCAGGGAAGCGATGGCGCTGTCGCGCGCACCGGTCAATAGCGTGAAGGCGACAAGCGCACGGTTGCGCTTTTCAATGTCGGTCGCCTTCGGCATAGCGGCTATGACATGCCTGATCTGCTCCAACGTCGGCACGGGACGCATGCGCCGCGCTGTGGCAATGCGACTGTCCTTGTCCGGCAGGTTGAAGTACTTAGCGTCGGAATAGCTCAAGCTGGACTTGTAGCCTGGCTGTCCGGCCAGCCAGTGAAAGAACCGCCTGAGGTGCGACAAGGTTGCGTATTGCGTCGCCTTGCTCAACTTCTCACGGGTCGTGTTGCTGTCCTGGTCAGCCAGATGATGCTTGAACGCGACCGCCTGTTTGTGGTGAAACGTCTTGAAGTCGCGAAAGCGGGTATGGGACTCGAAGCGCGCCAGCGCCGCAGCAACGGCATCGACGGTGGCTTCGCTGTGCCGCTCGGCTTCGCGCAGATAGGCGAGGTATTGGCGCTTGATGCGCTCGTTTTTCGGATTGTGCGTGGTCATGTCGTCTTACTCCCGCGTGAAGTCATGGTTTACGGAGGGGCTGCTGCTCTCGCTTATGCGTTGCAGCGCTTCCGGCAGAATGACTTCCAGATTCCCGCGCGCGGCGCCGATTTTGGTGAGGCTGACACGACGATAGATGAGCGCGTCGCAGGTCGGGCAGATGCCGACCAGATTGCCGCTGGTCGCGGTGATCGACCTGTAGTCGGCCATGTCGCCGGCAGGGTGCTGCGGGCAGCGACAGCGTACACAGTAAATTTGCCCAGGGGCACACGGGCGCTTGTTGCTATGGTGACGGTGAGTGAGAAAGTCGGCGAGTGCCTTGCCAAGAATCAAGATCGGGCGGCGCTGGTCGATGACGGGCAGACCGCGATGGGCGATCCAGTCGCGGACAGTGTTCTTGTGGACATGCAACAGCTTGGCCGTTTCCTCGACCGAGTAGTTGCGGTGAATTTTCACCAGTCGCGGATTGCGGGTCCGACGCGACACGGCGGGCCCTACCCGGCTGGGCCGCGGCTAGATTCGATCTGCCAATTCAACCACTCATCGATTTCGTGACCCAGCCATCCAACAGCGGAACCACCGAGATGGATTGGTTTGGGGAAGGTGGCGTCGTAGCGCGGTGACTTCTGGTTAATCCGGTCGTAGATCGTACTGCGCGACAAGCCCGTGCGTGCCTGGACCTCGCGGCGTCGCAAGATCCATATGCGTTCGGAAGGTAAGTGCGGATTGGCCATTTTCGGCTCCTATAGGAAACCGATAGATATCTAATCCCACTTCTTGTTTTCGAATAGACTCCATTCATTTAACCCATTGGGTTGAAGTAATTCCGGAATTCGGGCGAAACCCCTTATTTGTGTGGAATTCGGTCGATTGAAGCAACTACTTCCGTGGCCCCGTGGGAAGTCCATCTGCGCGCAAGATTGTTGCCATGGCTGCCGCGAGATTCTCAGATGCACCGTTTTCTCGGAGCCATCCGCATACCTCGGCGTTTGTGGGTGCTGTCGACGGATCCTTGGGATCGTATAGCGACCAAAACTTTCGCGCCGCTCCATCCAGTAAACGAAGGTTCCTTGTTTCGTACTCACCCCATGGCCACATGCCCTTGCCAGAAGCTGGTGCAGTTGGATGGACTGGCAGAAAGCCCTCCATAACTACGGATTCCAACTCTGGGGGAACCAGTGGTGAAAAGTTTACTTTTAGCACCTCGTGCGCTTCGTGATAGGCCGCCCGGGTACGTCCTCCCAGGTACGCAGCTTCAAACTCGTCACGCCATACGAAGCATCCTCTCGGTAAGCATGAAGGGGACTGTTCGCGCCACAGCGCATAGGAGATTTCATCCCGTTCTCCGCTACTACTTTGACTCAGACGCTGATCCAATGCGTTGAGTCTCACAAGGATTTGATCCCATTCGACCGGATTGATCGCGGGATGCCCGTCGCTCGCGTCGAATTGAAACGCACGCAGACCACTTCTAGATCGGCTCGGGCGATCTTGGTTGGAAAATTCCTTGGCAACAGCATCCGGCGATAGTCGCCACCCCGTCACGAATGGAATTGCCCTAACGGGAACGGCATCTCGGCCGTCAATGAGAACCGTGACTTTCACTCCGGGCTTGTCCTGCAGAGTCCAGCCGGTAAGATACCTTTCAAGCCAGCAGAACGACAACGATCCGGGGGTACGGTGCAACGCCGCAGGCGAAAGGAATCCAATGCCGCTCACTCCTGAGCAGCAGGCCCGCGAGCGCATCGACGAGCTGCTGCGGGCTGCCGGTTGGATCATCCAGGACAACGCCGACTTCAACCGCAACGCGGGCGAAGGCGTCGCCGTGCGCGAGTTCAAGCTGCCGAGCGGCCCTTGCGATTACCTGCTTTTCGTTGCCGGCAAGGCGGCTGGCGTACTCGAGGCCAAGAAGACCGGCGTCACGCTCAGCGCGATCGCCGAGCAGGCCGCGCGCTACATGGTCAAGCTGCCGGACCACCTTGCCCGCTGGGACGATCACCTCCGCTTCGACTACGAATCCACGGGCGACGAGACCTACTTCCGCGACATGCGCGACCCGAAGCCGCGCTCGCGGCGCGTCTTCGCGTTCCACCAGCCGCAGACCCTGCATCTCTGGCTTAAGGAGGACGACACGCTCCGTGGCCGGTTTCGACACCTGCCGACCCTGGACACGACGGGCCTGCGCGACTGCCAGATCGAGGCAGTCAACGGCCTGGAATCTTCGCTGGCGCAGGACCACCCGCGCTCGCTGATCCAGATGGCCACCGGCGCGGGCAAGACCTTCACGGCCTGCACGTTCAGTTGGCGCCTGCTCAAGTACGCCAATGCACGGCGCATCCTGTTTCTCGTCGATCGCAACAACCTCGGCGACCAGACGCTCAAGGAGTACCAGAACTACGAGCCGCCCGGCTCCGGCCGCAAATTCGTGCAAACCTATATCGTTCAGCACCTGCACGGCAGCCGCATCGACCCGGATGCAAAGGTCGTAATAACCACTATTCAACGCCTGTACGCGATGCTGCGCGGCCAGGAACTAGGTGAAGAAGCCGAGGAAGGTTCCGCGTTCGAGACCTGGACCGACGACGAGGGCGAGCTGCGCCCGATCGCCTACAACCCGACGATCCCGATTGAGACCTTCGACTTGATCGTCACGGACGAATGCCACCGTTCGATTTACGGGCTCTGGCGGCAGGTGCTCGAATACTTCGACGCGCACCTTATCGGGCTCACTGCCACGCCGTCGAAGCACACGCTCGGCTTTTTTGGCAACCTTGTTTCCGAGTACCCCTACGAGCAATCCGTGGTAGACGGCGTCAACGTCGGTTTCGAGGTGTTCCGCGTCCGGACGCAGGTCGGCGAGCTGGGCGGCATCGTCGACGCCAGTTACCACGTGCCGGTGCGCGACCGCCGCACCCGCGCCATACGCTACGTGCAGCTAGACGCCGACCTGCCATACACCAGACAGGAATTGGACAATTCCGTTACGGTACCGAATCAGATCCGCGCCGTGCTCCATTGCTACAAGGACCGGCTTTTCACTGATCTCTTCCCTGGCCGCACCGGCGAGTGGGTGCCGAAAACCCTGATCTTCGCCAAGGACGACAATCACGCAGAGGAGATCGTCAAGCTAGTTCGCGAGGTCTTCGTCCAAGGCAATGAGTTTGCCCGCAAGATCACCTACCAGACCAGCGAAAAACCGAAGGAACTGATCGCAGCTTTTCGCGTCGATCCGTTCCCGCGCATCGCCGTCACGGTCGACATGATCGCAACCGGCACCGACATCAAGCCGGTTGAGTGCCTGATCTTCTTGCGCGACGTGAAGTCCGACGGCTACTTCGAGCAGATGAAGGGCCGCGGCGTCCGCACGATCAACGACGCGGACCTGAGGCAGGTCACGCCCGATGCGCAGACCAAGACTCGCTTCGTGTTGATCGACGCCGTCGGCGTTACCGAGAACAGAAAGACAGTCAGCCAGCCGCTGGAGCGCAAGCGCGCCATCGCGTTCGACAGGCTGATTGACCAGATCGCGCAGGGCCGGCGTGATGCAGACGCGATCTCCAGCCTCGCCGGCCGCCTCGCGGCACTCGATCGCCAGATCGACGACGAAGATCGCAACCGCATCGCTCAAGCCGCGAAGGGCGCTTCGCTGAAGAACCTTGCCACGCGCTTGCTCACGTCGATCAGTCCGGACACGGTCGACGCCGAGTTGATCAACCGCTTCGGCAAGGGAGCCGTCGACAGCGCGACGCCGCAGCAAGTGAAGAAAGTCGAGGACGACCTCAAGGACGAAGCCTGCAAGCCGCTCGACGATGCCGAGCTGCGAAAGTTGATCAAGCTCATCAAGAAGAAGAACGACATCGTCATCGACGAACTGACGACGGATCACGTCACGGACGCTGGCTTCGACCTCAAGCAGTCCGAGAAGCGCGTCACCTCGTTCAAGCAGTTCATCGAGGACAACAAGAACGAACTGCTGGCGCTGCAGATCCTCTACAGCCAACCGTTCCCGA
>Ga0207695_10006462_pt1 | contig 15215 bp, 13 predicted proteins | sample KBSC54metaG_FD_184354 | JGI IMG/M metagenome (GOLD analysis project Ga0207695, IMG submission 184354) | Corn rhizosphere microbial communities from Kellogg Biological Station, Michigan, USA - KBS C5-4 metaG (SPAdes) (version 2) | ecosystem: Host-associated > Plants > Roots > Rhizosphere > Soil... | reverse complement strand
ACGAACTATCTCGCCGCCGTGCAGAAGCGCCTCGACGACCGCCATACCAAGATCTGGCGCGACGATCTCGCTGCGGGCTACATCGCTGCCTCGCTCAAGCTGCTCAAGCAGGATCGCGAGGCAGACGCGCTGATCGCCGTCCCGCAGGCCCAGCTCACGCGCTCGACGATCGAAAACGCTTATCGCTTCCAGGCGTACTCGTACTACGGCCCGCTCGTGCGCGACGCCGGTATCCTCTACCTGCTCGCCAAGCACTTCCCCGAGCGCGCGAAGGCACTGCCGCCAGCGGCCGTCGCCAACCTGCTGCGGCCGGTGCAGCGCGGTCACTACAACACGCTGTCGTCGGCGCAGACCATCCTTGCGCTCGACGCCTACGGCGCGCAGGCCGGCGCCGACAAGCTCATGCTCAACGCGTTGCTCAAGGACGGCACGGTCAAGCCGCTGACCCAGCAAACGGGGGCACTCGTGCGCGCGGCGTTCGATGCGGCCGCGACCGGCCTGCGTGTCGACAACGGCGCCGATGCGCACGCGTGGTACGCCGTCACCGTCGCCGGCTACGACCGCACGCCGCCGCAGACCGAGCTGAAGCAGGGCCTCGAAATCATTCGCGAATTCACCAACACCGACGGCAAGGCGATCAATTCCGTGACGCTCGGCCAGGAGGTCGACGTGCACCTGAAGATCCGCGCGACCGAAGTCGACACGATCGGCAACGTCGCCATCGTCGACCTGCTGCCCGGTGGTTTCGAAGTCGTGCAGAACCTGCCGCCCGCGCCGGCCGAGGACGCTAATGCCGGCGACGCGAACCCCGAGAATGCCCCCGCACCGCAGCCGGTGTGGCATTCGCCGATCGGCGTGTCCGGCTCGAACTGGGCGCTCGAATATGCCGACGTGCGCGACGACCGCGTCGTCCTCTACGGCACCGCGTCGCGGTCGGTCAATGAATTCGTCTATCGCATTCGTGCCACGAATGCCGGCACGTTCGTCGTGCCACCTGCTTATGGCGAATCAATGTATGACCGCACGGTGCAAGCGAGGTCGTTGGGGACGAAGATCGAGGTGACCAAGAAATGACCGGTGCCGATCGGACCGAATTCCAAAACCGGAATGAACGTGATACGCGGTGAAAAATCGGACGGGATCACCCACGCCATGCAGCATCCTCGTGCTTCGCTTCGCGTACGAGGTCTGCAACTGTTGTTCACCTGCGCGGCCTTGTCAGCCGGAAGCCTCTGCACCGGTGAACGGTTGCCCGCGCAGTCACAAGTACCGCCCCTTCCGGTCCGGTCCGGGGACGCTTGCACCATAGTCGACGCCAAGCCGTTACTTGCTGCGCGTGAATACGCAAACGCTGCGTATTCGGTGCGCGCACTGAGCGACTCGCCGCTGGTGCTCAAGGAAAGCGTCAATCTCAACGACGGGTTGCATCTGGATGTTGAGCAGCGTGGTTGCGTGGACAGGTACGCCAAGTTCACCTTTGCTTTTTCGAAAATCGCTGCCACGCAGTCGCGTCGTGCAAATTTGCAGCGAATCGCGACCGCGCTGCGCAGCCTGGAGCTCGACGCGCATGCGATTTTCCAGAAAATGGACATCGACGATGTTGCGCATGCGGTCGAGGAAGATGCTTCATCCGATCGTGTTGTTTGCTTCCAGCGCGTCGGCAATGAATGCATCAGGGATGTCTCGGTGAGGTATGAATTTCCCCAGGTAGAAGCCTTCTTTGTCGATCGCCCCTAGTTCCGGAAATGTTTTTCGCGGTGGAAAATTTCATTCGCCGCTGGCAGAACTGGCTGATGGCCGCGTTGCTGCTGGCCCTGGCGCTGATCGGCATTCGTCTCTGGCCGCACGCACCGCTGTCGCAACTCGCACCAAGCTCGACTGCGGTGTACGACGACCGTGGCCGCCTGCTGCGCCTGACCTTGGCCAGCGACGATCGCTACCGCCAATGGGTGCCGCTGGCGCAGATGCCGCCGGCGCTCGTGCAGGGCGTGATGTTGCACGAAGACGCGTGGTTCCGCTGGCATCCGGGATTCAATCCACTCAGCCTCGCGCGCGGGGCGTGGGTGACCTATGTGCGCGGCGGCAATCGGCAGGGCGGATCGACGCTGACGATGCAGCTCGCGCGACTTGCATACCGACTCAACACACGCACGCCAGGTGGCAAGCTGCGCCAGGTGTTGCGCGCGGTCGAGCTGGAGCTGTGCTATTCGAAGGACGCGATCCTCGAGGCCTATCTCAACTACGCACCGTACGGGCGCAACATTGAAGGCGCGGGTGCGGCGAGCTTGATCTATTTCGACAAGCCGGTCGCTGATCTGACGTTGCCGGAAGCGCTGACGTTGGCGGTGATTCCGCAGGAGCCGAATCGCAGGGCGGCAAAAGTCGACGGGGCGCAACAAGAAGACGAGCAACAGAGTAAAGGCGAGGCGGATGTCATCAACGCTCGCCTGTTCGCCGCACGCGCACGCCTGTTCAAACGCTGGCTCGCAAAGTATCCCGAAGACAAGACTGCCGCATCGTTGATGCAACTGCCGCTACGCTTGCGTGCGCCCTCGAACCTGCCGTTCCTGGCGCCGCATTTCGTCGAGGAAACGCTGGCCGACGCACGCCTGAGCGGCACGAGTGCGCCGGTGTTGAATACGACGCTCGATCTCGACATGCAGCGCTTGCTCGAACGCCAGGTGAAGAGTCACGTCGAACGCAACGCCGACCGCGGCGTGCGCAACGCCGTTGCGCTATTGGTCGACACGCGCGATCTCGGCATCAGGGCGCTGGTCGGCTCGGCCGACTATTTCGACGGTGCAATCTCGGGTCAGGTCAACGGCGCGCTGGCCAAGCGTTCGCCGGGTTCGGCGCTGAAACCTTTCATCTACGGCCTCGGCTTCGACCAGGGCGTGCTGCATCCGCAGACCGTGTTGCGCGATGTGCCGACCGCATTCGGCCCGTTCGCGCCGGAGAACTTCGACGGGCGCTTCCTCGGCCCGGTCACCGCGACCGAGGCGCTGGTGCGCAGCCGCAACATTCCCGCGGTGTACGTGGCGTCGAAGCTCAAGAGTCCTGACTTCTATCAGTTCCTCAAGGATGCCGGCATCAGCCGCATGGCGAACGAGGATTTTTACGGGCTTGCGCTCGTGCTTGGCGGTGGTGAGGTGACGATGGAGGAACTCGCGCGGCTCTACGCGATGCTTGCCAACCGCGGCTCGCTGCAACCATTGCGTCGTCGTGGCGACGAACCGCGCGCGCAAGGTGCACGGATGTTGAGCGAAGAGGCGAGTTTCATGGTGCTCGACATGTTGCGCCAGAATCCGCGCCCCGACGACACGCTGATCTCGCAGCCGGGCGGACTGCCGGTGTACTGGAAGACCGGCACCTCCTGGGGCTTCCGCGACGCATGGACCGCGGGCATCGTCGGTCCGTACGTGCTCGTCGTCTGGGTTGGCAACTTCGACGGCAGCGGCAACCCGGCCTTCGTCGGTGTCGAGACGGCGGCGCCGCTGTTCTTCCACATTGTCGACGCCTTGCATGCGCGCGATGTGCAGATGCGCGAGCCGGCGCGTGCGATGCCGAAGAATCTCAAGCGTGTGGAAATCTGCCTCGCCAGCGGCGACCTGCCGAACGCGTGGTGTCCGCAACGCGGCATGACCTGGTTCATTCCGGGCAAGTCGCCGATCCGGGTCAGCACGGTGCATCGGCCGGTCGTGATCGACGCTGCGACGGGGCAGGCCGCGTGCCCGCCTTATGATCCCGCGAAGACGCGCACCGAAGTGTTCGAGTTCTGGCCTACCGATCTTGCGAAAGTGTTCCGCCAGGCCGGCGTGCCGCGGCGCGCGCCGCCGGCGATTCCCGACTGCACTGCCGCGGCTGACGACGGCCAGGCGCCGCAGATCACGTCACCCGTGCGCGGCGCGACGTATACGCGCCGCGCGAGCCGCGAGGGTGAGGAACGCATCGCGTTCAACGCGACTGTCGATGCGAGTGCGCGCGAGCTGTACTGGTTCGTCGGCGACGATTTCGTCGGCACGGCGAAACCGGGCGAGCCGCTGTTCTGGCAGCCGGCCGCGCCCGGCGAGTACACTCTGCGTGCGGTCGACGATCGCGGGCGTGCCGATTCGCGACGCCTGCGCGTCGATGTGGTGCAATAGTGCTTCCCTTCTCCCGCCGGGAGAAGGTGGCGCGAAGCGCCGGATGAGGGAAGTGCGTTGCAACATCCCGCGACCTTGAATCGTGCAAGGCTTTTCCCTCATCCGCCCTTCGGGCACCTTCTCCCGATGGGAGAAGGGAAGAAAAAAGCGTCGATCATTCCCACCATCAAACGGAAAAAGATCATGACTACCCAACTCGAAAAAGTCGTCTACACAGCCCACGCCACCGCCACCGGCGGCCGTGACGGCCGCGGCCGTTCGTCCGACGGACGTATTGATGTCGTGCTCAAGCCACCGAAGGAGATGGGCGGCACGGGCGAGGGTGTCAACCCCGAACAGTTATTCGCAGTCGGCTATGCCGCCTGCTTCATCGGCGCGGTGAAGTTCGTCGCCGGTCAGGAGAAGGTGCAAGTGCCGGCCGACACGACAATCGAAAGCGCGGTCAGCATCGGCCCGATTCCGAAGGGCTTCGGCATCGCGGTGGAGTTGAAGATTTCGATGCCGGGCGTCGACCGCGCAGTCGCGCAGAAGCTGGTCGAGCGCGCGCACAACGAGGTTTGCCCATACTCGAACGCGACGCGTGGCAATATCGACGTCAAGATCACCATCGTTTGACCCAGGACGGGTCGCGTCGGTGACGCGACCCGTCTCCCGCCAATCAGACCGAGAGGCGCGGCATGCAATACGAATACGATTACCTCGTTGTCGGTGGCGGCATGACCGCGGATGCGGCGGTGAAAGCGATACGCGAAGCCAACGCTTCGGCGCGCATCGGCGTCGTCGGTGACGAGCCGCATGCGCCATACGAGCGACCGCCGCTGTCGAAGGCGTTGTGGAAGGGCGACAAGCCGGTCGAATCGGTCGATCTCGGCACGGCGAAGGCCGGTGCGGCGCTGCATCTCGACAGGCGCATCGTCGCGCTCGACCGCGCTGCGCATGCCGCGACCGATGACAAGGGCGACGTCTATCGTTATCGACGGCTGCTGCTAGCTACGGGGGCGATGCCGCGACGGCTGTCGTTTGACGGCGAGCGCCTGATCGCATTCCGCACGCTCGACAACTATCTCGCGCTGCGGCGTTTCGCCGTGCCCGGAGCGCGGATCGCCGTGGTCGGTGCAGGCTTCATCGGTAGCGAGATCGCTGCATCGCTCGTCGGCGCGGGCTGCAAGGTGACAATGCTGTTTCCGGGTTCCGGCATCGGCGCGGGGCGCTACCCGCACAGCCTGTCGAACTTTCTCGATGGCTATTATCGCGAGCGCGGCGTTACCCTGCGGGCGGGCGTGCGCGTGGTCGACGGGCACGACCTGGGCGATCGCGTCCAACTCGTGCTGTCGGACGACACGACTGAAGATTTCGATGCCGTCGTCGCCGGTCTCGGTGTCACGCCGAATGTCGATCTTGCCGTCGCCGCCGGTCTCGCGGTCGACAACGGCATCGTCGTCGACGCGCAGTTGCGCACGAACGATGCCGACGTCTTCGCCGCGGGCGACGTCGCCAACTTCCCGTGCGCGCCACTTGGCATGCGTCTGCGTGTCGAACACGAGAACGCGGCCATTGGCATGGGCCATCACGCCGGCCGCAACATGGCCGGTGCGAATGATGCCTACACGACGCTGCCGTTCTTCTATTCCGACCTGTTCGACTTCGGCTATGAGGCGGTCGGCCTGCTCGACGATCGCCTCGAGGTTGTCGAGCAATGGACGCAGCCGTATCGCGAAGGCGTGGTCTACTACCTCGATGGCGGCCGCGTGCGCGGCGTGCTGTTGTGGAATGTCTGGGGCCAGGTCGAGCCCGCGCGCGACCTGATCGCAGCGCCGGGACCGTTCGATGCCGAGAGCGTGCGTGGAAGACTGCCGCGGCCGGTCTGAGAAACTGCTCAAAAACCTGCTGCGCTCGGTATTACGGTTTTTGAGCAGCTTCCGAGCCGCGGCAGCCGCCATCGCGGCGGATCTACTTTTTCTCGGTCGCCTTGTTGCGTGGATCGTCGGCCGGGTTCACGTAGGTCATGTCGAACGGGCCGGTCGCCGAAATCTGGATGACCATGCCGGTCTTCGTCGTCACGAAGTGATTGTGTTTGGCAGGGGCGACGACCAGCGACCCCGTGCTCAGCGGATGCGCCATTTTCGCATCGAACTTGTCGCCGAGGCCGAACGCGCCGGAGCCGCTGACCACGCTGACGACTTCATCGTTCGAATGCCAGTGCGCCGGCACCACGTAGCCTGCCGGCATTTTCAGCCGGATGACGAAGAGTCCCGGTTTGCCCGGATCGCCGTACAACACGGCGGCCTTCGCTCCGGGCGGCAACGCCGGCGGCGCGTCGCCCCATTTGATGTCGGCCGGGTTGAACATGATGTGGGCCGGCTCGTCCGCCGCGGCGGTACGGCAGATCGCCGCGATCGACAGGCCCGATGCAACTGCAATCAACAATGCTCGTTTCATACGCCACCTCCTTACGTTGGAAGGAAGATGGAGAGGGCTGGGCGATCATACTCCTGTTCGGGAGCGACGGCGTAGCACCGCAAAGACCGCGCCGGAACACCGCCGGCCGGTCAATTCAGCGGGCTGAAGAAACGGTCCGCACGCGGCCGATACCAGCGGTCAGCATCAAGCGAATAAGCCACTCTGTAGGCGCGGCCGACGATGGTCTCGCGCGACACGAAACCGAAGTAGCGCGAATCCTCGCTGTTGTCGCGGCTGTCGCCCATCATGAAATATTGACCCGCGGGCACGGTCACGGGGGCGAACGAGCGCATCGCGTTGCGCTGCGGCAGCACCATGATCGCATGCGCGGCGTCGCCGAGTGTCTCGGTGAAGTATTCGCGCTGCTCGCCGCGCGTGGCGATCGGCAACTGCTCGTCGGCGCGGCTCTGCGTCGACGCGTAGTCGAGCGGTGCGCCGTTGATGTACAGCCGTTCGCCGCGCAGGGTGATTGTGTCGCCCGGCAGGCCGACGACGCGCTTGACCAAGGTCATGCCGTCCTTGGGCGAAGGGAAAATGGCGATGTCACCGCGTTGCGGATCTCCGCCGTGGGTGAGGCGCACGTTGGTGAACGGCACGCGCAGGCCGTAGGCCGCCTTGTCGACGAGGATGCGGTCGCCCTCGACGATGGTCGGGTTCATCGAGCCGGTCGGCACCTGCATCCAGTCCGCGACCGCCGAGCGGAACATCAGCATCAGTCCGAGGAACAGCAGCAGCGACTTGTTTGCGACGATCTCGTGGAGCAGGCGGCGGAGCAGTTTCATGGGCAGATATTCCGCGGAGGGTCGACCGACAGACTCGGCGCGGCCCGGATAGTTCCGGAATTCGCACACTCTCACTTCTCTTGCCTTGCTCGCAGTTTGTCGTCCGATCCAGGAACCGATGCGATTCATCGCGCCGCTGCGCTGTTTTTCCTGACGGCGATCGGCCCACGCCATTGGCGCAATACGGCGCGCACGAAGCCGATGTCACCGGATTCGAAGGTCGCCACTCCCGGCAATGCGCTCCACGGCAGGTTCGGATGCAGATGGTGGGTGCGGTGCAGGTTGAAGTTGAGCAGCCAGGCGCTCAGCCAACGCGGGGCATGCATGTTGAGCGCATAGTCGCGCAGATCGAGCGGAGTGGCGTGGTGTGGTGCATGGTCGAACTGCGAAGCGAGAAAGCCGCGCAACGCGAGAAAAGCAAGGAGCAGCGGCCACTGCCTCGCGTACAGCGCGAAAGCGATCGTGTAGAGCGAGAGGACGAGGAATGCATCGACCCGCATTTCGCGCAGCGCGGCGCGATCAAGCAGTTCGCGTTCGGCGATGCGGGCCATGCCGGGCGTTCCCTCGGCGAAATCCGGGCACAGTCTTTGCAGATACGGGCGCAGCAGGCGCGGCGGCAGCCAGCAGAGAAAGTTCAGCGCAAACTCGCCGACGTAGAGTCCGATGCCGATGCGCAGGTAGTGCTGCAGGAATGCTGCGCCATGCGAGCGGACCTCGGGATCGTAGGTCTCCTCGCGCCCCTGCGGCGTGCGGTTGTAGCGATGATGGCGCAGGTGGGCGAAGCGCAGCGCACGGAACGGCGCGCCGAAACAGCCAGCGAGTATCCGCCCGAGAACATGGTTCGCTCCGCGTTGCGGCAGCAGCATGCCGTGGATCGCTTCATGGATCAGTGCCCACTGCGTCGGGCCAGCCAACGCAAGGATTGCAAGGCACGCAGCCGCCGGCATCCGCGGCATTCCCGATAGGGGCACGGCGATCAACACCATGAAGTGCATCGCGAGCAGAGCACCCGCAAGCACGCGGTTCGTCCGCTGGGGGATTGAGGTATGGGCAACCGTCACGTGATTTTTCTGTCGCCGATCGTCAGGCAAGTCTCGCGGACGATTGCTGCAAATTGATTGCGGGCGACGCTACCGAGATTGCACCGGCGCGGCTTCGTCGACTGGCCACCATTCGCGCTTCGGCCAGCAGACCGATTTCTTCAGCGTGTGGCTGGCCCAGTCGTTGCCTTCGAGCGCGAACGGAATCGAGAAGCGAATTCCGCAGTCGTCGGTGGCCGGGGGCTCGGGCGCCTTGCGCACGGGACCAAGCTGGCCTTCGAAGGTGGCGATGCCATCGGCGTCAATCTCGAAGGCCTGCAGCACGAAATATCCGACGGGCAGTTGGTAGACATCGGATTGCGGCACCTTGTCGAGCGGGATCAACGGCCGCAAGCGTTTCAGCGCGGCGCGGACGCGCGGATCGACGTTCGCCGGCAGCACGATTGTTGACACTGGCGCCGTACGTTCGACGAACTTGAGCGACATCGCGGCGATGTCGGTGAAATCGGATTCAGTCGCGACGAATTTCTGCGCCGAACGCGGCGTCGTGGCCGAGCACGCGGCGAGCAGACAAGCCGCCGCCAGCACCGCGACGGGCAGCCGCATCTACTCGCCCTTCTGCGGATTGAAGAACGGAATCGGCGCGCCGGCGTAGACGTTCGTCGGCAACTGCCCGTTCCACTTTTCCGCCTTGGTGCGCTCGACTTCGATGCGGCGCAGTTCCAGCACTTCCTTGCTCTTCGCCAGCGCCTCGTTCTGCACGCGCAGCGCCTCGGCCTGCGCGTTGGCGGCCTTGATTGTGGCGTACGCTTCGCCGTCGGCCTGGGCCTTGAGCGCGTTCGCCTCGGCCTCGGCGACGGCGACCTTCTGCTTCTGCTCAGCCTCGACCGTCTTCACCTTGTTCTCGGCGGCGAGACGCAGCTGCTCCTGTGTCACCTTGTCGTTGATCGCCTTCATATAGCTGTCGGAGAAGGCAAAGTTACGCATGTCGATGTTGATCACCTGTGCGCCGTACTTGTCGAGTTTCATGCGCAGGCCTTCGAGGATGTCGTTCGACACCTGTGCACGCTTGCCGATCAGGTCCGGCGCGTTGTAGCGCGCGGTAACGGCCTTGAACACTTCCTGTGTCGCGGTCTGCACGTAGGACGACAGGTCGCCGTTGTGGCTGTATTTCTCGTACACCTCGCTGACCCGATCGGGCATGATCGAGTAGCGCACGGTCAGGTCGGTGTCGACCGGCTGCGTGTCGCTGGTAGATCCGGTCGCCTTGTCGATATGCGCCGCCTCGGCGCGGATGCTGAAAAGATTGAGTGCCTGCCACGGCGGCACGATGACGAGGCCTTCCGACTCGATGCCCTTGATCGCACCGAACTGCGTGCGCACGCCGCGCGATCCGGTCGGCACCTGGCGGAACGGCCAGAAAACCATGAACACGATCGCTACCGCGGCGAGGATAGCCAGGTCGCGGATCAATTTTTCGATCATCAGTTGGCCACGGGGATCACGATAGCGCGACATGGAGATTTCCTTTCAGTGGAAAACGATCACCTATGTGCTCATTTCCTATAGCACGCGGCGGGATCGTCTACACGTTTGCAGAGGTATGCATCTTTACCTCCTTTTCGGAACGATGCTGGATCGGCGTCCCTGAGTATGGTGGCATCCGATGTGTAGACGTGTCTTTCATCCGCGCCAAACCAGAAGTTGATGACGACAAATGTTTTCGGGTTGGCGTCAGAAAGCCGTTTTGGCCCCCAGGCGGCAATGGAATAAACGCATTTCGCATCTCGATACCATGAATCGCTCAAGTGTTCGAACGAGCTTGGGTCGCAGGAATGTACCGCGCGCGTTTGAACGTAGGCATCATTTTTGTCTATCGTCCAACTCCCATTTGATCCAACTCGAAATGAGGAAAGGTCTACGCTGAACGGCTCACCACGGAAGTAGGCAAACTCCGCATTTTTTGCGTATCCGCTGCCCAACACTTCGAACGAATTGGGCTGGGTCCAGAAGGGTTTGTCGGCATCGATTGCGCTCCATATGACGCGACCTTCGAAATAAACCTGCGATTTGTCTTTAGCATAGCCATCTTTCAAAACAACGAAAGATTTCGGGTCGGCGCCATGAATTGAATGGGTTACTTTCCCATTTCCTTCATCCCAAGTGACGAATGCCATCTGATTGCCATCCCGCAGATAGCCTGTACCGCACCCGGAAAGAAGGGCTGCTGTGACAAGGCATGCCGTTGAAGTGATGCCTCGCAATGCTTGAGGGTTAGCGCCAAGTCTTTTCACACGGATTCGAAAATCCCCGCTGCGCCCATCCCCGTGCCGATGCACATGGTCACCATGCCGTATTTCTGCTTGCGTCGCTTGAGGCCGTGGAGCAGGGTGGCGACGCGGACCGCGCCGGTGGCGCCGAGCGGATGGCCGAGCGCGATCGCGCCGCCGAGCGGGTTGATCTTGTCGGGGTTGAGGCCGAGGTCCTTCGTGACCGCGAGTGCCTGCGCGGCGAACGCTTCGTTGAGTTCGATCCAGTCGAGATCGTCCTGTTTGATACCAGCTTGCTTGAGCACTTTCGGAATCGCCGCCTTCGGGCCGATGCCCATGATCTCCGGCGGCACGCCGGCGACGGAGAAGCCGACGAACTTGGCCAGCGGCGTGAGGCCGTAGTCCTTGATCGCCTGCTCGCTTGCGAGCAACACGGCGCCGGCGCCGTCGGACATCTGCGAGGAGTTGCCCGCGGTGACACTGCCATTGGCGCGGAACACGGTCTTGAGCTTGGCGAGCACGTCGACGGTCGTGCCTGCGCGCGGGCCTTCGTCGAGCTTGATCGTGCGTGCATCGTCGACCATTCCGCGCGTAGCGAGATTCGGATAATGGTCGGCGAGTAGGTACGGCGCGACCTCGTCGTTGAATTCGCCCGCGGCCTGTGCGGCGAGCGCCTTGGCGTGGCTCGCGGCAGCGAACGCGTCCTGTTCCTCGCGCGTGACTTTCCACTGCTCGGCAACTTTTTCAGCGGTGATACCCATGCCGTAGGCGATGCCGATGTGCTCATTCGAGAAGATGCCCGGATTGAACACGGGGTGATAGCCCATCATCGGCACCATGCTCATCGACTCGGTGCCGCCAGCGAGCATCAGGTCGGCTTCGCCCAAGCGGATGCGGTCGGCGGCCATCGCCACGGCCTGCAGGCCGGACGAACAGAAACGGTTGACGGTAACCGCGGAGACGATGTTTGGCAGGCCGGCGAGCAATACGGCGATGCGCGCCACGTTCATGCCTTGCTCGGCTTCGGGCATTGCGCAGCCGATGATCGCATCGTCGATACGCGATTTGTCTATTTGCGGAAATTTGGACAAGGTCGCATTGATCGCGAAGGCGAGCATGTCGTCCGGACGCGTGTTGCGGAACACGCCGCGCGGGGCCTTGCCGACCGGAGTGCGCTGCGCGGCGACGATGTAGGCGTCCTGGATTTGCTTGTTCATTTCGGTATCTCCGAAGAAATTGATGTGCATGCGACGCATGGATGCGTCGTCGCCGGAAGCTGAGTCCGGCGACGGGACATGTGCGCGGACCTGGCCCGCGCCGTGTTCGCGACAGCTGCGGCGGTATGCCCAATCTGTCGCATGATTAATTCCGCAGCGGTTTGCCGGTCTTGAGCGTATGGACAATGCGCTCCTGCGTTTTCGGCGTCTGCGCGAGCGCGACGAAATGCTTGCGTTCGAGGTCGAGCAGCCATTGTTCGTCGACTTGCGAGCCGCGTTCGATCTGACCGCCGCACAAAGTGTCGGCGATGCGGTTGGCGACTTCCATGTCGTGTTCGGAAATGAAGCGGCCCTCGAGCATGTTGACCAGCGAGGCCTTGAACGTCGCGGTGCTGACGTCGCCGGCGACGGTGATCTGGCGGTCATACAGCGGCGGGCGCCAGCCCGAGTCGTACAACGTACGCGCCTCGTTCTTGGCGACATAGAGCAGTTCGTCGGCGTGGAAGACGACGACGTCGTTGTGACGCAGCAGTCCGAGTTCCTTCGCTTCGAGCGCGCTGGTCGAAACCTTGGCCATCGCCACGGTCTGGAACGCGTTCTTCAACTGCGTGAACACATCGCCCTCGATCGCGCGCGCGGAGGCGCGCAGCGCGAGCTCCTTGAGGCCACCGCCGGCCGGCAACAGGCCGACGCCGGCTTCGACCAGGCCGATGTAGCTTTCGAGCGCGGCCACGGTGCGTGCGCAATGCATCTGGAATTCGCAGCCGCCGCCGAGGGCGAGACCGCGGATCGCCGCGACCACGGGCACGAGCGCGTGCTTGATGCGCATGCTCGTATGCTGGAAGCGGTTCACGAATGCTTCGAATTCGTCGATCTTGCCCGATTGCAGCAGCGCGACCGCGCCGGCGAGATCGGCGCCTGCGCTGAACGGCTCGGAATCCTGCCAGATGACCAGACCCTTGAAGTTCTTCTCGGCCTCGTCGATCGCGCGGTTGACCGCGTCGACCACGCCAGCGCCGAGCGTGTGCATCTTGGTCTTGAACGAGAGGATGGCGATGCCGTCGTCGCCGAGCGTCCACAGGCGCGCGTCGTCCGTTTCGAATACGGTTGTGCCGCGATCGACCTTCGTGCCGATCATCGTCTGCGGAAACAACTGGCGTGCGTAAACCGGTTCGCTCGAGCGCGGCAGGTATTTGTCCTGCGCGGCACTGTAGGAGCTGCCGTCGGGCTGATGCACGCCCATGCGTTGGGGATCAAGCGCCCACGCGGGCAGCGGCGCGCTGCTCATCGTCTTGCCGGCGGCGATATCCTCGGCGATCCACTGCGCGATCTGCGCCCAGCCTGCCGCTTGCCAGGTCTCGAACGGGCCGAGCTGCCAGCCGTAACCCCAGCGCATGGCGAAGTCGATGTCGCGCGCGGTGTCGGCGATCTCGGCGAGGTGATAGGCGGAGTAGTGGAACAGATCGCGATGCGTGGCCCAGAGGAATTGCGCCTGCGGATCACTCGACGCGCGCAGCTTGGCGAATTTCTCGGCCGGATTCTTGAGCTTGAGGATCGCCGCAACTTCGTCGCTGACTTTGCCGGTCTGCGCCACGTAGTCCGCCTTGGCCGGATCGAGCACGAGAATATCCCTGCCGACCTTGCGGAAGAACCCGGCGCCGCTCTTCTGTCCGAGCGCGCCCTTGGTGACGAGCGCGGCGAGTACCGGCGGGGTCTTGAAGTAGTCGCGCCACGGATCGTTCGGCAGCGTGCCGTCCATCGTGCCGATGACGTGGCCCATCGTGTCCAGGCCGACCACATCGGCGGTGCGATAAGTGGCGCTCTTCGGGTGGCCGATCGCGGGGCCGGTCAGCGCGTCGACGACGTCGTAGCTGAGCTTGAACTGGTTGGTGTGGTGGATCGTCGACAGGATCGAGAACACGCCGATGCGGTTGCCGATGAAATTCGGCGTGTCCTTGGCGTAGACCACGCCCTTGCCGAGCGTCGTGGTCAGGAACGTCTCCAGTCCACTCAGTACTTCGGGCGCCGTCTTGGCGCAGGGAATCAGTTCGGCCAAGTGCATGTAACGTGGCGGATTGAAGAAGTGCACGCCGCAGAAGCGCTCATGCAGATGTACACTAAGAACATCGGCCAAGCTATTGATGCTCAAGCCGGAAGTGTTACTCGCGAGTACCGCGTTTTCGCTCACGTATGGGGCGATCTTGGCGTAGAGGTCGCGCTTCCAGTCGAGCTTCTCGGCGATCGCCTCAATGATCAGGTCGCAGCCCTTGAGCAGTTCCAGATCGCTGCCGTAGTTGGCCGGCACGATCGCACCGGCGCGCGATTTGTCGGCGAGCGGCGAGGGCGAAAGTTTCTTCAGGTTCTCGATCGCCTTGAGCACGATGCCGTTCAGGTCGCCGTCCTTGGCGGGCAGATCGAACAGCACGGTGTCGACGTTCGCATTGACCAGGTGCGCGGCAATCTGCGCGCCCATGACGCCGGCACCGAGTACGGCCACTTTGCGGATGCGGAGGGGAGGGAAACTCATGCGTGCCTCGTGAATTGGGAAGGTGGAATTTTCTTGCCGCGGCTCGAAGCGGACGACGGCGGGCAAGCTAAAGAAAATTTTTCGTGCTTTCGCTCTATCCGCAGGAATCCGCGTCGCGAATCACCTTTCATTTCGCGCGCAGGCCGGCGGCGGCGAAGTGAATCAGGTGATCGGCGCTCAGATCGCGATGCTGTTCGGCGCTCGCGCCGCGACGCTTGATCGCGCCGAAGTCGGCCATGGCGAAGGTCAGCGCGCCGGTGATGATGTCCATGCGCCAATACAGTTCCTGCTTGTCCAGGTGTGGTAGCAGGATGCCCAGTGCGGCGGTGAAATCGCGTAGCACGTGGCCGTAGTTGTCGTGCAGGAAGGAGCGCAGGCGTTCGTTCTGCTCGGCGTAGGTGCGGGCGAGGATACGCACGAAAGCGGTGCTGCCCTTTTCGTTCGCCGACGCGGCGAGCGCTGGACGGATCCACGCGCCGAGCACGTCTTCGAGCTGCGTCGGCGATTTCGCCAGCGCCGACTGCAGCGCCTGGGTGCGGTCGGCATTGAGCTTGTCGAGGCGCAGGCGCAGCACTTCGTTGATCAGGTTTTCTTTCGAGCCGAAGTGGTAGTTGACCGCGGCGAGATTGACCTGCGCGCTCGAGGTGACCTGGCGTAGCGAGGCACCGGTGAAGCCATGACTGGCGAACAGCGCCTCGGCGGCATCGAGGATGCGTTGTTTGGTGGAGAAGAGTTCCGGATTCATCGCTCGCAGCCTCCCGAATGCCTGCTTTCGTC
>Ga0207695_10006461_pt1 | contig 15216 bp, 17 predicted proteins | sample KBSC54metaG_FD_184354 | JGI IMG/M metagenome (GOLD analysis project Ga0207695, IMG submission 184354) | Corn rhizosphere microbial communities from Kellogg Biological Station, Michigan, USA - KBS C5-4 metaG (SPAdes) (version 2) | ecosystem: Host-associated > Plants > Roots > Rhizosphere > Soil... | reverse complement strand
ATAGCGGTGGGGAAACGCCCGGTCCCATTCCGAACCCGGAAGCTAAGCCCGCCAGCGCCGATGGTACTGCCAGGGGGACCTGGTGGGAGAGTAGGACGCGGCCGGACTAAATGTGAGACTGAGGCCCCGAACCAATGGTTCGGGGCCTCAGTCGTTTTCCGGGGTCTATCGGCTCAGCAGGTCACAGACGACGTCTTCCTCGATGGCTCGCATCTTCGTGAAGACCTGTACGTCGGTCTTCTCCGTGATCTGTGCGTTCACTGAGAAGGTCAGCGACCGCCTGCCGTCCGGCGAAGTGGCGGCGAACTGCGTGTATCCCGACGTGTTGCCGGTGTGGCCGTAGACGACGCCACATCGTGTGGCGTAGCGGAAGATCCCGAGGCCGGCCGAGTTCACACCGGGCCCGCGCGGTTCCGAGTTGCCGGGGATGAACGCCAGCTGCGCCTGGCGCACCTGCTCCGTCAGCATGTGGGGGCCGCCGTAGGCCCGGATGAAGGTGTTCAGCTCCCAAGGCGTCGACACGATTCCTCCGGAAGCCCAGGAGGCAGAGGCGGTGAACTCCGTGCTGACGTCCTTGAGCTGACCGTCCCGGATCCCGTACCCGTGGATGTAGGGCCGCGGCATCTCGTAGCCGACCGGAAGGCTCGTCCTGTACAGCCCGAGGCGTGTGTCGACCAGGGCGCTCAGCAGTTGCTCGTAGGTGCGTCCGGTGGCCGCCTCGGCCATGAGCGCGACCGCGATGTTGTCCGAATTGGAGTACTGATACTGCGTGCCGGGCGGGAACTGCAGGGGCTCCGAGGCGGCATAAGCCAGCAGCTGATTCGGTGCGAAGATGTGGTGCGGATCCTGAGCCAGCTCCTCGTGGAACGCCGGCTCGGCAGAGTAGTCCGGGAGTCCGCTCGTGTGCTGCAGGAGCTCTCGTAGCGTCACGCGGCCCCAGGAAGCCGGCAGGGACGGCAGACGCTGCGCGATGGTGTCGTCGAGGCCGAGCATCCCCCACCCTGTCAGCAGGAGCGACACGGCGCCGCTGAAGGCCTTGGCGACGCTGGCGATCCGCATGGCGTCGTACGGCTGCGGCTGCTCTCGTGACGCGAGATCGGCGACGCCGGCGCGGTAGACGTCCATGGCGTCGTCCCCGCGGTTGAGGGTCACGATGACGCCGGGCGGTCCGCCCTGCTCGTGGACCAGAGCTTCCAGCTCCTGCTGGATACCGGGACCGTGCTTCGCTGGTTTCGCCGCGCCTTCGGCCGTCCCGGCCGTCAGGGTCAGCATGCCGGCGACGGCCGCGCAGGCCGCCGCGGAACGGAGGTGTCCGAACATGGAGCAGATCTAGCCGGACGCCTCACGGGACAAACGCGCTGGTCCGGGCATGCAGTCATATGGAGTAGCGCACAACGCATTAGGCCCTCCAGATTTCTCTGGAGGGCCTAATGCGTTGCTGTTGTGGACCTGAGGAGATTTGAACTCCTGACCCCCTCGATGCGAACGAGGTGCGCTACCAGACTGCGCCACAGGCCCTTCAACGAGTCTGAAATCTATCACATGGGCCGACCCGTTCTAAAACCCGTTTCCCGCTGCTACCCGTTGGCTGCGCGCCGATACTCGTGCGGGGGCTGCGTGGGCCGCCACACCGAGGATTCCGGCTCGCGCACGACCGCGTCGCCGGGGGCCGCGGGTGCTGTCGACGTCGACGCCGGCGCCGGCGCCGCGGTGCGCTGCTCGGCCTGGCGCTGCCGTTCGCGGCGTCGCTCGGCGACCAGAGCGGCCTCCCGCCGACGGAAACGCTCGCGGGCGCGCTGCCTCTCGTCCCGGCGGATGTAGACCACGTAGCCGGAGAACAGGGCGGCGGGGGCCAGCATGGCCCAGATGTACTCCAGGCCCTCGAAGGTGCTCACGACGGCGCCCAGGGTCGCCAGCGTGAACAGAGCGGCGACCACGCGACGGCGGCGCATCAGCAGGACGCCGCGGCGCCGGGCAGCCGACGCGGCCGGGGACGGCTTGGCAGTCGGCTGGTGGTGCGGCAGGCGGGCGGTGACACCCTTGCGGGGCAACGCGGCCGCGGACGGCTTCGGCTTGAGCGCGGGCTTCTGCTTGACGCTCTCGACGGACTTGACGCTCTCGACCGCCGCCGGTGTCGGCAGGATGGCTGTCTTGCGCGGCGCCGGCTTTTCGGGCGTGCGTCCGTCGCGTCCGGGGCCGTCTCCGGCGCGCGGGCCGGGGGCGCCGTCGGTGCCGGTGGCGGCGAGCGTCTCCTCGGCGAGGACCTTCTTCTCGAAGCGCTGACTGCGGCCGAGGGTGCGGATGGCAGCGGCGTATCGCGCCTTCTCGCGCGCCTCGTTCAGCTGCTCTTCCCTGCGCAGCCACACTGGGACGAGGTACACGGCCCAGGCGCCGACGATTCCCGCGTAAATGAGGCCGCTACTGCTCACAACACAGCACAGTAGAGGGGGCGACGATCATCAAGGCGCATTCTGTCGGCGTGTCGTTGAGGTTGTGACGAGACTGTTGTGACAGATGGGGCCAGTTGATCAGTTTAGAGTGTCCGCTGTTCCCCCATCAAGCACGGTCCACACCATTTGTCATCCTCCCGGCGTAGTCTGAGTGCTCGAAAGAGTGACGTGCCAGCGGGCCAGCAGCCCGTCGGGCACCTCCTCGGAGGTCAGCGCGAACGCCTCGTGGTCGCGCCAGTCGCCGTCGATGTGCAGGTACCCGCGGCGCAGCCCCTCGGACCGGAAGCCGAGCTTGTGGACCACCCGCAGGCTCGCCGCGTTCTCCGGCCGGATGCACACCTCGATGCGGTGCATCCCGCCGGCCCGGAAGCAGTGGTCGACGGCCAGCGCCACCGCGGTCGGGGTGATGCCCCGCCCGGCGACGGTCTCGTCCACCCAGTAGCCGATGTTGGCCGAGCGCAGCGAGCCCCAGGTGATGCTGGAGACGGTGAGCTGCCCGACGAGGCGGTGCGCGGCCGGCTTGGCGGGCCGGCGTCCGCGGCGGCCGGCGTGCTCGGCGCCCTCGGCGGCCTCGTCGTCCAGGACGTCGGACGCGTCCGGCGGCTCGGCGTAGTCGATGGCGAACGGAAGCATCCGCCCGGCCAGCGCCTCGGCCCGCAGCCGCCGCACCATCTGCCGGAACGTGATCCGCCCGCTGGTGTCGCCGGGCGGCACGGTCGCCTCCCAGCGCGTCAGCCAGGCCCGGTTGCGCTCCTTGAGCTCACGCCAGGCCGACGCGTCGGACAACGCCAGAGGCCGCAGCCGCACCGGACCGTCGCTCAGGACGGCGGGCCACGCCGCGGCCCACCCGGCGGGCCGGTTCAGTGGTCGCCCCCGCGCAGCTGGTCGAGCGCGTGCCCGAGCACCCGCCCGAGCACGGCCATCCCGTCCCGCACCCCGCCGGGCGACCCGGGCAGGTTGACGATGAGCGTGTTCCCGGCGACCCCCGCGGTCGCGCGCGAAAGAGCGGCCGTGGGCACCTTCACCAAGCCCTCGGCCCGAATGGCCTCGGCCAGCCCGGGAATCTCGTAGTCCAGCACCCGCCGCGTCATCTCCGGGGTCTGATCCGTCGGCGAGATACCCGTTCCGCCCGTGGTGATGATCACGTCATACCCGAGCGAAAGCATCCGCCGCAGAGCGGCCTCCACCGGAGCCCCGTCGGGCACCACCTCCGGCCCCGCGGCCGCGAGCCCCAACTCCGCCAACCGCTCCACGATGATCGGCCCCGTGGTGTCGGCGTACACCCCCTGCGCCGCGCGGTTGGACACCGTCACCACCATGGCCCGCCGCATCGCGCTCCCCCTGTCCGGCTCAGTGTCGCCCGCCAACGGTACTCACTTTCCTCTCGGGGTGAGGCTGGAAACGAAAGAACCCCGCCGGTCACCCGACGGGGTTTCGCATCGCTCTTCGAGGTGGCCAGGGGCGGGGTCGAACCGCCGACCTTCCGCTTTTCAGGCGGACGCTCGTACCAACTGAGCTACCTGGCCTCATCGTGAAAGCGCCCGGTCTCCCGGACACCTGGAACAGCATACCGGATGGCGGGGGATGCCTCCCACCGGGTTAAGCAAGCCCGCCATCCGGCTGATCCAGCCGCTGCTTCGCTCATCGCCGCTGGGCCGGTCGGCTTACCGGTATCCGTACCGGTAGTCCGCCTGGCGGTTGGTGACGATCTCCTTGCCGAGCGGGGCGAGGGAGACCGGGATCAGCTTGAAGTTCGCGACGCCGAGGGGGATGCCGATGATGGTCAGGCAGAGCAGGACGCCGGTCACCGCGTGGCCGATGGCGAGCCAGATGCCGGCGACCAGGAACCAGATGATGTTGCCGACGAACGACAGGGCTCCGGCCGTGGGCTTCTCGATGATGGTGCGGCCGAAGGGCCACAGCGCGTAGTTGGCTATCCGGAAGCTCGCCAGGCCCCAGGGGATGGTGATGATCAGCACACAGCAGATGATCCCGGCCACCACGTAGCCCACGGCCATCCAGAAGCCGCAGAGCACCAGCCAGATGATGTTCAGGATGAAGCGCATGTCTCCCCGTATCTCCTCGCGCCGATGGTTCGAACCGTGAACGCTTGAGCCGATCATCGCGTTCCGCCGAGCCGCGGGCCAGCGCTGCGAGGGGTGGCCATGGGCTGGTCAGGGTGTCCGCTGATAAAGCGCCCGCGTCGACATCCGCGCCCGCGTCGACATCCTGGCCCTCACCGGCACAACGCAGAAGAGCCGCCTTGCGGCGGCTCTTCGAATGCGGTCCCGACGGGATTTGAACCCGCGGCCTCCACCTTGACAGGGTGGCGAGCACTCCTAGCTGCTCCACGGGACCTTGGTATGTACTTGTCTTGCCTTGCTTCACCAGTTCGGCCGGTTCCCCGACCGCCCGGTAGAGCATATCGGATTACCGCCGCGGTTCCTAACCGCCGTTGCCTTGCTGGTGCTGCGTACCCCCAACGGGATTCGAACCCGTGTTACCGCCTTGAAAGGGCGGCGTCCTAGGCCTCTAGACGATGGGGGCTGGTCTGCCCTCAACGTCCATCCGTCCGTCGGGGACGAGTTGAAGCATAGAGCACGATCAGCCCGGGAGCCAAAATGATTAGCGGGTCCGCGCCTACGCCGACCCGGACGACACGCGGAGGCCGCGCGGACGGCCCACGCCGAGCACTTCACGGGCATCCGGTGGGCACGCCGCGTGCGAACCCGTAACCGGTTCTGTTAACGACGACGGACCCGCTACCCTGGTACGCGACACACGCCAGAGGCGTGTGTGGGGCGCTAGCTCAATTGGCAGAGTAGCGGGCTTTTAACCCGTGGGTTGTGGGTTCGAGTCCCACGCGCCCTACGAATGTGTTTTCGGCGCCCCCGGTTTGGGGGCGCCTTTTTGCTGGCCAGAGCGTCGCAGCGCAAGGCCGATTTTTCGGCGAGCGCCCACGCAGGGCCCTGCCCCACTGTTGATCGGACGTCACGACTGAACTGCGACAGGGGCCTCAGCCCGACTTTGTCCGAGCCGGAACTCTAAGGATGTTCAACAGAGCCAGAGCGTCGGCGCTTGGCGATCCTTTCGGTGCGCTGTAGAGCACGAGGTTCTGGTCGCGGTCGGGCAGTGCGAGGCCGTCGCAGTCGACACAGACTTGTCCGACGGCCGGGTGGGTGAAGGTCTTTGTGAGCGTCGGTGCCGCCTGCACGTCGCGGCGCTCCCACAGCCGGGCGAAATCGGGGCTGCCATCGCGCAGCTCGTTGACAAGACCGGTCACCGCAGGGTCCGTCGGGTAGCGGGTGAGGGCGGATCGGAGTTGCATAACGGCGTGCAGCCGGAACTCGGCGGCGTCGGAGATTCCGTACAGCGGCGCATCATTACGCGCTGTGCGGAGGAACGCCTTCCGTGCGAGGTTGCGCTCTTCGGGTGCCAGCTGGGCGAAGTCCTCCATCAGAGCGGCGGCGAGGTCGTTCCACGCGAGCACCTCCAACGTCGCGGACGTTACGATCGCGGCGGTCTCCGGGAGGCGCTCGATCAGCGCGAGGATGCTTGGGCGGACTTCGCGCTGGACGAGGCCCGTTCTGGCGGCTGCCGTGCCGGCCAGGGTGTGCAGGTGGTCCGATTCGGCGTCCGTGAGGCGCAGCGCGCGAGCGATCCCGGCGAGGACTTCGCCCGAGGGACGTGAGGCCGCCCTGCCTTGTTCGAGCCGTACGTAGTACTCCGTGGAGATGTGGGCGAGGACCGCGACTTCCTCGCGGCGCAGGCCCGGCGTCCGGCGGCGAGGGCTGGACGCGAGACCCACGTCCTGGGGCTGGAGCCGCTCGCGCCGGCTGCGGAGGAACGCCCCGAGTTCCTGCTTGTCCATGCTTCCAGTGTGCATCCCCCTGTGCCTCCCCCTCGGCCGTGGATCGTGGTACAGGCTGTGCCTGGATCCGGGCAGGGCACGGGCTGACGCTGGTGGCATGACCGAAACCACTCATGACCACACCGCCGCCCCCATCGCCGGCGCCCCGATCGGACTGCTCACCGACAAAGTCGTGTTCATCACCGGCGCCAGCCGCGGCATCGGCGAGGCCGCGGCCCGTCTCTTCGCCGCCGAGGGTGCCTCGGTCGTCCTTGCTTCCCGCAGCACCGCCACGCTCGAGCGCATCGTCGCCGAGATCCGCGCCGACGGCCATCGCGCAGACGCCGTCACCCTGGACCTGGCCGACCGTGCGAGCGTCCGGGACGCCGTCGAGAAGGTCGGGGAACTGCACGGACGGCTCGACGGTGCCTTCAACAACGCCGCTGCCATCCAGCGGCAGCCGGGCCCGGTCGACGCCACCAGCGATGAGGACATCGAAGAGCAGTTCGCGGTGAACTTCCACGCGCACTGGACGGCCATGAACGCCGAGGCGGCCCTGATGCGACGCAACGGCGGCGGGGCGATCGTCAACACCTCCAGCATCGGCAGCCGCCGCGCAAACCCCGCCCTGCCCGCCTATGCCGCCATGAAGCGCGCACTCAACAGCCTCACCGAATCCGCCGCGGTGAACTGGGCCGCCGACCGCATACGCGTCAACGGCATCACCCCCGGCGGCACCGCCACGGAGATGATCGACGCCTGGGAAGCCGCGACACCCGGCATCGTCGAAAGGATCAACGCATCCATCCCGCTCGGCCGCATGGCCGAACCCCGCCAGATCGCCGAGGCGGCAGCATGGCTTCTCAGCGACCGGGCCTCGTACGTGACCGGCGCGATCTTGCCGGTCGACGGCGGCGCCGGCGCCTGAGGACATCCGGTGAACTCACTCCGAATCGCCGGCACGCACGCTCGTCGGCCAGTGGGCGGGCGACCAGTCCCTCTCCGGATCGGTGGTCTGCCCTACTTCGATCAGATGCCCGTCGGGGTCGCGAATGTAGCAGCGGATCTCGTCCCGGTGCTGTTTCGGCGGAGTCAGAAACTGAGCGCCCCTGGAACTCCAATCCGCGTAGATGGCATGGATGTCTCGTACGCGGATATTGAGGAAACTACTGACTCGGTCGGGATCGCGAGGCGTCTCAAGGGTGACGGACGGCTTGTCGTCGGTCGGGCCTCCGCCGACGTTGATGATGATCCAGCTGTTGGCCAGTTCGACATAGGTCAGCCCTCCGGGTCCGGAGAAGGCCACCCTGCCGCCGAGTACTTCGGTGTAGAAGCGTCGAGAGCGCTCGACATCGTCCGAGACGATGAAGTGGGCCAGCACGATTCCCTCTGGGGATGGCGGGAACTCGGCCACTTGGCGCCTCCACTGGTCGGTATCGGACCTCGCTGACGGAGGCTGAAAGCGATGGCGCGATGATCGCGACTCAACGCTGATAGGGCCCTGCCCGGCGAAACAGCGAGTCACTCACCGACATCACCCTCCTGGTCGAATCGCGCGCCTCCGGAGCGTGCACATGTGGCTTCAGGTATGGAGCCTTACGGAAAGCAGACACGTGCACCGCACAGGCCGCCCCGCGGCGCCGGAGAAAAGGTGATCATCCCGTGCGTTCCGACATCGTTCCCGGTGGGACTTTCCCCGATTACGCGCTGCCCGACCACAGCGGCGTCGTCCGCACACTGAGCGAGATCCAAGGCCGGGACCCGTTGATCCTGACGCTCGCCCGCGGCAACTACTGCCCGAAAGAGCATCGGCAGCACCTTGAGCTGGCCGAGAACTACGCGATGATCGCGGTGGCCTATACCCAGATCGCCACGATCGCGACCGACGACCATCACACGTTGCAGGAGTTCCGCGCCTCTGTCGGCGCCCAATGGCCATTCCTGTCCGACCCGGAGCGGACCGTTCAGCAGGATCTGGACATCCAGGAGTACACCGACCCCGAGCACAATCCGATGATCCCGCACACGCTTGTGCTCAAGCCGGGACTGGTCATCCACAGCGTCTACAACGGCTACTGGTACTGGGGACGCCCGTCGTTCTACGACCTGTGGCACGACCTGCGCACGGCGACCGCCGAAATCCGGCCGGACTGGGATCTGAGCACCCCGGGCCTGCGCGAGGCCTGGGACTCCGGAGACTACTCGAAGTTTCACGGATGGGATCGGCGATCTCCTGAGTCGCCGCCGACCTCATACGCCGGACCGGGCAAGGCGTGAGCGCGATGCCCACACCGGTGTGCGAGTTGCTGGGAATCGAGCACCCGATCGTCCTGGCACCCATGGTCGCGATCCCCCCGCTGGCCGCGGCGGTTTCGAATGCGGGCGGGCTCGGCATGGTGACGATGACGTGGTCGGAAGACGTGGGAGGCCTGGTTCGGGCGACGGCGGCGCTGACCGAGCGACCGTTCTGCGGCAACCTCGTGCTCACCGAGGATCGTCATCGCCGCCTTGACCAGGCTCTGGAGGCTGGCTTACGGATCGTGTCGTTCTTCTTGGGCGATCCCGGCCCCTATGTCGACCAGGTCCATGACGCCGGGGGGATCGTCATGCACACGGTCGGTACCGCCGAGGAGGCGCGACGGGCGGTGTCGTCCGGAGTGGACGTGATCGTCGCGCAGGGCTGGGAGGCCGGCGGACACGTGTGGGGCAGCGTCGCGACGCTGCCCCTGGTGCCGGCCGTGGTGGACGCTGTGGCGCCGGTGCCGGTGATCGCCGCCGGGGGGATCGGCGACGCCCGGGGAGTCGCCGCGGTGCTGGCGCTGGGTGCCCAGGCGGCGTGGCTGGGCACGAGGTTCCTGCTGGCCGAGGAGATGCCGATCCATGAGGACTACCGGCGTCGGCTGATAGCCGCGGCCGAGACCGATCCGCAGCGGTTCACCAACCTGTACTCGGTCGGATGGCCCGATTCTCCCCACCGCGCGCTGCGCAACTCGACTTCCGACAGGTGGCAGGCCGCAGGCAGGCCGCCGCTCGCGCAGCGGCCAGGCGTGGGCGACGTGATCGCGCATTTCGCCTCCGGCGAACCGATCGTGCGCTACGAGCCGGCACCGCCGATGGCCGGGACCACCGGTGATATCGAAGCGCTCTCGATGTGGGCCGGACAGAGCGTCGCCCTCGCGAAGAAGCCGCAGCCGGCGGCGGACATCGTCGCCGAGCTCATCTCTCAGCTGTAGGGCTTCGGCGGCAAGAATGGTGTTTAACGATCCGTAGCTCTTCGGGGCACGGTCGAATATTCTTTCTTCACTCTAAAGAGTGAAGATCTCTGAATCCTGATATATGTCACACCGCCGCTTCCCGGAAGTGATGAAGATGTGACCGTCACGCTGTCCACACTTAACTGCCGCGTATTTACACCCCAGTCAACTCGGTCTCATTCTCGCCGAGGAAACCGGGAGGCACGGTGTCGGACAATCCAAGCAAGGCGCCCGCGGGTCGCGTCCGGCGGCGGCCCGTCGACCGTCGGGACGAGGCCGTCGGCGCCACGCTCGTCGGCTTGGTGGTGGTCCTGCTCGGCTTCGCCTCGGGGATCGGCGCCGGCGGGTCCGGCACGGCGGCTGCGGGCGGCGGCCAGGCACCAAGCATCGCCGGCTCGTCGTCCGGCACTCCGACGCCGGCGGCTCCGCCGGCGCTCATCCAAGCCTCGTCTTCCGCCACCGCCGGCGGGGACCAGCATTCGCCGACCGGAGGCGTTCCGGTCGACGTGAATCAGAGCCCGGCGCCGTCGTCGGCCGGGGCCACGTCCGGATCGCTCGCGGGACCGACACCGTCCCCGCCGTCGACACCGATGCCGACCTCCGCCAGCGTCATATCGGCGTCGCCCTATCCCACCTCGACCGGTACGTCGGGGCCCTCGTCGCCGGACGGGTCGCCGAGCAGCTCGCCACCCGTCGTGATTGCCGGCGATCCGTCGAGCCCGCCTGCGACGGACGTGTTGTCGTGTCTTCTCGACCCGATAACCGCACCGCTCGGCGGTCTGCTGGGGTTGGGCAACCTGCTTGGTTCGTGCCCGAGCTCCACGGGCGGCGTGTCATGACCAGGCGCGTCGTGACCCGGCGCGGCACTGTGAGGGTTCTGACCTGCACGATGCTCTGCCTCATCGTCGGCGTACTCACCGCACCCGGCGCACAGGGCCACGCCGAACTGGTCTCCTCAGACCCGGCCGACGGCGCTCACCTGACCGCCGTTCCCCACGACGTCACCCTCAGCTTCAGCGAAGAAGTGACCGTCGCCCAATGCGCGGTCCAGGCCGACGGCAAGACGCTGCCGATCCACGGCGAAACCGGTCATGGTCAGGTCGTCGTCGCCGATCTGACCGGAGTCCGGGCTCACGGCGGCGAGCTGGCCCTCACATGGCGCTCGGTCAGTTCCGACGACGGCCACATCGCGAACGGCACCGTGCACTTCTTCGTCCCCGCCGAGCCCGCGCAGTCCACAGCGGCCAGTCCGACGTCTGGCGCCGCAACCGGCGCCAACCCTCCGACAGCCACGCCGAGCGCCATCCCCGGCCCGGACCCGACCGTGAAACAGGCCCTGGTGACGACGCGGATCCTCGGCTTCGCGGCCACTGCGCTGTTCGTCGGCGGCTTGGTGTTCGTCTCCGTCATCTGGCCGTTCGGCGGCAACGAGCGCCGCACGCGGCGGCTGCTGACCGTGAGTTGGGCGCTCGGCCTGCTCACGGCGCTCGCCGAGATCCCGCTTCAAGCGGGCTATGACGCGCTCGACCACCTGTCAGGGATCTTCGACATGTCGGCTCTCAAGGTCCTGCTGGGTGGACGGCAGGGTGCCGTCCTCGCCGCCGGCGCCCTGCTGTGGATCGCGGCCGGCGTCGTACTCGCGATGCTCCTGCAACGCACCGAGCGCGCAGCAGCCGCGCCGGGCTGGCGGGTCGGGCTGGCCGCGGTCGGCTTCGGGCTGGTGCGCACCACCGGCATGGCCGGGCACGACGACACCGTGCATCCGCTGGCCGGGGCGATCGCCGACACCGTCCACCTGACCGGGGTGACGCTGTGGATCGGCGGCCTGGCCGTCCTGCTGATCGGTGTGCTGCCGCGCCGCCGCCCCGAAGAGCTGGGCGTGGTCGTCAGCCGGTACTCGAACCTGGCGCTGGTGTCGGTCACCACGATCATCATCGCGGGCGTCTTGCTGGCCTGGCACCTCCTCGGGTCCTGGCACGCGCTCGTGAGCACCTCCTACGGCCATCTGCTGCTCATCAAGACCGGGATCGTCGCAGCGGTCCTGATGCTGGCCCAGCACAGCAAATCCTGGGTGCGGCACCGACTCGATGTCGCCGTCCTCCTGGACGGCGACCGCGCCACCGTGCGCCCGTTCGTCTATTCCGTCGCCGCAGAGACCGGACTGGCCATGGCGATCCTCGTGGCGGCAGGCGTTCTGGTCACCTCAAGCCCCGGGCGCTGACCCGGAGATCCCCACCCACCGCGAAGCAGGACCCACAGAAAGGCAGAACCCTCATCATGACGGACGAGAGTCTTGAATCCGACACGCCCGATCGGGCGTCCGGCCGGCCGGTCTCGGGCGGCAGAAGAGCCCTGATGGTGCTCGCCGTGCTGACCGCCGTCTGCTCAGTATCGCTGCTGGTCCGTGTGAACGGCGCCGGGGCCCCGGGCAAGGCCGTCGCACAGAGGGCCGTGACGATGGACGTCACCCAGGCCGCCGCATATGCCGCCACCAGCGCGAACACCGTGGAGATCAAGGGCTACGCGTTCGCGCCGGCGGCCGTGACCGTCCCGGTCGGCACCACGGTGACGTGGGTCAACGAGGACTCCGTGCCGCACACCGTGACCGGCAAGTCCGGCCCGGCGAAGTTCGACTCCGGCCAGATCGCCTCCGGCGGCTCGTGGTCGGGAACCTTCATGACCCCGGGCACCTACGACTACTACTGCGCCGACCACCCGCAGATGGTGGCCCGGATCACCGTCACCGGCGGCTCCGGCGGCGGCACGCCGCCTCCTTCCAGCACGTCGGCCACCGCGCCGTCGTCGAAGCCGTCCGGCACACCGCCGACCACCGCACCGTCCACGCACCCGAGCCCGCCGGCCAGCTCCACGGCCACCGGGCCCACCTCGTCCACGTCCATGCCGAGCGGTTCCTCCAGCTCCGCGCCGAGCACCTCTGCCAGCAGCTCGATGAGCATGCCCGGCCCGCCCTCCGGCACCGGCGGCCAGTGCGGCGTGAACCAGGCCCTGACCACGCTCATCCAGCACCTCGACACCGCGCACCTGGGCGAGTCGCCCGGCCAGCAGGTCCAGGACCTGACGAACCTCAACCAGTACGTCCTGAGCCACACCACGCTCGTGGCCAACATCCTGACCCCGCTGCTCGGAAGCGCGACCACCGCCGCCGATTCCACGCTCACCCAGCTCATCCAGCACCTCGACACCGCGCACCTCGGTGAGTCGCCCGGCCAGCAGGTCAGCGACCTGCTGAACCTCGACCAGTACGTGCTGAGCCACACCACGCTCGTCGGGAACCTGCTCGCCCCGGAGGAAGGTCTGCTGACCGGCTCCTGCTGAGCGCGCTCAAGCGGCGGTGGACCGGACGAATCCAAGTCATCCGGTCCACCGCCTCCCCGGTCCACCTGGCGTCCACCCGCATCGACGGCTCCGCGCCGACCCTGTCAAGACTCCGCGCCGACTCTGTGAGGCCACGATGTCCAACGAACCCCCACCCCGCGGCACGACAGCCATACTCGCCCCGCCCGCCGAAGGACTCCCGAAACCCGGCCACTATCGAGCCGCCGAGGGCCGCTGCATCCTGGAGATCTCGGCCGCGCTGGGTCCCCTGACCACCCTTCGCGGACGCTTCGCCGTCCTCGACAACAGTCTCGTCGTCGAGGACACCGGGGACCGGGCCGCGTTGTCGCTGGAAGCGAGCGTCCCGTCCCTGCGCACGACCCGACCCCTGGCCGGCCGACGCGCGCTGGGACGCCGCGGCCTGGACGCGCGCCATCACGGCCTGGTGCGGCTGCGGGCTGACCGGATCAGCACCGTCGACGAGACCCGGTGGCGCATCCGGGCCACGCTGACCATCCGCGCTACGCCGATCGACCTCACCATGAAGGCGCGGATAGCTGCTTGTGAAGAAGACCGGATCGCGCTCATCGCGATCGGTGCGGTCACCAGCCGGGCGTTGCGCGAGACGTGCTCGGTTCGCCTTCCCCGCTCCGTCCCGGCCGATCGGGTGCGGCTCATGCTCGCGGCGGACTTCCGATGACGCGGCCGCTGGTTCCCCGCCTGCCGAAACCGTGGCGCCCGCAGCCGATGCTGCCGTTGCTGACGCTGGCCGTCGTCGTACTCGGCATCGCCACTTCCGCGGGCGTCGGACTGCGGACAAGCACCCGGGTCGGCAGCGTTCCCGTCGCTGCCGTGAGCCACAGCGTCCAGATCGCCGGCTTCGCCTTCGCGCCGCAGGCCATCACGGTCACAGCGGGCGACAGCATCACCTGGACCAACCAGGACGAGGCGCCCCACACTGTGACGACCAGCAGTGGACCCCAGACGATCAGCTCACCGTCGCTGTCGAAGGGACAGTCGTTCACCTTCAGGTTCACGGTGCCGGGCACGTACTCCTACTACTGCGCCGTGCACCCGGACATGCGAGCCCAGGTCGTGGTGAATCCCGCACCGGCCGCCCCGTCGACATCGAGTCCTGCGGCGAAACCGTCGAGCGCCACACCGCACCCGTCCACGCATTCGGCCGCGGTTCCCGCCATTCATTCCGCCGCACCGAGTACGCCCCCCTCAGGTCATGACGCGCCGTCATCCGTGTCCTCCATGTCGATGCCGTCCTCGACGGGGTCGTCGGCGGCAGTCGGCTCACCGTCGTCCTCAGCTCCGGCGCTGGCGGCGCCGTCCACCTCCGCCGCCATCGACGCCGCGTCGGCACCGGCCGCCGGGCCCGGCGGCGGCCAGAGCCCCCTCAACCCGACGCTGGTCTTGGCCGGACTCACGGCGGGGGCGACGGTGTTCTGTCTGTTGCTGGTGGCTTCACGCCGACCGGACGAAGGGGAAGACGGGCCCTGATATATCAGCGGGTCGGATCAGACGCTTGAGAGCACCTCGGGGTGCTACAGGAACTCGCTTCGGTACGTCTCGGCCAGCTCGGCGGCGAGCCGTCGGCGCGCGGTGAGTTCGTCCGGTGTCAGCTGCGGGGGTGGGGCGTCCTTGCCGGCGACGACGTCGCCGATGCGCCGGAAGTATTCGTCTTGGCCGGCGGGGGTGCACATGCAGAGCATGCGGGCCGGTGCGCCGGAGACGTTGCGGAAGTTGTGGGGTGCGTTGGCCGGGACGTTGATGGTGGAGCCGGCGTGGGCGGTGTGCTTCTGGCCGCGGAAGGTGAATTCGATCTCTCCTTCGAGGACGGTGAACATCTCCTCGAAGTCGTGGCGGTGGGGCGGGGGTCCGCCGCCGTCGGGGACGCGCATGTCGATCAGGCAGTAGCGGCCGTTGGTCTGCTCGCCGGTGATGAGCATGGCGTAGGTGTTGCCGACCAGCGAGATGTACGTCGTGCTCGGGTCGTCGGGGTCGGCCACGGTCAGTGAACGGGACGGGTCGTCAGCGGGGATCATCGCGGGTGTCTCCTCTTCTTGTGGGGAAGGGTCGGTCAGTTGGCGGGGGCGAGGACGATGGTCTTGCCGCTGGGCAGGTTGCCTGCGGCGGCGTCGGCGTGCAGGGCCGCGAGCTCGGCCAGCGGGACCCGCCGGGCGACCTCGATGCGCAGCTCGCCGCGATCGGCCAGCTCCACCAGGTGCGCCAGCTGCTGCGCGTCGCTTCGCACGAACAGATCGATGCCGCGCACGCCGCGCTCATCGTCACTCGGCGCGGGCATCCACACGGTCGT
>Ga0207695_10006460_pt1 | contig 15216 bp, 12 predicted proteins | sample KBSC54metaG_FD_184354 | JGI IMG/M metagenome (GOLD analysis project Ga0207695, IMG submission 184354) | Corn rhizosphere microbial communities from Kellogg Biological Station, Michigan, USA - KBS C5-4 metaG (SPAdes) (version 2) | ecosystem: Host-associated > Plants > Roots > Rhizosphere > Soil... | reverse complement strand
GTCGCCGGTGCCGACCGGGAAGACCAGCGGATCGAAGATGATGTCCTCGGGCTCGACGCCGTACTTTTCGGTGAGCAGGCGGTAGGAGCGCTCGGCGATCTGGAGTTTGCGATCGCGCGTGACGGCTTGCGCCTGTTGCTTGTCCTCGTCGATACATCCGACCACCAGCGCGGCGCCATAGCGGCGGGCGATCGGGACGACGCGCTCGAAGCGTTCTTCGCCGTCTTCGAGATTGATCGAATTGATAATCGACTTGCCGGGCGTGCGTTTGAGCGATTCCTCGAGCACGCGCGCGTCGGTGGTGTCGATCATCAGCGGCACCTTCACCTTTTTGACCAGGGTGAAGAGCAGCGCGTTCATGTCGGCGAGTTCGTCGCGGTCGGGATCCTGCACGCAGATGTCAAGCACGTGGGCGCCGCGGCGCACTTGCAGCCGGCCGATTTCGGCGGCCTCCTCGAACTTGGCGGTACCGATGAGGCGCTTGAACTTGCGGCTGCCAAGCACGTTGGTGCGCTCGCCGACGATTACCGGGCGGGTGTCGTCGTCGATTACCAGCGACTCGATGCCCGAGACGATCGAGCGGCGCGGCGGAGAGCTTTCGCGCCGCGGGCGGCCCGCCGCCATCTGCGCGAGTGCGTGAATATGCGCAGGGGTGGTGCCGCAACATCCGCCGACCAGATTGACCCATCCGCTGGCGACGAAGCGATCGAGCTTGGCGCAGAGCGACTCGGGCGTTTCGTTATAGTTGCCCTCTTCGTCGGGCAGGCCCGCGTTGGGCACGCAGGCGACCGGGAAGCGCGAGATTTCGGCGAGCGTGCGCAGATGGTCGGTCATGAAGTCCGGACCGGTCGCGCAGTTGAGGCCGATCCACAAAAGGTCGTGATGGGCGATGGCAGTGTAGAACGCCTCAATGTCCTGGCCGGCGAGCAGCGTGCCCATGGTTTCGATGGTGCCTGAGACGGCGATGCCGGCGGGAACCCCGGTGCTCGCGATCGCACGCTCGATGCCGAGCAGGCCGGCCTTGCAGTTGATCGCGTCCTGCACCGTCTCGAGCAGCAGCAGGTCGGCGCCGCCTTCGATCAGGCCCTCGGCCTGTTCCTGGTAGGAGGCGGCGAGATCATCGAAGGTGACGCCGCCGGTGACGGAGATGCTCTTGGTGGTCGGGCCCATCGAGCCCGCGACGAAGCGCGGGCGGTCGCCGGTCGAAAAGAGGTCGGCCTCGGTGCGCGCAAGTTGCGCCGCAATACGGTTGAGTTCGCGCGCCTGGCGTTCGAGTCCATACTCCGCCAACACCACCGAGGTCGAGCCAAAACTGTTGGTCTCGACGATATCGGCGCCGGCCTCGAGAAAACTCCGATGCAACTCGCTGATGCGCTCGGGGCTGGTGAGGACCAGATTTTCGTTGCATCCGTCGAGATGAGGCCCGCCGAAGTAGCCGGCATGCAGGTTCATCCCCTGGATCGAGGTGCCGGTGGCGCCATCGAGCACTACGATGCGCCGCGCGAGGAGGCTGCGGAGGATTTCGATTCGTTCTCTGGTATTGGGGCTATTGGACATCAGCACATTAGTGCCGCTCAAGCGCGGCCGAGTCGGATTATTAGAGTATCCGACAGGTGCAAGTGCCGCAATTTGGGCAGCCGCGCGAATAAGCGAGAAATTGACGAGTTTTGCGCTTCTTCAGGATTTAGCATCCGCATCGGGCTGCCGCTCCGCTTCGCTCAGCTAGTGGTAATAGTGAAGAGCTTCCTGTAACCAACATGGTCAGGCTCTGCTCATGGACCCGGCCGGCCTGGCGGCCACGACTAACGGGCGGACGGAGGCGGCGATGATATTGGCATGGCTGTGCTATTACGACGCGTTAATCGCGATCGCGACAGTAGCGGCGGGACTGGTCAGCGCGCATTACGGGCTGAGCACACCGTTTTTCGGGTTTCAGCTCATGCTGATCGGCTTGGTGTTCGCGGCCCTGGCGGTGTTGAGCGGCCTGATCGCGTTGCCGATGACCTATTTTTCACCCAAGCGGCGCGGGGCGTTCGGCCGTGCGGCCCTCGGGTTTGTGCTCGCGTTAGTGGTCATCATGCCGATCGCGGTGATCACCGCAAGGACCCGCCGGTACCCGCTAATCAACGACATCACGACCGATACGCAGAAGCCGCCGGTATTCGTCAAGGCGATCGAATTGCAGCCCAAGCGCGGCCGCGACATGAACTACGATCCGCGTTTCGCCGCGATCCAGAATGGAGCGACAGCATATAAGGATCTCGCGCCGCTGAAGATGAACGGTACGCCGACCGACGTGTTCAATCGGGTCGCGATTATCGCGGGCGAGGTGCCGACCTGGCGAATCACTCGCAACGATCCGGAGGCGCATACGCTCGAAGGGGTGGCGACTTCGGAGCTGTTCAGGTTCCAGGACGACTTCATTATCGAAGTGCGGCCGGCGGACGGCGGTGGCAGCCTGATCGAGATGCGATCGAAGTCGCGCGATGGGAAGGGCGACCTCGGCACGAATTACCATCGGATCAAGAGCTTCATGCGGATTTTGAAGGCGGGCCCGAGGGTGATTCCGCCGGGCGGAGCGCAGGCGCAGCCGTAGCCGTGGGTTGAAAAACCGTCACCGCGCGCGCTCGGGGGCGGTTCTGGATGAGGGGCGGACGTGGCGATGGCGACTAGCGAGAACGATTCGACGGCGCCGCCGCGGCACGAGGAATCACGCGTGGCGGTGAGTCCTCGCGGGTCGGTTTTGCGGGCGCTCGCGCGGCCCGCAGACAAACGCGCGCGGGTGCGAACGCTCTGGGCGATTTATGCACTCGAGGTGCTGATCGTCGCCGCCCTGCGAATCCCGCACGATCTGAGCTTCTTTGCTTTCGCGTTCGGCGATCGCGGCAGTTGGCTGGTCGTGCAATACCTGACCGCACGCGGCTACCGTCCCACGATTGATTTCGGCTTTCCGTACGGACTGCTGCCGGTGATGTTCGGCGGCGCGTGGTTCCGCGTCCTGGGACTAACGCCCGCAGCCTTCAAGCTGGCGATGGTCACGGGCGGTATCGCGATGGCATGGGGGATGGCACGCTTCGCCAGTGCGCTCCGGCTCGGGCGAATCGGGCAGGCGTTGATTATCCTCACGCTGCCGGTGGCGATTCAGTCCTCTTTGCCGTCGCTCTCGCATTTGCTGGAAGCGGTGCTGCTATGCCTCGCGCTGGGGGAACATTCGCAGGGCAAGCGGGGCGCCGCACTCGCGCTCACCACTGCGGCGTGTTTCGCGAAGCCGGCGCTGGGGTACCTGTATGGATTCCTGCTGCTCGTCATGATCGTCGCGCAATGCCGGCGGCGGAACGCTGCGCGCGACAAGTCGAAAATGGATTGGCCCGCGCTGCGTCGCACGCTGACGCCGGCGGCCGTGACCGGCGCAGTGATGCTGGTCGTGCTCGGATCGATCTACGGCGTGCGACCGCTCGTCGCGAGCGTGCTGCCACTCAACGGGATGAAAATTTACGCCACGAATCACTTCGGGTTTTTCACGCCGTGGAGCCGCACCTTCTGGTATCCGGCGCGCGGGGCCATCGGCGCATACCTGGGGACGATCGCGCCGTTCTGGATGGGCTCGACGATATGGCTCGCGCTGGCGGGCGCGTTCGCAGGCTGGCGATTATTGAACCCGCCCGTTTCGTCGGCGCCGACCGGCACTCGCGACGAGATCATCTTTTGCTGCGGGTTGCTGCAGGCGCTTTTCGTGCTGCGTTTTTTCGGACCGCCGATGTCGTGGACCTATTATCCATATCTGCTGGTGATCGGGGTGACCGCGACCACTGCGGTTAGCTATGGGTCGGCGTTGGTCGCGCTCGCGCTGGCAGTCGTTGCACTCGTCCCGCAACTCGCGTACCTCGCGTCAGGGGCGCTCGAATGGAAATCGATGGCGCCGAGTGCGGTGACGGCGGGACTGTGGGCGGGCGCGAGCGAACGCGCGGAATGGGCGACCGTTCAGCGACTGGTCGCGGGCCATCATGCGGTCGCCGTGGGCGTGGCGGGTGGCGTGCCGCTGCTCGCCCCGAATTTCGAGCCGCCGCTCGGCGCCTACCTGGTTCCCGACGAGTCCACGCCGGCCGAGGTCGCGCGGACAATCGCGCGGGTCAAAACGACCGAGATGGTGGTTCGGCCCGCATCGATCAGTATCGGCGATCCGATTGCCGACTGGCCTGGATTGACACGCGCTTTCGATAGCCTCGACGTCGTGTGGAAGGGGCACGTGTACCAGGTCTGCCGTCGCAGACCGGTTCCCTAAGCCGGGAAGACCAGGAAAGTTGTCGAGGAACTCAACAACTGACTACGGCTTCAGAGCGCGCATCGCACGCTTCATCGCGCTGGCACGGTCCTCGCCGACCGGATTGATAAAGACGATCGCCCATCCGATGCCGGGCGATACGAGTTCGGCGAGGCGCTCGCGCACGCGCGCCTCGGGGCCGACCAGGAGCGTGGAATCGATCATCTTGTCGGTAACGGCGGCGATCGCCGCCTTGCCGTCGCCAGCGGCCGCGCGGATGCCCTCGATTTCGCGATCGAAGCCGGCGTGCGCGAACATGTTGCCGTAAAAGCGCAGCGCGCCGTAGCGCGAGAGCAGAGTGCGAGCGGGTTTGCGCGCGAGTTCGACGTCGTCAGAGATGAACGCCGTCGCGAACATGGTGGGGACAACCTCGGCGACGTTACGGCCGGCCTTTTGCGCGCCCTCGGCGATCTCGCCCAACGCCTCCTTGATGCGCGCGGGCGGGAAGAAATTGAAGATTACGCCGTCGGCTATTTCGCCCGCCAGCCGCACCATCGGACGCGACACGCCCGCGAGATAGAGCGGAGTCTTGCCGTTGACCTTGGGATTGGTCTTGCCGCCTTCGATCATGCGGCGCAGCGTGGCTACGGTCTCGCGCATTTTCTTCATCGGATCGGCTGGGCCGCCCATGTCGATGCCGAGCGCGCTGTTGCCCTCGCGATGGCCGGTGCCCAGACCGAGGATAAAGCGGCCGCCGGTCAGTTCGTGGAGGGCGGCGACCTCGTTGGCGAGCAGATTCGGATGGCGCAGGTAGATGTTGGTGATGGCGGTGCCGAGCGTCACGCGGCGCGTGTTGAAGCCGATGCCGAGCGAGCAGGCGAGCGAATCGTTGTTGGCTTCCGTCATGAAAACGCCGTCGAAGCCCGCGTCCTCGGCCACGCGCGCCCATTCGATGATGGTAGGCAGGGGACTGTCGGGCATGATCGAAAAGGCGAGCGCAATTTTAGCCATGATAGTGTCCTTTGGCGGCCGGCACTTCGGTGGACGGCGCGTTCTCTTGATATCGTTCATCGTCGCACGATGGCAACCGCCCTGCGCGGGTATCGATGCGATAGCGGCGGGAGGTGTCGGCAAAAGGCGGTCAAATCGGGCTATAATGGCGTTTACGGGAGGATCGCAGGATTACGGCGGCGCTGTTGTGACGGCTGAAATGCCGGTATGATTCGCCTTCGGCACGGAGCGCCGGGGGGTAGCGACGCGAGCGATGGGCGCGAACGATTAGCGGAAACACTACGGATGATAGCGATCGTTGATTACAAAGCGGGCAATCTGACGAGCGTGGCCCGTGCGCTCGACCATCTGGGCCATCGGTGCGAGATCACCGATCGGGCGGAGCGGATTCGTGCGGCCGATCGCGTAATCATCCCGGGCGTCGGAGCGGCCGGCGCAACGATGGAAAATCTGATCGCGCTCGAACTAATCGACGTCCTGCGCGACGAGGTCGCGCGCGCCGGCAAGTTGTTCCTGGGCATCTGTATCGGAATCCAGGTGCTGCTCGATCGCAGTGTCGAGGACCATGCCGATTGTCTCGGGATTATTCCCGGTGAGGTCGTGCGCTTTCCGGCCTCGGTCGATGGCCGTCCGCTCAAGGTGCCGCAAATTGGCTGGAACCGCGTGCGGCAGTCACGCGCACATCCGATGTTTGCGGGCGTGCCCGACAACTCGCATTTCTATTTCGTCAATTCGTATTACCCGGTACCGGCGGATTCCGCGATCACGATTGCGACCAGCGACTACGGCGTGACGTTCACGGCGGCGATTGCGCGCGACAACGTTATCGCGACGCAATTCCACCTGGAAAAGAGCGGCACTGCCGGCCTGCGCATGCTCGACAACTTCTGCCGGCTCAAAGTCTGACGGCCATGCTCGCCAAGCGCATCATCCCGTGCCTCGACGTACGCGACGGCAAAGTTACCAAGGGCGTGCAGTTTCTGGAGAACGTCGATGTGGGCGATCCGGTGGCGATGGCGCGCTATTACTACGAGCAGGGCGCGGACGAAATCGTATTTTACGATATCACGGCGTCGAATGAGCGGCGCGGCATCATGATTGAAGTGGTGCGCGCGGTCGCTCGCGAGATCTTCATTCCGTTCAGCGTGGGCGGCGGATTGCGTACGCTCGACGACATGCGCGCGGTGCTGCTGGCCGGGGCCGAGAAAGTCTCGATCGATTCGGGCGCGGTGCGCAATCCGGCGATTATCGCCGAGGGCGCGCGCGCGTTTGGCAGCCAATGCATGGTGCTCTCGATGCAGGTGAGGCGCGGCGCGCCGAGCGAGCGATTTCCCTCGGGATGCGAGGTGGTAATCGACGGCGGGCGCACACCGACCGGCCGCGACGCACTGGGGTGGGCGCGCGAAGGCGAGCGGCTGGGCGCCGGCGAACTGTGTATCAACTCGATCGATCGCGACGGCACCAAGGCCGGCTACGACCTTGACGTGACGCGGCTCATCAGCGAGTCGGTTGCGATCCCGGTGATCGCTTCGGGCGGCGCCGGCGAGCCCAAACATCTGTACGAGGCCTTTACGGCGGGAGCGGCCGACGCCGCGATCGTCGCCTCGATTGTCCATTATGGCGAGCATCCGATACCCGACCTCAAGCGGTATTTGCGGGGGCGCGGGGTCGAGGTGCGTGACGCGGCGGGGATGGAAAGGAGCGCCAAGTGAAAATCGCGCTGGTAGTTTCGGACTTCAATTTCGACGTGACCTCGGTGATGGCAGAGCGGGCGCGCCGCCACGTGGAATTCCTCGGCGCCGAGGTCGCACGCGTGGTGCATGTGCCGGGCGTCTTCGACATGCCGCTCGCGGTCAAGAAACTGCTGCGGCGCAAGGACGTCGATGGCGTCGTGATGATCGGATCGGTAATCAAGGGCGACACCAATCACGACGAGCTGATCGCGGCGGCGACGGCCGGTGCGGCGGTCGATCTCGCGCTCGAATTCGACAAGCCGGTGGGCCTCGGCGTCACCGGCCCCGGGATGGATCGGATGCAGGCGCTCGACCGGATCGACAACGCGAAGAACGCGGCCGAGTCGGTCGTGCGAATGATCCGCATACTCAAAGAACTCGACTAGCCGCTAGCCGCGGAGCGCAAAGCTGTAATCTCGTCAGGCCACTGAGCTCTACGAGGGTTCAGTGTCCGTAGAAACTAAAAAAATTTGCGTTCCACGACAACTTCTCGAAGCGACCGGACGCGCCGCTTGCGGCGGCCTCACTTCAACACGGCGCGCAACCGGTCACGGTCGAAGCCGGCGACTATCGTATGTCCCGCGATCACCAGCGGCCGTTTGATCAGGTTGGGCTCCTCGGCCATCAATCGCAGCGCGTCCTGCGGCGTGAGTGTCTTGCCGCGCAGCCCCATCGCCTTGAACGCCGGGCTCTTCGGATTCAAGTAATCGCGCGGATCGGCGCCCGCAAAAAGTTCTCGCAATTCGTCGAGCGTGAAGCGCTGTTTCGCGTAATCACGCTCTTCGAGTTGCATCCCAAGTTCGTCGCGCAGGAAACTCCTGGCGTTGCGGCAAGTGCTTCAGGTGGATTTCCAAATGAACCGGACATTCTTCACGTGAGCGCCTCCTGCGCGACTCTTCATCGCACCGCCCGTCGGGGGTTAGCGCGGAGGACCGTGTGAAATCCTCCGCATCGTTCAGTCCGCTCCGTTAGGATGACAGCGCATACGCTCGCGATGTTTTCACAGGGCGCAGCCGGCATCTTTTAGAGTTCCCTCGACGACTCTCTCGCGATGCTCCTCTCAGTTCGTCACTCGATACTGGTGCTCGGCAACGGCCCGGACATCCGCGACGCCCCGCTGCTGCCACCGATCGGGCCTGCGCCGCTGTCCATCGGATGGGTCCCGGCCGACGACGGCGCGCTGCTCATGCCGGTCGCGGCCGATCCGTAGGTCGTGCTGCTACCGTAGGTTGAGGACGTTTGCGGCGGTGCGGACGGCGGCAGCGCTTGAGCCTGCGGCTGCTGCGCGGTACTCGTCGGGCCGCTGAAATGTACCGGCTCCTGCCCCGCCACCATGTTCGGCGTGAGAACGTAGTCGCCGCCGAGCGAGCTGCGCCAGATGGTGTTCGCGACTTGCGTGTTGCCGCCGGTCAGCGCCCATCCCGCGCCCCCCGCGACGCCGCCCAGAATTCCGTAAACCAGCTTCGCCGGTATATACAGGACGTTGCCGACGACCGTACCCGCGCCGACGCCAACGCCCTTCCAGTTGACGCCGGGGGCGTTCTGCGGTTGCGGTACCTGGGGCTGCGGCGCCGAGGCGGTGCCCGGCAACTGCAAGGGCGAAATTACCGCCGGTCCGCTGCCATTGTTGTCCTGTGCGAGGGCGCCCGCCGGAATCGCGAGTGCCAGGGCGATCGCTGCCGCGATCATCGTTGAGTTTTTCGTCACCATCATTCTTCCTCCTCCCCCCACTAAACCGCCGTTTCTAGCTTACTCGGTCTTCACCACCGCATCATCGGGAAGCAATCCGATCAGACAATCGAAAGCGCTTTTCAAATAGTCGTTGTCCTTCGATTCGAGCGTAAGTTTCACCCGGTACTCCGCGTTGCCGATCCGCGGATACGAACCCAGCAGCAGTTGCGGGTATTGCTTGAGACAACTGTTGAGATGTTCGGCGATCAGCCCCTCGCCCGCGCTCAGATAAATTGCGCGTATATAGTACGGGTCGGTGGCGAAACGTCCCGCCAGCGCTGCCAGCTTGGTTTCAAAGATCTGTGGAATGCCCGGCAGGATATACACGTTTTCGAGTTGTACAGTCGGAAAGCGCACGTCGCCCGCCGCGATCAGCACCGCGCCCTCGGGCACCTCCGCCATCTTCAGGCCCGCTGCGTTCAGTCCGCCGGTAAAATGTTTCTCGACGATGCGCCGCAGCTCAGGATCGATCACCACCTTGCGCCCAAACGCGATCGCCACCGCCTCGATCGTGATGTCGTCGTGGGTCGGGCCGACCCCGCCTGACGTCAGCACGAAGTCAAAGGTCTTCGCGCAATGTGCGACCTCGTCGGCAATCGAAGGGATTTCGTCGGGCACCACCGCGATTCGCTGCAAGGCGACCCCCAGCTTGCGCAATTCGCGCGCGGCAAAGTAGGCATTGCTGTCCTGCACCTTGCCGGACAGGATCTCATTGCCCACGACTACCATCGCGCAGGTTCGCTCAGCCATCAGGTGCGTCTCCGGGACTTTCATTATTATGTCCGGACGCGGCGCCGCCCGGCAAGGTACCCTTCAATGCGCCGCTCGCTCCGCCGGATCGTGCGTTCGGCGCGTTTCACGATTGACCGTGCGATGGCGACGATGGCGGCAAGAAAGCTTCGATCTTGTTTTCAAAGGGCGAGAGGTGCGCGATATAGATACGATGATAGCGGGATCGAGCAACGCGAGCGTCAAACATTGAAAAGAATCGGGATCGTTGGGGGGCTCTGGCGCTATCCGGTCAAATCGATGCGCGGCGAATCGCTTTCCGCCGCCGCCGTCACGCCCTACGGACTGGTCGGCGACCGCGAATGGGCGCTGCGCGAAACCGCATACGGCGGTCTGGTTAGCGCCCGTACGTGGCCCGCGATGCTTCAGTTGCGCGCCTCATGGACTGGCGACCCGTTAATCGACGCCCTTGCGCGCGTGCGTATCGAATTGCCCGGCGGCACTACTGTCTCGATCGAAGGCGACGCGCCTGATGATCCCGCCGCGTCGTGCACCCTGTCCGATTTCCTGCGGCGCGAGGTTCACCTTGAGCGCGTCCGCCGCGAGCCGATCACGCCTGCCGAACGCGAGGCCGTCATGCGCGGTGACGCGCTACCGCCGGCCCGCGACTTTTTCGACGAGGACGTTATCCACCTGATCGCGACCGGCACGCTTGCCCACCTCCGCGCACTCGCCGGCGGCTCTTCCGACTTCGACCCGCGCCGTTTTCGCGCCAACATAATAATCGATACAGGCGACCACGCCCCCGGCTTTATTGAGGACGGCTGGCTCGACGGCGTCATTCAAATTGGCGCAGGCGACGCAGCCACGCGCATCGTCGGTATGCGCCCGGCGCTCCGATGTGCAATAACGACCCATCCGCAGGAAGACCTGCCGCACGATCCCGCGATCCTGCGCACGGCATGGCAGTTCCATCAGGCCTATGCGGGCATTTTCGCGGCGGTCGGCGCCGAGGGAGTTATCCGAATGGGCGACCCGGTTTACCTTGAACGAACTGACAACAGGAGATGATCAAGTGGAACGGCGGCAAATCGGCATCGTCAAAGAACTCTACCGTTACCCCGTCAAATCGATGCTCGGCGAGCGCCTCGACCGTCTCGACATCGGGGCGCTTGGCGTCATCGGCGACCGTGCGTGGGCGCTGCGCGAATGTGCGAACGGCAAGATCGTCAGCGCCAAGAAATTCGCGCAGATGCTCGATTGCCGCGCGGCCTACGAAGCGCCGCCCATCGACGGCGAAGCGGCGCCGATCAAAATCACCACGTCCGACGGCCGCGCGATACACGCCGCCGATTCCGACGCCTCCGCGCAACTCTCCGCCGCGCTCGGCCGCGAAGTCGTGATCGAACGCGCACAGCCCAGCCAATACACCCGCGCCGGCATCGATCCCGGCACCATCTTCGGCGACGTGCCGATCGAAAACGTGATGCCCCAGCTTACGCGCGCCACCATGCCCGACAGCTTCTCGCTGGTGAACGGCACCTTCTTCGACTCCGCCACGATGCACGTGCTCGCGACCGGCACACTCGGCCACATGCGAACGCTGGTCGGCGAGGGCGCGCAAATCGACGCCCGCCGCTTTCGTCCGAACATCGTGGTCGATACCGGCACATCCACCGGCAGCTTCGTCGAGGATGAATGGCTCGAACGGACGCTCGAAGTCGGCGCGAATGTGACCATCGTGTCGATGCATCCGGCGCTGCGCTGCGTGATGACCACACATCGGCAGGAAGAGTTAGCACGCGACCTGCGGATCATCCGCGCAGCCGCGCAATTTCATAAAGCCACGGTCGGCGTCTTCGCCTCGATCGGAACGCCCGGCGCCGTGCGCGTCGGCGATCCGGTGTTCCTCTCCGCCTGAGGCGAACTCGCGCAGGCCAGGGCCATGCGCCGCGCGCGACCCTGGGTATTTCACCCGCGCCGCCCCCGCGCCGGACGCATCATCCGGCGACTCGCGAGCCGCACTGTCCACACCGGTGCTGTGGATTCGGCGCGCGAACCCTCTTGCGGCGACCGTGTTCCACGACAGAGCATTAGAGATAACGAAGTGCGTTGTCTCTCGATGCCACGGAACGACACCATTACAATTGTCCGCGCCGCCCAGGCCGCCGATCGGATTCGTGCCGCGCGCGATTTCCTCGCCGCCGTCCCGCGCGACGCCGAGGCGCTGGTCATCGCGAATAATCCCGCTGCGGCTGATGACCTCGTGCGCGCCGTGACGCTCGAACGCGGCGCCACCTTCGGCATCCATCGGCTGACCCTCGACCAACTCATCTTCACGCTCGCGACCGAGCGGATAGCTGCTTTGGGCGTCATGCCGGCGACCGCGTCGAGTGCCGTCGCGCTCGCCGCGCGCGCCGTTTTCAGTTTGCGGGCGCGTGGCGAAACGTCGCACTTCGACAGCGTCATCAACTATCCTGGCTTTGCCGAGGCGCTCGCTGCGACCCGGCGCGAGTTGAGCCTCAACCGCCTCGGGCCGCGTGAACTCGATCGACTCGACGGGGCGGAAGCATCGCTCGCGGCCATCCTGCGCCAATTCGATCGCGAACTCGCCGACACCGACCTGATCGATCGCGCGACGCTGATCGATCATGCGATCGCCGCCGTCGGCGCGTCGTCCGCGCCGCACCTCGCCGCAACCCCGACGCTGCTCCTCGACGTACCGCTGGAAAATCTTTGCGAGCGCGATTTCGTCGCTGCCCTCGCCGCGCACGCCCCGCGATTTCTCGCCACCGTCGCGGCCGGCGACGAGCGTTCGCTCGACTTCCTCGCGCAGGCGCTCCACGTTGACTCCGCCGCGGTCGATGCGACGCCCACCGTCGCTAGCGACGCGTCGTCGCTCGCGCGGCTGCAGCAATTTCTCTTCGCCAAGGCGGCCCCGCCCGAGCGTCCGCTCGACGACACCGTCGCAGTCTTTTCGGCGGCGGGCGAGATGCAGGAATGCGTCGAGATCGCGCGCCGCATCCAGGCCGAGGCGGCCGGCGGAGTCGCGTTCGATCGTATCGCGATCGTCCTGCACGGGCCGTCGCGCTACGCCTCCTATCTCGAAGAGGCGCTCGATCGCGCCGGCGTACCAGCGTATTTTGCGCGCGGCGTGGCACGGCCCGAGCCCGGCGGCCGCGCCCTGCTCGCGCTGCTCGCGTGCGCCGCCGAGAATCTCTCGGCGCGCCGCTTCGCCGAATATCTCTCGCTCGCGCAAATGCCCGACGCTGCCGCGCCGGGCGCTGCGACCACGAGCGACTTCGTCGCGCCCGCAGGCGAATTCGGCGGCGGCATCCGCGACGACGACGCGGCCGCCGCCGCGTCACGCGGCCTTGACGACCGCGCTTCACACCTCGACCAAGCCGTCGATCATGCCGCCCGCGCGCCGTGGCGATGGGAGAAATTGCTCGTGGAGGCGGCCGTGATCGGTAGCCGCAGCCGCTGGGAGCGCCGCCTCACCGGCCTCGAAGCCGAACTCCGCCTGCGCCGTGACGCACTCGATCGCGACGACGACGCGCAGGGCGCCGCCCTCGATCGCCAACTCGACGACCTCGCCCATCTGCGAGCGCTCGCGCTGCCCACTATCGACGCGCTTGGCGCGCTGCCCGGCGACGCCACCTGGGCGCAATGGCTGACGCATTTGCGCGCGCTTACGACTCTCGCGATCCGCGACCGCGACGAAATCCTGAGCGAGCTTGCCGATCTCGATCTGCTCGGCCCGATCGGCCCGGTGACGCTCGACGAGGTTCGTATCGCGCTCGCCGATCGGCTCGGCCGCCTTTCCGCCCGTCCGCTGCGGAGGCGCTACGGCGCGGTTTATGTCGCGCCCGCCGAGTACATCCGCGGGATGGATTTCGACGTCACTATTGTCCCCGGCCTGGTGGAGCGCGTGTTTCCGAAAAAGCTCGTCGAGGATCCGATTCTCCCCGACACCGCCCGCCGCCGCCTCTCTCCGATGTTGCCGTTGCAGGCCGAACGGGTCGCCGGCGAACGCCTCGCGCTGCGCCTCGCGGTCGGTGCCGCCGCACGGCGTACGATCCTTTCGTATCCGCGCGTCGATCTCGATCAGGGCCGTCCGCGCGTGCCCTCTTTCTATGCGCTCGAAATCTTCCGTGCCGCCGAGGGTCGCCTGCCCGGCTTCGATGAGCTCGCCCGCCGCGCCGCCGGCGATCGTCCCGCACGCCTCGGATGGCCCGCGCCGGAACGTCCCGCGGATGCTATCGACGACGCCGAATTCGACCTTGCGGTGCTCGATAAACTGATCGACGCGGATCCCGCGACGACCGTCGGCGCCGCGCATTATCTGCTCTCCGCCAATCCCCATCTCGGCCGCGCGCTGCGCGCGCGCGCCCGCCGCTGGCTGCGCCGATGGACCCCTAACGACGGCCTCGTCGATCCCAATCCGGCCGAACGCGAGGCCCTCGCCCGCCATCAACTCGCCGCGCGATCCTATTCGCCGACCGCGCTGCAAAATTTCGCCGCGTGCCCCTACCGCTTCTTCCTGCAGGCGATTCACCGGCTATCACCGCGTGAGGAGATCGAACGCATCGAAGTGATCGACCCGCTCACGCGCGGCGCGCTGTTCCACGAAGTCCAGTTCGAGATTCTGACCACGCTGCGCGATTCCGGCCGCCTGCCGGTCTCGCCCGCGACGCTCGACGCCGCGCACGCGACGCTTGATACCACGCTGGCGGCCGTCGCCGCGCGCTATCACGACGAACTCGCCCCCGCGATCGAGCGCGTCTGGCTCGACGGTATCGATTCGATTCGCGCCGACCTCCGCGAATGGCTCCGGCGCACCGCCGCCGATTCCGCCCGCTGGCGTCCCGACCGCTTCGAACTCGGCTTCGGCCTGATCGATCGGTCGCAGGCCGATCCCGCCAGCGTCGCGGAGCCCGTCGAACTTGAGATCGGCTTGAAACTGCGCGGCTCGATCGATCTGGTCGAACGCGGCGCCGATAATTCGCTGCGCGTCACCGATCACAAGACCGGACGCGTGCGCGCCAATCGCGACGTGATTCTCGGCGGCGGCAAGATCCTGCAGCCGGTACTCTACGCGCTCGCGGCCGAGCGCGTGCTGGGCGAGCCAATTGAGGCCGGCCGCCTCTACTACTGCACGGCAGCCGGCGGATACGAGGAACGCGTCGTCACGATCGACGCGGCCGCCCGCGCCGCAATCGCCGACTTCACCAGAATCATCGGACAGGCACTCGCCGACGGTTTCCTGCCCGCCGCACCGGGCGCCCGCGAATGTGACTATTGCGACTATCGCCGCGTCTGCGGCCCGTACGAACATACGCGGGTGGAGTACAAGACCGCGGGCAAGAACGACGCTCATCGCCGCCTCGAAAACCTGCGCCGGTTGCGCGAGATGCCATGAGCGCGAATCTCCTCCAATCCATCCACGCACCTGCGGCGCCCGCCGATCAGCGAGTCCGCGATCGCATCCGCAGCGACCTCGAAACCACGCTGATCATCGAGGCCGCCGCCGGCACCGGCAAGACCACCGCGCTGGTCAGCCGTATCGTCGCCGTAATCGCGAGCGGCCGCAGCACACTCGAGCGCGTGGTCGCCGTCACCTTCACGGAAAAGGCGGCGGGCGAACTCAAGCTGCGGCTGCGCGCCGAGATCGAGCGCGGCCGCCATCACGACCCCGACCCCGCGGCGCGCGAACGTCTGACCGCCTCGCTCGAAAAACTCGAAGAGGCG
>Ga0207695_10006457_pt1 | contig 15220 bp, 8 predicted proteins | sample KBSC54metaG_FD_184354 | JGI IMG/M metagenome (GOLD analysis project Ga0207695, IMG submission 184354) | Corn rhizosphere microbial communities from Kellogg Biological Station, Michigan, USA - KBS C5-4 metaG (SPAdes) (version 2) | ecosystem: Host-associated > Plants > Roots > Rhizosphere > Soil... | reverse complement strand
GATCATCCAGTTCGGTTCGGCGCGTCCATTCGACCTGACGAACTCTGCGAACACCCTGAACACCGGCGGAGGAACGGGAACGGCGGTCGTCGTTCCGGCTTCTGATCCCAAGGACTACTTTGCATTCTCAACACACAACGGCTACGCAGATGTGGCATCTGCGGATACTGCTGCGCAGAACTGCTTCTATGGACTCAACGGCGCATCAGCAAGCTGCACGATTGCGAAGTATGATCCTCTTCGCGGCGATCCGTTCTTCCAGATGGATGCGCGGCTTGCAAAGGCCTTCAAGTTCGGGGATCGGACGAGCCTGCAGTTGATCGCTCAAGCCTTCAATCTGACTAACCGCGCGAACTATGGCAATAACTACAACAATAGTATTGCCAGCTTCACGAAGTTCGATCATCCCGCAGGATTCATCGCGCCAAGCTCCACGATTATTCCGAGAGCGACATGGGGCGAACTTGGATTCCGCTTCAACTTCTAACCGCAAGTGAAATTCAACTCGAAGGGCTGGCGTTCGCGCCGGCCCTTTTCTTTTGATTCTGCGACAGCGCGGATTTGCCCCGTTACGGAAGACATGTATTCGGGAATTCTGGAGTGGCATTCGTCACCTCGGAAAACGAAGAAATCGGTATACTGAGGACACTCTCAAGCCCCTTCAATTTCTAGTTGTGGTGGTACCGATCTTTGCGTTTTCTGAAGAGAAGCTGGAAGTTTGCTGATGTGGCGGTGCTGTGCGCGCTGGCAGCTTTGCTGGTGGTAAACAGTGGATTCGCCGTACGTTGCGGTGTGGAACAGCTCCAGATGAACCGCCTTGTGCAACATGCGCAACAGCGAAGACAGGCCTGTCTCGCGCTGGGTTTGCTGTGGGAGGCGAACGACCAGGAAAAGCAGTACAAGCCCGGGACGAGCGCCGGAACAAATGCCACCGTTGGCCCGATCTCAGGGTTTGTGATGGATGTGACGGAAAATGAGTTTGGGCATGCGGAAGGACGCTGCCAGCGGTGAACGCGAGTTACAGCGAGCTGATAGCCGAGTACAGATAGAGATTCAACCGGGGGTGGTGCGGGCGCGACGAATGGTCGCGCCCGCAGCGTTTTTGGGGTCGAGAAGTTGAATACAAACGGGCACCTGAGAGCCGCTAAGCATAATGGAAAGAGCAAGGAAAACGAACGGCGTCGCCTGTGACGGGCACGTTTGCTGGCTGCTGGCGGTTGCTGGTAGAGTTCGTTGTTGCCGATTTCAAGATCGTTCATGTGAGGAATTCATGCTTGCAAGATTCTTTCGATGTACTGCGATATTTGCTGCCGCGGCAGTGTTGTCTGTGTCTCCCGCGATCCGCGCCGAAGAGGGCATGTGGACCTTCGATAACCCGCCATTGAAGCAGCTGGCGGCGAAGTATAACTTTCATCCATCGCAGGCCTGGCTCGATCATCTTCGGCTCTCGAGCGTGCGGTTGAACGATGGTGGCTCGGGGTCGTTTGTAAGTCCGGATGGTCTGTTGCTGACGAATCATCACGTGGCGCGGGGACAGCTACAGAAGAACTCGACGGCTGAACATGATTATCTTCGCGACGGGTTCTATGCCGCGTCGCAGGATCAGGAGATGAAGTCGGCTGACCTGGAGATCAATGTGCTGGTCGGCATGCAGGACGTGACGGCTCGCGTGCAGGGAGCGGCAAAAGGCGTCAAAGACGAGAAGCAAGCGTTGAAGGCACGCGAGGCGGAGATCGCGGCAATTACGAAGGAGAGCAAGGACAAGACCGGATATCGATCGGATGTAACGTCGTTTTACAGTGGCGGCGAATATTGGCTTTATCAATACAAGGTGTTCACGGACGTTCGGTTGGTGTTTGCACCGGAGCAGCAGGCGGCGTTCTTTGGGGGCGATCCAGATAACTTCACCTATCCGCGGTACGACCTGGATATGGCAATTTTTCGGGTCTATGAGAACGGGAAGCCGATCCATTGCGACAACTATCTGAAGTGGAGCGCGAAGGGAGCGGCACCGGGCGAGTTGATTTTTATCTCCGGACATCCGGGATCGACGTCGCGGCAGGACACCATGGCGGAGTTGATGGTGGAGCGCGACGTTGTTGAGCCGGCGGTGACTGAATATCTGAAGAGGCGCCTGGCGGCAGCGCAGGCCTATGCGGCACAGGGTCCAGAGCAGGCGCGGCAGGTTGGAAGCACGATTTTTGGAATTCAGAACAGTCTGAAGGTTTACGTTGGACGCGCGGAGGCGCTAGCTGACAAGAGTCTGATCGCGAAGAAGCAGGCCGAGGAAGATGATTTCCGGCAGAAGATCAATGCGAATCCGGAGCGGAAAAAGGAATACGGCGGAGTGTGGGAGACGATCGCCAAGGCGGAAGAGCAGGTGAAGCCGGAGATTCGGTATCAGCTGTTCCGACGCACAGACAGCCGGCTGTTTACGATAGCGCTGCAGCTGGTGCAGTACGTGGCGGAGATCAAGAAGCCGGATGGCGAGCGGCTGCCGCAGTTCCACGATGCGAATCTGCAATCGCTGAAGTTCCAGATGCTTTCGCCGGCGCCGATTATGGTTCCGACTGAGAAGCTGTTTATGAAGTCGGCGTTGAATCTTGCGCAGGAGAAGCTGGGGAAGACCGACCCATACGTGCAGGCGCTGCTGCAGAACGGAGCAGTAGAGGGGACGGTGGATTCGCTTATCGATGGAACGAAGCTTGCCGACGTGGCGGCACGGAAGGCATTGATTGATGGCGGCGAAGCGGCGATTGCTGCGTCGACAGATCCAATGATTGTGGCGGCGCGGCGGGTTGATCCGATCCTGAGGGAAACGCAACGCAAGATGCGCGACACGGTGGGAAGCGTGCTGACGCCGGCGGGAGAGAAGCTGGGTAAGGCACGGTTCCTGGTATATGGGAAGGATGTTTATCCGGATGCTACGTTTACGCTGCGGCTGAGTTATGGGACGGTGGATGGGTATCCGTATAACGGCACGGTTGCGCCGCCGATCACAACTTTCTACGGTCTTTACGATCGCGCGGACAGCTTTGGCAATAAGCCGCCGTTCGATCTGACTCCGAAGGAGCAGGCGGGGTTGCGCAAGCTGGATTTGGCGACGCCGCTCGACTTTGTTTCTACGGGGGACATCATTGGGGGCAATTCGGGTTCTCCGGTGGTGAATCGCGAGGGTGAACTGGTCGGACTGATCTTCGATGGGAACATTGAGTCACTGGCCGGCGACTTTGTGTATGACGGATCGAAAAATCGAGCGGTGTCGGTGCATTCTGCCGGCATGATCGAGGGGCTGCGTAAGCTGTATGGCGCAAATGCGCTGGCGGATGAGCTGGAGGATAAGAAGTAAGCTTAGCTCTGAGTTGGCTGTATTGAGGGGAGCCTTGCGGCTTCCCTCTTTTTATTTCAGAAGACTTGTGATTTGGTCAGGCGCTTGCGGATGCTTTGCGCGCACCATGCAACGCGGGGATCAGGAGCGCCATGCAAACCAGCCCTCCGGGGATAGTCAACATGCCGCTGCGAATGCTTGCCGTGTGTCCGGAGATGAATCCTGCGATCCAGGGGAGCACAGAGCCACCGAACCCCGCGGTGAACAAGATCCAGCGGGAATCGGCGGTGTTGCGGGTGCGAGCGAAGAAGCCGGAGAGCACAAGAGGATAGGTTGGTGCGAGGGAGGCTCCGAGGAGAAACATCGCCAGATTGCGCAGAGCAGCATTGGGGGCAAACTCGAGCAGCAGAGCGAAGATCAATCCCGATGCGACAACAGTGCGGAGAATCCGCATCGGTTCAACGCGCAGAAGTAAAAGCGATGATAAGCCACGTGATGAAAGGAAGCCGGCCCAATAGAAGGACGATGATGCCGCGGCCAAGACAAGGCTGCTGTTCTGCGTGCGAAGCGCATATGTAGGAAGCCACGCAGCTACTGTGTTTTCAATTCCCACCTGAAGGAAAGCAGCAAAAGCAAAGACAAGCACAAGGTGGGAGGCGGAAGTTGATTCGATGGCGGAAGACGCATGAATAGGTTCAGGTCCATCACGGAGGGTCATTCCGGAGGCAATCGCAGCACAGGTTGCGGCGATGGCGAAGAGAATATATGCGGTGCGGTAATCATGTTGGATCAGGATTCGAGCCGCAATGAGAGGGGCAGCGAGTGCACCGATGCTCCAGGAAAAGTTGAGCAATGTAAGCAGTGATGCGCAACGTTCGGGGAAAGTGCGACCGGTGAAGAGTGTCACCGCAGACATGGGCACGCCAACGCTGATTCCCAGGAGGAAGAAGATCGGCTCGAGAAGTGGGCGCGGGCTGAACGCCACCGAAATGCAGGCGGCAGCCATCCCCAGAAACCCGAGTGTCATGGTACGCGCATAGTTCCTTCTGCAAAGCAACGCTCCGACTGACGTGCCCGCGAAGTAGAGAAGAAACAGCAGACCGGAGTTTGAATCCGTGAGGTGGAAGCGAGCAGAAAGAGATGGCAGGAGCGCTCCTCCAACGACGTGGAGCACCCCGGTAAGCGCAAAGACCGGGTGCAGGACAGCAATAGTGCGGGTAGATGCGCGCGTGATCGCCTGGGCCATCCGTTCAGGTTCGCCGGGTGCGCGTGCGTTTGGGATTCGGCGGGCAGGTGGATTCACGGATGATCAGTTCCGGGTGAATTGGGACGAAATCCGGGAAGGTGGCTTGTCCGCGAATTCGTTGTAGAAGGATCTTCGCAGCCGTCATGCCCATCTGTTGAAGTGGCTGGCGAATGGTGGTGAGGCTCGGATTGTGAAAGGCGGCGCTTTGGATGTCGTCGAATCCGACGATGGAGACATCATGCGGCACCTGCAAGCCATGATTCATCAGGGCACGGATGGCACCGATAGCCGCGATGTCGTTGTAGCAAATCAGAGCCGTAAAATCACCACCACGCTGAATCAACTCATTCGTTGGTTCGAAACCAAGCTCTGGCGTGGAAACCCTGAGCTGAAGCTGAACGACAAATTCCGGAGGAACCTGGAGTTTGAGATCGCGCGCAACATTCATCAGGCACTCCCAGCGATCGTCGGCATCCGAGCTGTGACTTCCACCCCGCATGAAGGCGATCTTGCGGTGGCCGAGCTGGTAGAGATGCCGGAGCGCCAGTTCCGCAGCCCGTTTCTGATCGAGGACAACGTTGGTGACTCCGTCGATCTTCTGGTGTCCGGCGACTGCAACAGCCGGAAGAACTCCGACACTCTTCCCAAGAGTGGTATCGATGAAGATAAAGCCCTCGACGGAACGGTCCATGAAAAGGCGCGGATACTCTTCGATGAGATCAGGCTTGCGGCGGTGGCTGGCGGTCAGATAAAAGTAGCCCTCTTCAATCAGGTGTTCCTCTACACCGCTCAGTACCTGTGAAGCATAACTATCGCTGAGTTCGGGAACGAGCACACCGACCGTAAAGGTCTGGCGCTTGCGCAACGAGCGCGCGAAGAAGCTGGGCCGGTAGTCGAATTTGGCAGCGGCCTGCACGACGCGATCGCGCGTTTCCTGAGGGATTGAGCGCACACCGGGAGCATTATTCAGAACGAGCGAGATTGTCGCGGGCGAAAGGTTCAGGTATTCGCCGAGCGTCCGTAGACTGATGGGCTGCCCTGGTTGAGGAGCCGTTCCTGGATTGATTCTCTTGGGCATGCACTCATGTTGTAACACCACGGACCAACCGTGTGCTCGATCAAAATAGCGATCTGGTTTCGGCTGTTTGGACGATCCAGGACGAACCGGCGGCGTATAGGCGAGAATGATTCCGCCGAGAAAGTGAAGCTGAATTTGATGTCCCTGGATGGCAAGAGAGTCAAGGTACTGGGGATGCTGTTTGGAGGTCAGGGGGACGAACAATGTGCCATCGTGGTCGCCGGATAGCTCGAAAGTCGCGGTAGTGATTGAATGCCGGATGGAAGGAAGCTGCCACAGACTACGGTAAACTGAACGTACCTGCCCAGCTGCGGAGGGATGGGTGAGCGGTTGAAACCGGCGGTCTTGAAAACCGTTGTACTCGAAAGGGTACCGGGGGTTCGAATCCCTCTCCCTCCGCCATATACCTTCCATTAGGGTCCAAGTATCCGGGTAGTTCCGTAATCCTCTCGAATCGGAGTTCGGTGTACTTTTGTCCGGAACGTTGCGCGCATCGGCGGAGAAGATTTGCCGTTATGCATGCTCCCCTCTCCATCTCTCAAAGGGCGGTTTGAGAACGCTGAACCGACGCGCTCGATTTTTATTCAACCAGGTCGGCTTCGAAGCCATGAAGAACCACAACGTTCTCATATTCCCGGCCGGTGATGATCCCTTTTTTGCTGCCGCTAATTGATATCGTCTGCTCTTTGGGCGTCGTGTTTATGTAGAGCACGCGCCCATCCACGATTCGTGCGTAGACTCCCTCCGGGGTCTCGGGGCCAGGCTGAACTCCCGTCATTGCACACAGGTACCGCAGTACGGGCGCAATCGCAGAGGGGTTGGACTCCGTAGCAAGATAGGCGGCCTTTCCCTGTCCGAAGCTGTTGATGGTCAGAGCGGGCACACTGTGCGGAAGATTCGTGAATTGCGCAATCACTTTAGCGGTGGAGGGCTCAAGCACTTCGTAGCGATGCGCTGTGGTCTCGATTGATTTTCCGTCTAGTTCAAAGCTCAATGCGGGGACATCGTAGAACGCATTTGTCCTTAATCCGAAGACATCGCTCAATCGGCCTGGAAGCGGAGTATCGAACCACAGTGCATGCTCGTCTTCCTTGGCGGAGTACGCGGTCATCAGCACCGTGCCGCCGCGTTTTACGTAGTCTCGTAGATGGCTTGCGCTGGCTTCGTCCATCACGTAATCGGCCGGAATCACCACGAGCTTGTATGAGGAAAGATCTTCATGTCCCACGTTGATGACGGCGGCATCGATATTAGCTCGGAATAGAGGCTCGAAGGCGTTCTGGACCTGCTGTGCATACGGAGTCTTGAAATATTGCAGTGTCGTATTGGATGGGCCATTCGGATGGGATGCAATCGCGGAATCAAAGGAATAGGCGATCGCCACTTCAGGATGCGTATAACGGGGAAATCCATGTTTCTCGAGGCGCTTGAACTCCGACGCGATCCGCGCGAATTCATCGACTTTCCACGAAGGCGTACCGTCGTGATCGACCAGCCCGAAAAGCGCCTGTTCTTCTCCGCCGCGATGGCTATTGAAGGTCCACGCCAGGATACCCTGCGTGCCCAGAGCAAGAGCCAGGTAGGCGTACATGCGACTGCGGCCCGGAGTACCGTAGTCCCCTCCTCCGCCGGCCGTGAACTCGTTAAACCAGATTGGAGTCGAGAGCGCTCCTTTGATCATGAGCGCGCCGAAAGCACCGCTGATCGGATCGCCTGGATAGAAACCCTCCGCCCCGAAAGATGCATAAGAACGGTACGTACTCAGATAGTCGAACCCGCGTCGAGACGCGTTATCCCAAAGATTCGAAATTGATGGGTATTCCGGCATCTCACGTCTGCGGATTGCTTCCAACTCTTCGAGTCGCGCGATGGTTACATCAGACCAGTAACGATGGAGATCAAGAAAACGCTCCGAAGGCCCGGGCCCGTCGGCGAGCGGAAGATCGACATCCTGGAAACTACTCAGCCGGCGCGACCAGCGCTGCGTCGCCCAGACTCTGTTGAGCTCCTCGACGGTTCCATACTTTTTCTCAAGCCATGCGATAAAACGCTGCCGATCAGCTTCTGAATAGGACATGTAGCCATTGCCAATCTCATTGTTGTAACCGACAGCAATGACGGCGGGATGATGGGCATAGTGTTTCATCATCGTCTGGGCCAGAAATCCTAATTCGCGTACGTAGTCCGGATCGCTGATATTGTCCATGTAGCGCTCCGCCGGAGGAAGGCGAGTGCCATTCTGCGCGACGATATCCACTCCCGGGTAGGCTCGGTGCAGCCAGATTGGTGCGGGTGCTCCGGGAATGTCGAGAATGACGCGTATGCCAGCCGAATGCATTTTGTCCATGATGCGGTCGAACCAATCGAAGGAAAACTTGCCCTTGGCCGGCTCGAAAGAATCCCATGACAGATCGCCCATGCGAACGACGTTGAAGCCGGCGTGTTGCATGATGGCGATGTCACGATCGATCTCCTCGGGTGATCGATCGACAGGCTGATAGCACGCACCAACGAAGAGCTGTCCGGGGCCGGGCCAGCTCTTGTTTCCGGATTCCGCCGGCGATGTATGACGCGCTTGAGGAGACTCAGCGGACCGAAGGTCTCCAGGCTTGGCAGACGATTGCGCGAAGGCTAAAACAGAACCGATGAATAGCGCGACTGAACAGGCTGGCCTGATTCTCATTCTTCTAACCTAATTGGTGATGGCTTCCTTACCTAGAAGTGTGGGATGTGCTGACAGGACGGTTCGCCGCCGACTACGATGCTTGGCGTCTGCGTTGGCCTAGTGCGTAGACAAGGCTCTATTCTCATTTCGTTGCCGCAACTTCAGGTTGCTTGACAAGAACCAGCTTCACCAGCACGATATCGTTGCTGTTCATCGGAATTACGATTTCGGCTGTTCCATCCTTACGGGAGTCGATGGTCGTGTTCGTCTCAGGCAAGTCGCGCGTCAAATTGTTTAGCGTCGCTGTTTGCTCACTGGTGAGCTGATTTGGCGAGCCCATCTCAAGGTAGGCTGTGTAGGCGTCGTTGGCGTGATAGCCGGTTCGATAGACCCGCAGGCGATAGCTGCTCGCTGGCATGAGATGGGTCATCTGCAACTTTACAGGCGCGACAGGATGAGCAGGCACAGCCTTCGTATAGAAGGATCGGTTGCTTACTTGTTGATCCGGCTGTTCAAAGTCCCAGATGACGCCGGTGAAGCTTCCCTCTTTGGCTGAAAGCATCGCCTGGGAATCGCTCGTTGGCAACGAATCTCCATCGAGTGCATGCAGGTATTTATAGGCGAAGTAGGCGGGCTTGGGGATTCCCTGAGGATTCAATAGTCCGAAGCCTCCCTGGAACGGAGCCGTCGGCGGCCCTGGCTCCTCGAAAAGATCCGTGTAAGTCCAGTAGCTCATGCCCTGCAACAGCCCCTGCGTACCCTTGAGTTTGGCGAGAATGTACGCTGCGCTGACGTACGAATCGTGAACGGAATCTCTTGGTGTATAGCTTGTGCTCCACTCCGTGAAGTACACAGGAAGCCGCGGAAAGGGGGAGTCAGAAATCTGTTGGCGCACGCGGCGGACGTCGCCCAGAATCGCATCCGGAGAAGGATCAAGCTTTGTATCGTCATGCCCGTATTGATCGAGAAATCCACCCAGTACGCCGTAGGTGTGCGTGGTCACGAAGTCGACAGGTGCTCCGCTTTGCTTCACGTGCGCCAGAAAATCCGGAATCCATGCAGCGCCGGCGGTGCTGGGGCCACCAACCTTTAGCAGGGGATCGACGGCCTTGATCGTTTTCGCCGTCAGGTCATACAACTCAAAGTATGCTTTCTGGTCGGCGCCTTCGAAAAAGCCCGAAAGGTTCGGCTCATTCCACACCTCGAAGAACCAGGTGCGCACTTCGTCTCTTCCATACCGTGCTTCAATGTGGCGGATGAATGCATCGATCAGATCACGCCACCCTTCTGGCTTCGGGTGCGACGTATTGCCGTGCCAGAAAAAGATACTGTTTTGCGAGGTGGCCAGCGCTGCCGGCGTAAATCCAAGCTCCACAAACGGCTTGATATGCCGCGCAAGCAAAGCGTCGTAAAGCTGGTCGATCTTCGTCCAGTCATATACGGTCTCGCCATTCTCCACCTTCACCGTTCGCAGAGCATCATGGAAAATGGCGTGAAAACGGATGTAGCGAAAGCCAAGCTCATCCGTGGTCATTTTCAGCTGGGCCAGGCTATCCTCTCGCAACAGTGTGCCCGGATAATCGGAGCCGACCGACAGATCGAAGAAGCGGTCGACCGGAGCCGCAGTTTGGTTGAGATCCACAACCAGCGATCTCACTGGCGCTCGTTCTTGAGCTTCGACGTGACAGGTCATCGGGTTGAGGATGAGCAGCAACGAAACGAATAGAAGCCGGCGAGTTGACGAAACGTGCACCTGAGGTCCCTTATCGGATTGAGTTCTGCCAAAATGCGAAACAAGTTCCCGGGGCCCGGAGGCCTTAGACCCCGCGAAGAGGGAACAAGAACTACCAAATGGACTCGACAGTTCCCCACAAGTGCGTCGTCGTCCAAATTGCTCCCAGCTTCAGCCTCCGCAAAGATCCAGCCAGCCGGCCGAGAAGCACTTTAAACTGAGCTCAGGGGCGACCCACCTGCACACAAATGCCGATCGGCAGCGCTATCGGTGGTTTGCGCCATAACCTGGACAGCGACGCATCCTGCTCAGCTCGTATTTCAGAACGAAGGAAAAATATAGCGGCAGCGAGCCGGCGCGGAATTGTCAATCATGTCGAAGAATTGTTCACGCTTGATCTGAGCGATTACTGTCGCAATTTCAATGGGTTGAGTCCTGACCTAAAATTGGACGGTCTCATGTTCAGCGAGCCGCGACCAATGTTTCGGATGTTAAAGAGCCGGTTGTAGAATGGCCTGAAGTTCGGGAGTGAATGGATGACGCTGGGCCCCGCACCGCAATCCGCGGACGCAGAACGCGCTGAGTTGGCGGCGGTGGTTGCCGCTCTTGAGCGCTCACCTCGGCTCGCCAGGCTCCTGAATTTTGTTGGACAGAAGTATCTGGATGGCCAAACTGATCAGATCACGGAATACAACATCGCCACCGAGGTTTTTGGGCGCGCTAAAAGTTCTTTCGATTCGACCGATTCGGTAGCCCGCACCGAAATCTACCGCCTCCGGAAAAAGCTCAAAGAGTTCTACGACACAGAAGGCAAGGACCACCGTGTCCAGATTCTGATCCCCTTTCGAACCTACACGCCGGAATTCATTTATCGTGATGCTCTAACTGCCAAACAGCAGTCGGTAATCGACGAACTCGACAGCATCCCGAGTGCGGATGCAACGGATCCTTCAGAACCGCCGGAGTCCTCACAAGCGAGGAAAACTGATCCGGCGGGCTCTCGGATTGTGAGGAGGCAATGGCTCCTCTACGCCGCAGGAGGGCTGGTCGCTCTAGTATTGATAGGTTTCGGAGCAGTTCGGCTGTTGAGGCACGATGAACCCGTCGCTTCGCTACCCACCTCCTCGCAAGATCCCACGAGGAACTCGCAGCCGGTAACGCCTTCGAAGGTCGCCACAGTTCCTCTGCGTCTGCTCGCCGGCTATAGCGGGAGCCCGAAGGTGGATAGCGCCGGCGCATACTGGGAGGCCGATCGCTACGTCACGGGCTCTGCCGGTTTCGAGCGCCCCAAGACGCCAATCGCTCGCACCGTCGATCCCATGCTCTTCGATTACTGGCGCACGGGAGGGGAATTCTCATACGACATACCCCTCGCACCCGGGGTCTATGAATTGCACCTGTTCTTCGTCGCTTCACCACCTGACGACCAGACTCAGTTCTTCGATGTAACCGCGAACGGGCTGCCGCTCTTGTCCGCTTTCAATATCAGCGCTGATGCCCTGGGTCCGAACGTCGCGGATGAGAAAGTCTTCAAAGACATCACCCCAGATAAGGACGGTTATCTCCATCTGAAATTCCCGTCGGGCAGAACGACCCCGCTGCTGAATGCTCTTGAGATACTGCCCGGTTTGCCTCATCGCCAGATCCCGATCCGACTGGTCATGCAAGCGGCCGCCGTTACAGACCATAGTGGGAACTTGTGGCATCCCGACAATTATTTCCAGAATGGGGTCGTATCCGATCCGCCGCGCCAAGTAAGCGGTACACCCGATCCAAAACTCTACGCCCAGGAACGATACGGGCACTTCACGTATTCCATTCCGGTAGTTCCGAACAGCCGCTATACGCTCGTGCTTCATTTCGCCGAGTTGTATTGGGTCCCAGATGCCTCAGGCAAGATTGGGATCGGCAGCCGAGTTTTTCGTGTCTATTGCAATGGCACCACACTGCTCGACAATTTCGACATTTTCAAGGAGGCTGGCAGTCTCCACGCTCTCACCAAGACGTTCACCCATTTACGGCCTACCCCTGAAGGAAAGATCGATTTAACGTTTGATCCTGTCGTGAACTACGCGACCATCTCCGCCATTGAGGTCATCGACGAGGGCGGCTAGAGGCTTGGCAGAGTCTCACAATCTCCAAGTAAAACTCTGCGCAACAGCCAGCCGAGTGAACGCCAGCTTTCCCTCCGGCGCAAGTATCGGTGCGCTTCCCTGCACTCACCTGTCCATCTTCCTAATTTCCATGGCACGGGTGCTGTAACTCACCCGAACCCACGCAAACACCTTTGATGTGACATCGTTGACAGTGGATAAATATATAGATTGCATCAACTTACGACAGTCTATTCTCAAAAGACATTCCCAACAATATTCCGACATGATTAACAAATCTTTCTTAGACATCTGAGTGCTAGAGTCCGCAATTGCTTGAGTTCCATCCTGTCGGGATCGCTTGAAACGCAGACGAATTGCCTGGCGTTCCGAGTTGACCTGCGACACAAAGTCCTTCATGAAACATGAGCCTCGGTCGCATTGAGAAAACGTTTGCAAGCGTTGGGGACTGAAGCAACTGTTGGTTGGGGCATGGATGCTGAACCACGAGCGGAGGGCCGTGAGAGAGCCCACAACGTCGGTGAGCAATAACAGGAGATAAGAATGACTTCTTCGTACCATTCAGGGTTGGTCAGGGGCGTGAGGAAAGGCTGCAAAGTCTGGTCCTGCCTCATTGCTATTGCGATTGGGCTCTTGCTGTCGGGGAATTCCGCGGCAGTTGCACAATCGATCTTCGCAAACCTGTCAGGCACCGCGACCGATTCCAGCGGCGGCATAGTGCAGGGGGTTAAAGTTCTTATCCAGAACGAGGGCACCAAGGTGGTCCGGCAGGCCGTGACGGATAAGGCGGGCTTTTTCTCAGTCACCCAATTGCCCGTTGGAACCTACACGGTGACAGCTGAGACCAGGGGCTTTGAGAAATGGAAGGGATCGGGCATCGTCCTGCAGTCCGGAGATGACAAGAGCCTCAACATCTCGCTCAGAGTTGGCGCAGAGACGGAGACGGTTGTGGTCGTCGCCGACTCCACTGACATGATTCTCACCGACTCAGGAGCCAAAGCCGATCACATTGATACCGACAAGCTCGAGCATCTCGCTCTGGTCGGACGCAACGCGATGGAGTTTCTGAAGATCCTCCCAGGCGCCGCACAGATCAGCAACGGCGGCACCAACCGGCCCGGCTACAACGGCCAGGTTGTCGGCATCAACGGTTTTACGGTGCAGGGCGGTGCAGGCGCAGGAGCGCTGGGTGGCGTCAGCATCAATGGACAGTCGGGTACCGGAATGTCGATCAATCAGGATGGCCAGAGCGTAGAAGATCCGGGTGCTCCGGGTTCAGCAACGCCCGTGAATCCCAACCCCGATATGCTCTCCGAAGTAACTGTGCTTACTTCGAACTACGGCGCTGAAAACTCCAAGGGACCTGTGGTGATTAACAGCATCAGCAAGTCCGGCGGCACTTCGTTCCATGGAGACGTTCACCTTTACGCGCGCAACCACGCATTGAATGCGGAAGACAAGTTCTCCAAACAGACGGAATCGGATCCGTCCAGCGGTCTCAAGGCGGGGGCGCTGAACGATACGGGTTCGCACTTCTACTACCCGGGCGGCAACATTGGCGGCCCGATTCTGATTCCCGGCACTGGGTTCAACAAGTTAAGAAACAGGTATTTCTTCCACGAATCCTACGAGTCGTACCGCCAATTGATCTTCGGGGGTATCAACCGCGCGTTTGTGCCCACCGCGGCAATGATCAACGGCGATTTCAGCGGCATGAGTTCATGGACAAACTCGCCTGGCAGGTTCGGGATGAGCAACCAGCCCAGCGGTGACATCACCAGTGCCCGTCCGGGATGCACGATCAGCGGCGGCGTGATGTCGAGCGCATGTATCTCAGCCGCGGCGCAGTTGTGGATGAAGAACTCATTGCCTCTCCCAACCACTCCCAACGGAGCACCGGATAGCCACGGGTTCAACTACATCCAGCCGGTATTGCAGAGCCAGAATTCCTGGCAAAACGTCATCAAGATCGATGCAAACTTCAGCGATAACACCAAGTTTTACGTAAGCTGGAGCCGGCAGCGTGAGAATGCCATTCAGCCTCTGGGCCTCTGGTCGGCTGCCGGTGATTGGGTGATTCCCGCCCCGAGCGAGGACCTCAGCAAAAACACTTCCGACTTCTATGCAGCCAATTTCCTGCACATCTTTTCACCGTCCCTCACAGTAGAAGGCCGCGTCGGCTATACCCACATGGATATGCCGGGCGGACCAAAGAGCCCAGAGAAGGTCCTTCGCAGCCAGATGAATTTCCCGCTCAAAGGCGTCTTCGGGAACCCCAATGCACCGGTGGTCACCAGCTGGGGGCAGAGCGTGCCAAACATCGGGGATATCGGGCACGATTACCATCCGACGTTCTATGCCGAAAAAGGAATTCCAAGCGCCGGAGCTGACCTCACCAAGGTCTACAAGACCCACACAGTCAAGGTCGGCGCGTTCTGGGAGCACCTCTATAACGCGCAGGATGCGTGGTCGCAGTACATGGGTGTATTCACCTACAACCCATGGGGAGGCGGCACCGGAAATAACTACGCCGACATGCTTGCCGGGACCAACTTCAGCTACTTCGAGCAGGCTCTACCGCCACCCATACAGATGGTTCAGAATTCCTTACAGTTTTATGCAACGGATCACTGGAAGCTCAACCGCCGCATCTCGATCGATTACGGCATGCGCTTCGAGCACTTCGGGTTCCCCTTCCCGAACGAGAAGTATGGAGCCGCAGTTTTCGACTTTCAGAAGTATTCAGATACCGGCATGAACCCGGGCATCACCTGGCACAGCCTGACCTCAGGTGTCTCGCTGGCCGGAGCAGCTATCGATCCCGTGGTCTTCTCGCCTCGTTTTGGCGCTTCCATCGATGTTTATGGAAACGGCAAGACAGTCGTTCGCGGGGGGTGGGGCCAGTATCGCTACGCGCAGAACCTGCAGTCCTATCAGGGCGCTGCAAATACATCGTTCGGCTCAGTGGGCTGGGGGGCTCCAGGAACAGCCAAAACCTGGGAATCTATCGACCAGTTCAAGAGCGATGGCAGCGGTTCGTGCGCGGCCAATGCTGCC
>Ga0207695_10006454_pt1 | contig 15225 bp, 8 predicted proteins | sample KBSC54metaG_FD_184354 | JGI IMG/M metagenome (GOLD analysis project Ga0207695, IMG submission 184354) | Corn rhizosphere microbial communities from Kellogg Biological Station, Michigan, USA - KBS C5-4 metaG (SPAdes) (version 2) | ecosystem: Host-associated > Plants > Roots > Rhizosphere > Soil... | reverse complement strand
ACGTGCAGCTCAAGAAGGGCGGCGCCAACTTCATGGGGCTGTGCCCGTTCCATAACGAGAAGAGCCCGTCGTTTACCGTCAGCCCGACCAAGCAGTTCTATCACTGCTTCGGCTGCGGCGCGCACGGCACGGCGATCGGCTTCCTGATGGAGCACGCGGGGCTCACGTTCCCCGAAGCCGTGCAGGAACTCGCGCAATCCGTCGGGCTGACCGTGCCGCACGAGCCGTCGATGCGCGGCGGCGGTGGGGGCGGTGGCGACTATCCGGCACCCGTGTCGAAATCGGTCGCGACGGCGCTGTCCGACGTGATGTCCGTCGCGTGCGACTACTATCGCAAGCAGTTGCGTGGCGCGACCGTCGCGATCCAGTACCTGAAGAACCGGGGCCTGACCGGCGAGATCGCCGCGCGCTTCGGCCTCGGCTATGCGCCGGACGGCTGGCAGAACCTCGAAACCGCGTTCCCCGACTACCGCGACGAGTCGCTCGTCGAATCGGGGCTCGTGATCGTCAGCGAAAAAACCGACGCGCAAGGCGTCGCGCGACGCTACGACCGGTTCCGCGAGCGGATCATGTTCCCGATCCGCAACGTGAAGGGGCAGGTGATCGGGTTCGGCGGCCGCGTGCTCGGCAGCGGCGAGCCGAAGTACCTGAATTCGCCCGAAACGCCGCTGTTCAACAAGGGCAGCGAACTGTACGGGCTGTTCGAGGCGCGCCTCGCGATCCGCGAGCGCAAGTACGTGCTGGTGGTCGAGGGCTACATGGACGTCGTCGCGCTCGCGCAGCTCGGCTTCCCGAACGCGGTCGCGACGCTCGGCACGGCGTGCACGCCGATCCACGTGCAGAAGTTGCTGCGCCAGACCGATACGGTCATTTTCAGCTTCGACGGCGACTCGGCCGGCCGGCGTGCGGCGCGCCGCGCGCTCGAGGCGTGCCTGCCGCATGCGGCGGACAACCGGACGATCCGATTCCTTTTCCTGCCGTCCGAACATGATCCGGACAGCTACGTACGCGAATTCGGCGCGGAAGCGTTCTCCGAGCAGGTCGAACGCGCGATGCCGCTGTCGCAATTTCTGTTGAACGAAGCAATTGCCGGCAAGGCGCTCGATCAACCGGAAGGTCGCGCGAAGGCGCTGTTCGACGCGAAGCCGCTGCTGCAGGCGCTGCCTGCTAACGCGCTGCGCGCGCAGATCATGCACATGTTCGCCGATCGTCTCGATATCCCGTTCGAGGAAGTCGCGGCGCTGTCGGATGTCGATGCACGCATTGCCGCGCCGGCGCGCCACGCGCCCCCGCGCAGCGAGCGGCGGCGCGTGACGGACAGCGAAAAGCGGGCGTTGCGTACGCTCGTGATGCATCCGCGGATCGCGTCGCAGCTCGACGACGAGCAACTTGCGACCCTGCGCGCGCTGCCGCGCATCGGCGAGCTGTTCGCCGAAGTCGTCGAGCATGCGCGTGCGCTGGGCGACGGCGCGGAGTTCCGGTTGCTGTCGGACGTGCTGCGCACATCCTCGAACGGGGCGACTTACGAGGAAATCTTCCGCGAAATTCTGGACTATGATGAAAACGTCCGCGACTTGCTGTTACAGAATCCGGAAGACGAGACGGTGCCCGAGCGGCAGCGCGAACAGGAGCGGATAGCGGGCGAGGAGCTGCAGGCCGCGGTGCTCAAGATGCGTTACGACGCATGCTGCGACCGGCTCGATCGGCTGGCGCGGCAATCCACCTTCACACCCGAGGAACTGGCCGAATTGACGGAATTGAACCAGCAGCGAACCGACATGAAGCGTCGGCTCGGGCTGTAGGCGGCCGGGGCGCCAGGAGAGGGCTCCCCAGCGTGCTATAATATAAGGTTTCCAGCGGTTTGTTTTCCAAGCAGAGGCGAGAATCGCGATGGCAAAGACGACAGGCGGAAAGAAAGCAACGGGCAAGGGCTCGACGGAGCCGACCACGAAGGTCACTGCGGCCAAGTCTGCTTCTTCCACCAGGACAACGTCTTCGGCCACGTCAGCCCCTGCGGGAAAGAAAACCGCGGCCGGCACTGCTCAGGCTGCGCCGGCGTCGGCAGCCAGAACACGGGCTGCCGCCAGACCCGACTCCGGGCCGGCCAAGCCGGCGGCGAAGCGGGCAAGTGCGAAAAGCGCAAGGGACACGACTGCCGCCGCGGACGAAACGGCAGTACGTACTACTCATGCACCCACGGTTCAACCGGCTGTCGTCCAGCAGCCGCGAGTCGATATAGCCGGTACGGCGAACTCCATGACCAAAAAGCTGAACGAAGTATCCGTCGATGACGACGCAAATCAGAGCGACGAGCAGCCCGCAGCCGCGGCTGCACCGGGCAAATCCAAGGTGCGCGATCGTCGTGCCAAGGAAAAGGCGCTGCTGAAGGAAGCGTTCGCGACGAGCACGCCGGGCACGGCCGAGGAGCTCGAAGAGCGCCGCGTGAAGCTGCGCGCGCTGATCAAGCTCGGCAAGGAGCGCGGCTTCCTTACGTACGCCGAAATCAACGATCACCTGCCGGACAACTTCACCGAGACCGAAGCCCTCGAAGGCATCATCGGCACGTTCAACGACATGGGCGTGGCGGTCTACGAGCAGGCGCCGGACGCGGAAACGCTGCTCCTGAACGACAACGCGCCGGCCGCGTCGTCGGACGATGAAGTCGAAGAGGAGGCGGAAGTCGCGCTGTCCACCGTCGATTCGGAATTCGGCCGCACGACCGATCCGGTCCGGATGTACATGCGCGAAATGGGCACGGTCGAGCTGCTCACGCGCGAAGGCGAAATCGAGATCGCGAAGCGGATCGAGGACGGCCTGCGCCACATGGTGATGGCGATTTCCGCGTGCCCGACGACGATCGCCGACATCCTCGCGATGGCCGAGCGCGTCGCGAACGAAGAGATCCGCGTCGACGAGCTCGTCGACGGCCTGCTCGATCCGAATGCTTCGGACTCCGCCGATACGGACGGCTTCTCCGCGAAGGAAGCGGAAGCCATCGAGAACGAGGACGAGGAAGCCGAAGAGGAAGAGGAAGAAGAGGAAGAGGAGGAGGATGACGGTGCCGCACAGGCATCGGCCAACGCCGCCCAGCTCGAAGCCCTCAAGCGTGCCTCGCTCGAGAAGTTCTCGCAGATCAGCGAGTGGTTCGACAAGATGCGCCGCGCGTTCGAGAAGGAAGGCTACAAGTCGAAGGCCTACCTGAAGGCGCAGGAAACGATCCAGACCGAACTGATGACGATCCGCTTCACCGCGCGTACCGTCGAACGCCTGTGCGACACGCTGCGTGCTCAGGTGGACGAAGTGCGTCAGGTCGAGCGCCAGATCTTGCACATCGTCGTCGACAAGTGCGGCATGCCGCGTTCGGAATTCATCGCGCGCTTCCCGGGCAACGAAACCGACCTCGACTGGGCCGAGAAGATCATGGCCGAAGGCCATTCGTACAGCGCGGTACTGTCGCGTAACGTTCCGGCGATCCGCGAACAGCAGCAGCGCCTGCTCGACCTGCAGGCGCGCGTCGTGCTGCCGCTGAAGGACCTGAAGGAAACCAACCGCCAGATGGCGGCCGGCGAACTGAAGGCACGCCAGGCGAAGCGCGAAATGACCGAGGCCAACCTGCGTCTCGTGATCTCGATCGCGAAGAAGTACACGAACCGCGGCCTGCAGTTCCTCGACCTGATCCAGGAAGGCAACATCGGCCTGATGAAGGCGGTGGACAAGTTCGAATACCGCCGCGGCTACAAGTTCTCGACCTATGCGACGTGGTGGATCCGTCAGGCCATCACGCGTTCGATCGCGGACCAGGCGCGCACGATCCGTATTCCGGTTCACATGATCGAGACGATCAACAAGATGAACCGCATCTCGCGGCAGATCCTGCAGGAAACCGGTCTCGAGCCGGATCCGGCAACGCTCGCCGAGAAGATGGAGATGCCGGAAGACAAGATCCGCAAGATCATGAAGATCGCGAAGGAGCCGATCTCGATGGAAACGCCGATCGGTGACGACGACGATTCCCATCTCGGCGACTTCATCGAGGACACCAACACGGTCGCGCCGGCGGATGCCGCGCTGCATGCAAGCATGCGGGACGTCGTGAAGGACGTGCTCGATTCGCTGACGCCGCGCGAGGCGAAGGTGCTGCGGATGCGCTTCGGCATCGAGATGAGCACGGACCACACGCTCGAGGAAGTCGGCAAGCAGTTCGACGTCACGCGCGAGCGGATCCGTCAGATCGAGGCCAAGGCGCTGCGCAAGCTGCGTCACCCGAGCCGTTCCGACAAGCTGAAGTCGTTCCTCGAAGGGAACTGATTTCCAGCGTTTCTCCTGCGAACGCCGCCGGCATCTGCGTGATGCCGGTGGCGTTCGTCTCCTTTGTTGTTACAATGCCGGCCCGGCTTCCTTGCCGGGGCTGCGTGTAGCACGCGTCGTATCTCATCAGGGCTTGTAGCTCAGCGGTTAGAGCAGTCGACTCATAATCGATTGGTCGCGGGTTCGAACCCCGCCGGGCCCACCAGATTCGCTTCCACGGTGTTCCATGGATTGCCGCAAACCCGCGATAGCCGCAAGGCTTCGCGGGTTTTTTATTGGTTCAACGCGAAATTCCGGGGAAGGCGACGCGGCTCTTTAGGAAGAAGTACTCATCGTCGCGGTAGTCGAACTCGGTCGCATCGGCGTCGGCGGATGCCGGCCTCACGAGAAACACGCGCATCCCGGCCTTGAACACGTGATGCGAGGGCAGACGCTGATTGACCAGTTCGATGAATTGCGTGGCTGAGATCACGGGCATGAAAGCAGACATGGATCTTCTCCGGTACGAACTGATAAAGCGTTCAGAACGGACAAGCGTGAGCGTCTCAGGGTTTCACGCAGTCAGAGGCCGCGGCATCAAAGCGTACCGCGGGCCGTGGACGATTCGGCATTCAACCAGTAGCCGTGCTTGCCGTAGAACTGATGCAGCACAATCTCGTCGCTTCGATAGACGGGCTGCGAATCGTCGTATTCGGGGCTCTGGCGAATCGAGTCGCGGTTGAGCGCGGTTGATACCGTTTCCCTGGCCCAGTCCACCCGGTCGAGCCAGTGCGTCGCGATCAGGACTGCCTTGTTGGTCAACCACCAGTTCCGCGTACTGATTGCGAGATAGCGGATCACCCAGGCTTCATCGTCATAGATGAAGTCGGACACGCGGCCGATGCGTCCGGCCGTGGTTTCGAGCCGATAATCCTTGACCCGGCCGGTGCCGCGCAGATGAGTATCCGTCGGTGTGTCTGCGGGCGCGTCGGCCCCCGCGTCGGCCGGCGTTGCGCGAGTGGGCAGCGGACTTCCAGCCTCGAAATCTTGCGACAGGGCGGCAGAATGGAACGCAGGGTATGCGCCCATGCCCCACAGGTTCGGGCCACCCCAGTAGGGCGGGTAATGGTAGTACCGCAGGTATTCGACCTCGTGTTGACGGGATAGCGGCTTGCGTGTGTCCAGATTCGGGCTGTCTCCTACTTGATGGCGCGTCAGGTCGACATGCAGCGTGCTGGATCGGGAGTCGGTGTGCTTGACTGAGTAGGGCGAGATGAGCACCCGCCTCTCATGCAGCCAGTCGCCCGTCTTGACGACGAGGTAGCGGATGCACCAGTTGTCGTCGTCGAAGTAGGCTTGAATGACGTGTCCGATGTCGCCGTCCTTCGCGCGGACCGCGCTTCCGTGCAATTCCTTGATGCTTCGTAGCATGATGTTCTCGTCAGATCGATGCGCGGCATGTCGATGATCCGGCTGAACCGCGTGCCGTGCGGTGGCGTCCAGTCGCTCGCCCGTGGATGCCGAGCGATTCGTACCGATCCCGTTCATGCTCGTGGTGCCACAGTCTGATATTTCGTCGTGACGGATTCCGGCATGCTTTCACGATACTGGCAACGGACTGCCGACGCGGTACGAAAGCGTACAAAGTGTGTGCCGGATCGGACATGGGGCTGTCGGATCGACGCGGATCAGGCGGCTATTCGCGCCGCATGTCTGTGCGGTGCCGGACGCTTGGTCTTCATCCGATTACGCGCCGTCCGGGGCGTCGTCCGCACAGGCTTCGGCAACTTGAGCAGCGCGCTGCCCGCAGGCGTGGCGCTACCGCGAACACTGCGTCGGCGGCATGTCGCGCATCTTCGGAACACCACCACCGGGAAAACATGGGAGTGTGCCGTCCCGATGGCAATCGAAGTATGCTGTGGCGCGGCACGGTCCGCGCGCGATGCCTGTCGGGCGCCCGGGCAGCCGTCGAGCCCCGAGATCCATCCGGCGGCCGGAATAAACATGCTTCGCCCGGGAGTGGCGACGGTAATCATGATCATGCTGCGTTCGTGGGGTGCGATTCTTTCGTTGCTGGCGCTCGTCGCGTGCGCCAGCCTGCCGCCGCAGGCCGACCGCGCGCCGACGCATGCGTTCGCCGACACGGAAAACACGCGGCTGGGCGTTGCGTTCCGCCAGCAGGCCGGTATGCATCCGGGGCAGGACGCGTTTCATCTGCTGACGGATCCGGTCGATGCGCTGGATGCGCGCGTGCTGCTTGCGGACCGCGCGGACCGGTCGCTGGACCTTCAGTACTACATCTGGCACGACGACCTGACCGGGCACGAACTGGCCGACGCGATCATTCGCGCGGCCGATCGCGGCGTGCGCGTCCGCGCGCTGCTCGACGATCTCGGCACGAACGCGGACGACCGCAAGCTGCTCGAGATCAGCTCGCACCCGAACATCGAGATCCGGCTGTTCAACCCGGTTGCCACGCGTACGTTCAAGAAGATCGGCACGGTGTTCGAGTTCTCGCGCGTCAACCGGCGCATGCACAACAAGGCGATGATCGCGGACAACCAGGCGGCGATCGTCGGCGGCCGCAATATCGGAGACGAATACTTCGGCGCATCGTCGATGCTGGAGTTCGGCGATCTCGATGTCGTCGTCCATGGTCCGGTCGTGAAGGACATCTCGACGGAATTCGATACGTTCTGGAATTCCCCGTATGCGTATCCGATCGACGCGCTGGTCGGGCACGACGCGGCGCCGGGAGGGCTGGACCGCGAGCGCGAACGGTTGCGCGACTACCTGAGGGCGATGGAGGACAATCCTTACGTGCTCGAAGCGAGGCAACGGCTCGACCGGATCGTTCATGGGCAGGGCACGGAACTGTCGTGGGGGCGCGCGACGGTGCTGTACGACGATCCGTCGAAGATCGCGCATTCGCCGAAGGACAGCGACGGGCATCTGATGCCGCAGCTGCGCGCGCTCGCATTGCAGCCCGAACATGACCTGCTGATCGTGTCGCCGTATTTCGTGCCGGGCGAGGCCGTCGTCGATCGGCTGCGCGCGCTCTCGGCGCGCGGCGTGCGCGTGACGGTGCTGACCAATTCGCTCGCGTCGACCGACGTGGCGGCCGTGCATGCCGGCTACCGGCGCTACCGAAGCGATCTCGTGGCGGCCGGCGTCCGGCTTTACGAGCGGCGGCCGTCGGGCGACAAGAGCATTTCGAAGCAGGTCATCATCGGGTCGTCGCGTGCGTCGCTGCATGCGAAGACCTACGTGTTCGACCACAAGCGCATTTTCATCGGGTCGATGAACCTCGATCCGCGCTCGCTGAACCTCAATACGGAGATCGGCGTTTACTGCGAGAGTCCGGCGATTGCGTCGCAGGTTGCAAACGACCTGGAATCGCGACTCGACCGTATCGCGTGGCGCGTCGAGCCGAGGACCGATCCGGCGGGGAAGGGGCAGCTCAAGTGGGTTCAGACCGATTCGGACGGGACGGTCGTCGAACTCGATCAAGAACCGGAAGTGTCGGCCGCGCGCCGGATGGAAGTCTGGTTTCTCGGGCTGTTTCCGATCGAGTCGCAACTGTGAGCGACGATGCGGCGTGCTGCGCTCAGCACAGCGAGCGGTTGAGTTTTTCGATGACGTCCGCGAACTGCCTCGTCGCTGTTTCGATCGTCGCGTCGCTTAGCCCGGAATATCCGAGCACGAAGCCGTTGTACCGGCGGCCGTCGCCGACACCGTAGCTGCTCAGCGGCTGAAGCAGCAAGCCATGCGCGTCCGCCGCGCGCGCGACTTCGGTATCGTGCAGCGGCAGCGCGAGATCCGCCGACAGATGCATGCCGCCCGGGCTTTCCCGAACGCTCAACGAAGTGCCCAGATGGCGGGCGAGTGCCGCTTCGAGGCTGCTGCGCCGCGCGGCATACAGCGCCCGCATGCGGCGCAGGTGCCGCGCAAAGAGGCCGGTGTCGATGAATTCGGCCATCGCCAGTTGATCGGCGGAATGGCCGCGATGGACGAGTTCGCGCAGCGTCCTGGCGAAGCGGTCGACCAGCACGGGCGGCACCACCATGAAGCCGAGCCGGAGCGCGGGAAACATCGTCTTGCTGAACGTGCCGAGATAGCAGACGGGCGCGTCGGCATCGAGGCCCTGGATCGCCGGGAGCGGCTGGCCGCCATGGCGGAACTCGCTGTCGTAGTCGTCCTCGATGATCCACGCGCCGCATGCGCGCGCATGCTCGACGAGCGCCGCACGTCGCCGCGGGCTCATCAGCGCGCCGAGCGGGTATTGGTGCGACGGCGTCGTATAGATCAGCCGGGGCGATTGGGCACGCCACTGTTCGTCGGTCGGCGCCATGCCTTCGTGGTCGACCTCGATCGGCACGATATTCAGGCCGGTCGAGCGAAATGCCGTCCTGGCGCCGTTATAGCAAGGGTTTTCGAGCCAGCCGAATTCGCCGGGATCGGCCAGCATGCGCGCGCACAACTCGAGGCTGCCCTGCGTGCCGTCGGTGATGAATACCTGGCCAGCTTCGCAGCGCACGCCTCGCGAAACCTGGATGTAGGCGGCTACGGCGCGCCGCAATTCGGGCAGCCCTTCGACCGGGCCATACGCGAGCTGGGCGGGCTTGACGGCTTTCCATGCGCGCTCGATGCAACGGCGCCACTGGGCGACCGGGAATTCGTCGAGCGAAGGAAGGCCGGGGACGAACGGCAGCATGCATTCGGGCTCGGGATGGGCGTTCTCCAGGCCGTACACGCGCTCGGCCAGGCGAACCGGGGCCGGGCTGTCGTCATTCCCGGCGCTCGAACGGCCGCATCCGTCCCACAGCGTGATCGTGCCGTTGCGCGTGGCCGCCACGAAGCCTTCCTCGGCAAGACGCTCATACGCATAGACCGCGGAGTTGCGCGCGATGCCCAGCTCCGCCGCGAGCACGCGCGTCGACACGAGCCGCGTGCGGGGCGGAATCTGCCCGTCCAGCAGCATGTTGCGCAGGCTCCGGTACAGGGCTTCCTGCTGGCTGTGTCTTGTCGTGCCGTCCTGTCTGGAAAGCGACGAGATGAGCAGCGCGAGATCCATAGGCTGGTTCCAGAATTTTTCCTTGCGCTGGTTCTTTTTAAGAATCAACGCACATCGTATTGTTCGCGTTCTCGCGGCGCAGCCCCGTGCCGGGCGATTCGCAGCGGATTGCCGGTACGTCGGACGATCGTTGCAACGGCGTATTTTGATCGATTCGGCGCGCGACTGTCGATAAGTCGATCGACCCGTCGTTCGGGCGTGGATGCTGCACGATTCCGATTCGATTCATTTCGCAGTGCATAGATGTTTTCGATCGAATTCCGCGTGTTGCCGAAACGCGGACCGCTCGATGCGCGCCAGATGGCGCACGAACAGGAAAACCAGACATGAAAGACCATACCCTCATCTCTCCCGCATCCCGTACCACCATTCGCCGCCTGCCCGAACTGGCGAATCACGATCGCACGATGCTCCACCGCATCGTGGACGATGCGTACGTCTGTCACATTGCATTCGGCGACGGACACGACACGCACTGCATCCCGACCGCGCACTGGAGAAGGGGCGATGACCTCTATATTCATGGATCCAACGGGAGCCGGATGATCAAGGCGTTGTCTGCGGGCGCGCAGGCGTCCGTGGCGATTACGCTGCTGGATGGGCTCGTGCTGGCCAAGTCTGCCTTCAGTCATTCGATGAATTATCGATCGGCGGTGATCTACGGGCAGTTCGACACGGTGGAGGGTAGTGCGGAAAAACTCGCGGCGCTGGATGCCTTCATGGACAAGATCGCCGCGGGCCGCAAGCATGAAGCGCGACCGGGCAATTCGAAGGAACTCAACGCAACCAGCGTGCTGCGGATTTCCCTTGAGGAAGCGGCCGTGAAGGTCAGCGATTCGCTGCCGTCCGACAAGGAGGAAGACCTCGCGCTCGCCGTGTGGGCGGGGATTCTGCCGCTGAAGACGACGCGCGGTACGCCGGTTCATGCCGACGGGAGCGGCAGCGTGCCCGTGCCGGACTACGTCCGGAACTGGGCCGATTGAGCATCGCGGCAAGATCGGGATGTTTCGCAGAAAACCCGCGAGGCTTCGCGGGTTTTTTACGCAGTTGCATGCGCTTCCGGGTGCGCGAAACGGCGCGCACCCGGAACGGCGTCGGTCATCGATCCATCAGCGCGCGAAATCCGAGGTGCTCTGGATGAACGCGTTCAGCTTCGAGATGTTCACGCTGCCGAAGCCCGTCGTCGCGTCCCAGCCGGCCTTCGCCTTGTAGCCGTAGGTGCCGCTACCGTTGTTGCCGGACGTGACGTCGTGCAGCAGCGCCGCGTTGGTCGGGAAGTACTTGTAGATGCTCGACGCGGGGAACCCGAGCGCATTGTTGTTCGCCGACTGCAGCCGCGCCCAGATGCCCGTGAAGATCGGCGCGGCGAGGCTCGTGCCGCCTTCGTTGTTCAGGTAACCCGAGCCCCACAGCGTGTCGGACGTCTGGCCGTTCACCACCAGAATCGCGCCAGTGCGCAGGTCGGCGTCGAAGCCGACGTCCGGCAGCGCGCGCTTGGTCGACCCGGTGAGGCTCGACGATTGCCACGACGGCGCGGCCTCGTACTTGCTGTATCCGCCGCCCGTCGACCACACGGTGCCCGGCTGCCAGCTCGGATCGTTCCAGACGATCTCGCTGTTGTACGCATTGGTCGACGTGTTGGTGAACAGCGTCGTGCCGCCCACGGCGATCACGTACGGCGACGTCGCCGGTTCGCTCACCGTGTAGGTCGAGCGCGACGGCGTGCCGCTCGCGCATTCGTACGCGCCATGGTCGCCCGCGGATACGGAGAAGGTTTGCCCTTGAGCGACCGCCTGCTTGAAGATGGTGTCGTCGGTCGCCTGCGAGCCGGTGCTGTTTGCGGACGATTCGCACACGCCGAGCGACACGTTGATCACCTTCGCGACGTTGTCCGTCACCACCTTGTTGTACGCGGCCGTGATCGCCGTGAGCGTCATCGACGGCGCCGCGTAGAACACGACCTGCTTCACGCTGCCGCCGGCGGCGCCGACGATCGACTGGCTGTCGAGGTTCCACTCGACGGTGCCGGACGTATCGGTATACGAACTGCCTGCCGGGCCCGTCTGCACGATGCTGCTGCTGATCGTGCCGAGGCCGTTGTTCGCGGCGAACGTATTGAGGTCGCTCACCGTCTGCGACAGGTCGCCTTCGGAGATGATGCCGACCGTGGTTTGCGAGGCCGTCGGCGTGCCGTCGCCGCCGTAGAGCGACGAGAATTCGGTCGGGTTGTGCGGCACCGCCGACGCGCCGGCCGGGATCGTCAGGTTGCTGGTATTGCCTTGCGGCTTGCTGCCCGCGCCGGTATGCATCAGCTCGACGTTCTGCAGGCCGAGCACCGCGCCCACGATGCCGCCGATCGCGTTCGGCACTTGCGCTGCGTCGGTATTCGCGTAGACGCTGCGGCCGTTGCGCGTGAAGCGCTTGAGCGTCGTGCGGAACGCCGACTTGATGGTCGCCGCGGTGCCGGATGCGGACACCAGCAGCCGGTTCGGCGCGACCACGATGTTCACGAAACCTTCCTTGCGCAGGTGCGCGACGACGGACGCGACCTGCTGGTCGGTCGGCGCATATTGCGCGGCGAACTGCGCGGGCGTGAGGAACTGCCGGTAGTGCGGCGAGCCGGGCGTATGCAGGTCGCGCAGGTACTTGTCGAGTTGCGCTTCGTTGCGCAGGTTCAGCCCGAGCACGATGTCCACCGATTCGCCGGGCGCCATGTCGATGGCCGCGGCTGCTGCGGCGGCCGTGCTCGCGGCAGGCGCGCCGGCCACGCCGGCTTCGCTCTGCTGCACGAGCGGCAGGAACCCTTTGGTGCGCGTTTCCGTCCAGCCGGCTGCCGGCGCGGCGTGGGCGGTCACCATGCCGAACGAAGCGGCCGCGGCGGCGCATGCGAGCTTGACGATGCGAATGTGCTTTTGTTTCTTGTCTGCAACCTGATTCATTTGAATTACCCCTCCGGTTGAACATCGAACGGCACGAACAACAACGGTCGACGGCGATGCGGGTCGTGCATCGCCGCATTCTGTCGCGCTCGCACGGTTGGCGCGGACGCGACAGGGCCTTTCGCCCGATCCGGAAAGGTGGTTTCTCTCCGGGGGCGAAATACGGAAAACGCGGTAGCGGAAGGGCTGCACCGCGATGCGGGGCAGCCGCGCGGACATGGCGCGGGCGGGATTGCTAGAGCAACAGCTTCGGTATCCTGCTCATTTCATTCGATCCTTCGGCCCGCTGCCGGATGGCAGTCGTCCAATGAGATGCATCGGGATATTGCATTGCATGCGCCGGTGCGCGAACGACACGGCCGGCGGCGAGCACTTCGGTGCGGCGGAAGCGAAAAAACGTAGAGCGGAATCGATTGCGTGGTGAACAATTCGTCCAATTGCTTGAATCGGACGGTATCAAGAACGAAAGCGGAGTGTCAAACTTTTTTTGATTATATGAAACAAAATTAAATCGAATAACGTGCAATGTTTTTGAAAAGATCGGCAGTATTTTGTAATTTTCGAGGTCGCCTTCGCAGGTAATGCCGGAGGCGATTCGCCAATCATTTCCGATTCGTTCTGTAATGGGCCGAGCGTTATCGAGGAAGTGCTCGACATCGTCGCCGGCACGGTCACTGCGCGCCCCACGCTGATTTCGTAGTAGTGCGTATGGAGACGCTATCGTGCATGTATCGCTCAGGCGATGCTGCGGACGATCGAACGCGCGATGCCTTCATGTGCTTGACGAACTGCATTTCAAGCATCGATACCGGTCGGCATGGTTACCGGTCATCGCGCGAGACGGCCGCCCGCCGAAGCAGCCGCGCGACAACGATCAACCCGCCGTCAACCCGCGTCCGCCTGCCATCCGAGCCCGAGGCTCTTCTGCAGCGACACGTAATCCTTGATCAGTTCGGCTTGCCCGGCAATCACGTTCTGCTGCGCGGACAGCGCTTCGCGTTGCGTGTCGAGCAGGTCGATCATCGACGCGACGCCCGCGCGATAGCGTTCGTCCATCAGCGATCGGGAATGCACGGCCGACGTTTGCACCTTGGTGAGCGCAACGACGTGTTCGCGCTGGTGCCCATAGCGCTGCAGTGCAGTGTTCGCATCCTGCAACGCGCCGAGCACCGCCTTCTGGTAATTCGCTTCCGCTTCGTCGCGCGACGCTTCGGCCGCGCGCACCGCGCCGCGTGTGCGTCCGAAGTCGAGAATGTTCCATTGCAGGTACGGCGCACCGACCCACGTGAAGTTCTGCTTGCGCAACAGATGGCCGGGGTCCGTCGCACTGAAGCCGAGATCGCCGAGCAGCGTCACCTTCGGGAAATAGTCGGCGACATGCTCGCCGATCTGCGCATGGCTCGACGCGAGCCGACGCTCGGCCGCGCGAATGTCGGGGCGCTGCTTCAGCAGTGCGGCCGGATCGCCGATTGCGACGCTGCCGGGCAGCGTCGGCAGCGGGGTGTCCGGTGTCGACAGCGCGGCGTCGAGCGCGCCCGGCGCGCGGCCCGTCAGGATCGCGAGCCGGTCGAGCGATTCCGTTACCTGCGCGTCGAGCGGGATCAGCGATGCACGCGTGTTCTCGACCAGCGTCGTCAGGCGTTCGATGTCCACATCGGCCGAGACGCCGCGCGCGCGGCGCTGCTGCGTGAGTTCGAGCATCTGCTGCTGCAGTTCGGCCGTGCGCTGCGACAGCGTGAGACGCTGCTGCCGGTCGCGCAGGTCGACGTATGCGGTCGCGACTTCGGCGGCGATCGACACCTGGGTGTCAGAGAGGTCGGCGTCGACGGCCTCTGCCTGCGCGGATGCGGCTTCGACCGCACGGCGCGTGCCGCCGAACAGGTCGATTTCCCAGGTCGCGTCGAAGCCGGCCGAATAGAGCTGCAACGGTCCGGAGCCGCCAAGCGACGGCGATGCGCCGCTTGACTGGTTCGAGCCGTTCGACGGCAGCAGCGAGCCGAGCGCGCTGACGTCCGGTTCGCGCATGCGGATGGCCGCAACGGTGGCCGACGATTTCGGCAATTGGGCCGCGCGCTGTTGCGAGAGCTGCGCACGCGCTGCGCGCAAGCGCGCCTGCGCGGCGTGCAGATCGGGGTTGTACACGAGCGCGGCGGTGATCAGGTCGTCGAGCTGGCGATCGTTCAGCGCGTGCCACCACGCGCTCGGTGCGGGTGCGGCGGTGTCGACGCCGGATGCCGGCGCGCGCACGAAGGTCGGCGCATCCGGCGCGGCGGGTGCGCCGCGGTAGTCGGGGCCGACCGTGCAGCCGGCGAGCAGGCACGCGGCCGCGCACAGCGTGAGTGCAGGGCGGCGGGGCGGGGAGAAGGATTTCATCGCGTAAGACGGTTCAATGGCCGGACGACATCGGCTGCGGGCCGCGTGGCGTTCTCAGCAGCAGCGCGAGCGGCACGCACGCGAGCAGCGCGAGGCCCAGCAGATAAAAGGTTTCGGAATAGGTCATCACGACCGCCTGGATCTGGATCTGCTGCGCAAGCTGTCCGAGCGCACGCATGTTCGAATACGCGAGATCGCCGGTGTGAGCGAACCAGTTGGCCGCGTAGGCCGACAACCGGTCCTGCCCGATCAGCGAGTTCGCGCTCACCGATTCGCGGAGCGCGGCCGTATGGAAGGTCGTGCGCCGGTCGATCACGGTGCCGATGATCGCGAGCCCGATCGAGCCGCCGAGATTGCGCGCCATGTTGTAGAGCCCGGCCGCGTCGCCCGAGTCCTCGCGCGCGACGGCCGCCATCGACGCCTGGTTGAGCGGCATCATCGCGAGCATCTGCGCGACGCCGCGGATCAGCTGCGACCATACGAAGTCGTGGCCGACGCTCTGCGCGGTCAGGCCGATGTCGAGCATGCAGCTCAGGCAGAACAGCAGCAGCC